>Ga0247738_10000095_pt1 | contig 47780 bp, 43 predicted proteins | sample UWRJL013104B2_FD_180936 | JGI IMG/M metagenome (GOLD analysis project Ga0247738, IMG submission 180936) | Plant litter microbial communities from Arlington Agricultural Research Station in Wisconsin, United States - UWRJ-L013-104B-2 | ecosystem: Environmental > Terrestrial > Plant litter >...
GAATTTCGGTGAGGGCTTGCCACACCTTCTGCTGAAATGCGGTGCCGCGAATATCTAGAGGTAAATTTAATTCCTGCGTTGGCACTTCCACAAAGCCTACAACCTGCGCGACGATTTTCTCAAAATCCTTATCAGCTCCTATCAATTCCGCATTTGGAAAGCGATCCTCCAATTCTTGCAATAAAAGTGTTGGATCATCTCCCAACTGTATAGCGCAAATTCCACGATCACTTTGTGCGACCAAAATACTTCCAAGCGAACATTCACCCACAGCGAATTTAATCACTGTATTCATTCCACCTTTACGAAATTCGGTTGCTGTCATTCCCAAAATTTTATTTGATTCCGTATAGAATCGGCTATTGGTATTGTAGCCCGCCGTGTAAATTGCATCGGTCACTGAATTGCCCTCGGTGAGTTGTTCGCGTAACTTTTGTGTGCGATGTGCTTGTGCATACGCTTTGGGTGTGACGCCGGTAATGCGTTTGAATAGACGCTGAAAATGATATTTACTAAGCCCAACATGTTTCGCCAAGGCTTCTAGACTTGGAATGGCTTCTGATTTCTCCAGCAAGCGGCAAGCAGAAGCTACTTTTTCTGTCTGACTCCCCGTTAAACTAATTTGATTCGGCTTACAACGTTTACACGCGCGGAACCCTGCGGCTTCCGCTTCATCTGGCGATGCATAAAAATAAATATTTTCCGGGCGAGCCAAGCGCGCTGAGCAAGACGGCCTGCAATAAATACCTGTTGTATGCACTGCGTAAACAAACGCACCGTCTGCAGTGGCATCGCGCGTCACAACGGCTTGCCATCTAGCATCTTTAATTGTTTTATTTGCCTTGCGGAGCTTTGTCGTCATAATTTATCAAATGCACAGTGTTTGTGTGATGACTATAGCGGTAGCGTTATATGGCTGCACTCCGAATCTTGCGCTCAAATTAATGATATGCGCAATAAAGTGAGTGCGAGATGAAAAGTTGTATTGATAAACTTTATATTTTGGCGTTTGCAATGCAGCGTAATTACACTTTGCGGACTGTTCAATGAAAAAACCGGATATAAGAATTCTTGCTAGCCAGCACCTTTCCACTCTAGATAAAGATTGGGAAGCACTAATCGCCGCGGTTGGCACTTGCCTGCATCAAGCAAAACCCGAACGCGAACCATACGAAGCGTTAGTGCGCACGGTTGCTTACCAACAAATTCATGCGCGCGCTGCAGAAGCTATATTGGGGCGACTACTGGCATTGCATCCAGAAAAATTATGGCCCACACCTGAAGCCTTGTTATCAATGGATGATGCGACCTTACGTGCGTGCGGATTTTCCGCGCGTAAAACAACTACTCTTAAAGCCATAGCCGCTGGCGCGGTAAGTGGTTTGGTTCCAAGCCGCGCTCAAGCCGAACAAATGCCGGAAGAAGAACTAATCGCACGCTTAACGCAACTTCCCGGCATTGGTCGATGGACGGTTGAAATGCTGCTCATCTACACACTGGAGCGAATAGATATTTTTCCAGTAGATGATTTCGGTGTGCGCGAAGGTTACCGCTTATTAAAAAAACTTGATCAACAACCCAACCGTAAGTCTATGCATGAGATCGGTTTGCAATGCAGCCCCTACCGAACAATTGCGGCTTGGTATTTATGGCGGGCGTCGGAATTGTTAAATACTAAGAAGAAATGATAAATATTAAGTCGTCGATCTATTTAGGAAATCTCGTAATCTATTTTTAAGCCGGTCAATGGCTAATGGATGATCTAAAAATTCTGCGATGCTCATCAACTGCCAATGCTGGCCCTCATCACTAAAAAAAATCTTATCAACCTCTTCTTGCTTCCCTTCCGCAACAAAGAAGTATGAATTTCCTGTGTTGTTATAATTCACGCCTATTTTCTTATAAATCAATCGCGACTCGTCAAGCCTGATAGCAAACTCTTCTTCTAGCTCACGCAAGACACATTGCTCTGCTGTTTCGTCACCCTCTCGCAATCCACCAGGAAAATCCCACATGCCGGGAAAAGGAATATGTGTGAAATCATCGCGAAGATACACGAGCAGTTTTCCATCGACAATATAGGCAAGCTTGGATGCGGTGAATTCTTCAGACATTTTATAATAACCTCTAATAATCTTTTACATTAAAAAAGCCCGCATGACTTCCATCGTGCGGGCTCTTGAAGTGATAAAAAATATCTAATTAATTCTTCGCACGCTCTTCCAAAATTGCAACTGCTGGTAATACTTTTCCTTCTACGAATTCAAGGAAAGCACCACCGCCGGTAGATACATAAGAAATTTTGTCAGCCAGATTCCATTTGTCGATTGCTGCTAAGGTATCGCCGCCGCCTGCCACTGAAAAGGCTTCGCTTTCTGCAATTGCGCGAGAAATAGTTTCTGTGCCTTTTGCGAAAGCGTCGAATTCAAAAACGCCGCATGGGCCATTCCATAAAACGGTTTTTGCGTTTTTGATGATCTCTGCAACGCGTGCTGCGGTTTCTGGGCCGTAGTCGATAATTTCTTCATCGGCTTGAATTTCGCTTGGCTTTTTAACGGTAGCGACTGAGTTGTGGTTCCAGGATTTAAATCCTTCTTTCGTTACGCGCACGTCAGTTGCGAAAACAACTTCGGTGGTTTTGCATAAACGTTGTGCTTCGGGGATTAAATCTTTTTCGTAGAGTGAGTTGCCGACCTGGTTGCCTGCAGCTGCTACAAAGGTGTTAGAAATACCGCCGCCTACAACTAAAATGTCTGCGATTTTTGATAAAGAATCTAGCACGCTTAACTTGGTTGAAACTTTAGAGCCGCCAACAATAGCAACCAACGGACGTGCTGGTTTATCGAGAACTTTTGCAAGCGCTTCTAACTCTGCGGAGAGCAATGGGCCTGCACAAGCGATAGGTGCAAATTTCGCAACGCCGTGAGTAGATGCTTGCGCGCGGTGTGCTGTGCCGAATGCGTCCATTACAAATACATCGCAAAGTGCCGCCATTTTTTTGGAAAGCTCGTCAGAGTTTTTACCTTCACCTACATTGAAGCGAACATTCTCCAACAATACTAAATCGCCTTTCATTTCAAAGCCGTCAACCCAATCTTTGACGAGCGGAACATCGCGGCCTAATTTTTCACTTAAATATTTTGCCACGGGCGCAAGTGAAGATGCTTCGTCGTAAACGCCTTCATCTGGGCGGCCTAAGTGCGACATCACCATTACTTTTGCACCAGCAGCGAGTGCGGCTTTAATAGTGGGAATGGATGCGTCGATACGCACTGCAGACGTGATACGACCATCCTCCAGCGGCACGTTTAAATCTTGACGAATCAATACGCGTTTGCCCGCGAGGTCTTGGTCTTTCATTTGTTTTACGGTCATGTCTTGCTCCGAAATTAAATCTAAAGGTATTTTGCAAAGGGATTGGAGTTTACACAATTAAGGGGGCTAAATCCTGCGCTTAAGATTAGGTTAATCAAACGAATAGCTTGCCCTAAAACAAAACACCCGACTCGCGTCGGGTGTTTTTAGTTTACAACTTAGTCTTCCAACAACTCTTCTACAGTGCTTACGATGTTATCGACAGTGAAGCCGAAGTATTCGAGGAGCGCTGGGCCTGGGGCTGATTCGCCGAAGGTAGTCATGCCTATCACGCGGCCATCGAAGCCAACATATTTGTACCAGTAATCTGCAGCTGCGGTTTCCACGGCAACGCGGGCGCTGATGTGACTTGGCAATACAGATTCTTTGTAAGCTGCGTCCTGACGATCAAACACGGAGGTTGATGGCATGGATACAACGCGAACTTTTTTGCCTTTCGCTTTTAACGCTTCAGCTGCTTTCACAGTGACGCCAACTTCAGAACCTGTAGAGATCAGGATTGCATCTGGCTCGCCTTGTGAATCAACCAATACATAACCGCCTTTCGCGATATTGGCAACTTGCTCTGGTGTACGTGCAAAAGCATCCAGGTTTTGACGGCTGAATACCAATGCACTTGGGCCAGTGCGACGCTCAATAGCGGCTTTCCAGCTCACTGCAGTTTCAGCGGCATCGGCGGTGCGCCACGTGTCTATGTTTGGAGTCAAACGCAGAGTGCCAAGCACTTCGATTGGCTGGTGAGTTGGGCCGTCTTCACCTTGACCGATTGAGTCGTGGGTGTAAACGAAGATGTTTTGCAGTTTCATCAGTGCCGACATACGCACAGCATTTGCTGCGTATTGTTGGAACATCAGGAAGGTTGCGCCGTAAGCGATAAAACCGCCGTGGGCAGAAATACCGTTCATGATGGCGCTCATACCGAACTCGCGCACACCGTAATAAATGTAGTTGCCGCTGGCATCGCCTGCTTCAACGCCTTTTGAAGTCTTAACCAAGGTCAGGTTAGAACCGGCCAAGTCAGCAGAACCGCCCAACAACTCAGGTAAAAGTTGCGCGAACAGAGCGATAGAGTTTTGCGATGCTTTGCGGCTGGCAATTTTTTCGCCTTTGGCTTGGCTTTCTTGAATAAAAGCTTCTGCTTTTGCAGCGAAGTCAGCAGGTAATTCACCTTTTACTACGCGGCGCTCGAACTCAGCAGCCAATTCTGGATATGCAGCTTCATAAGCAGCAAATTTCTCGTCCCAGGATTTTTCTGAGGCGGAACCTTTAGCTTTAGCATCCCAACCTGCGTAAACATCAGCTGGAATAACAAACGGCTCTTGTTCCCAGCCAAGGGTTTTACGAACCAACGCAACTTCTTCCAGGCCGAGTGGTGAGCCGTGCGAGTCATGTGAGCCTTGCTTGTTTGGCGAGCCAAAACCAATAACAGTTTTAGTAATGATCAAAGTTGGCTTTTGGGTTTCAGCTTTAGCAGCTTCGATGGCAGCTTTAATAGCGGGTGCATTGTGGCCATCAACGGCACGGATTACATGCCAACCATAAGATTCAAAGCGTTTTGCGGTGTCATCGGTAAACCAGCCTTCTACGTGGCCATCGATGGAAATACCGTTGTCATCGTAGAACGCGATCAGCTTGCCCAAGCCCAAGGTCCCGGCGAGAGAACAAGCTTCGTGGCTAATGCCTTCCATCATGCAGCCATCGCCGAGGAAAACGTAGGTATTGTGATCAACTACTGTGTGACCATCGCGGTTAAATTGTGCAGCGAGAATTTTCTCAGCCAACGCCATTCCCACGCCATTAGCGATACCTTGACCTAAGGGGCCCGTGGTTGTTTCTACACCGACGGTATAACCACGCTCAGGGTGACCGGGGGTTTTGGAATGTAGTTGACGGAATTGCTTGAGCTCATCAATTGGCAAATCGTAGCCAGAAAGATGCAACAAAGAGTAAATCAGCATGGAGCCGTGGCCGTTAGATAACACGAAACGGTCGCGATCAGGCCAATTTGGATTGGTGGGGTTGTGCTTGAAAAAATCGTTCCACAGAACTTCGGCGATGTCTGCCATACCCATGGGTGCGCCAGGGTGACCAGAGTTAGCTTTTTGAACGGCGTCCATTGAAAGAACGCGAATGGCATCAGCCAAGTGTTTACGGGAAGGCATCGAAAGAAGCTCCTAATGTTAATAGCATTTAGCAAAGTTGATTGCGGTTAGCAGTTATTAAGACGACCTCTGGCGGATCTTATAGTCACCCACGTACTTAATAAGTGGTATGCGCTGCTGATATCGTTGGATGGTTCTCACAGAACACTTGCGCCTGCTGCTCCAAAAGATCGCGACATTTCGTAAAGTCGCGCATCTAGACCAAAGAGCACAAGGACACCCCGGCCACATTAACAGTATGGCTAACAGGGCGCACATTCTCGCTCAGCTGAGGCTATGGGTAAAGTGAAGTCTAACGAAAACCAGCATCCAAACGCGCACATAATATAGTTACAACGACTATAAGATCAAATTCTTACTGTTTGAAGCGACTAAGTGGAAAATCTATATCAAAAAATTTTGATATAGATTTTCCTGCCTGCTAGACTGCTTGCCATGAACAAGAACACGAATTCACAAAATCTCGCAATGTCACTTACCAAGCCTGAGGAAGCGCTTCCTCTAGTTGCAGGGAGTTCGTCAGCAGACGTACCACCTGTGCTGACCGACATTGTTGAACCGTTGGTGTCGCTTGATGACCCGCTATCTCTGCCGAACCTATTGAAAGCAGCGGGCGATAGTTTTCGATTGGACATTTTGCGGGTTTTATCTGAAGACTCGTTCGGTGTGCTGGAGTTGTGTCGAATTTTTGCGACTAAACAATCTGGCATGAGCCACCACCTTAAGGTGCTGACAAGTGCGGGACTGCTCAGTACGCGCCGCGAAGGCAATAGTATTTTTTATCGCCGTGCTTATTGGGTGCCGGAAAGCTCTCTGGGGAATTTGAAACAGGCACTGTTTGCAAGTATCGACCAGTTACCGATTAGTGAACCTGTGCAAATCCAATTGCGCGAACTGGAACAGGAACGCAGCCTCGCGTCGCAGCAATTTTTTGCGGAGAACGCACATAAATTTCGCGAGCAACAAGATCTTATTGCCAGTTACTCCGTATATGCAGAACACATGGCGCAATTACTCAGCAATACGCCACTACGCAGTTGGAATCTCGCGTTGGAAGTTGGCCCGGGTGAAGGCGAGTTTCTACCAGTGCTCGCGCAAAAATTCACTCAGGTAGTGGCGCTGGATAGTTCGGCAGAGATGTTACAAAAATCCCGCGAGCACATTCAAAAAGTTAAGGAAACACAGCAACATGATTTGCGAACGATCGAATTTATACACGGCGACACGCATATTCTCGCTGAAAAGAAAGTACTGGCGGATTGCATAGTGGTAAATATGGTGTTGCACCATACACCATCGCCTGCAGATATTTTTCAGGATTTAAGTAAATCACTTGCACCCGGCGGTGCGTTATTAATTTGCGATTTATGTCGCCACGAACAAGCGTGGGCACGTGAAGCTTGCGGTGATTTATGGCAGGGCTTTGAACCACAAGATTTTTCACGCTGGGCTGAAGCCGCTGCATTGATTGAAGGCCAAAGCGTTTATTTCGCGCTACGCAATGGGTTTCAAATTCAGTTGAGGCAGTTTTTTAAACCGGCGAACTTCTAAAGCGACTTCACCCCAACCCTCTTGTTCGCAGGGGAGGCTAGAAGGGGTAAAAGATTTGTGTAAATTATATGGGAGTCGTCATCCTCGCGTAAGCGGGGATCCAGCTCTTGATTTTAATTTTTAAAGCTGGATCCCCGCTTACGCGAGGATGACGATTCCCTGCTTAGGGAGTTTCGGCATTGCTGGAAAGTTTTTAAATTAGTTTTTTGAATTTTAAGCATTAAAACAGGAACCAAAACATGTCCGAATATTCTGTATTTACCTCTGAGTCAGTCTCCGAAGGTCATCCCGATAAAATGGCGGATCAGATTTCTGATGCCGTGCTCGATGCGATTATTAAAGATGATCCCAATGCGCGCGTTGCCGTAGAAACTCTAGTGAAAACCGGTATGGCAATTGTTGCCGGTGAAGTGCGCACATCAACCTATGTTGATCTTGAAGATTTAATTCGTCAGGTTATTTTGGATATCGGCTACAACTCAAGCGATGTTGGTTTTGATGGCGCGAGTTGCGCGGTATTAAATGCAATAGGAAAACAATCGTCAGACATCGCAATGGGCGTCGACGAAGGTGATGAAAAAGATTTGGGTGCAGGCGACCAAGGTTTGATGTTTGGTTATGCCAGCAATGAAACATCCGTATTAATGCCAGCCCCCATTTTTTATGCGCATCGTTTGGTAGAAAAACAAGCGCAACTGCGTAAGAGCGGCGTATTGCCATGGTTAAGACCAGATGCAAAAAGCCAAGTCACTTTGCGCTATGAAAATGGTAAACCAGTTGCAGTAGATGCAGTTGTACTTTCAACGCAACACAGCCCAAGCGTAAAACAATCTGAAATTCACGAGGCGGTCCGCGAGTTAATTATTGATCACGTTCTGCCTAAAGAATGGTTGCACGCAGGAACGCAATATCATATCAATCCAACGGGTCAATTTATTATTGGCGGCCCAGTCGGCGATTGCGGTTTAACAGGTCGTAAAATTATTGTTGATAGTTACGGCGGCATGGCACGTCACGGCGGCGGTGCATTTTCGGGTAAAGATCCATCAAAGGTAGACCGCTCTGCTGCGTACGCCGGTCGTTACGTTGCAAAAAATTTAGTCGCTGCTGGAATTGCAGATCGTTTGGAAATTCAAGTGAGCTACGCGATTGGTGTTGCTGAACCTACGTCAATTTCTGTAAATGCATTCGGGACTGGAAAATTACCCGATGCAGAAATTATTAATTTGATTCGCGAACATTTTGATTTGCGCCCACGCGGTTTAATTCAAATGCTCGATTTGAAACGTCCTATTTATCGCCAAACCGCTGCTTACGGACATTTCGGTCGCGAGCTTCCTGATTTTACGTGGGAAAAAACGGATAAGGCAGAGGCGTTGAAGAAAGCGCTTTAAAAAACACCCCCTCCCAGCCTCCCCCTTGGCAGGGGGAGGAGCTGGACTCCCTACTTCTACAGAGTGCAGTCAGTCCCCTCCCCTGAGAAGGGGAGGGTTAGGGTGGGGTTAATTTCGCATTAAAAAATTTAGGAAACAAACCATGAGCTTCACCGACTATAAAGTTGCCGACATGTCCCTCGCCGCTTGGGGCCGTAAAGAAATTGAAATCGCCGAAGGCGAAATGCCTGCACTGATGGCGTTGCGTCGAAAATATAAAAGTTCAAAACCATTGGCCGATGCAAAAATTATCGGCTGCATTCACATGACGATTCAAACTGCAGTGTTAATCGAAACTCTGGTTGAACTCGGTGCAGAAGTGCGTTGGTCATCGTGCAATATTTTTTCAACACAAGATCACGCTGCTGCTGCAATCGCTGCTGCAAATATTCCGGTGTTCGCGTGGAAAGGCGAAACTGAGGAAGAATTCTGGTGGTGCATCGAGCAAACAATTTTGTTGGATGGCAAGCCATGGGCTGCGAATATGATTCTTGATGACGGCGGTGACGTTACGCAAATCATTCACGAAAAATATCCGCAAATGCTCGACATCATTCACGGTGTTTCTGAAGAGACAACCACAGGTGTGCATCGCTTGTTAGAGATGTTGAAAAAAGGGACTTTGAAAGTTCCAGCCATCAATGTGAACGATGCAGTGACCAAAAGTAAAAACGACAACAAGTACGGCTGCCGTCATAGCTTGAACGATGCCATCAAACGCGGCACCGATCATTTGCTCGCTGGTAAAAAAGCACTCGTGATTGGTTACGGCGATGTGGGGAAAGGTTCTGCAGCTTCATTGCGTCAAGAAGGCATGATTGTAAAAGTTACCGAGATTGATCCGATCTGTGCAATGCAAGCGTGTATGGATGGTTTCGAAGTTGTATCGCCGTACAACGAAGGAATCAACACCGGCAAATACGAAGATATTAATCACATTGTTCTTGGCACAACAGATTTAGTTGTGACCACAACAGGTAACGTAAATGTGTGCGACTCTGCAATGTTGCGTGCGTTAAAACGCAGTGCAGTAGTATGTAACATCGGTCACTTCGATAGCGAAATTGATACAGCATTTATGCGCAAAAACTGGGAGTGGGAAGAAATAAAACCACAAGTGCATAAAGTCTATCGCGATAAAGCGACTAACGATCATTTGATTATTTTATCTGAAGGTCGTTTGGTAAATCTCGGCAACGCAACCGGTCACCCATCACGCATTATGGATGGTTCATTTGCAAACCAGGTTCTCGCACAAATCTATTTATACGAGCGCAAATTTGCAGATTTACCTGCCGATCAAAAAACAGAACACTTGTACGTTCGCGTATTGCCCAAAAAATTGGACGAAGAAGTTGCACATGACATGGTGGAAGGATTTGGTGGCGTCATAACCAAGCTAACCACACAACAAGCAGAATATATCGGTTATGCTGTTGAAGGGCCGTTTAAACCGGATTCATATAAGTATTAATTGTGTAAACCCCTTTAAGCAGGGAATCGTCATCTTCGCGTAGCGGAGATCCAGCTCTTGATGTTTTTTAAAAGCTGGATCCCCGCTGCGCGAGGATGACGACTGATAAATTAATCAATGGCATCTCAATTGAATAATTCCATTGAGATGCAGGATATAAATTATGACCGATTCACAACCGCGTTTAAGTTTTGAATTTTTTCCGCCGAAAACGTCGGAAGGAAAAGAAAAGCTTATTAAGGTACGCGACGAAGTTAATGAATTTGAACCAGATTTTTTTTCGGTAACTTACGGTGCGGGTGGTTCTACTCGCGATAACACTAAAGGTGTTGTTACCCAATTTAAAAATGATGGTATTAGCATTGCGCCGCATTTATCTTTCGGTGGTGATGATGAGGACACAATTCTAAAGCTGCTTAACGAATATAAATTTTTTGGCGTTGATCGTATAGTTGCTTTGCGCGGTGATTTGCCATCCGGTATGGGTGGTCAGCAACAACTTGTTTATGCCAACGAACTGGTTACGTTTATTCGCCAACATTTTGGTTCGCACTTTCATTTGGAGGTTGCGGCTTATCCGGAAATTCATCCGCAGGCAAAAAGCTATTCGGAAGACATTGGGTTTTTAAAAGGTAAATTTGATGCGGGTGCTGATAGTGCGATCACTCAGTACTTTTACAATCCGGATGCCTATTTCTTTTTCATAGATAAGTGCAGTAAAGCAGGAATTTCGAAGCCGATCTATCCCGGCATCATGCCCATCATTAATTATCGCAATTTAACGCGCTTTTCAGATTCCTGCGGTGCAGAAATTCCACGCTGGTTGCGAAAAGCCCTCGAAAATTATGGCGATGATGATGCAAGCTTAAAATCCTTCGGTGTGGATTTAGTGACAGAGTTGTGTGAAGTCTTGTTGGAAAACGAAGCTCCCGGGTTACATTTTTATACTATGAACCAAACTGAACCTACAGCTCAAATTGTTAAAAATTTGGGTTTGGTACCGGTAGAGTAATTTAAGTTGCTTAGTAAATAAAGCCTTGCAGACTAAACTGCAGGGCTTTATTTATTTAAATGGTTTGAAGGATTTGAAAGACTGAATGCAATCAGTAATTGATGCTTTTATAGCGCCTCCATGTCATGCCGAAATAGATATTTTATTTCAGGATGAACATTTATTGCTGATTAATAAACCTAGCGGGCTTTTGAGCTTATCGGGTAAAAATCCGTTAAATAAAGATTCAGTGCATTTTCGCCTGGTGCAGGATTTCCCCACGGCGACCTTACTGCATCGTTTGGATTTTGGTACATCGGGTGTTATGGTTGTCGCTCTCAATAAAACAGTGAATGCATTTATCGGTAAGCAATTTCAAGAAGGGAAAGTTTTAAAAACCTACACCGCAATACTGCATGGCCATATGCGCGACGATATGGGCATGATTGAATTTCCTATTTCCAAAGATCCGGATAATTTTCCGTTACAGAAAATTTGTTACAGCACAGGCAAAGCCGCCATCACGAACTACCAGGTTATTGAGCGTCTGGAAAACCCGTCGCGTACTCGTATTGTGTTTTCTCCGGTGACAGGGCGCACGCATCAACTTCGAATTCACAGCCGCGAATATGGTCATCCAATTTTAGGTTGCGATTTATATAAGAATGCAGATTCCTTGGGTATGACGGAACGCTTAATGTTGCATGCCACCACCATTGAGTTTACTCACCCTGCAACACATCAAACAATGAAAGGTTTTTGTCCCTGTCCTTTTTAACCATTTACTTAGAGATTTATTTTTTCTTGTCCATCATATCTTTTAATTGTGCAAACGGATTGGATGTTGCCGGAATGATTTCTTTGGCTCTGGTTGATCCATATAAAATGTGTTCGTGAAACTTCGTATGCTCATTGTCGTGACAATAAAGGCACAGCAGTTCCCAATTACTGCCATCTGCGGGATTGTTATCATGATTGTGATCGCGATGATGCACGGTAAGCTCGCGAATATTTTTGGAATTAAATTCACGCGCGCAACGGCCGCAAATCCAGGGATACATCTTTAACGCTTTTTCACGATAGCCTTGTTCTTTTTGTAAATACTGTTGGCTTGCACCGTGTTTGTTGTCGCTAGTTGAATTTGTCATAAGTTACCCGCTGTTTTAATAAGTTATTTTTGACAATCAACACAATAAACCGTCGTTCTGTCCATCATTCTGACTTCTTTCAATATTTTTCCGCATCCATTGCAATCTTCTCCGCCACGACCATAAACGAGAAGTTGTTGCTTGAAATAACCCGGTTTGCCATCACCCCCAACAAAATCGCGCAGTGTTGTACCGCCTTGTTGGATCGAGCGCGCGAGTACAAATTTAATATCTCGCACCAAATCTTCACAATTTTTACGCGTAAGCGAACCGGTCTTGCGAAGCGGTTTAATGCGCGACATAAACAGCGATTCGTTTGCGTAAATATTTCCAACGCCTACAACAACATGACTATCCATAATAAATTGCTTGATCGCTTGGCTGCGTTTACGGCTGCGTTTAAATAAATAGGCAGCGTTAAATTCATCGGTTAACGGTTCAGGACCTAAGGTGGCGAGAAGCTTGTGCTGATGAGGTTCGCCCTCTATCCACAGCAAACACCCGAAACGACGTGGGTCGTGATAACGCAATACAATCTCACCAAACACCCAGTCAAAGTGATCATGCGAATTAGGAGGCGTATTTAAATCGACTATCCGCAAGCTTCCCGACATTCCTAAATGAACAAGCGCATGGCCGTGAGCGAATTCAAATAAAAGATATTTGCCGCGCCGAGTGATACTCAAGAGTTCTTGCTGATTAATAAGCTCAACGAAGTTGCTAGGAATCGCCCATCGCAATTGTGGTTGTCGGATCACTACGTTGGATACTTTTCGGTTAAGCGTATGGGGCGCTATTCCGCGTAACGTTGTTTCAACCTCGGGTAACTCTGGCATAGGGATTAAGTCGTGATGAAAAAGTTAGTTGGAGATGATTTTTGTAAAAAATCTATCTACTGCATAGGTTGGCAGAATCACATTGCCGCCACAACTCGTTAACGGGTGATGTGAAAAATAATAAAGTAAAAAGCCCCGACTACAAAAATAGTCGGGGTTTTTTATTCACATTTTGTATCAGGCTTGGATTACAAAACGCGTGTCTAGTCTAGAAGCGAATTCCGCCGCTTAATGCGAAGCCCTCGATATCGTCCGAGCCGGAAATGTACGCAAGGTTAAGTGCCCCAACACCTATACCGAACGAGTAAGTATCGCCCAAGGTGTCTTTTTGGTCGCGCTCAAGGCCGGCGCGGAGGCGCAACCAATCCCATACACTGTATTCAACTCCGGCACGCAACATTTGTGTGTCGCCAGCCAAACCGATTGCGGGCACCGCGTTTAAATCGACCGCAAATTCAGCTTTGAAATTGTTTTTCACATAACCAACCGAACTGATGAATTGGCGTTCAATTGAAATGACTTCACCGGGGTTAATGGTTTTGTAGTCTTTATTTTGCAGGTTGTTGGCGACGAAACCGTAGCGCACGTCGCCCACAATATACGTTAACCCCAGGTCGAAATTCGTTGAACTTTCTTTGTGGGTGTAATCATCCGCATCAAGGTCGTCTTTATCAAAGTCAGCAACATTTTCTATGTATACGATGCTCTCAACCTCTACTTTCTTAGGTTTGAAACCCATCAATAAGTGGCTTCCGTCCGCCAATTTGTATGCTTTAGAGAAGGACACACCTATATCAGTTACTATCGCGCCCCTGCCGATGACATAAGAATCGAGATCGGCTTCCAGATCCGAAGGGTCCAGGTTTTGCGTCAAATAGCGGTCAATCAAGGCTAGATCACTATCGGCAATATTTGGGCTCACGGAAACATTGCCGCGCGAGCTGACGATAAATGCCATAGACACTGTTTCCGTAGGTATCGACAGAGCGAGATTGGCACCGACTGAAATTAGCGCACGGTCACCATCAATATCCTGCAGGCGTTTTTTCAAGTTACCTGCCTGGGCATTGGTCAGGTTTGCGGAGTTTTCAATTTCATCAAGTAAGTCAGTCAATTCTTCTGCCTGATCGATTAAATCATCTTTGTCGGATGCAACAGCGCCAACACCGAGCAGCAGTGCAAAATCATCTTTCTCTGGATTGTAAGCGGCACCAAGGCTTGGATTGAGCAATACGCCCTCTGAGTAATTCCCGGTTGAGTAAGCAGCGCCAGACATACCGGCTAAGCTGCCATGATATTCAGTCGCGAATGAAGGCAAAGAGGTACTGACGAGGGCAATGCTCAATAGCATTTTTTTCATTGAAGGCATCCTTAGAGAATATGAATTTTTTAAAGGGCTCTGCGACCTGAGAGGTAGCGCACCATTCGATGGTGATGCTTGGCGAAGGGCACGTACAACTGAATACTCGAATTTGTAGAGGCACGGCTACTGCGACTTCGGTCACAATGTTAAGGAAAAGGATAGCAGAGAAGCGACAAGCGGCAAGTTGGATAGACGAAAAGGCTATGCACGGAAATAATCCTTGATCGTCTAGAACAAGCTCGCGTTAAGAACCCTTTTAAATCGGTTTTTCGCGTGACCGCGCTGATTAATGAGGTTGATTGGCGCTCACCTTTAAAATCAGATTGAGTTGATTTGCGATTAACTGAAAGTCTTCGAATTGGCGAGCGGCAAGTTTATGTTCAGCGCCATCAGCATATAAAATAGCGATCAAGCGTTTATCAATTTTTAATGGGGCAAGCATTAAATCCCCTGCCGGGGCAAGTGGTGTCAGGGCTCCCAGAGGCTTCAGCCCTTGTGACGGCTGGTACCATACTGCTTGTTGCAGCCGCAAGAACTCATGCAGGAGTTCTCCTTTATGTAGTTTATCCAGATCAATGCGAACAGTCTGGCGCCATAGGCTGGTGCCTTTGCCCGCTACATAACGTATATCCAACGATTTGGCTTTGTAGTCCAGCATGGAAATGGTTACACGTGGAATGCCAGAGCCCTCATGCAGCGCGCCCACTGACAGCTGCATGATCTTGGAGATATCACCGCCCTCAAACATGGTTTTGTGGATGAGGTTAATATGCTGCTGGAATTCGTAACCTGTTCGCGCTGTGGGCTCCGTTACCGCAGTTTCTGCGGCAACCTGTGCATCCGGCAATGCCTGAAGCAATACCTCAACACCGTAGCTCTTGGCGATAACGGCAGCCTCTTCCGCCATCAGCATCACTTGCTTTTTAGCCGCAGCTGGTGAAATGTCGCAAAGTGCTGCCATCTGCAGATAAATCTGCTCCATTTGCGGTGAATGAACGCCTTTATGGATATATTTGCTAAGGTCGTTACCTATATTTACGGCGCAAGCCATAGTGGTTGGTCGCACACTTTCTTCGCTGGACTCGCGCACCAATTCACCGAGAGACCATTCTTTTATTAGCCCACGATTAATTTGATTGATATCAACGCCCAGATATTCGCGGGAAATTGGTGCCTCGTTCTCGGGGTGGAGATTACGCTCCGTGACGAACTTTTCAGCAGCTTCGCGCCCGGTTGCCAAAAGCGCAAGCTCCCCAATATTGCGCAATAGAGCAGCGATAAACACCTGCTCTTTGTGCTCACCAGTTAAATAAGGCACTAAGGCACGAGCCTGTACGGCAGCGTGAAAAGATTTAGCGAGGCTTTCAATCAGTAAGGCTTTGGGTTTACCTTTTAAAAAACTATCGATCAAACTACTGGTGAGGGTGATGTTTTTTAAATTATCAAAACCCAATGTCACTATGCCGCGCGATACCGTTTTTATTGGCGTAAATGAGCGGTTGTAGTGAATGGAATTGGCGATCTTTAATACTTTGGAGGTGAGGTTTGCATCGCGCAAGATAATTTTGGTGAGATCATCGGTGCGGCACTCGTCATCCTCGCTCAGCTCACAGATTTCCCGTACTACCGAATTCAAGGTGGGCATATCTTGATCCGCTAAAGTTCGCATCCATGCAGTTAAGCCGCGCAGTTCACTCATAGTCGATCCATACCTGATTATTTGGTAATCTCAGTCTAGATCAGGCTTTCAGGCTTGCTGATGTTATTTTCGATGTAAATATTGAATATCGACCTGAAAAAATCCATGCATAAAAAAACCCGACCTAAGCCGGGTTTTCGGAAAGCGTATTAAGTAAAAGTAATTACTTAATTTTGCCTTCTTTGTACACAACATGCTTGCGAACAACGGGATCAAACTTTTTGATTTCCATTTTTTCTGGCATGGTGCGCTTGTTTTTGTCGGTAGTGTAAAAGTGACCAGTACCGGCGCTTGAGTTAAGACGAATTTTATCGCGCATGACGAGCTCCTAATTAAACTTTTTCGCCGTTTGCACGGACTTCAGCCAAAACTGCATCGATACCACGCTTATCAATTACGCGCATACCTTTTGCAGAAACGCGCAAGCTTACAAAGCGCTTTTCAGCCTCAACCCAGAAACGGTGAGTGTGAAGGTTTGGCAAAAAACGACGCTTGGTGTGGTTTTTTGCGTGAGAAACATTGTTACCGGTAATTGGACGCTTGCCGGTAACTTGACATACTCTAGACATTCTATTGCCTCATTAATAAATCAGCGCGCTAAGCCTAGCCGTTAAGTGGGCAGCGCTGGGAGCCGTAACACAGACTAACAACCAGCTTAGAGCATTGTTGTAAGCAGCCTATTCTTCAAAATCGCGGACTGAATCTTTAGTCAGTCAGGCAAACTTCACAGGGAAATTTGTGCGGGGCGCTTCATTTTGTCACTTACTATAAAGTGGCCAAAACAACCCTGCCGCAAAGAGCCGCGTTTTATACCAAAACAGTCATTCAATAGCAATGACAAGCTGATTTTTTAGCCAAAAAAGATGGTTAATTTTACTATCCTTACAAAAGTCCGCGCTCAGCGAAAGAAATTACCTCGCTATCACCAACAACCATGTGATCCAGAACGCGGATATCTACCAGGTTCAATGCATCCTGCAGGCGTTGCGTAATTCGTTGATCAGCTTGGCTGGGCTCCGCAACTCCCGAGGGGTGGTTATGAGCAAGAATTAATGCGCTTGAATTGAATGCGAGTGCCTTTTTAACGACTTCGCGCGGGTATACCGAAGCAGAATCGATGGTGCCGTAAAAGAGTTCTTCATAGGCAATCAGGCGGTTTTGGTTATCCAGAAATAGAACTGCAAATACTTCCCGAGGCTGATGGCGAAGCTGCGCGCTTAAATAACTCTTCACCAGGGAAGGCGTTGTTAAAAGATCACCCTCTTTCATTGTGGCTGAGAGATGGCGTCGTCCCATTTCTAATACCGCTTGAAGCTGAGCGTATTTAGCGGACCCGAGGCCATGACCTTTGCAAAACTCTGCTTGAGAGGCTTCAAGTAACTGCCGGAGACCGCCGTATTCTTGCAATAGCTCACGGGCCAGATCGACAGCGGATTTACCCACACAACCTACACGTAAAAAAATGGCGAGGAGTTCAGCATCAGATAGAGCTTTTGGGCCTAGGTCGAGAAGTTTTTCGCGGGGGCGTTCGGCGGCAGGCCAATCGGCGATGGACATATGACGTTCCTTGTTAGTTAGAGGACCTCAAGGCTATGAGGTATGAATTTTCGGTTGCGGTTAAGGTTTGCGCAGAATGCTAAATCTTGATTTATCCGTCAAGCTTTACCGTCAACTCAGGCTTGATGGTCAGATACTGCATAGCCGAACCTCTGGCAGGCTATGCAGCATTGTTTCTTAGATTAAGTACCAAAACACTTGCTAGCGGATTTGCGGTTCAATCCATTCCACGACATCTTTACTTAAGTCCTTAAGGCATTTTTGGGTGGCATCGCAGACTGTTAACCCTGGGGTGCCGAGGTCCAATACATTACTCGATGGTGTAAGTTCATTGAGCGTCATAATGGCGCAGGTGTGTTTGGCGGTGACCATATTATCTTTGCCCTTCAGCAAGGCTGCGGTGATTTGAACTTTGGGTAAGTTGGAGGCTTGTTTGGTGCCGAACTGGTGGTCGCCACCTAACACTAACTGTTCAACATCTATCAAAAGCACGGGTATAACGCCGTTTCGGATCTTGGCTGCAGTAGCCACTGGCTCGAATCGGAGCCCGTTGCTTTTGGCCTTCTCCACTAAGTTGTCTACCATTACCTTATCGATATTGCAGGGAAATTCTGACTGCTTGTATTTAAAGCCTTTTACGTTGAAGCCAATATTTTGATTCACGTAAACAAGTGGTGCCGTGGGTGACATTGCTTGCTCTTCTGCCGCTACTGCTAACAGCGGGGTCACCAGCGCCAGGATCATCAGAGAATATTTCATAGCCTTTACCTCATTGATTGTTAATAAGAGCACTCATCGGTACAGCCCACCGGTAGAGCTTGGGATGTGTGTAAGTTGACTATATTGCAAAGGTTGAGAAAAACACTGACTATCCGAAAACCCTGTGCTTACCTTTTGCTTACCAAAAATTTTCGTATTTAAATCAATGACATAGAATTTTCGAAATCAGGTGCAATACTTGTATTCCGCAAGCGGGATCTTGCAAAATTACACCTTAGTCACGGTTTACCCAGCTGGTGGTAACACTGGTTTTATATTAATAAGAATCATACCGAAAAAGGCATAAACACTATGTTCAAGGCTAAAGGTTCAGGTGCTCATGGATGCTAATAAAGACTCAGACTTCACGCTTGGTGATGTCGCGGCATCGCCATCCCATAACAGCCTGAGTAGTGCTGGTAAAACCCTTAAGTTGCAGCCAAAGGTAATGGCGGTATTGCACTATCTTGCGCGTCATCACGGCCGCGTTATCAGTAATGAGGAGCTGATTAAACAACTCTGGCAGGGCCGTATAGTCACCCACGGCTCAGTGCAAAAAAGTATTAACGCCTTGCGCGGTGCTTTTTCCGAGTTGATGGGGGATCAGGAGGTTATCGCTCACTACTCCAAGCGTGGTTACCAACTTAAGATTGAACCGCAATTTCAGGGGACGAATGAGGCTATTGCGCAAGTCGTCGACATTGAACCCATACGCCGCGCTCGAAAAATATCCACGCGTATGGCCATTCAAGCAGCACTAGCCGTAGGCATTTGCGCCCTTGTAGTAATACTGATATTGCCTGCCCCAACAGTATCAAAAATCAGTGTTCCTGCTAAAAACCACAAAATCTCTTTTCAAACAACATCGGGCTACACCAACGAAACTGGCCATGAGCGCAATGCGGTACCTCATCCAGACAACAAGCATGTGGCTTATATTCGCGAAAAATTTAATGCCAAACAAAAGGGTGAAACGGACAGCGAGATTATTATTCGCAATAGTGTGGGCAGGGATTGGCGTGTTGCCAACAGCCAGGGTTCGTGGTTTAAGCTGGCGTGGTCACCCGCAGGCAAACATTTGGTTGCGATTGAAGTTAAGCGCGGAGAGGGCCAGCCGCTCAGCCCCAATTTTTACGAAAAGGCCAACTATTTATACTCGTTCCATATTTTCTCCCTGGACCTGGAAAACGAGCGTTTGGTAGAGAAGCAACTCCTCAGCCAATGGCAGGGGCGGATAAACAGCGTGACCTGGTGGGACGAAACCACACTTGAGTTCGTGGCGAAGCAAGGGCCAAATTCCGCCACCGCACGCTACCGATACTCCACTCAGGATCAGCGCCTAACAACCTTGGACGACGGTGTGATTAATCCAGTCGCCAGTGCGGTGTTAGGTAAAAAGACAGCCCTCGCCAGTTCCTATAAAAATGCTATCCAGATTGACTTTTTAAACGAGGAACAGTCATCTATAAGCCGTTGGCAGCTGGATTTTCCGGCGGTGGATATGAGCTGGATTCCAGATGGCAGCGGTGTATTGATCTACTCGGAGGAAGAACGAAAATTGCTGCTGCTTTATCTGGATGGTGAGCAAGTGCAAATTCCGCTTGTCGATTCCAAAGACCGGGTTTTCTCAAGGCCGCGCTACAGGCCGGATGGAACGGAAATTTTCTACACTGAGGAAAAGCGCAGCTCCAATATCATTTTGGTAACAGTCGATGAAACCAAAACCAGGCTAACCGAAAATAATGACCTCAATTATTCCGCAACTTTCTCTCCTGGCGGAGACAAAGTGGTCTATGCCTCAGTGCGCAATAATCAAATACATCTATGGTTGCTGGAAGGGGGAGATGAACGGCAACCCGAGCGGCAGCTAACCACTGAGCCTATTGCGAAAAAAGTGGATGCGATTATCTGGTCCGACAATGATCATCTGATATACAGCACGGGAGCAAGTCTGTATCTCCATGACCTTGTAACATCCGAAACAAGCCTGCTGCTTAAGGACACCGATAAAATCGAGCCGGTAGGTTATTTCCCTGCAACCAATCGTTTGCTGGTACTTAAAAGTAATCGCGATATCAGGAATCTATGGCGTATTGACACGAAAACGCGGCTACACAAACAACTGACCTTTGGCGCTGTGGGTACGGCGGTGGAGTTTGATGGAGATATTTATTTCCAGTATGTGGGCGAGAACGGGTTATGGGTCCTGCGTGGTAAAAATGACGCGCTTGAACAAGTTGCATCGACACTTATTGAAAACGGCAAGTTGCTGAACATCGATCAACAAGGCGCTTACTTTATTAACGGAGGCCTCTGTCGCGAGTCAGATATTTATCACTACGAATTTGCAGGGGCGACAATATCAACGCGATTAAAACGGCATACCCAAACCGTTTCCACAACGTCATTTCACCCTGCAAAAGGTTCCTTACAAACCGATTGTTATCTCGCTGAATCCAATATTGTGTTGTTGAAATAAGCAGACAGAAATGCTGTCTCTTTATCATAAAGAGGCGGCAATTTTGGTAATCATATCTCTCTAATATTCCCTTCATAGCTGCACGTATTTCCCGACGCTTTATTAGCCAGACAGTGGCGCCTAAGAGTTTCTTCTGCAATTGGCTGGCTCTGGAGTTAGTAGTCAGTTACATTGCGCTACAATTGCATTATGTCTCCTCTCAATTAAGACTTACCTATGAGTTCGCTCACCAACAAACATATTTTACTAGGCGTGACCGGCGGAATAGCCGCCTATAAAAGTGCCGACCTGGTGCGTCGTTTACAGGACGCTGGTGCTCATGTGCGGGTAGTCATGACCACAGCCGCGCAAGAATTTATTACGCCTTTGACGATGCAAGCCTTATCGGGTAATCCTGTTCATACCACCCTGCTCGATCCCGAAGCCGAAGCGGGGATGGGACATATTCAACTGGCACGATGGGCCGATCTGGTGCTGGTTGCTCCCGCCAGTGCAGATTTTATTGCGCGCCTTGTGCAAGGTCAGGGTAACGATCTTCTCACAACCGTTTGTCTCGCAACCTTCGCGCCTATCGCCGTAGCTCCTGCAATGAATCAGGGGATGTGGCGCAATGCGAGTACGCAGGCTAATGTTGAAGTACTTATTGAACGCAAAATTCAGATATTCGGCCCGGCTGCCGGTGAACAGGCGTGTGGGGATCTAGGCCCGGGTCGAATGCTTGAGCCTTTGGCGCTAGTGGCTGCCGCTGCCAACTTTTTTGTATCAGGTGCACTGGCAGGGAAGAAAGTTGTTATCACCGCAGGCCCAACGCGTGAAGCGCTGGACCCCGTGCGTTACATCAGTAATCACAGTTCGGGAAAAATGGGTTACGCCCTCGCGCAAGCTGCGGTCGAAGCGGGTGCTCATACAGTATTGATTTCCGGCCCAACGCAACTGGCGCCGCCTGAACGTGTTGAATTTGTGTCGGTAACTACGGCTGATGAAATGTTGAACGCAAGTTTGAAACATACGACCGCCGCGGATGTTTTTATTGCCGCCGCCGCAGTTGCAGATTACCGCCCAGCACAGGTTGCGACTCAAAAAATTAAGAAGACGAACGAAGGGAGCATCACGCTGGAGTTAGTGAAGAATCCCGACATAGTCGCGCACATCGCAGCGCTGGATGCAAAACCTTATACGGTAGGATTTGCGGCAGAGAGCGAAAATGTTCTTGCGTTTGCAAAGCAAAAGCTGGTGCGTAAAAATTTAGATTTAATTATCGCTAATGATATTTCCATAAATGGCATCGGGTTTAATGCCGATGAAAATGCTGTCACTGTGATTGATCATCATGAGCAGCAGGAATTAACCCAGCGAAGCAAACAACAACTTGCACGCGAATTAATTACTCTCATCGCACAAAAATTAAACTCCAAACAATAAAGGGTTTTGCAGATTGATCTGGTCACCAAGGGGATACTGTGGACGATCTCGATAATAAAACAACCAAACAGCAACGGATTTTACCGACGCCGCAAGTCATTGCGCCTTCAAGTACAGGTTCACGCGCTGCTGCACGGGCCAAAGAGCAAGCCAAACGAAAAGCAGAGGCGCAACAACGTTTACTGTTTATGTTGTTGGGTGGTGCAATACTATTGAATATCGTGTTGGGATATTTTTTATACGGCGTGATGATCACCAATGCGACCAAGCAGAATGAACAAAAACTGGTTCAGAGTGAGTTGGCATCGGGTAACCAGGTGTTAAAAAAATACTTGGACGATAATCAACAAAAAGTAAATCAACTCGCGCAAAACGCAAGTGTCATTCAGGCGTTAAATGAAAAAAATAGCGAATCTCTGGATGCATTGGAAAAAACGTTAGTTTCATCCATCGAGCATGCAATCGATTTAAAAATTCTGATAGCGGGTAATGTAGATATAGACCCCAATGGCATAGCCCCCATTCGTTTTGCTGAGCTGGATTTATTACGTCGCTCCGAGCGCGGAGAAAATGCATTTGCTGAGGCGGCATTAATAAATGAAAAATGGCAAATCCATTTTGTGTCCAGAGTTACGGCAGGAAAAGACCTGCCACTCATAGGTACGTTGATGTTAACGCTCGACGGCGAACCGCTTAAAAAAATCTTCCAAGCCGGCAGCAGCAATTTGGGCGAAAAAAGGCTGGAACAAAAATTTTCCAACTCGCCTACGCTGACCATTTTTAAAACCGGTAGTGGGGCTACCGGCCCAAGCCGTTCCCTTGCGATTCCCGACAGCAATTGGGAAGTAAGGTTTACAGGCTCGGATGCAATGCTTCGGCAAGCTGAAGAAGCGCCTACGTTATGGATATTGGCCCTGGGTTGTACAACAGCATTCAGTTTATTGATGGCGATCGTGTTGAGTAGGTTCCTCACCAAAGTTGAGCAGGAATCGGAGCAAAAATTAGCACCGACTATTGCAGATGTAACAAAAAAAGCTACAGCACCTATTCCAGATGCGGCGCCAAGTCCACTGTTTCAAAAGCAGGATATTTTAGATATAGCGGTTATTGGTGAAGACGAAAATATTTTAGGTTTACATGATACGCGTAACAAAAAACAATCCAACGCGCCGGCTGCTCTTGACGAAGCAAGTGTGCCTGCACATATTTTTCGCTCCTATGATATTCGTGGTGTGGTAGGAAAAGATTTGGATGCCCCGCTTGCTGAGAAGATTGGTCAGGCGATTGGTAGTGAAGCCTTGGATAAAGGTGAACAATCTTTGATTGTTGCGCGAGATGGTAGAACGCACAGCCAGGATTTGACTAACGCATTAATTAAAGGAATTTTACGCACTGGTTGCAACGTCGTTAACATTGGTGTGGTGCCCACGCCGTTAATGTATTTTGCTACCTATCATTTCTCCGACGTGCGAAGCGGTGTCATGGTTACCGCGAGTCATAATCCTGCGGAGTACAATGGTTTTAAAGTCGTTATCAATAATAATGCGCTAGCGGATGAAGCTGTCACCGGATTGCGACATAGAATACTGGCGCAAAATATTCATCAGGGAATTGGTGAAGAATCTTTCCGCGATATTATTCCTTCTTATATTGAGCGTATTTTTTCCGATGTCGCTTTGGCCGGAGATGTTTCGATAGTTATAGATGCAGGCAATGCCGTCACCGGGATAGTTGCACCGCAATTATTCGAAGAGCTGGGTTGTCGGGTCACGCCACTCTACTGTGATCTGGATGGTACTTTCCCGAATCACGATCCGGACCCCACGCAAGAAAATAATCTGATTGCGTTAATCGAAAAAGTAAAAGAAGTTAATGCGGACATTGGTGTCGCGTTTGATGGCGATGGCGACAGGTTGGTCGTGGTAACACCGAAAGGTGATATTATTTGGCCCGATCGTTTATTAATGTTATTTGCTAAAGATATTTTGGCGCGCCACCCCGGCGCTGATGTGTTATTTGATGTGAAATGTTCGCGTCAATTAAATCAAGTAATCAGTGGCTACGGCGGTCGTCCAATCATGTGGAAAACCGGTCATTCACCGATGAAAGCAAAGATGGTGGAAACTGGCGCATTGATTGGCGGAGAATATTCCGGTCATATTTTTATCAAAGATCGCTGGTATGGTTTTGATGATGGCATTTATGCCATGGCGCGGTTATTGGAAATTATTACCCTGCGCGATCAAAACATTGACGATATTTTTGCTGCATTTCCACAATTAATTATCACGCCCGAAATCAAAGTGGCTGTACCTGACAATGTTAAATTTGATTTAATTAAAAAACTAACAGCGTCAGGTGATTTTCAACATGGAAACGTCACCAGCATCGATGGTGTTCGTGTTGATTACAGTAAAGGTTGGGGATTGGTTCGGGCGTCGAATACATCGCCTGCACTTACCCTGCGCTTCGAAGCTGAAAGCCAGGAGGCCCTTGTTACCATCCAGCAAATTTTTAAACGCGAATTGCTAAAGGTTGACCCCAGTCTCGCACTTAAATTTTAAATTTTTTAAACTTTATATTTTAAATACAGATAATAGGAATTGTTATGTCGCTCAACCGTGATTCGGCGATGAATATCGCCAATGTATTAACCGAAGCCTTGCCGTACATTCAACGCTTTACGGGTAAAACTATCGTTGTAAAATTTGGCGGAAATGCAATGGAAGGTGAAGCTCTGCAAAATAGTTTTGCGCGTGACATTGTGTTAATGAAGCTTGTCGGCATGAATCCGGTTGTTGTTCATGGGGGTGGCCCGCAAATTGGTAGCCTTCTGGAAAAGCTGAATATTAAATCTGAATTTGTTAATGGTATGCGCGTTACTGACAGCGCCACTATGGATGTTGTCGAAATGGTACTCGGCGGCACGGTGAATAAACAAATCGTGAGTTTAATTAATCGCAATGGTGGTCAAGCAATTGGCTTAACAGGTAAAGATGGACAATTGATTCGCGCAAAAAAACTCACCGTCACTCATAAAACCCCTGAAATGCTTGCACCGGAAATTTTGGATATTGGTCACGTTGGTGAAGTTGAAAGTATTAACAAGTCTGTTATTGATATGTTAATCAACAGTGATTTTATTCCTGTGATTGCACCCATAGGTGTAGGCGAAGACGGAGCGTCTTACAACATTAATGCAGATTTGGTTGCTGGAAAAATTGCCGAGTTTTTACATGCTGAAAAATTAATGTTACTCACCAATGTTGCCGGGCTGCAAGATAAGCAAGGTAAAGTATTAACAGGTTTGAGCACTGCTCAGGTAGATGAGCTAATTGAAGATGGCACTATCTATGGTGGGATGTTACCGAAAATTGCTTGCGCTCTTGATGCTGTGAAAGGCGGTTGCACCAGCGCACATATTATCGATGGTCGGGTTGATCATGCGGTGCTATTGGAAATTTTCACGGACGCCGGTGTAGGCACGCTCATCACCAACAAACCCAAGAAATAATTCCAACCTTATTAATTTCCAATCATAACGTCTAGCTATCATAGAAAGTCGAGGTGAGTTTTTAGCTCACCTTTACGGCTCATCATAAGCCACGGATGCACTACTAAATGACTAAAGCTGAAACCAAAACGTCGCGTCGCGAACAAATATTGGCGGCTCTTGCTAAAAAGCTCGAAGACAGCCCTGGCGAGAGAATCACGACGGCAATTTTGGCTAAGGCGGTGGGAGTTTCGGAAGCGGCGTTGTACCGTCACTTCCCCAGTAAAACTAAAATGTTTGAAGGGTTGATTGAATTTATTGAGGAAACTGTTTTCACGCAAATCAATCAAGTACTAGCGCAAGAGCGCTCAGCAGTTAAACGCTGTGAACTCATCATCAATACGTTATTGGTATTTGCAGAACAAAATCCCGGCCTGTCGAGGTTGTTGGTTGGGGATGCACTTACCGGGGAAACTGAACGCTTACGTCATCGCATATTGCAATTTTTTGAACGTATAGAAAACCAATTGAAGCAAACCTTGCGTGATGCTGAGCTGCGTAATAATTTGCAAGCAGCACTGCCTGCAGCAACCTTTGCGCATTTTTTAATGGCGTATGTTGATGGTGCTATATTGCAATTTGTGCGTAGCGAATTTCACAACACACCGAGTGCGCATTGGCAGGAACAGTGGAAACTTCTTGCACCGCTGTTGATACATATGGAATTCGCATAAATTTATTTTTTATTTTTCGCTTCATTTATTTCAATGAAGCGCGTTCTGGCCTGATCATATTTGGCTGCTGCTACTTGGTGTTCTTCTTCACGCTGTTTTATTTGTAAATTCAAGTCCTTTTCTTCTGCTTTAAGCGTTGCTATATTTTTTAAAATATCATCAGAAACCGTTTTGCCGCCACGCTCAATCGCAGCTGCATGACCTTCCTGCACTTTGAGCTGCGATTTTGTGCTCGCTAAATTTCCTTTCAAAATATTAACAGTGTTCGCCAGCTCCAGGAGATTACGGGTTTTAGCAGAATCTATATCGGCCAGTGAGCTATAGGTTTGGCGGAGTTCCAGATCATACTTAGCTTGTTCTTTAGCGGCTTTACGCTCTTTCGCAATACGCTCGGCATCTTCCTCGGCAGGCGCAGGAGGAACCACTTTTATTATTTCACCGCCAATCGTCAGCACTTCATATCCATTGCGTATGTATTGCGGAGGCATAGTTTGCGATACGGCTTTACGTCCATTATCTGTGGTGTAACGATAAAAAACTTTTTTTGTCTCAGATTTGTTTTCTACCGCTAGCGTATTTGCGCTCAAAGTGATAAAAAAGCTACCTGTCAATAAAATTTTTATTAAGAAATGTAATCTGAGTTTCATAGCTGCCGTTTATAAGTGGAATGCGCCGTGTTAATGACGGCGCGTAATGTTTAAGATCAATCTACACCATAAGTTGCACGGTAAGCTTTTATTTTGGCCACCATGTCCGCCTGGTTTGACTGACTCTCAAGATAATCGATTATATGATTTAAATTAATGATGCTGACCACAGGAATACCAAAAGATTGTTCAACTTCCTGTATGGCCGACAAATTACCTTGGCCCTTCTCCTGGCGATTTAGGCCAATTAACACTGCTGCTGGTTGGGCACCTGCAGACTTGATAATAGACATCACTTCACGTATTGCAGTTCCTGCGGTGATGACATCATCAACAATAAGAACTTTGCCTTGTAAGGGAGCTCCTACAAGAGTGCCACCCTCACCGTGATCTTTAGCCTCTTTGCGGTTATAGCAGTAAGGTAAATCTTGCTGATAGGTGTCTGCTAGTGCAATTGCGGTGGCGGCTGCTAAAGGGATGCCTTTATAAGCAGGCCCAAAAACAATATCAAAGTCGATATCTGCTGCTTTGATAGCGGCTGCGTAATAGCGGCCAAGTTCGGCAAGAGCGCTGCCGGTTTGAAAACGGCCAGCGTTAAAAAAGTAGGGACTTGTGCGACCGGATTTCAGCGTGAACTCACCAAAACATAACGCTTGGTGCTTAATTGCCAGCTGTATGAAGTCGTACTGGTATTTTTGCATGCAAAGTTCCTATTTATGATCTACGTTTGAATAAGATAAAAATAATATTTGTGGGTAGGAGTTATTGAACTCCATTGTCGTGCGGTTATCTAGCGGTTTCCTTGCTTACAATCTCCCTCTATAACAGAAAAAATTGTAACAAAACGAAACATAGGTAACACTTTTTGACAAACCTTGGGTATCATACACAGTCCGTAATCAAGGGGCTAACATGAGAGTTATAAGTCTTAGCGTCGATGGGATTGTTCAGTCGGCGCAGCGCGGTCTCTATGACTGGCTGGCGAATCAGGATGCAGATTTAATTTGTTTGCAAGATCTACGCGCACGTGAGCGTGATATGGAAAAGCCCGAGTTTACACTTGACGGATATTTTGCCTATTTCTTCGACTCAGGTACCAAAAATTACAACGGTGTTGCTATTTACACCCGAGTGCAACCCAAGGCGCTTATTTATGGTTTGGGTTTCGCATCGGGCGTGGATATGGAAGGCCGTTATCTTCAGGTTGATTACGAGCAATTAAGTGTCGGCTCATTGCTTGCGCCAAGCGCGACGTCTGAAGTTGAATCGCAAGAAGTTAAAATTAAATTCTTCGACGATTTCCAGGCGCATCTCGACAAAATTACTCGTAAGCGTCGCGAATATATTTTTTGCGGTAACTGGGCGATGGCGCATACCCCGCGCGACGTTAGCAACTCTGCTGAAAATCAACACAACTCGGGTTTCTTGCCGCATGAACGCCAATGGTTGAGCCAACTTTATAATCAACTGGGTTATGTGGATGCATTTCGTCGCGTCAATAAAGATAGCGATGAATACAGCTGGTGGCCAAAGGGTTTAAAAGGCGACGGCGATGGTTGGCGAACCGATTTTCAGGTTGTTTCAAACAGCATAGGCCCAAAGGTTGAATACGCCACAATTTATAAAATCCAGCAGTTCTCAAGCCATATGCCAGTCATTATTGATTACGATATCGAATTGTTGCCTTAGATATCCTTAAATCGCGATACCATAAACCCGCCACATCGGCGGGTTTTTTTATGTGTGTATGAATTTATTTACCCAAAATTTATAGTATTTCTATTATTCATTGATATTCATCTTCCTAGTTTTGAAGGAATCCTCAAGAATATTTTGCGGCCCCCATTTTATCCCCGTTCAACACAAGGACACCCTATGAATATCGGCGAAAAATATGAGTTTCGTACACTTGCGTTCAAATAAATTTCGTGGCCCTTTTAAATATTAAGTATTATCTTCAATAAATGACGGCCAACCTTCAAGCCAAGATGAATGAGTAGATATTTAACGGTATGAAATTAGCTATTTTTTTTGGACTGCTCGCAATAATAAACCTTGCGTTTGGAGCAACTAAATCCAGTAACAAGATGCCGGAGACTTTCGTTTCCGCTTGCGAGCAAAAATTCCCAACACCCGACGTCGTCTTCAATTTCCGTGACGTCGATGTTGAAGAGGACTATAGGGAATCGATTCAATCGCTAACCGCTTCAGCTCGTAAGACCAACAGCGTACACTCAGGTGCTCGCCATGTTCTTGGCTTAACTACATACAAATTAGCCTGGGCATTAGACGCTTCAGTTGAATCACTCCAATTGCGCGAGCTGGATGTTGCATGCGCACAACCAACAATTAAAATCGATTTGGAAGTGCTTTATCACAAGGTTCACATTGCAAAGGAATTTGCGCGTAATTCCTGCGAATATAATTTTGTACGGGATCATGAATATAAACATGTGAATATTAATAAAGACAATATGCGACGGCACAGTAAGGAGCTAGTTGCAGCTTTCAATAAACAATTTCCTAACCGCATAATTTACGGTTCTATTGAAAAAGTTGACAAGGAAGTACAAGCAACGATGAATAAAAAATGGATTCCTTTTGTAAAAAAAGCTACCGAAAAAATGGAAGCCGAAGGCAACAAGCGCCATAAAGGTCTCGATTCGCCGGAGGAATATGCAAAAGGGAATACAGTATGCTCAGGAAAAATATCCAGTATCATCCAAGGGCTTGGAACGGAATAGTTAAGGTTTAGAATCTGGATGGCGCGTTAACTCTAATAATAAATTCGCCAAAATTGTTTATTGAAATTGCTAAATAATCCGCATAAAAAAAGCGAAATTAAAAAATTTCGCTTTTTTTATTTCGTTGCCGATTTCGCGGCACCGTCTGCTATTTAAATAGCAACTATATTCTCAGCCTGTAGGCCCTTTTGGCCTTGCGTTACTGTGAAGCTGACGCGTTGACCTTCAACAAGAGTTTTGAAGCCGGAGCCTGCGATGGCGCTAAAGTGCGCAAAAACATCTTCGCCAGATTCCTGCTGAAGAAATCCGAATCCCTTGCTTTCGTTGAACCATTTGACAGTGCCAGTAGTATTTTTAGACATGATTTATACCTGTTTTACAAAAATTTGATTACCCAATCGGGCGTTTTAGCTGGAAACACGGAAATAACTTATGTAAACAGGACGAAATACTGGAAGGAACTTCGAAGTGGGGTGCATAGATATAAGCGAGTTCTCACGCTGTAGGCGAGTGTACGCTGCTTACACAATTTGTCAATCAGTTCTCAGGATTACACCATCCCACTTCTTAACTACGCGCACTCGTAAAACTAGTGACGCACTTAGTAACAGGTTCTGGAAATAAATCGTTTCGCCTCACCATGTCAGTGGGCAGTTTTTATAAGCTGAGAAGTTATATCACTTTCAGACTAAAAAATTTCCAAACATTAGTTTAGTCTGCCATCGCATTATCGATTAAGTATGAAGCTGAATATTCGGCCAACAGCAGGCATATAACTATTTTACTCAAACTCCAAGTGACCCGAGTAAAGAAAAGTGACTAGAGTTAATTTAAAACCGGGCAAGTGAAGTCTAATTTGAATGAGCTTTTGGTTTCCTTGGGCGTGACTTTTCCGGATACGGAATATCTATCTACAGAATCAATTTTAATTGTGCAACATGTAAAGCGAATATGTCTGCGTCCCACAACTCCTATGCCCTCCTACCCGTCGAGCTAGACTTAACCTTAGTTGTTTCCATACTCAAACGATTAACGAGCGCTTAAGCCAGACTCCAAATAGTAAAATATCAATAAATCGTCGAACTTCTGTAGTACAGTTTTTGTCGAAAATCGGCATGAATTTGGCTAAGCCGCTCCTCGTTGAGGATTGTCCAGCGCAGAGAAAAAGTGATGTATTTTTAAATGCAGAATGGCGAAGGAACTATTTCGGAAAAAAGCCTGCTTCTCAAGCCGGGCTTTCTGAATATTTTTGAAAAGTTCTTGGTCGTTGACGCGGCCGCCAATCACTTCCAATTAGGCGCGATATTTATCGAGCGCGCCGTAATCTTCTAAAATCATTTACTTTATTGGAACCAGAGAATGGAGCTGGAAAAGGTGTCGCCCAGCTCCATCGCAACCTTCTATGCTAAGGGCCAAAACCATATTTCTTTAGATTGGTAATAGCATCCGGAGCTGCAAACAGCGTTGGCAGTAGACGAATCAATTAAATCGATATGACCTCCGTTGTACCCAGTAATCTTCCAAAATAGGATTAAGCCCTTAAGGCCTTTAATCTTCTGAAGAACGTTGGCTGTGGTACAGGTTTCTGGCTCGCCAAATGCACTAGGCTTCCTGAGTTCATCGGCGAGCAGCTTCGCGCCAGTTTCAATTTTTTTACCCGCATATTTTCCCGACAGGACTGACAAGCGCCCTGCAAAAGGTATGTTCGACTTTAATAAGCCAAGCTGACCCTGGCGGCACAGGTGTTGATATATGCTGAGTTCTGCTTAATCAATGCTTCGTGGCTCCGTCCCATCTCCGCATACAGATCGGCGCCGCTGACATAGTTGCTTGAAGTTCATTAGATGAGTAATAATTTGACTTTAGTGTGGCGAAACTCGGTTTCATTGTTTTTCCTTACAGGGTAGAAGTTCCTTAAGATGGGATTTTATAACTCTCGAAGGGCGCTCTTTTGGCGACTTCTCAGCGGTGCGCTTTAACGCAACGTAGACTTGCTCTTGAAGAGCGTCCGGTGAGGCTATTTTAAATCCGCACCACGATTCGCCTTCAGAACTATCTATCACTCCAACGACATACATTTCTGCCAGACGCCGCTGCTCGATGTCTTTGCTCATGTAAGCTTTTAAAAGCGATTCCGTCGTCATGGATAGATTCTGAGCAATCGAGCGCTGGGAATCGTTTTCCGCAATGAATATGGAATTGTCACTGGCCATGGAGCAACAAGGCAACATAACAGTAACCAATAAAATAGCTATTCTTTTCAACTCTGGTCTCCTTGGGTACACCCGATAAAATCCTCAGTAGGACGATATTGATGGTTGTAGCTATTTAAATCAACTGCTGGATTTTGCCCAGTACGCTGAATCGTTAATTTGGTTGAAGCTGTGAGTGCCGACCGTCGACTTCGGTGGGTACACTTGCTACAAAAATCTATGCGCTCGTAGTTGGTCTTGCTGAAACAGAGTTCGACTTTATAAATGCCGAGAGTTTGGCTCACGGAAGTAGAATCAGTGATAGTCTGGATCGACTAATCTCAATTTTTGAATGATTCTCACCGGCCAAAAGGCGGACGCTGGCTGTTTATTATGGTTACTTGTTACGGATTACTGTTACTTTTGAAAGGTCCTGTTTTCATATAATAAAAGTGATTAACCACAAATAGTGCCATGACGAAATTGTCGTCTAATGGTGAGAATTCATCTACCGCATTAATTTCGAATACTTTCTTTCCGCTTTGAAAAATACTATTTTCTGATATCTCGTAGCTTCCAGTCGGCGTTTTTACAATAGACCCGCCGCCATCTCTCCAGTTATACGATAGCGTCGCACTGGAAAAACTCCTGGAAATTTTAATGTTATAGCCCTGTCCGAATGGGCCAAACACTTCGTATTTAAATTCCTGCGAAACTAACACTGTGCCTTTGAGCCGATCGCTCGAAGAGGGCGATATTTGATATTCAGTAATTTTCATGTTTTTTATAATGTTTACCTGAGTGTTTGTTTTTCGGTTTTACATTTTCCGCTATTTCAGAAATTAGATTTGAGTAACGGCCGATCCGATGCTGTTGAAAAACCAATTCCAATTCATTGCGTGTGTGCAAAGATAGAAATTGTTATTCTCCGTATCACCACGCGAATGCTGATCGGATTGAACAGGATTAAATTTCTCAAATTCACGTAGCGTCCAATAGCTTTTATTTTCAACGTACTATAAGTAGTTTTCCAACAGCATCGGCCAAGAGCGGGCATTGACTGGAAATTTCGATTTGAATGGCTATGTGGATTGCTGTGATGATCTCAAAGAGTTGGATATTCCGGCGGCACAAAATCCACGGTTGTAATCCAGCGAAGAGCAACGTTTTGAAAAGCCGCATCGAACCTAAATAAATATTATGCTGTCGCCGCTCATTTCTTCGGCAGAGAGCGCCCTTTTTCCTAATGGAGGCCCGCGTGAGATATCTAGATTTTAGTTCAGTTCCAGGCGCATTAGCGACACTTTTGGGACTCGCCGTATTCACTCTAATTGGCGTAAGCATTCGTGTGCTCATGATGCAAACCATCCAGCAACGTCGTGAGCGCATGAACCGTCAGATTAACGAGCGACTGAGAACATTGATCGCTGCATATAAAACCTTGGGCGGCTCCTTTACTGGACAACTAACGGTAGACCCAACGCATCTTCGCGACATGCATATGGAAGCACATCAAGATACCCACGTAATAGGCCATCAGGGTCAACATAACAACTCAGATCGTTCGCGCCGCATTCGTGATGCAGTGGAAGCGGCACTCTCCGACATTATCCTTCTAGGGACCAAAGAGCATGTGCGTTTGGCCAGCCAAGCGGCAAGCGACATGGCTGCTGGTCGTCCGATCCACACCGCAGACTTGGTTGTTTCTCTTCGTAGCTTCATCCGCACGGCCCTCGATTTGGACCCGATTCCGAATGATGTGACCATTCCGCTCCAGGGGCCTACGCGCACGCTGGGTAGCGGAGGCCGTGGTAAGGGAGAAGGTGAGAAAGCAGGCAATAAAGGCGGCAATAATGGTGGGGGCGGTATGAGTGGTGACGGAACTGTCGGCCCGGGAACCGGTATGGGAGTTAGAACAAGCCAGACTGACAACGATCGTGTCGAATAGGCATATGGATTGCCCCAAGAAAACCCCAACCTAAAAAAGGGGCTGCGACGTCCGACTGTTTAAATTGGTTTGTCACTATTAGGATTGAGCTTCGCTGGAAAAGCCAAACGTAGGCAAATTCTGCTTCGAAATTTATTGAAGCACGTTACTATTCATCGTCCTCCTCCGAAAATGTTCTTCAAGTGAGGATTAGTGAAACCGACTTTTTCGAAGTACTAACCGGCCAAAAGCAGACATTTGTGTTACATCAATTGGCTAGCGTGACATAGCTCGAAATCACGCGACTAATTCGGCTTAATGTCTTTCCAGGCCCAAATAAGACCTTGAGCATAGCCAGATGATTTTGCGCCAGCGTGCCCCATATTTTCTACACTGAAATTCATTACTTTAAAATTGATATCTTTTCTATCGACGACTTTCTTTTGGAAATCAGATACTGCTGATACGAAGTTAGATTCTTCATTTTTTCCATAAGAAATAAACACTCTAGCATTGAACATTTTATTCGATTTTATGAATTCATCGTCCAATTGATTAATGACCCCTTTGTCCCAAGGAACCGATGGGCTAATTGCGATGCAACGATCGAATAAATGAGGCTCACTGTACATAGCATATAGCGCGAATAATCCACCAAATGACCAGCCAGCAATAGCACGCTGGTTCTTTTCAACGCGATACTCGCGTTCGATTTTCGGAATCAAAGATTCTTTAATGAAATTCAAAAATGCTGCGCCACCGCCCGAGTCGCGAACAAACGTTGCATCTTTCGTTGGGGTTAAATCTTTCGTGCGCAAGGCTGTGTAGTTAAGGTTGTCACCTGCGTAAGAAAGGCCGACCATAATAAATTCTGGAATAGCCCTATCGAAAATTAAATCCAGATAAATTGAGCTTAATAATGGAGCATCCCAATAAGCATCTGTGTAATAAAGAACAGGATAACGTCTATTGGGTGAACTCTTATAGCTGGACGGTAAAGATATTATCAGCTCGTACTGAGTGCCTGTGGAGGAAGTTATTGAAACTCTTTGTGTGTTTGGCAACTCAAATTTTTTTAACGGAGTTTTTTCATTGCCAAAAACATGCGATGAAAGTATAAAAACAAAACATGAAGTTATAATTCCTAATCTAATCATAGCTTGCCTTTCAATGTATCCATATTTGAATTGTTTCGTATCTCAACATTAAGATGAACCATTAAGTTTGATTCATACTACTTTCGGCCAAAAGCGGACATTATTTTTGGCGAACCTAGGGATTTTATTACGGGATAAATATATGCCAAACAATGGAAATAACGAAGATAATTGCACAGAAGTACCAAATGTAACGATCGTTAGAGCTGGTATTTTTGCTTTCATCTGCGGACGCGAATTGTTCTTGTGGCCTTATCACATTGCCATCCAAATCATAGAATTCTTGATCATCGCCTTGAACGCCAGCCTTAAGAGCCGCAGCAATTTTTACAATCTTTTTTATAACATCATCGGGTGGGTTCTTTGTATAAATATTTCCCAGCCGAGGATTAAACCATAAGGGCCAATTTTCATCGGCCCTAATATATAAATAATTATTCTCGTCTGGATTTTCTGCATCCAGGATAATTTCAGGATCACTTTTTACATAAGCTTTCCATTCCAGAATAGAGACTGATCTTTTATCTTCTTCCTCTGCCCAACAATCTTTGCGGGTAATGTGTAAATCGTAACCCATGTTTTCTCCCAGCTCTTGAATTAGACAAGCGCTAACTTTTAAATAATTACTACTTAAAAGTATCACTTCACAGTCACGGCCAAAAGCGGACATCAGCGCACCAGAACACCTTCACGATCATATATTTCAAGAAAGTCGGGGCCGACAAACCCCAAATCTATCGTTTCAACCTCGTTCAACACTTCGATGTTCGTTATTTCTGCACCCTTGATCAATCCGCTGAAGTCTCCCTCTAGATGCAAAAGAACCTGTGCGGCAAAGTCTTCTTGCGAAACATATGGCCCGTCATCTAGGAAGATATTTATTCTTTCAGATTTTTCTTGAACCCTAAATTTGAAATTAACCTCCACTTCAAAGTTCGCGATAACTTCAATTTTTAAAACAATCAATTTCTCCAAAACCTTAACAACTTTGACAACTAAATTCTGGTTCCCATCTTTGACATAGTGGTGGTCCAAATATTTTAATGAAGAGACCTCATAAATACCTCGCGCTGACCCCCTAGCGAAAATTTCAGGATCGGAAGCTTCCATAGTCGATACAATTTTATCTTGAATATGGCGTTGAAAAAAATTCGATTTGAGAATTAAATCCTCTTCTTGAATGTACTTTATTATTTCCTTCAGCTTGCCGTGCGTCACAAACCTGCTAAGCGCGTCGTCCAAATCATTAAGACAAATCAAATTGGTTGAGTGATGGCAATAGTTTTCCCAACCAGTATCATTGCTTACAACAATAATTTTAGTTTTATTGGCTTGAGCCCAAGATTCTAGTGAAAGTAGTGCGATCGCATCTGGAAACTCGTTTTTCTTATCTTTGCTATTTTCGAACGGTGCAGTGATCGAGAAGTACATGTCAAGCAATTTGTCCAAGTCCGTGTACTTACTGGAGCTAATCAGCTGAACTCCGCTCGACTTATAGAAAGTCATAATTTTTCGCTTAGCTAAATCTGTTGGGTCCATACTGCTATCAAACAATAGGTCTTTAGCCGATTTTAAATTGGCTTCACTGACGGATAGGTGCCTTCTTGCTGAATTAAGACTACGCTCAAGCTCATCCATCGATGATCTAATATTTTTAGCAATATGAGCGACTGACTCTTTGTGTACGACTTCGGTTTGAAGAAGCTTAACTGGACTCTTTTTAAATTGGGTGAGCTGTTGAAGAATTCCGCTTTCAAATCTAAAGCTTCCTCGCTCGTATACATTCGTATCCAGCGATATCGCACCGTACTCCATCTCGATACTTCTACTGAATAAAGCCATATATCTTCTCAAAAATAAATAATTGGGATGACGTGTTCATTCTGAATCTTTAGTGGCAGTCCTGTTCTATCTTAAGTATGAAATGATCCTTTTATCTATTATTTTCTCCGCACACGGCGAATGCTGTTAAAAAACTATTGAATTTGTATGGAAAAAACTATCGTGTGCTATTTTAATTAGATTACTTTCGCACTACGAAAGTCTCTCAGGATTCACGTAGCAACGAGAAAATTTATACCGAGCTTTCAACAGTACCGGCCAAGAGCGGACATCTGAGCCGCAAATTTTTACCTTACGAAGGTAACTGAAACCAAATATCCGTTCATAATAAAAAATCGGATGACTGTGACAGAGGGGTATCTGAATTGCCTCTGCGCAGTTAGCCTGCTCCTATTTGTGACCTTTGAGCTACATACTCGCAATCACTCTCAATTTTATTCCGCTGACTTCATCTACGTATGCCGCTGTAGCACCTATTACGGATAATTGGTCATTTGACATTAGCCGCTTCGATACAGCAGGCTGAACAATATTGATCCCCATATCAAAGCTAGAGTACCTTGAAACTTTAGCCAAATGAATTAAATCTTCGAGCTTTCCTTTTTCAATTCTTGAGGGTTTGTTTGCGGCAAGCCTGGCTCTTTCTCTTTCCATCAACCGTTTTATTAGCTTCTCTTTATCTCCAAACCATTTTAAAGATTTTTCAGCTTGCCCTGTCACCTCGTAAATATCATCGACTCTGGCGCGGGGTACAGCAACTCCTTTTTGCTTCGAGCAGTATTTACAGTGAAATAAATCAATAGTTATACGAGTGTCGTTAAAATTCCTAATTGCTACGATATCTGCGACCTCGCCAGAATCATCATCATCAAATACAAAATCATAATCGTTTAAAATATTTTGAATAACATTATATTGAATAGAATGTTTAAACTTAGCCGTAGTTTGAGATTCGACGGATATATCCACATTTGACCAATCCCATACCTCTACTCGTTCTCGGTCATAAATGTAGGCATATTCCTGGCTCGGGAAATATCTTAACCCTCCATCAACAACGGATGTATCCGCTAGAAATATTGTAGGGGGATTTTCGCTAAAAAATTTAGTGATCGATGTTTGATGTTTTCCTATAGTTATGGATAAGTTATCTATAGATTTAAAAGTTACTTCTCCCTTTTGGCTGATTGAAATGGTTATTAGGCTCGAGATATTGTTAGTTCGTAGCTCGATATTTAATTTTTTATTGTCTGCCACCTGTACCTTCGCAACAGTTAACTCACAATTGATTAGACTTTCATCCCACGAAGCTGACGAAATGACTACTCTCATCTCATTTTTACGAAGCAATTCAACTGGCCATTCAACTGATAACGGATGAATATTAGGATATTCTTCGAGCTCTTCAATCTGCATTGCGGTTTTGAATACTTGATTTGTGTCAATCGAATCGTCGAGTATTTTCTTTCCGACCCCATTGCACCAAGCGATCCATACTTCTATTGAGTCGCTATCCATTGCCCAAATTTTTCCCTTGTACGAGCAACCGATGCTCACGGCTGCACCATACTCGTAACCCTTTCCGAAAATATTTGATTTTGTCGCCCGGCTCGCTTCAATGTCTGGGATCTGATCATTAATTTCGGTCCCAGTGTGCATAGAATAGCGCAATCCCTTTTTGTTTTTATTTAGGCCGATATTCTGTAGTTTTAACCTCTTTAGACCTGCGAACGCTCTAAATACAGCTTCGCCTTTGACCTGAACACAATCGTTGGCAATAATTGATGCGAGGTGTTTAACCGGTCCATCTTTGGCAGAGGAGTGGAGAAATAATAGACTCAAATTCTTGTTGTAGTACGCAACGTATAAATCCCATGACTCGTCCAACAACTCCTTAGACTTGGTCCACCCCACAGGGATAAGTGACTTACCTGAGAAAATTAATATAGTTTCGTCCGCGTTGATAGTGGAATCGATTATTTCAAAATTTTTATTATTAAACTTAAAAAAATCTTCCGGCTTCCATGTTGCGGTCAACATCCGATAGATGGTAGTGCTTATATTAGGAGATAAGCCTAAATCGAGCAAATTGCTACCAGTGGAAAACTCGGATCTAAATTCCTGATATTTCTTTTCGTCGAGAATTTTTCTTGAGCTGATGTCACTAATTAAATTATTCCAGTCAGAGTCCTCCTTATATAGCTCCTCCAATATTTCATTAACGTTTGGATTCGCAATGTTCGCTATAAACTTAGCATTGCCAACATTTTTAATTGTTCGGGTAAATCTACCTATAAATTGAAGCAAAATGTTAATGCTTTTATGAGGGTCGTGCAGTGCTGATATTTTTAGCTGTGGCAAGTCAAAACCCTCGCCGAGCATGGAAACACATACGATTATTTTGTGTTTTCGGCTATTAATCGCTTGCAGTGTCCCAGATTTGTTATCCGTTTGGGAAGTTATGAGAACCGGGTTTAGGTCAGCTTCACTAGCGTATAATTTAAAAATTTCTTTGGCTCTTTTTATCGTGCTTACTCTTGCCATCATAATATGGTCTAGCCCGTCTGATAGATCTTTTCTAAGGAGATCAATCGCTTTTTGGGCAATTACTAAATCCGATTTATCTTCAACAAATTCTTTTATAGGATGGAATTCAATTGGAGTAAAGTAACCGTGCTCCTGAGCGGATTTCAATGGATAATTAAAAATTATCTTCCCCTCAATCCTCGATCTGTCAGTCCTAAACGGCGTAGCAGTAAATTGAAAGATAGGCTTGCTGTTAAAACTCGCTTTTACGCGAGCCCACGTCGCAGCTGTTACATGGTGCGCTTCATCTACGATGAGATGGGTGCAGCTAGCAGTCAAAGTGTATAAGTTTTCATTTGAAAATTTTGAAAGTGCAGACGCAGAAGAAATAATAATATTGGACTCTATTAACTCCTTAAGCTCATCTCTGTTTGCTACACCGTGCTTTATGGTTGCAACTATTGGGTTCTTGAAGCTTTCGTCTATCAAACCCAGATCTCGAAGTAGGCCGAGTTTAATACATTTTATTTTTGTCTGCTCACGAAGGGAGTCAGAAGGTACAACCACTAACGTCTTTCCAAATTTGCCTGCAACGACTATAGATAAAATGGTCTCGGTTTTTCCAGTACCTGTTGGCATTACTATAGTTACGGCATTTTTCTCATCGGATTTTTCGTAACCCAAAGCCGCAAATATACCACCAATCTGAGGCGGTCTAAGCCCTCCGCGATCACCATTATGGTCATCTTCCTTAAATAAAAAGTTCCCCTTCTTCCACGACAGGAGTATTTCGTCATGGTCACTCGTTTCGTCACTAACAGGTAGCCAACTTAAAGTACTCTTGCCAACGTTTTTTTCAATAACTTTGTTCATGTACTATCGTCCTGACTTAGAATATTTTAAGTTGTTCGTAATAATTAAAACGCTCTGGAATTAGGTCATCATAAAAAAACCAACTACGCAAAATGTCCGCTTTGGGCACGAAGCGGTCATCACTTCAGTTAAGTTCACGGTTTCGATGTCGTCAATTACATTCAATTACGTATTTTTTGGTGGCGTCTAAATATTCAGCGACGTATCCAACTGTAGCGGTGTTTTGGATTAGACATTTCAGGCTGTAATCTTGGATCGAAAATATTTTTAAAACTTTTACGATCTTGCTATTAATGGATCGAAAAAAGTTTGAGGCGAGAGTGGAGGCGCAGTTGCAGGCAACCTGAGTGATTCAGATTGTGGATTATGAGGGAGCTTATTGTCAGGCAGCGAAGAAATTTCTGCTTAGATCTCCAGGGGATTTAATTCCGCATTATCAATGTCGCGTCGCCTGGCGATAGGGAATGGCTGCCTGGCCAGGGAAACGTAAGGTCACGCCTCTCTCGACGAGCGCGTTTATTTGCCGTTTGTTTAATTCCCTTACGAAGTCGTCGTAGGCGCTACGCACGGCGCTATCAGTCACCAGCGCGGAGAATTGTAGCAATTCTAAAATGCCTTCTTGCTCTGCCAATTTATGGCGTCTGCCTGTGTGGTGATAATAATGGGTGGCGAGTTGTTGCAGACGGAAAATGGCGGTTTGCGAAAAAATTAATGTATTCATTCGGGCTCCTTACCGTATGAGACGGCAATTAATTATTTTTAACTATGTGCGTTAACGTGAAACAAGATTAGACGAGTTGCAGATATACGTGTTCTCTCATATGCCATTAATTTTGATACGGCACCTTGTTATTTATTTTTTGTGTTTAACTCAACGCATGCGCAGTTCACAGGCGCGTGAGAAGGCACGTGCGAAAAGTAGGAGATTAAATTAAAGCGGAAATTCTGTATTCATTGATGTTAAGCGAAGCATTAACGGAAGATTGTAGGAACTTAACTCCGCAAATGGTGTAAATGTTTAAACATGAAATGAATAAATCGCGAGGAGTAATTTTAAATGCGAGATTTAGCCATTATTGCGAGAGATTGTTTTGAAGCTTACGTTCGTAAAGACAGAGAAGCGATTGAACAATTGATTGATGAAAACTTTCATTTCACAAGCCCGCTTGATAATCGCATTGATCGAGTTACTTATTTCGAACGTTGCTGGCCCAACAGCCAACACATCACCAGGTTCGAATTCACCCATATTCTGACGCATGGCGATCAGGTATTCGTAACTTATGTAGGCTCAAACACTAATGGAGAGGGTTTCCGTAACACCGAAATCCTTACGATTCGTCAGGAAAAAATTGTTGAAGTTGAAGTATTTTTTGGTCCATCCGTACCCCATCAAGCACCTACCGAAGGCGATTATGTGGACCCGGATTAATGACTGCATTGCAAAAGCGAGTCAGGATAAATGAGGCGTAAAAAAGGACGATACAAATCGCCCTTTTTAATTTTCTCAAAAACTAATTTGCTGCCAAAGCCTCTTGCTGCAAACGATGCAAGTCCGCGATCCCCTGCTTCGCAAGTTTTAACATAGCTGCAAATTCTTCTTCGGTAAAAGGTTCGGCTTCGGCGGTGCCTTGAATTTCGATAATTCCACCATCGTCACCCATAACGACATTCATATCGGTATCGGCAGAAGAGTCTTCGGGGTAATCCAAATCCAGTACGGGTACGCCTTCATAAATTCCTACTGATACAGAAGCGATTGCGCGTTTTAGTGGTTCGCCGATGACTTTATCCTGCGCTTTCAAATGGGCAATTGCATCCGCCAGCGCAACCCATGCGCCGGTGATGGAAGCGGTGCGAGTTCCGCCGTCGGCCTGGATAACATCGCAATCGATGTTAATTGTGTTTTCCCCAAGTGCTGTTAGATCTACCGCGGCGCGCAAAGAGCGGCCAATCAAGCGTTGAATTTCTACGGTGCGGCCTTGCTGTTTTCCACGCGCCGCTTCGCGATCCATTCGTGTGCCGGTGGAGCGCGGTAGCATTCCGTATTCAGCGGTAAGCCAGCCTTGCCCTTTCCCGCGCAAAAAACTGGGAACACTATTCACTACGCTCGCGGTGCAAATAACTTTGGTATCACCAAACTCTACGAGCACTGAACCTTCAGCGTGTTTGGTGTAACGGCGGGTGATGCGAATATCGCGGAGTTGGTTGGGAGTGCGACCACTGGGGCGTTGCATGATAAATTCCTTACTGCTGAATGTGATAGGAGGAAGGTGTGCTAACATCTTCCAAAATAAGTACGATAACTGTCGCCAAGTGATTAAATTTTTGCGTCAAAAGGCTGCTGAACTTTACCAGTTCCGAAGACCTCAAGTCATCAAACCATTCTTATCTAACGCTTTAAGGACCATCTATGCCACGCAGTATGACCGGATTTGCGCGTCGCGAAGCCAAACTTTCCTGGGGCACCGCCGTATGGGAAATTCGCAGCGTCAATCATCGTTACCTGGAGCCCAGCTTCCGTTTGCCAGAAGACTTTCGAGAGATTGAACCGCATCTGCGTGATGCCATGCGCAAATCTCTACAACGCGGCAAGGTCGAGGCAAGTCTGAGCATCCAATGGGAACATGAGGCTGAGGCGGATTTGGGTATCAACCTAGCTCGCGTTACTCAATTGGCAAAAGCTGCAACCCAAATTAACGACGTGCTTGGCAAAGCCGCTGCACCGCTAAGCGCGCTGGAAATACTTAAATGGCCGGGCGTTATGCAAAAGCAGGAGTTGGATCGCGAAGCTATGCAAGCTGTGGTTTTGAGCGTGTTTGAGGAAGCGCTTATCGGTCTTATCGAGCACCGCAGCCGGGAAGGTGCTGAGCTTGAACAATTAATTTTGCAACGGTTGGATGCGGTATCCGCACAGGTCGTAAAAGTTCGTGCTCGTATGCCCGAAATCCTTTCCGCCCAACGGGAAAAATTACAAACCAAACTCGCTGCATTGCAAATCGATTTGGACCCAGAACGTTTGGAACAAGAAATCGTGTTGCTTGCGCAAAAAGCAGATGTAGATGAAGAACTGGATCGCCTGGATACGCATGTCATCGAAGTAAAACGAAGCTTGAAACAAACCGATTCACTTGGTCGTCGTCTGGACTTTTTAATGCAAGAATTAAATCGCGAAGCTAACACGCTTTCTTCAAAAAGCATTGTGAGTGATACCACGCAAGCAGCGGTCGAGTTGAAAGTATTGATCGAGCAGATGCGGGAGCAGGTGCAGAATATTGAGTAATTCGACTTTACCCAACAAGCCTTTCTACACCGCTGATTGCGCGATTGAGGACATAGGTGTAGACCCGCATCCTTCGCAAAAAGGTAAAGTTGAAGCTTGGGCCGTGGGTCGTGCGGTTTTAGTGTCGGGTGACATTGAGTTGCATTTTAATTGGGTCGCACAAGGCGGCAATTCGGCGCAAACCGCGTTTGATTTTGAGATTCATCTCGATGAAGAAGAACCGGATTTTCAATTGGAAGGTTTGGGTGCACTGTCTGCTGATGAACAACAAAAGATGATTAAGCACATTTTGGACTCCAGCCCCTGGCGGGCTGAAATCCTGGAGTGCTTGCCAAAAAATCAGCAAGAGTTTGCTACTTTCAAATAGCCGTTTCCGTTTGGTCCTCAAGCCGTTAAATTGATTTGTTGTATAACACCTACCTTTCCATCCTCAGTGAGATAAATACCAGAGCTTGCGACTTCGCCCAAGGAGTTGTTGGCTTCGTCTTTTATTTGAAAGGGTGATGTGACGTGGCCTAAAAATATCGCTCCTATGTTTTTATCGCCCAGCGCGACCAGCTGTTGCGAGCCATCTTCGTTAAAACTCCATATGCGCAATTTGTGGTAAATACTGTCGCCTTCGTCGATAAAATGGTTGCCATCTTCGTCGAACAATGCAAGTTCTTCAAAACCTAGATTGGTGGCGGGGCCAAAGAGTTCGCTGCCATTATTGATGATGCCATCACCGTTACGGTCAAGTGCTAAAAAGCCGCTGCCAGGACGCAAACTAGCCAATTGTTCCTCTGTGCCGTTGTTATCCAAATCAAACGTGAAGCGAGTTTGGCTTAATTGAGCGCCTTTACCGTCAAAGTTGATGACCAGGGGGTCAATTTTTTTGGCATCACCAGCCCTTCCGATTAAGTTCGATTCTTCCACATAACTGCGGCTCATGCTGAGCGACGTTGAGAAGGCGATTTCGCGGCCATCCTGAGTGCGAATTACGCCCGCCGCGTTGAACTGCATTTTTTCGTGTTCCTGATAGCGTTCAAGATGTTGGTAAGTAAGACCAAAACCGGCAGAACTCGAAATCGATACCGGCTGACTCACTGAAGGTGGAACTGTGTCGGCTTGAAGTGTTTGAGGTCTTGTCTCAGCCGATCCCTCTGTATTAATTGGTGCGGCGGATGGATCGATCATGTTCATAGGTCGACCGGTGATACTCTCGTAAAGCTCCTTCAAGATCATAAGATTGATGCGCGATTGTGAGTCCATTCTCGTATCAAGCCGCAAATTTTGGCCGCGGGTACGCAACTCTGAAAGCGAGAAGCCTTGCGGCGAAATGAATACTTGGTCGCCTTTGCGCGAGGATTTTGTTTGGTCTTGAACAGTGCTTTCAGTGCCTCGCGCCGTTAGCCAGAAATCGAGCTTTTCCGTTATTTCGTGACTTTCGCGATAGTCGTGGCTAGCCGTCATAGCGACTTGTGCGTTGGTGATAATCATTGGCGCTCCTGCATTTTTGAATTAGTCAGGAAGCTTAACGGCCGATATGTTTAAACATTGAGCACTTTTTGCCGCTTTTTGTGCCAAATAGATGAATATGACTAATATGAATTGCAATCAGCGTCACTAAATTTAAGCACTTCATAATTCCCTTTTAACGTTTGCTGAACGGCTTCATCAACGCCAGTGGATCCGCCTGGATTTTGATGCAATTTTTACTTCGCGCCTAAGGGGTTTATTTATCTTCAGTGGTAAATTGTTGAAGATAGGCAGTTAATTCATGGTTTTTAGCCACCTGATTCGTGACGGACAATGATAAAAGATTAAAATCCGGATGATTAATAATATCCTCGCCAAACTCCCATAATAATATCTCCTGAATAGTGACTACTGTAGCTTTAGCTTGAAAGTCTGTGTCTGACTTTTTTAATTTTGATAGTCGGTGTTTGATGCACTTTTTTAAATGTTCTTTGCTTCTGGTGTTCGTTTTTTGAATTGTTATCGAACGAGCAGATATCTCTGATTTATTGGTATTGCTTTTATCATCACTCGTCCTCATCGATTCCTTTGAGGATAATGTTCTAAAGATTGCAGATAGTCGAGTGGAGTCAATATCAGGCATTAATCATCATCTTTATTAAACGTTGAATTTTGATACGCCGTTAAAAATAAAGAATGGCTTACATCCGAAGCTTTGATGTCTTGTGGTGTTGACAGTGATCGGGATTGAGCCAAATTATCACGTATATTTTCAATGCTGGATCGCAAAAATGGATTTGTAATGTCACTTTTTGCCGCCTGTTCCACTAGCGAAAATCCACGTGAATAATCATCATCAATAGTAGATAGGCCTTGTGCGACAAGTTTAATTGCGTTGTCAGTTGCATGCTCGCCAAGATAATTCCAGACTAATTTACCAGCTTGGATATCATTAGTTTGCATGTATAGCATCCCTAGCTGATATCTCGCAAAATCCAGATGTGGATCCAGGTCCAATGCGCGCTCCATACCTTTGATTGCCCTATCAAATAAACCTAATTCCGCATGTTCAGCCGCTAGGAGAAAAATAGCTTTTGCGTTATCAGGACTGATCGCCAACGATTTATTCAAATATTCTAGAGCAGCGTGATGCTGCTGATGTTGAGTAGCGTGAATGGCTAGATGTAAATATTCGTCCGCGTCCAGCATTATGATGCTCCGATGTTTATCATTGTTAATGTATATTTTTATTGTCTAATTGGTTCTTTTGTAACTCATAAAGCCGTTTTTGAATAAGATTTTGTGGAGTATTGCCCAGTTGCTGATTAAATTTATGTTTAGCAACATCAAACAGGTGGTTGGCTTTCTCAGTATCGTTGTTTTTATTAAGCAGAACTATTTTGGCATAGGTGGACGCCAAGCCATTTGAATCCAATTTGTCAGCGATTTGAATGTGTTGATTAGCTTTTTTAATTTCGTCCAGATGGGCATACACTGCAGCGAGTCCACTGTGCGTCGCTGCAAAGCGCCTATCAAGATCATAGGATTTTTTAAATGCATCTAATGCTTCTGCTAACTCACCCAGCATTAGATTCGCCCATCCCAATAAGTGCCAGGTTCCGATATGGTCTGCCATGTGTAAAACGGCTTTACCAGCTGCATGCTTTGCTTCTGTAAAATGTAAATTATTGAATTCAACCTGCGCAAGGCTGGACCATGCTCTTCCGCTTTCAGGATGGTATTCTGTGGCTTGTTGAATATCGACTAATGCCTGCTCGTAGTGACCTGAATCCAGATAGAGAGATGTTCTTGCAATCAGTGCTTCAATAGCTTTTGGATTTTTAATGAGTGCTTCGTTAGCTAACTGTAATGCTTTTTCTGTCTGCTGGTTTTGTTCAAACAATATCAACGATAAGAGCCCGGCAGATTCTGCAGTACTTTCGTGTTCAGCATGCAATTTTTCCAATAGGTCTATGGCTTGCTGTGGGTTATCCGTGATGTGTGAAACTCGTGCATACAAAACAAAATATATTGGAGGAAATAAATCGCCTAATTCAGTATGTTCACTAAGGATGGCAAGCGCCTGATCATATGTACGTAGAAAAAAATAGGCATATGCCAAATTCAGATAAACAGAAGAATCATGGTTTCCTTGGTTTAACGCGGATGTCAAAAACTTAACTGATTCATCTGCTCGCCCAATCGCAAGCATAACGTGACCTGCAAGTGCATTACCCACAGCATTGTCTTTGAAACTTTCTTTGTGCTCCTCAATCAGCTTTTCCGCTGCCTGTACTTCCCCCAAGTCAATGGCCAATTGGATCGTATCGATCAATAAATTGGTATTGGCCGGATCTTGCGACAAGAAAAGGATGTATCGATTTAATTTTTGGAGATCTTCTTGGCGCTCATTTGAATGATGAGAGGCTTGATCCATATTACTGCTCTTGATTGAATTTAGAATGTGTCCTGCTGCTTCTTAAAATCTATTATTTCTATGGAAGTGTAATTTCCTATTCTATGCAGATTCCAGGACGCAGCGCAATCAAGTATGCCATCATGATTTTTTTGAAAAACCAACGTCAAGCTCACGTCGCACTGAATCAAACCCGCAGATTGCTCTTCTACCATAAAGATATGGTTGTATGTCCCCGG
>Ga0247738_10000096_pt1 | contig 47769 bp, 77 predicted proteins | sample UWRJL013104B2_FD_180936 | JGI IMG/M metagenome (GOLD analysis project Ga0247738, IMG submission 180936) | Plant litter microbial communities from Arlington Agricultural Research Station in Wisconsin, United States - UWRJ-L013-104B-2 | ecosystem: Environmental > Terrestrial > Plant litter >...
CTGTGAACCTACACCGTTTAATAAACCAAAATCAAATTCTGTTTTTCTTTCAGCTAAAAATACCCACATATCATCAGGATATTTTTCAAGTTCTTTTTTAAGTTCTGCTACTGTCATATCTTTCTTTCTTTATATCCCTACAATGAGGGGTTAAATAGTTGTTCTTTTTATGATTGTCGATCCTTTTATCAATTCTCCATTTGAAAGCCTGTATTTTTTGGCAGAAGACTTAAATCCTGTATGAATACCGCCTTGAAAGCATGGCTGTGTATTTTTTGTTCCTTTGACTATTTCTAAAATGGAAACTGTTTTGCCATCCATTTCAAATGTTTCTCCTAATTGCAGTTTTGGTCTCATTTTTCTTTCTCTTGTTTTTCTACACCATTTATTGATGGGGGGGGGTTTAGTTAATAAATAAGGGCTGTTGTGTCACCTTCTGAGTGTTAATGAATTGAGTTTGCAACCTCGCATCAAAACCGTTAGCCAAATTCCCTTATCTTTTTTAATTTAGTCAAGTGGTGTAAAAATTGCCGTCTTTCCGTGCTGTCATAGTTGCGCTCTTTACTTAATCAATGTGTCCAACTAACAGAATTTGCAACATTGATCCATAAGATACAGTACTTTCCTGTGTGTCAACCTTCACGTGTTAGGATTTTATCTTTACGCTAATCTAAGGGTGTGTTTATTATTGAATCTTTGTTGACGGAGAAATATATCCAATCTCGATCCATTATTGCCGATAGTCTTTTCCCAGTATCATATACTTTTTCGTCATCGCTCTCATCTACCATCGCTCTTTCCGCAGCTTCTTCAAGTTTGGCTTTAATTGCGTATTTTAATAATTTGTCAATGTAAAAGTCCGGATCTTCAGTAAGTAACATATTGACATCTACGCTGCAATATCCTTTTTCAGAGTGGAAATTTTCTCGTATCTCATTAAGTGTTGCCATTAGTTATTTGGTTTATTGATTTGTTCAAAAACTTTTGTTTCAATAAGCAGTAATATTGGGGTGTACTTTGGGGTAGGATTCATAGCCATATCAATTACAATATCGTCAGGTACACCCATTTCTATTACCCCTCCCTTCTTGTTCTTTTTTGCACCCACAACACTATCACACCTTAAAACACTTCTTGACCCATTCTCAATATCTAAGTCAATCATTTTTCCAATTACTTCTGTAAATTTCATCTTCTATTTTTTAAATCTAACAATTATATTTTCCCCTATTTTTTCGACTTGGTATGTGCCGTCATGTGTTATACCCTTTTTATTTCGACTTCAAAAAGAAGGTTTGCCTTGCCGACCGCTGCTGCTCCATTTGCCTTGTAGTACCCGTGTGGTACACCATAGAACGGCCAGTCTAAATTACCTTTGTTCTCATATACCTTTATGAACTCGCCATCAGAATTTTCGTAATACTTTTCATGACACAGGTTAAGTTCTTTTATGAGAAGTGCAGCATCTTGTCTTTGCCTTATTTGGGATCGCTGTTCATCAGTTAGTCCCATTCTTTAACCTGGGTTTTTTCTTTTGATGTCATTGTTTTATTTTTAATTAACCACGTTTCATGTGTATTTCGACAGCTTTGCTCTCCATGCTTAATAGATGAAGATCTTCTTGCAACACTGCTTGCTTTACCCTTTCAGGGATATTGCCTTCTTCATCTAAACCTATAAGCAATGTTATTTGATACCCATGTCTTATAGGTGGGTTAAGGGCTGCTTCCTGACGCTCTCGTATTTCACGTCTTTGTTCATCAGTAAAGCCCATTGCTTTTAGAAAACTCATTGTTATATATTTTTATAAGTACTCACAAATGTATATTATTTTGATATACTTGCCTAATTTTTTGTATATTATTTTGATATATTTTTTTACCTTTGATTTATGGTAAAGGAACAGACAAACATTAGGTTATCAAGTGAAGCAAAATTGCTTATTGCGGAACTGAAGAAAAAGCGTGAAACAACTGCAACAAACATCATAGATGAGGCTATCCGCTTACTCGCTAAAAAAGAGGGAGTAAAATTACCTCCACCAAAATAACCATCACACCAACTCCCACCTGACATACCTTGAAAAGTACGCGAAGAGAATGGCGGTTAATAATATTGTGAATAGTAGTTTTGCTTTCATAATCCATATACCAACATTGCGGCATCTCTTTCTTCCTGATTTGTTCTGCCGGAATATCCCGTAATTCTTTTGAATGTCGATGAATCTATTTTCCCTCTGGGCGGAACATTGAAATGTGTTATCCCGTTTTTTTCGCAGTATTCAGTGATCAATTTTCCTACCTGATGATTTTTCCCTATACTTTCTGCTATTTTTTCATTTACTCCGATACTTGCACCGGTTTTTCTATTCCAATTTGTCTTTTTAATTAGCCATCCTGATTCGATGTATACTTTTAGGTCACATCGTACATGAAAATTAGAGATCGTCGCTAAGAGGTCAAAAAAAGACATAGTTTTCAAATCAAGTTTTTTTGTTTTTGTATCGTACGCCGCAAATCCCGATTTTTCAATGTCCGGATCAATCCCGATTTTCATTTTAAGTGCTTCTGATTGTCGTGTAGTCATTCCATCTCTTTTTGCGCCATATAAAGATTGTATTCCTCTTCTGGCAGGTTAATTTTTGATTGTACTAAAACATAATCGTCTTTTGGTTTAAAAAGCTCAGGGTCGTATCCTGATATTTTCTTGCCTATCCTGAAATTTCTTATTGTTGAGGCCGACACATCTGTAATTTTTGAAATAGCATCCAGAGTATAACCCATTTTATTTAACAGCATGATTTGCTTAATAAGGTCCGGAGGTATTTTTGACTTTGATATCGCAATTGCCTGGCTATGATCAATCCATTCTAAATTTTTTGCAGCAACATTCCTAAAATCAGAATCTATAAACTTTAATGATGTTTTATTAAATGGGTTTGGTACAAAGTGTTTCGCAACCAACAAGGCTAAGTTGTAAGATTTGTACTTTCTGTTTTCGTTTCGCAACTTGACAGTAACTTTATTTTTAGCAATATATACAGGGACAGGAATTGAATTTTTCACCTTATTGGTTTTTGAGATAGGCATAAAATATTCAACTCTTGGTATTCGTATATTTCCATAATTACTTATTTCGTAATTGCCATAAACTTCTCCTGTGTTTGTCCAGATCTCACAGTTAGAATTTATTGCTATGCTGGATATTTGTCTTACTGCGTTCATTTTTGTTTTGCGATTATAATTTCCAAATCAATTCTGAATTGTTCAATATGCTTTCTAGCTGCTTTTGCCGCCTCGTAATCTTCATCCTTTATCGCCGCTTTCTCAACTTGCTGAAGTGCATATAAGTGAATCATTTTGTAGTCATCAATTATTTGTAGGTTCCAATCAAGTAACTCACTGTAATCCTTTGCAAGTTTTCTATATTTTCTTGTAGATTCCTTTTTGAATAGCAGGAATAGTGCGCTCCATATTACCACCGGCACAAAAGCAATAAATAATTGAAATATTTGATTCGTTGTCATGGGTTAATCGTTTTCTAGTTCAGAATAGGCGACTCCGCAAAATGGACAAAAATTATGCGAAACCTTCCATTTTTCTTTTGGCTTTGTTTTGCCGTCAGGTTGATACGTAAAACAAACTACGGCGTCATCCGCATTATCATTTGAATGTTTATCCCAGAAAAAATAATGAATGTCTTTGAATTTTTCCTTGTAAAGCTTCATTAACTGCCTTTTACAATCATGATCGCCAACGTATTTTATTGGTGATTTGAAAGGACTTTCAAATTTTTGAAGAAGCAATTCAGCATCTTTGTAACTAATCATAACGCCTTCGCCTGCATCAAAATTTAATGGCTCGTTAAACACCTCAATTTCTTTAGCATCTTTGATCGCTTGCCTTAAATTATACATGATTGTAGGTATATTATTCCCATTCTTTAATTTTGCGCTCACAGACTTGTTTTTCTTTATGATTTTCATTTCTCTATTCTTTTACTTGTTCCTTTTACTTCGATTTTTCTATTCACATCCAAAGCGTAGATACAACCTACCTGCTTTATTTCATGATCTCTCAGATGTTCCGGCAGATCACTATCCATCACCTTCTGTATTCTTTCCCTCATTTCTGCAATCTTTCGATCAAATGGCTCGTATTCTCCATTTGATATTTGCGCTTTGATCGCATCATAGACCTGCTGAAGATCCATGTTCTGGTATTTGTCTATTCTTATTATTTTCATTAGAATGGTATGTCTATAAAATCGTTTCCCCGTGCTGTCTGAGGTATTGAGTAATCAACCGGGACTTTAGTATCCGGATATTCGTTTATTGGAGCGTTCGGGTCCTTAAATTTCAGTATTTCCTTAGCAAATTGCAGCTCAACATTGAAAAGCGCACCACCTCTGTTTTTTGCACATTCGCAATAAACTTTCTTTAGCGGGGAATTAGCATCTGTTTCCGCATCTTCCCCATATAGAAACCATACTACATTTGCATCTGCTTCCAGATCTCCGGTGTCTTTCAGGTCAGATAATTTAGGACGTGAAGTAATTCTGTTTTCTACCGCACGGCTTAATTGGCACAAAGCAACTACCGGTATTCCAAGTTCTTTTGCAAGTAACTTGCTGTCCCTTGAAATTTTGGACATGTGCATGTACTTTGACTGCTCGTTGCCTCCTGAGATCAACCCTATGTGGTCAATAAAAAGTATTTCAATGTTTTTCTGCTTTTTCCACTTGATCGCATTTGCCCGGAGTTGTGCAAATTTTAATGGTGCTTTGTCGTTTACAAACAATCTTCCATATTCATCAGAATTGAACCGGGTATTGTACTGATGCCATTTTTCAACATCATGATTATCCAATCCTCCCTTTGTGAACTTGTCGTGCTTGACTTTTGATCCGGTGGATGCCATGCGCTCGTAAATCTCTTTTTTATCCATTTCCAGACTAATCACACCTACATTTTTTTTCAAGTAAAGGATGTGTTCAATGATATTCAGAATAAATGCACTCTTTCCGGTTGCGGGTCTGGCACCAATCAAAACAAAAGCGTTTCTGACAAATCCACCGAAAGTTTTATCTATTGAATAGATTCCGGTCGTAATTCCTTTAGGCCCTTTCTTTTGCACCTCTTCAACATCTTTTACAAATTGCGGAATATGTATTCTCATGTCATCCGCTCCATCCGTTACGCTTGGTAATGCTTCGATCAATTCAGATGTGTACTTGTCGTTTACTTCGAAAGGATCTATCTGTGAATTTTGCGCATCCCTCATAAGTCTTTCTCCTATGCTGATCATCTTACGCTTCAGCGATAGATTTACAAGCGTTTCCGCTTTTTGTCTAAAATCTACTGTATGGCTTCCGGTCATTGAGGTTAGCAAGTCAATGTTGATGGTCCGGTTTGATGTAAAAATATTCAGTAGGTCCGGGACCTTTGAATCGTTGATACACTCCAAAGCAGTTCTGAATATTAAACGGTTGTCAACATCGTAAAATACTTCCTCTGTAAGAATATCCAGCACCTCAAAGATTGAATCCGGATGGCTCATTATGTGACCAAGCACCATTTTTTCAATCATTACATCTTTTGGCAGGTCGATCATAGTGCGTCAAGTTGAGCTTGTGTAAGTCCTTGTGTTGCTCCGTAAACAGGAGGCTTGCCATGATCGGACCGGTGTCCTTGCGCTGATTGCGTATTTTTGAATGGTATTCCTAAGTTTTTCCATCCTCCAGCCCAAGAAGCTTCCAGGATTTCAATTGCCCTTTTCTCGTCATTTTTGCTAAGTTCAATTAATTGTCGGACATGGTACTCTTGACCACTAGAAGTTTGGGCTGCTCGATTATTACCTAAAATCAGATTTCCGATAAAGAGATTGAAAAGCGATTTTGCTTTCTCAGAAAATGGAAAATAAATTCCAGAGATTAGGTAAGGTTTCCCGTTAATAAGATTTATCTTATTAATCTCATTATCAGTTACAGTTACATTATCAGTTACATTATCATTTACATTCACAGCTTCGTTTGCTTCGTTTTGCTTCGAATCTGAAGCATTTGCTTCGTTTGCTTCGTTTTGGTTGTCTTTGCTTCTGGTTTCTCCACTTGCTAATCCTCCCTGTCTTCCTGCTTCTGATCGCCTTTTTTTAATAACTTCGTATTTTTTTAAGTCTCTTTTTAATTGCGCCTTAATAGGCTCAAATAATAACCTAAGCATCCTATCTTCTAATGTTGGATCTTCATCATTTACGTAAGCGAGTAAATGTTTCAATAAAATTCCCGCTTCCTCATTGGTCAACTCCTTGAATGTACTGATCATATCTGCGTACATCACGAATGATTTTTTATTTTCTGCCATCGATATAATTTTTTATAAATGAAATATCTTCTTGGTCCAAATTGAACCATTCTCCTCTACCTCTTTTATGCTTAAACTTCCTGTGCAATTCGCTTTCAGTCTTAAACGGGACCATGTCGCTTACATAAATGTGTCTTATGGTTGGCTTTTCTGACATTAAGGTCTTTTCTCTTCTTTCTGGCTCCATACTCCTCCCTATTTTATACAGACCGGTATGTTCATCAAAGGCAATATAAATTCTTGTGAACTCAAAGGACTTTTTGCACTTTGGTTCAACCCCGTAAAATCTGGCCATTTCATCTCGATACAATGACAGCCCCTTTAAAATAAAATCCAAATCATTTACTATATCAGTAAATCCTGAGTTATGAATAGCTACCACCTTACCTCCCTCAAAACACAAGTCCATTGTCATGCCATGTGTTTTTGTTATGTCATTCCAGATATTTAAAGGACGCATATCAGTTTCGATGTATTCCGTTGTCATATGTGCAATATTTGAAAAACAAAGATATAAATTAATTCTATATTAACGGTAATATAACGGCATTATAAATATTAAATAATTCACATTTGCAGTTATGCTATAAATACTTATATTTGCACTTCAATATCGAATATGGAAAAGGAGAAAAAAGCAATTAAAAAAACAGATGTAAGGCTCCCAGATGAAACTTATAAAAAGATCATTGATATGGCGAAAGCTGATCACCGGTCTTTAAATTCTATGTTTATCCATATTATTGAGGAGTATCATAAAAAGATCTTTACAACTCAATAACAATCTTATTCACGCCCCTCAGCGCCCACACGTGCATACTATTTCCATTTAGCTTTGATGGTGTAGTTACTTTCGTTTTGAAGATCCTCCCGGCCTCCTGCATCTTTGCAAGCCTTCTGGTGACTTCTACGCTGTTTAATCCGGTTCGTTGTGCAATGTCCTGAGCGTTTCCATGTCTTATAAAGCATAATGCCTCATAGATCATCTGTTCATGTGCTTCAGTGGTTCCTGTAGTGTCCATTTTGTGCTTGGCAGCGGTTGATGTGGTCATTGGTTTTTTGTTTTAAGGTTAATTATTTGGTTGTGTGTCTTAATGCATTCAAATAGATAATTTGCGACGGTTGGATTTACTGCATTTCCTATGGACCCAACTCGGTGTGACCAATATCGAAACCCATCACCATTTCGAACAGTGCTACACGCTGGTATTTCGTGAATCCTTTTTGACATAGAATGTCCATCATTCTGATTTGATGTCCACTTTTTAAATATCGAGTTAGGGCTTCCACTTGTGCGAAGGTTGCTTTGTAATCCGATTTGGTGGGAGTAGGCAATAACATAGATCCTTTCTCTCTTATGGGGATATCCAAAAGCGTGGTTAGATATACATTGCCATTCAGCATTATACCCGATTTCGGAAAGGTCGAATAAGATTCGCTCAAATCCTCGAATAAGCAAAGCTGGGCTGTTTTCAATGATTGCGTACTTTGGTCTAACTTCCCGTATAATTCTAAAATTTTCGGACCACAATCCACTTCTTTCCCCAGATATTCCTTCCATTTTTCCCGCAACGCTAATGTCCTGACACGGAAATCCTCCACTAATGATGTCCACATATCCGGGGTTGAACATTGTTTTAATATCTGAGTATTGCTTTGCATTGGGGTACTTCTTTTTTAAAATTATTCTATTATGCTCCTCGAGTTCGCAATTCCACAATGTCTCTATTCCAGATCTGGCTGCGCCTTCCTCAAATCCTCCTATTCCGGTAAATAATGATCCATGTACCATTAATTTCTTGTTTGCATAAGACCAAGCTTCACAGCTTCATCCATAGGTAAATTATTGTGTATGTAGTCATGACAGTTCCGGCAAACGGAAAGCCAGGTTTCCTGATTTCTTAAATTTGCAGTTCTTCCCTTGCGGTGGTGCAAGTCAGTACTTTTTGCAGTGCATACCTTTGATACTTTCGCATGGCAGAATTTATTCTGAGCCATGAAGACATCTCTTTCTCGTCTGTAAAGCACAAGTTCTTTTTGGCGCTTATCACTCACCGGCTTTATCTTATTTCTTGGCTTGAATGTCTGTGGATTGAGCCGGAAATTGCAGTCTTTACATAGGCGTGCTTTCGCATTCCATAAAGGGAGCATTCTGAGGCATCCTTGGCATTCTTTGATGGATGGCTTCATGCAACTCTTTCGCCAATAGTTAATATATTGTTTCCTAATCTCGATATATCCATTCCTCCCTTTTCCATGATCTTCATTGCTTCTATTGTCACTTTACTTGACTCGATGATCATGTCTGCCACTTCTGATATTGCCTTGCTACGATTGATTTCTAACTGTAATTGATCGCATGAAATATCATCATTGTTCAGCCTTTCAAGCTGTGCAAAAAGATGGTTGTTCAGATCGCTTATTTTGTTTTTTGATGACACTTTGCTTAAGTTTATTGATTAATGTTATTGATTGTTTTATTTCATGTGGCAGCTTCACGCCACCCCTTTTATTATGTTGTGATTGTTCGGATCTTGCAACCAGATACAGATTATCAATTTCACAATTCATACTGTCGTTGTCCTTGAATTGCACATTAAATCCTTTTGGAATTGTTCCATTTTGTAGCTCCCAGACATATCTGTGGTATGGCATCCAATTACCGATTGAAACTCTGATGTATTTGTATGCCCTTGGATTATATCCGCTTTTGTTTTCATGCCTAATAGTGATCGTTCCGTCTTGATCTTTTGCATTGGCCGGAACATTACCTTTTTTAAACATTGTCCTTTTCACCTTTTCGTAAGTTTCATTGGACATTTTTTGCCCTTTATTCTCCGGAATCCTACCTTTCGAATATCTGTGTGCCGCCCCATCTCTTTTAAGTCTTTCTGCTTGTCTTTGGAATTCAACTTTTTGAGAATATTCTGATTTGCTGAGATCCAAAAAATGCACCCTGTTGTAAATCGAACATTCAGATCTTTGCATCCATTTTGAAAGAAATTTTGCGCTTAAATTCGGATACCATTCAATCAGTAACCTATCTTCGCTGTCAGACCATTTTGTGTTTCTGCCCTTCATTTCCTTTTCCCTTTTATTATCACCTCCCTTGCTACAAAATCCACTGATAATTTATCCGCCGGTACATGAAATTTTTCATCACCTTTTTGACAGATTACAAGTTCTCCGGAGTGTACAGGTAGATAATCCAATACAGTCACCAGATCACCCTGAGAAGCATACTTTGTGCCCTTGCTGTGGGAGATGATGTCTGTTGTTACGTACATTTTAGTTTGCGTGGCTTGCATTAGAAGTTTGTTTTATATTAAATTTTCAAATGTGATGGGTTAAAAAAAGTGATGGGTTAGGCCACTTTTTTAAGCATCAATGATTTATTAAAGTCAATCTGAGAAAGCCTTTCATCTTCCATTTTATTTAATCGCTCCCGGCACTTGATAATCTTTTCTTTCAGCTTTTCAATGTCAGATTCTTTGCGCTCGATCTCCCATATTTTAAATCTTTCTTCCAATGGCATATGGTCGAATACATGGAGCTTTCTAAGTTCTTCGCATGCTTCCAGATAATCAGGGCTTTCCATTGTGGTAAATCTACCTGTGTAGAATAATTTGCGCTCTTCGTCCATGATCATATGTTCCGGAGTATTATTCAAAGAGTAGAATAGACGTGCTTTAGGTTTATCCCAAAGCCACATATAGGCGACTAATTGCCAATAGTAGACATCGGTTAATGAAGCTGTGCCGAATGTGAAAAGCGTATAAGCGGATTTAATATCATAGATTGTATCACCAACTACACAATCACATTCGCCGTGTACAAACCCATTATGAATTCGTTTTTTGTTTTTAAGGACAAGTTTGTTGGAGTGAATTGTATTTTGTAGCATCGTTATTCCGTCCTCTTCGGTTAGATTACCCTTTTCAAAATACTTGGTGGATATGTCTTTACGTATTCCGTAAGTTTCGCCGATAAACATTTCTTTGAGATAAGTATCATTGCCTTGAGTAATCTCACCTCTTGAGCTCATTATCCTGCCAACTGCAGAAGATCGGAACTCGTAGTTATCATACTTTTGCATATGCTTCTCTTTTTTGGTTGAATAAATCTTGTTGCCCGTCCGTCAATTCTACTTCGAACAAGTCAATTTCTGCCTCTCTCAATGAATCTTCGTCAGATATTGCATCAATGAATTTTGTTACCCGGTCCGCTTCTTTAGTTTTTGCAACTTCCTGGACATCGATCACTTCAACCGAATCCGTATATGTCACATCCATTGTATCAGAGTTGTTGATGACCGCTTGATCAGCTATGTTTGCTTTTTGCATCTCAATAGATAGTGGAGCGTATTTTGCAAGCAGTAACTTGATGACGGTTTTAAGGGCCATAGAATCAAAATCATCTTTCCATAGACCAAACCCCTTTTTGAAAGTCTGGCTGTATTTCGTGCCATGCTTTCGGACATCTTCAACTGTTACAAACATGGTTTTTTCAAAGCCATTCATCAGACTGAAGTATGAAGCATACCCAATAACCTTATCAGATGTTTTTTTGGTAAAGTCAAATACAAAGCCTGTAAGCGGGTTTTCTTCAACAAGCTGACCTTCATAAATAGGAGTGCCGGAAATTGTTTTGAATAAACCTGTGCGCTGTGCTAATTGGATATATCCTTTATAACCCATCTGGAATTGCGCAACATTTTTATAAGAGCCGTCTTTTTGTTTAGATTTATAAGGCACTATGTACGCAAATCCAAGATTGTTATTCAGTGGTAAGTCTAATGTAGCTGCCACTACTGCACTGTGATATACAGATGTCAAGTCTGCATTTTTTAATAGGTCGTTGGATGCCACAATCTGCAAAACAGATGTTACAAAAGCGGATGCACGCTTTCCAAGTAGTTCTTCAAACTTTTGCCTGACTGATATGCCCTGCATAAAGTCTTTCAGGCTCATTGGTTTTTGATCGGTTTTTTGTACTTCGGTACTCATTAGTTAATATTTTTAATTTGATAGATTAGATTGCGGATGTGTTTTCTCTGATGTATGTGGTGACTTTGCCTAAAAGTATTCTAGTATTAGCAAGGATTTTTTCTGCATCTTCACTTGACATTGTAGGGAGTTGTAATGATTCTATTGAAACCGCAAGTGCTTCAAGTTTTGCTTTGTCCGGTGCTGATTTCGCTTTCTTTTCTGCAAGTTGTTTGGCCTTTAATTCTGCGGCTTCTTTTTCGGATTTTTCCTTTGTCGCTCTTTCCTCTGCATCTTTTTTGGCTTTTAATTCAGCTTCAAGTTTTGCAGATGCTTCACGCTCCGCTTTGAGTTTCAATTCCGCTTCCTCTCTTTCTTTTCGTGCCTTTTCCTCAGCAACTTTTCTTTCAGATTCTACCTTTGCCCTCTCAGCAGCGATTTCCTTTTCTCTGGCTTCACGCTCCGCTTTGAGTTTTTCGTTTTCAATTCGCATTCTTTCTCTTTCCTCTGCTACAGCTTTTTCACGTGCTATTCTTTCGGCTTCTGCCTGTTTGATCGCATCTTCTTTTTGCTGAAGTTGAAGTTTTGCACCGTTCAATGTTTTTTGATAATCATCTTCTGACATTCTACCAAAGTCAAGACCGAAAGGGACGAATTCAGAATAAGCGGATATTTCTGCCTCTCTTTCTGATTTAAGTATTTCTCTTTGTTTTGCTTCTTGGATTTCAGCAAATTTTTCCTGCTCTTCAAGATGCTTTTCGATAGGAGCGATTAGGTATTCAATTACATTGTACACTCCCTGTACTGCCTTGCCATATCTTAGACTATCCTCTTTTAATTCCTTGCGTTTTTTATCAGCACTTACGCGAATGTCTTTCAATGCAAGCCTTGCCTCTCTTGCCATTTTCATTTCACGTGTTTGTGATACATCAGTCACTACAAGTTCATGTGCTTTGCTTTTCCATGCTTCTGCCTGTTCAAAAAAAGGCAAAAAGGATTCTTTTAATGTTTTTGCCGTTGTGGCTTCCAGATTATTTGATTCTACAACCTGAATAAGTTCGTTAGTTTGCGTTGCTTGCATTAGTTAATTTTATTTAAAATGTTATTGATAGATTAGATTCTTTATTATTCATCATCAGATCGATTTCCTCCCGTTCGCATTCTGATAATCTCCATTGATCTATGCCGGATCTCAGGTTATCAAGTTGCTCATATGTGTCGCAGCTTCTGATGGATTTGGCGAGCATTTTGTACTTCTCGCTTTTGTGATGAAAATTGTTAATTATTACGTGTGGATCAGGAGCGAATATTGATCCGAATACAGAGAATAGGTCGGTCATGCTTACGTCTTTGATACAGTTAATAAATTACCCCTTTCGGAGAAGTCAAAATGTAGTTTGTTATTTCGGGTTGCCTTTTCGAAAGTGGCATCAAGTCTTACCCTTGACATCACTTTCTTTTCTGCAGACCACCCACCGCCCTGATTGGATTTTATGCACCCAACGAAATAAGGCTGTGGTTTAAAAATGAGTGATCCTTTAATTGTGCTTGAACCGGCTTTGTCATTGATTTGGATTTGATTAGCCATAGTGAGTTCCAGGTAATTCTTAATGTCGCTTTCAATATCTTCTGAATATTCGAGATAATCCCGAATGTCTATTTCCTGTAAATAAGTATCTCCGTTTCGATTTGATGGATCGTCTGGATGTGATAATGGATGATCGATTTCTATTTCCCCGATCTTGTTTTCTGCCCGCAGATACATTTCAAAATGTTCAAGCGGAATTTCTGTTGACCGGGCATCATCGAAGTTGGAATAATCCACCTCAATAATTTTTCCGTTGATTTCGTGGTTATGAATGGTTATTTGCATTATCTTTGCTTTTGATAGATTAACTAATTCATTAGTTAATAGAAAGCCTCATTTGCCGTGAGGCTTTTTTATGCCCTCTGCATTTTTAGCGGTTGATTGTGTTTGTTCGTCAGGAATTTTATCCTATTCCGGATGTGAGCAAATGCCACCTGATGATTTTCTTTAGGAAGGCTTTCGATTTGCTTCTGAAGGTTATACATATCATCCAATTTTAAAGCGTGTCTGATCGCATATACTATTTGGTGGAAGTCCATTGGTTTTACTGTTGCTGTAGCTGTCATTATTTATGATGTTTAGATTATTTACTTCTTTTTATCACTCAATACCCAAGGCATTAAGAGTGCGGTTATTAATAGGATTAGGTTTGTCATTTCTTCGAATTTAGCGGTAGATATTACCTCTGCCGCCCTTAGTTAAATATGAGTAAGTGTGCCAAGTGGCGTGTGTGTGACTGATCCGGGTGTCGCTCCCGTCCAACATCCTTGTACTTTGGATGCCTGCCTCGTTGGCTTCAGTCTCCCCTTTGTCGTCTTTTCCTCTGTGACTATAATTGCGCCTACCACAATGTCAAATGTGTCACTTCGCAATTCAGAGTAATAAGATTTTGAGGTTGGTCTCACTTCTTCGTGGTTAGTTGTTATTTCTTTAAAAAGCAGCCTGAATAACTTTTTACCCCGACTGCTTGGTCTTATTAAGTCGTGCATTCCGATACTCAATAAGAGAACTTCTCTAAATAATATTCTTAGTGGCCTCGTTTGGCTTTCACTGTGCGGCTATCCATATATTCGTCTAGCCACTCTTTTTTAAATCTTAGATCTCTCCCTAATCTGCTACTTGTGATCTTATTATTTTTTAATAATGCAGCCATAGTGCTATAGCTGATTTTTAAATAATTCATGGCCTCCTCTTTAGTCATAAATGGTATTGGTTCGGCTTTCATATTATTCATTCTTTATATAATTTATTTTAATATGGAATAGTATTTGCATCTGCAAAGCCTTACTGCTTTTGTAAAATTGTGCTTGATTGCTGATGACTTGACAAATGTACAATACTATACAATACAAAACTATACTATACTTATTTATTAACTATTAATTAACAAATGGATTTCGATTTAGCAAATTTTATTGAGGAGCGCGGACTGAAGCAAAAGGATATTGTGGATATTTTGAACGTAAGCAAGGGCGCTGTTTCCAACGTTGTAACGGGTAAGGAAAAAATACCATCAGGATGGGTAGATATTTTACTTTCAGCGGATTTTAGTAATGTTGCCACAACAAAAAAAATAGGATATTCTAAAGAACAGCAATTACATTTAAAGCCTAAGCCGTTTTTTGATTATGAGGTATACGGATCTTTTGATACTGTTATTAGCCACTTGCTTGTCAATGCAAAGCCTAGCGCAATGTATAATATTCCGTATCTCAATGGATGCGATTGTTATTTAAGGCTTTCCGGGGATAGTATGTATTCTAAATATTGCCACGGTGACATTTTGGCTTTGAAGCGGATTTTTAACTTAACCGATTTTATATTAAATGAAGTTTATGTGGTTGTAACGACAGGTGACCATCAGAACACAACAAAATATATTCAGCAAGATCCTAAAAATGAAGATAGATGGCTTTTAGTCGCATATAATCCGAAGGCCGGAGCTCCACAATCAATACCAAAAGAAAACATACTTGAACTCTGGCAAGTTATGGGGGCGGTTAAAATATAATTTGTAATTTTGTCAAAATTCGAATATCATGAAAAAAATATTTACTTTCCTTTCACTTGTATTACTTATTTCATCATGCGCACCAGAAGGATCTGGTCGTGTAAGTGATGAAATCCCATTTTGCTGGACTTGCTATTTTGATAGTAAAACAGACTCGTATTCAGAAGATCTCTGCGGGTACACTCAATCAGATATTTACCGTTATGTTCGGAAAAATTCCGTCAATGGCTATTTTGTAGAATGCGAACAAGAATGACCATTTCGTTAAGTAATAATGAAAACATAATGAAAGGAATCTTTTGTTTCTGTAAAACCCAATAATATACGCATCTTTAAAAATATAGGGTAATCCCAGCGGGATCACTAAGGCCTCTTGTGTTTACAAGGGGCCTTTTAGTTTTCATGCGGCTTTGATGTATTTTTCTATACTTTACTATTTTATATTATGTACCTTTACAATGAAAATATAATGAAAGAATAATGAAAATGTTAAAAAGTGAGAATATACCCGTACCTCGACACTAGATTTACAAAGCGCAACGGGCTGTTTACTATAAAAATAGTTATTGACAGCCTGGTAGATGGTAAGCAAAAGCAGAAGCACATAAACACCCAGATAGAAATAGAAAAGAAGTATTGGAAAGACGGCAACCTGTTGAGATCATGCCCTGATTATCATTTTATAAATTCCTTTTTGACAAATAAGCTGGCTGAACTTAGGACACAGCACATTGTATCATTGGCATCAGGCAAGACATTATTTGAAGCGATCGACAATAAAAAGCCATCAACATTTGAAGCATTTGTTTTAGACCGGGTCAAATACTATGAGAGTATTGGCAAAAAGCAATATGGCAATAGGTTATTGAGTGTTTTTAAGGAAAATAACGGAATGCAAGCTGAAGAATACCATAGTTGGTTGATCAAAAAAGGTAATGGACCAAATATGATATTTAAAAAATTTAAGTATTTGAGGCAGCTTTATGACAAATTTGATCCAAGCGGAAAGAATCCATTTAAAATTACTATCAAGCAGGTCCCGGTAAATAGGGTAAAACTGTCGAAAGAAGTAATGCACCGGATGGAAGAGATAAAACTTGATGGAACTCTTGACTTTACCAGAGATTTATTTTTATTCTCATATTACTGCAAGGGAATGAGGTTTCAAAACTGTATAGATGTAAAGAAGGAAGATATCAGGGATGGCCGGATCTATTTTCCAAAAATAAGCAAATCAAATAAACCCATTTCAGTAAAAATACATCCAAAGCTGCAGGACCTTATAAATAAGTATAAATCAGATGATGAAAACTTATTCCGTCTCTTATCAAATAATGAGGTTAATGTAAATTTAAAAGGGATTGCCCTTATGCTCGGTATTAAAGAAAAGCTTTCGTTCCATATCGCGCGGCATAGTTTATCTATGAACTTAAAGCGGTCCGGGATTTCTACAGATGTTATTTCAGATGTGCTTGGTCACGGCGATACAAAAACTACTCAGGATTACTTAAATGCCCTGGATGATGAATTGCTTGATCCGGCGCTCGACAACTTCTATTAAACCTCCACCACTCGAACCTTCAATCCATATTTTACCGCCGTGTCGATCATGTTTTGTGTCCCGGCCGATCCACTGTGAAAAGCGATGAGGTGTGTTGCTATTCGTGCCATATCTTCATTTCTTCGAGGTCCCGCACTTTTGCCAAGTTTCCAATTTGCAGGAAATGGATGAACCTTGTATCCTTTTTCTTCTGCGTACCTTTCACCAAGTCCATCAGCTCCGAATACTTTGATGTGATCTTTTGTTCGGAATGTTTCAGTTCCGGTTGAGCATCTGCCTGATATTATTTCTATTGGCGGTTTGGCATTAGATAAATAATAATCAAGTTTTTCCTTGAGTAGATCGTAATTTGTGAAGTAGCGGGAACCTGCGATTATTAGTTTCATTCGCAAATATAAAAAAAGCCGCCCATTTCTGAACGGCCTTCCCAAAACTATGCTGTTTTTCAACAGTATGCCTTAATAAGTTATCTGTGTTGGGTCATACAAATGTTGGCTTTTCATTTCCACTGCAGCTTTATTTTGCTGGTAAAATCCAAGCATGACCGATAATGATTCTATCCTCCCAGCCTGATCTGCAAGAATACCCTTAATGCTTTCTATCGAATCAAACACATCAATGACTTTGCCATTTTTTTCAAGTGTTAATGGAGGACAATCACCCACCTTTACAGTACCGCATGTAGTGTATAAGAAATTTGGCTTTTGCTTTTCCAACCAATTTGTTACATCTGCATGATGCACTCCATTCAATCGATCCTCCAATGGCATATACCCGGGTTCCGTATTGAACATTTGTTTGCGTTCGCTGCTTAATAAATAATTTCCAAAATCCACTAAGTCTTTCTGATTAAATTGAGTTACCATTTTCTTATTTTTTCATGGTAATTGCAATATTGCGTTTTTGTGTAGGCTATCCTACAATTGTATCTTTCATGATTCTATATGTTACTTTCACTCCCCAAAATAGTGGGATTCTTATTTACTTATCCACAACGCCAATAAAAAGCCAACAACGACACTACCGCCACCGATAACTATATTTTTACTCCTGCGCTGTCTGTTTATTTCGTTATTCATGTTCGATATTGTATTCTGCATTTCCTTAGTGCTGCGGTCGCATTCATTTACGACCCGGATATAAGAAGCAATTGCCTTGTCTTTTTCTCTGATCATTGTATCTTTTTCGATAATGATCTTTGATTTGTAATAGGAAATACTATCCGTCAATGTCAATTCTGCCCTGCAATTATTCAGCAACTTGGTTTTTGTGTCAAGTTCGATCAGCTTTTTATTGATAAGGCTAAGATGCTTGAACGAAATACCTACATGAGTTGCGCTAATCTGTTTCGGATAATCTACTTTATTCTGTTTCGGATAATCTTTCTTGCTCGATGATCCAGTCTGTGAGAAACCCGATTGCAGCAGAAGAGTCAAGCTTATTATAAGCATTAATTTTAGCCTCATGATCCCTTTCAATTATTTGAGTGTTATAAATTAAATTTCGTTTGCGTGCTTCCAAAGCCTTAATTGTAGTGTTTGCTGTATCTATTCGCAACCCGGCTATCTTTAGCCGCTCATTGATCAGTTTGATATCTTCTGTATGTTCCTGGACTACCGTAGATACTTCCTCTGTGTCGTATGAGTTTCTAAATGACTTATAGCTATTGATTGCCAGTACAACTACTAAGCAAATAACCACCACCCACCCCCTACTTTTGTTTGTTACTAAGAATTTCATCGTTATAAAATTTTAAGTGAGGTAATATTTAAAGGGTAGTATGCTTTTAAATGTTGACATATGTAGTTCCCTTGATAAAGTCTTTTTTATTGTGCTTTGCAAGGAGCTTTTGCCATGTGTAACCATAATCATATTGAAAGTGAGGTGCATCAAACAGCGTTTTAAAATTACCGCCCCAGAACCAACCTCTTGAAATCAAAAAGTCAATAACAGTTCGCCAATCAGATTTTCCGTTTTTGTCACCATCCCTTTTTTGGTCGTAACTTGCTTCTTCAAAAACACCGTCACCATTTTTATCATAAAGCATGACAATATCGAACGCAAGCCCGTAGTTATGAATTGATTGCCCGGCATCCGCATTTGTCACTTTCGAACGTTTCAGAAACAATTGATGCTGTTCTGGAAAAGTCCTTAAGGAATAGGTGATCCGCAAACGGACGCCCTTTCCAAGAAGTTTATTTGCATCCGTATAATCTTGTATTGCTTTTGCCCTTAATTTAGGGTGCATTAATTGTAGTCTTTCTAATGATATTTTGTCCATTATCCTTCTATGTTTTCAGGGTTATCAATTGTTTTTTCGTCTGAAGGCGTGGCACCTCCTTCCACTTTTTCTTTACTAATATTCGGCTTATGAGAGTCGATAAAGTCTGTGATTGCGGTAAGCATACTGCTTTTTAAGTCTCCCGATTTATTAGCATTGGTAATTGTCATTCCAAGTAGAGCGCAAGCTAATACCATAAATAAGCCTTCTCCAATCCAATTAGCAGAAGGTTCTGCATCTTCAATCTGAAAGGCTATTAATAGCAATGTCCAGTACACAATCATATCTCTCGTGCATTTCATGAACTTGGTCCATGTAAATTCCGATGGTCTTGCTTTCGCTGCCCGCCTTGCCCCAAATATCGCATCGGCCAAAACAAGTACACCTATGACAATGAACTTCTTATGATTAGGAACTATGACCAATTCCAAATAACTTATCATAATCCCTGCCACAGCTGAGAAAATGGTGCTTATTGAAAGCTCAAAATTTAAAATTGCAACCTTGTACGACATTATCTTCTTTTACATCCAATCCCCAAGCTTACCATCCGCAACACTTAATTGCTTAATGGTATCAAGTCCTTTTTTTGTGAGTTCCGGGAAGAAATCAGAGATCATATTTCCCTCAATTGTTTGCCCTCCGATGTATGTTTTATCACCTCCGAAGTTGATGTTCGCTCCGTCAAGCGTTCTGACTTGCTGCCCCTGCTCATTGTAAATTGAGATCACTACGGTGCCAGATCTTTGATTTGGATCAATGGTCTGATACACTAATCCGATAGAGCTTTTTTCTTTGAAATAAATTACGGCACTACTTCCATCATGCTGAGGAATTGCCAGGTCTTTTTTTAGTTGATACATGGTATTTGTTTTTTATTATTTGAATAATTTATCCCAAAGAAGATAAACCGAACCGCCCATTTGCGATGGGTATTTACTTGTTTTTGCCTTGTCGATCGGATCAAAATTGAATTTTACAGTTTGCTCTAAGATTTTAATTTGTTCTTCACGCATAAAAATCCCGCCCTTATTTGTCCATACCTGATTTCCGTCTTTTTCTTCAACATATTCAGGATTTGCTTTTGCATTATCGGCAAGTAGCCTCAATTGCGTTTCGGTTGTTTCGTGCTCAAGTTCAAAATTGCGCAATGGCGTGTACAACTCAGTGCTGTCTGTGATGTCCTTAAAGTCTTTCAAATGTGGCTTTATACCTGCGATGATATCCCCGAGTTCTGATCTTTTTAATTCAAACTCTTTGTTGCCTGTTAATTTTACTTTCATTGTTATAGTTTTGGTTAAAAAATTATTTATCCTCTTGGTGTAAGAATAATTTTAGCTTTTGTAATCGTAATATTTGACCCGGTGCACCCTACATTTATACTTGCATAATCAGTGGCGTTTACACCTGATATTAATTCTGCTCCTTTTATTCTATTTGTTCCTATTACTCCTGTGGATTGCGCTGTTTCAAACAAAGTTCCCCCATTGTTTAATCTTAGTTCGCATGTAACCAATGGTGTTCCGGCTGTTGTATATTCTATCTCATAAAATGCTATTACCTCACGCCCGGCAATTCCAAACTGAATCTTAACATCGCCCGTTGTTACATCATAACTAAAGAGAGAATTTGTAGAAGACCTATTCGTGTTGAATGTAACCCTTGAGTTTCCCGCTCCCGCTGTTCTTGGTTCAGATGTGGTTATGTATACTTCACCACCATCATTCTGAATTATTCTGATAGGCATTGACCTTAATCCTCCGGCGCTTGAAGTGAATAAAGCATTTAATGCAGGTGTAATAGGTGTGTCATCTCTTGTGTTTAGGTATTTTGGTAAAGTCAAATCATTGGTAGTATTACCAATTTCCACAAAAGACCCCGCAATTTGACGAACCATGTATCTAACTGCACCGCCAGAATCCAATCCACGCAAACCAACACTTAATGCAGTGAAGTCTAAGTCAGATGAAACCCCTGCATTTCCAATTAGTGATAAAGTGTAGGCGCTTGACCCTGTCGCTCCAATCCTTACCCTTCCTGCCCTTGCAATGTGCTGTCCATTGCTGGTTGCTGCTACTCCTGTTGTTTGATCGAACCAAACGTCACCATTTGCGACAATGCCTAATGATGCTATTGTTCTGGACTGAATTGTTCCGCTACCCGAACCACTACTTGTAAGTATATTTACTGATGTTGAAGATGTTGGAATAGAATCAATTGCTAAATCGCCTCCGATGTGAAGTTGTGAAGTTGGAGCAACTTTATTTATACCTGTGCGCCCGTTGGTTAAAAGAATTGTCAATCTTTCAAGTGTAGTTCCTACTGCATCGTCTACCAATCTAAACCTACCATTCATAGTAGATGCGTTATTTCCTGTTTGAAATAACCAATGTGATCCACCCGTACCGCTGCTTATAAATCTAAAGAGTGAAGTACTTGCGCCTGATGGACTCCCTTCATGTACCCTAAAATCAGCTCCTCCTGTAGTTCTGTATAAGTGTATTCCCCCTGCTGCCGTTATACCCGTCCCTACCAATAGATTTCCTGAACTGTCAATGGTTGCAACTTGGGTAGGAGACACCCCTGTTCTAAACATTATTCTGCCATAACCGTACATGTCTGTAGTCCAAGCAGTACCATCATATGAGTTTCTTAAGTATCCAAATGTTGATCCACTTGCAGTAAGATTGATATTAACTCCATTCCCTGTATTGTTTTCTAATGTAAGCAGCGTTTGCATCCCTGCTGTGTTCTTAGTTATATTTACTGTGTCACCTGTGGTTGTCGGACTCAAAACTGTTCCTGATCGCTGCCAATATTGAGCCGGGTATGTCAAAGTTGCTTTATCCCACTGTGTGCCATCCCACATAATAACCTGTCCAAGCGTTGCACCGTTCTGCTGCAAATCACTTGTCTGTAATTGCCTCCAAAATGGCGTGCCACTTGCGCCCCAAGGTGCAGCAAAAACTAACTTTTGAGGCAATGTCGGAAGCGAAAATGTTAAATCAGGTATTGTGGTAGGATTCGTTACATTGACTGAAAATAAATCATATGTACCTGCATTAAGATCCTGTGCGCTAAAATTGGTAACAGTCCCTGTGTTTGTGGTATAGCCTTGCGCTGTCACCCAAGATCTTGAAGCTATTTGATACCAAGAACCGGGGATACCTATTGAAAGCCTGTACCATGCAGAATCATGTGTATTTTCTGCTGAGAATATCTTAAAATCATATGCAGCACCCCTACCCATCGTAAGCAAATATCCAGTGTCCGATACAGGTGTATTGCTGTATCCCGAACCTATTCCAATAATGGATGTCGTTGATACAGTATTTAAGTTGACACTTGTTTGAGTTGAACTATACTGCGCATCCGTAGTATTTAATGCGACAAAATCTCCTATAGCATAATTTTGAGCTGTTACCCATTGCCTCGATGCAAATTGATACCAAGAACCGGGGATACCTACAGATAATCTATACCAAGACGAATCAACTGAATTCTCAGCGGTAAATATTTTGAAGTCGTATCCTGGACCTTTGCCTAAAGTCAATAAATACCCCTGATCTGCAACGGGTGTATTGCTATATCCTGAACCAATTCCTAATGCTGAAGTCTTATGGATTGTATTTAAATCAACCCCTGTTTGATTCACATTATAAGCCGCATCTGCATCTGTAAGCGCTACATATTTACCTGTTGGGTCAGCATAAGCATTTGATATAGTAATATTTGGGTAGCTACCTGTGACATTTATTCCTGTGCCAGCTATAATATTTACAGGAGCTCCCCCACCGCCTGCCAATTTCTTGGCATTCCCCAGCACATCAATTATCCATTGATCACCTGCGCTGTCTGTAACATATTCATTTAGATTAGATACATTTCCTGTGAGCATTGGTATATACCCAAGATCAACATTATTGACCTTTAATCCCACAAAATCATTTACTGCACCAAGATCAAATTTCCAATTTCCTGATGGCTCCGCAATATCGTACACCTGTGAGTAAAACTGCGTTGACCGGGTTAAATCGGGTATGTCGTCGAAGCGTTTAGGCTGTTTAAAATTACAGCCACATCCTTTTTTTCCACATTTCTTGCACATTATAGACCCCATCCGCCCCCGCTCGGTAATGTATTGTCTGTAATGGTAATTGTACCATCAGCGACCATTATAATAAACACCTGTGGTGTACATTCGCCACAACAAACTTCTAAGAAATAAAGTCCGTCATCTTCCGGGGTGTATTCTTCTTCATCACCTACGACTGTTTTTACTCCACCATCCACATATGACCATTCATAAGTCGGTTCTGCACATCCATCAACCGAAGCAGTTAATGTTCCGCCATCGTTAGTTACATCTGCGCCAAAAGTTGCACAATCGCCGCACATAATATGATTTCTACTAAATCTTACAGTACAATCGCCATCTGTTACATCAACATAATAAAATCCACTTTCTGTTGCAGTATATTCCTCTAATGTTGCGCCGGGAATAGAAGTTATAGTATCATCTATTTGAATATACCATTGATATGTCATGCCTTCTGCCGCACCATTAAAAGATAGAATATTTCCATCCTTATCAATATTCCCCTCTATTATACATATATCTGCTTCTGAGACAAATAGTGTGCTTGATGCCTCGCAATCGCCCTTGTTTACTGTAACCCTGTAATATCCTTCTCCTTCAGTCGCTATTTGCTCCTGATCAGAACCCAATGCAGCCCATGAAGAGCCGTCTTCAGAATATTCCCATCCATAAGTATCAACCGGATCATGCATTGCCGGGACACTCGCATCTAATACACCGGCAGTATTTGTTATTGATACAGCAAAGCCTGTACATGGATCCAAATAAACTATTGATGCCCCTTTTTTACAAGCTCCTACACTGTAATTTACTGTAACAGTACCGTATGCCGGTGGCACAACAGAAGTAAGATTATTTCCCAAATTTATAGGAGATCCGCCACCATAAGGGGCAAATGTCCATACTGAAGAAGGTGATCCGAAAGGATTATCGACAGTAAGCTCTATTGTCCCATCATTATTTTCAAGTGATATGCTTAATAAATCACAAGCCTCCGGGTCTGGTGGGTCTGGCGGACAGTCATCTTCATATGGGGCCTCCTGATAAACATTTTCATTGCAACAAGGCGTTGTTCCTGTGGCAGGCAGTGTTGGCATTTCAAAAGAAAGCGTCATGTACCAATAATTGCCATCCCCTATATTCTGCTCCTCATCATCTTCAATTTCAACATTTTTTATAACCCGGTTGGTCCATGTAGTTTCAAAGTCGATGCGAAGCTCATCATTCTCGGAAATCATTTTATAGAGTGCACCCCTTACGGATGTATCGATATTAAATGAAAACTTCATTCTCGGAACTACAACCCTGCTTTTTAGGTTTCTCTGCTCAAAATCATTTTCATACATTTCCTCTGAAAGCCTAAAATCCGGATCACCTATTTTTGATATGAAATAAATCGGATCGTTGGTAGCGCAACTTTCGGCACCTTCATATAATTTTACATTTTCATTGCCGCAAAGAAACTCCTGCTCAATAGAAGCGGTTATAAGACCCGGCGGAAACTCGTCAGTGCCGGTATTAAAGTACCGCCCCGTCGATTGTGTTATCGTAGATTTAAATATCGGATTGGGCATCAGTTGAAGATTAAGTTTAACTTTAATTCTCTTGGCGGATCGGTAATTGTAACCTCCGCAATTTCACCCCACCCCATTTGGGATTTAACCAAAATGTCCGGCTTGAAATTATACACGTCCTCGCAGCATATAGGTACAGCCAGAGGTATCTGTTTTCTCTTTTTGGTCTCCGTTTTGAATGTCGTGAATGTTTCGTCCAAGTATCCTTGAATGATTGGTCGCTGCCAATAGTGTAGAATGGATAAATTAGGGAAAGACAAATAATCATTTACCCGGACAGTGTCATTTTGCTCAACCAAAAAACCATTTTCGTCTACAAGTGCCATGAATATTCCGTCTGACTCTTGGAACTCCGTATATTTCTCGCTGATATATCTAAGGTCTGTATATAACCTTTCTGTATATAGATTTGATTCTGTTGAATTATCCCCGGTACATGAACCGAAATAATCTATCTGCATTCCAAAGGTTTTACTGAAATCCTGTGACCAGCCGAATTTTTCTACGGATGGAATATTTTCTGTATCAAAAGAAAATTTATGGCCACCACGAATATACTTTACAAGCTGATCTGATGTAAGGTCAATTCTTCTTTCTAATATGAAATAAGATATGTGCTCAATTATAATAGTTTGTGTGTCCTCATCAAATCCATATCCAAGATTAAACACCTTTTTAAGATCAGTAAGGAATTGCAAGAATGTGATTCTGGCAATGGTCGCCTCGGTGCTCGTGTCTAAGCTGTCAATATCATAAACAAGAGGGTAAGAAATATCTGTTATTTGCCAAAATGCAAGTTTCCAATTTTCGAACAAGTAAGTAGCCAGAACATACGCTTCATTATCCGGGCTATCACCAACGGGATTGATGTTGAAAAAGTTGGATTTAATAAGCATGCCCTGGCAATTGGTAAAGCCAATAAACATGTCAAAAATATCCTCTAAAAATCTACCATTTTCGTATCCCCAATTCTCTGGAGGCGTTCTTCTATAATATAAAAATGTTCCGGCTTCATAAATAGGTCTTTTTCGATTCCAATTAGGCGAATTCGTCTCAAAATCATAAGCAAGTTCCACAGTTGTGTCCGGCGGTTTCGCCCATCCTCCTGTAACTACGGTCCATTTATCTAAATCAGGAGGTGCTACAGATGAAAACACCCTATACCAATATGTTTCTATTCTATATCCCTGGATATCTACTTCTAATTGTCCCCCTTGATCACCTGAGCTTATTGCAGTAACCAGGTAATTAGTCTTTATTTCAGTCCACTGTTGCGCAGGGTCGATAGTTATGCTATTCGGGATGTCTTGATATGCTGGAGGCAATGAAAGGAACTCGTCCGGGGTTAACGATGCCTCAACGGGGATGTAACCATCAATTATTTCATAAACTACATCGTAATAACATTTTTGCTTTTGGAGCGTGCCAAATCTCTTTAGCCATACATCGCCATCAGAATTTAAAAGGTTGGATCCTTTCTTTTCATTGAGAATACACCAAAGTGGATGAACATTGTGAACTTCTGCCACAACTTCGCACTTATCAAAGTCCCATACACATTTATTTATCCGGAATTCGCACTTGTAAAAATTCTCAAAAGATCCGACTCCGCATTTACGCTGAATATAAAATTCCCTTACTATACATCTATCCGTATAGTCATATTCAGCCTTTAGGATATCGAAATCAAAGATGCCTTTTGCTACGTCATTTCTGAATGTAAGCTTGGTAGACAATTCTTTTCCCCATACGCCAAGCTCATTATCTTTTGACCACCTCCATTCAAGTTTTTGCTCCATTGGCGTGAGCTGCCAAAAGCCATTTTCCGTATCAGTATTATATACTTCCAGAATAAACCTATATGTATCACGTAGTAATGGGAACATGGGGCAATAGTATGATACTGACCTATTATTTTAGTGACAGCATTGTCACATTAATAACCCTGAGTTTTCAATCTATCAAAATACTCTTTTGAAATAGGCATTAACCTGTGACGACAATTGTAGCCGCCGACGTTTAAAAATGGATCGTACGGGCTTGATTTTCCTTCCCATGTTAATTTTCTCCATGATTCGACTTGTTTTTTAGTGAATGCCTTTCTGTTTCTATGTTCGCAAAAGTCCCGGCTCCTTTGTACCAGGCCGCCTGTAAATCTGTAATAATTATCCAGATCTAACCCCTTTGCCATTTCCTCCACCACGAAACGATCTCCCTCCATGAAGGTATCATTCAGCTCAGTTTTAATGTGAGAAAGCGCTTTTGTGTCTTTAACGAACCATTTATTTATGTCCTTTTTTAATTCGACATAATTTTTGCCCTTCAGTACCTCCTTTAGAATAACTTTCCTGGCACGGATTGCATCTTTGCGCCTGACGGACATTTTGTCAAATACCTTTGCCCGCTTCATCATTTTAGGGAGTGTAGATTTTTCAATATTTTCTACCCTTTTCCGCTCAATATCAAATGCCTCAAAATATGGTGATGAGTTAGGTATCAGAGTTAGGTAATCAGCAATGGAAAGTTTCGCTAACTGCGACAAGTCAATACTTGGCATAATTGTGATCACTTTATTGAGTAGTGCCATATTGTGCGCATTTCTCAATATCTTTCCCGTGTCGTCCATCTCAAGTTTAGAAAGCACTTCCTTATCAATCCTTTCAAACATGGAAGCACTGACCCGGGTCAAACGCATAAGCAAACGTTTATCAAGTTCGTCAATAAACTCCTGTTGCTTTAGGGTAATTCTATCAAATTGCCCTGTCGTCAACTGCTTCAGCTTTTACATCGTACTTAACTATGATTTCATCAACTGCCTTGTCAATAAGTTTTTGCTGAATGGCAATATCCTTTATTTTATAAAAATTGAGCGGCTGACCTCCATCTGTTTTTTTGGATTCAATATTCCGTTTTACTTCTTCGAAATAAGTATAAAGAACACGTTTTTTATCCGTTACCGGAACCTCAACAAGCAGATTTAGCCTTTCTGTTACACCTATTTCTTTCCATGGACGGAACATTTCCCAGGTTCTTACCCATAACACATTGTCGTGATCACCTTGAGATTGTTTTACTAAGATCTTGGTATCAATATTTTCAATGGCCGGATAAGGGAGACCGGCATCCAGCGCATTTTTTCGCATTGCGATCAGCTGATCAAGCGTTTCAAGCTGGAAATCTTTAGGGTATTCATGATTAACATATAGACCCTTATCGACACCCATGTATATAGCACACTGTTTTAGAGTCTGCTTATACAGTCTTGAAAAATTGGAGCCGTGCTTGTACAGAACTGCATTGATATTATCAAGGTCGATAACCTTTTCCGTTGCGGTAACATTCTGCTGAATCTCTGACTTGTCGACCAACTGAGTATTCAGAATGGTTATTTGAAGATCTTCAATACAGCGATCAATGTTTTCTCTTTGCTGTTCAATTATTTCTACCGGAATTTTGACATAATGCACCATCTCGGTAAGCGGAATATGCTCTTCCTTGCCGTCCGGCTTTCTGACAATTATTACATCTTGTGGCGAAATGTGAATTTTGAGGCCTACACCATCACATGAAGGACACTTTCTTTTACTTCCTTCATATCCGAGATATCCTTCATTGCACCTTACTATTTCTTCACCGTCATTCTCTTCATACAAACAATCATTACCCATTTGTATTTTCTGAAAGAATCCGTGCAAGGCCATTGAAAGATCATATTCAGATCCGTCATTGATCAGCCTTTTGAAAATCTTCATTGCCGGCTGCAATATTGAAACAAATGTCCTCCTACCGGTTTTTACATCCCTGATATACCCCGCCTTAAATACAGGAGTTACCTTTGATTTTGTTTCAGAAACGGTAAAAACAAACTTTCTGCCATCTTCTACCGTAAAGGTAAACTCAGGCTTTGCTGTTTCGCCTTCTTCCATCTGCTTTGCGACAATACTGATATCAGGAGCAAGCATTGTGAACTTATCAAGCGTATTGGTAGCGTCAGCTGCAATCACTTTTTGGCGGGCAATGAACCAATCAACAGTATTAATGGTTTCGCTCCATCTGTAAACCTCTGATGATGGAAATTCAACCGGATATGGGACATTTATGCCATCAACCTTTTTAAAGTTGATCATTAGCCAGGCATTAGGATCATAATAGGAATTAAACTGAACGAACTGATGTAGATATTCAGATAGGCTTAATCCTTGATAAAATTCTGCCTGAATTCCTGCAATCTTAGACTTGTCCGCTGCATCATTTTCGTAATAAACATTATCCACTACATTGTCAACCCTTTTTATTTTATCGGTAAGGGTGACGAATCTGTTTGCTTCTGCCTCAGTCCGGCTTATGGTTATATCAACTCTCTGATTTTTCTGATCCGGTGTTTCTCTACTGCGATACGAAAGAACCATTTTTTCCTGTCCGTCACCGGTCATGATAGCATGATAATCTTTTGCAAGTTCAACCGTTCTGCCATAATCCTGATGTGGCTTATTCTCGCTGATCGCTTCTTTAAAAATGTCGAATAATTCCTGAGTCGTCATATTATGATTGTTTCATTTTTAGCCATTTTCCCCAATTGTAGCACACAAATCCATCCGTAGCATCGGACATGTGACCATATTTCTCTACCATCTCGCCCTCAACGTCCACCTTCTTTTTTGATTTTGCTCCGTTGATATCCTCTTTCTGATTTTCAAAGTCTGCAATAGTATATTTGCACTTCTGATCTATTTTTATATCTACCGGATATTTTCCACGAAATACACCATTCATAAATTCCCTTCTGCCAATGGTTCCCTTCCCGGTTGCGTTGTGTCTTGGGTTTTGTCTCAATAATCTAAGGCTTGATGTTTTCACCAATCCGGAAAGTTCTTTTTTTACCACATTGAAGTAATTTTGAACTGATCTTATTGGCATGCGTGAATTTCCCGAAGAGTCACCATAGACAAATAAACCCGGACCACATAGATGCTCATAATCTCTGCGGAATGCATCGCATATGCTCTCAATGTCATTTTTTGGGGCTTTCATTGCATACTCATCAATACACCTTGCTTCATCTCTCTGGCCTCTTGGTATAACCTGCCAGACCTGCATCGTCATATAAGGCTTTACGTTAAAATCGAGTGAGATATGTAATGGCAATCCAGATACATATGGATAATGCCCTATGTGCTTAACTGCCGAAAATGAGCTGTAGTATTCTGATCCGGACTTCGCAAACGGAGATCCGTAAACAAGTCTTTCCGCTTCATCTTCTGTTAAATCCGCAAGCCTTTCTGAAATATAGTTCGATGGAAGGTTTTTTGCATTGTGATAAGTCGAGGCAATTACTACATGCCTGTTACCGATCATTGCATCAAAATAATCCGTGTCCGAATAAATGGATTTTACTATTTCTTCCCGGTGATCATCAAGTTTGAAATAGGTATTTAGCCAATCAACTCTACCAGGTTTAGTAAACACATAAAGAGGATTGCACGGCTCAGTTCCGGTACTTGAATAAGGAAATCCACCTGAGCGGTCAATATAAACTCCTTCCTGTCTTAACCTTGCAGTAATTACCGTTCGGAGCGCATCTTCTTTTGTGTCTGATGTTTCGTCAAGTAATGCCCATGCAACGGTACGTCCTTCAATAGCCTCGTAATTATCGAGGGATGCAAGCATGACCACCGCACCATTTTTGAAATATATTTTATTGTGGTTATTCAGGAAGGTGTGCCCGTGATCTGTAAAGTGTTCCGGAGGTTGCTTATTAAACACAAAGCATCCATCTGGATTTACCTTCGTAAACTCCGATACACCCATTGTGCGCCACATGGAAAATATTTCCTTTAGCGTTGAATCCGATAATTGATTGTAGGTATTTGCGGCAATAAGACCAACTGCTGATGGCAAATAGGAAACAAAGCAATAAGACAATCCAGCCATTATTGCAGTCTTTCCAATACCCTGACCGCCCATGAATAGGTTACGTGATGCCGGGACTGTAAGAATAGAGGTTTGCGGCCTACTATATTCTATCGTCGGATGCGGCGCTTCCTGTACTGCTGTTGACAATAATGATGTTCTTTAACTGATTAATCAGCGAGGTATGCTCCCGCCTCAATAAAAGTGCATCATCTTCGAAGTCGAGGTTTTGTCGTAGTGTCTTATTGGCTTTGCGTGATAATCTGTGATACTGTGCTTTAAGAGCCGTGAATGCAACATCATCTTCTGCAATGCAAAAAGCACGCTGAAACTCTATGATGCCCTCTTTGAGATTACCGCCTTTTTTGCGGAACCCCTCCACGAACCCGAAAAGTAGCAAATCAACACGTCTAAAATCATAAGACAGTAGTTCCCTAGCCTCCATATTAAAGGTTTTAACAAAGATATGATTATTTTGGTGATATGAGAAAATTTATTCATATTTTGGTAATATTCTCATTATATTTGCATTATGGCCGCAAATAATGGATCGCCGCAGATTGAAAGGCTTGCAAAAGCAAGAACTAACTTTGCTAAATTAGCAGTTAAGGCAGTGATGCAGGTAGCCATTGATTTGAATGCTAAGATTGCGGATCGTGTCCAAAATGAGGGCAAAAATGCAGAAGGCGAAGATTTCGGAACCTATGCCACAATGACCCAAGAGTACAAGAAGAAAAAAGGCCATGATCTGGCACCATTCCCACAGGTAAATTTTACAGATACCGGACAGATGTTCAACAGCATCCGACCGGAAATAAAAAAGCAATCAAATTCAGAAATAGTAGTTGAGATTTCTGCTCATGGCGCATTCAATAAGTTTAAGATGGATAAGAATGTAGACAGGTTCGGAACAATCATAGAGGCATCACCTGACGAATTAAAAGAAGCTTTTGAAGATGTCGGAATTGCAATAGGCAGAGAAGTTGATCGAAATTTATAAAAACGTATGGCAGAATTAAGACACTTATCAACAATCACCAGAGAGGAAATGATGGATGTTACACAGGCATTAAATGCAGGGATGACACGACCGGAAGTTGAAGAAATGTATTCTGATGGATTTATTGAATCAACATATTCTTATGAAAATGCGGCACGTGAAGATTTTGACCAAATAGAACTTGACTACCTTATTGCAAAAGGATTTGATGTAACGCCAATAATGAATAAATGATCGAAGTATATCCATGTGGAACCCTTGTTGATATTCCAATTGCGGGAGGCATCCGAGGACACATAACAGAAGTAAATATTATCTGTGAATTAGTTTCATACAATGTGATGTACTTCAGTGACGGGCAAAAGCAAACAGTCTGGCTGTACGAATATCAATTTAATGTTTCCAAAGCTGCAAAAACGCCAATTGGATTTAAACAACTTAACCCATGATCCTATTCCTCCTTATCCTAAAACTATGCACTACTCCAATGCTTCCTGAGAGTGCGCCAAAAGTGATAAAAACGGAGCGGACATTGACAAGGTATGAACGAAGAAAAATGAGGAGATGAGTGAAATTAACAGATGCGAAGATCTTCCAAAAACATTACCTGAAACCCATGATCCAAATGTGATTGATTTTGACATGTACGGGGCACCTTGTAGGATTTTTGTAAATACGGGGTACGTTTACCATTGTGGGCAAATAATTGGCAAAGGTAAGGTTACAGATAAAATTGAACTTATATCTATGAATGAATTAGGTAAAAGAATATGGTTAAGATATCGTGGTAAAAAATGGGAAGATTGAGATGAAACAACACAATCCATATAAAGAATCTGAGAGACTTGAAAAAATATACATCATTGTGCTTATGCTATTTTTAATAGGATGGGCGGTATTATTTTGTAGCATATGAGCGACGCAGTACGAAATCCAATGCCATTTACAGACCGTGAAGGCAAAAGAATTTATATGCAAAGTTCTAACTTCAAAAGAAATGAGATTGTTAGAAATGGAAAGAGTGGCTTTAAGGTTACGTGGGATGTTTCTTATGTATATGAAGATGGAACTATATTTTCTTTTGGATTTTCGCCAAAACACGATACAGAATTAAGCGGAGATACATTAGGCAAACTATATTTTTCCGACGAAGGAGCTGAATCAGAAGAAGAATTAAAGGAATGACAGAAGCGGATCACATTCGACGATATAAAAAGGATATTGTTAAACTACAGCAAAGAATTTCAGCAGAGCATCTGGTTAATCAAAGGCTTATAAATCTTTTGCGATTGTGTCACAATCAAGAGCCAAATGGATTGCTGAAAGACATGATAAAAACAGAATTAGAGTCATTAATTTTTCAATATAGAGTAAGATGAGCTTAACAATAATCTTTTCGATAATAATTGTCCATTGGATAGCGGATTTTGTCTTTCAAACTGAATGGATGGCATTAAATAAGAGCAAAGAAAATTCAGCTTTGGGGTGGCATGCATTTGTTTATTCTGCTATATTCTTTATTGCAGGAGTTATTTACGGGGAAATGTACATGGGGGAAGATCGAAGACCTATTGTTTATTTTGCTTTGGTGACTTTTGTATTACACTTTTTAACTGACTATATAACAAGCCGAATAACAAGTAGGCAATTCCGTGACAAAATCTACTATCAAATACCGCCAAAATTAGGTGCATTTGCAGTTATTGGATTAGATCAAGTTATTCATTACGTTTCACTTATTCTCGCATTTAAATACTTTTTATTATGACCACAGAACAAATAAAGGCTAAGATAGCCAAGAAGGAAGCGAAGATTGCAGAATTGAAAATGCAACTTGCAGGGGCAGCACTCCAAAACTTAGGAAAAGCAATAGCCGATCATTTAAAAAATCAGCCACAGCCAAAAGAATCTGCAAGCGGTGGATATGTTCAGAAGGAAGGGGAGCGGGTTATTAATCCGGTTAGCCCAATGCTATTCCCGACCAGAGTTGAGTTATTGGAAAAAAACCACAATTCCCTTTACAATTGGACAACAGATAAAGTCAAATCTATTGAGGATCGCTTGGATAAAATAGAAATGGTAATGCCTCATATTGAATGGACTCTTGAGGACGTTGAAGGAGTGGACACGGGCAAACTACGAAATGATAGTCCGTTCCATAGAATGGAAAGGCATATTTACACCAACTCCACAGGCTCTGCAAAATCATGTAAAACAGATCAATGCAACGTTAAAGATGAGTACGCTGAATTGCTGGAAGAAATAAGATCACAAAATATGGGCTGGGAAAGAGTGGATGACGGATTCTCAACAACTATTATTTTCAAAGCGCCTTCATGCGGCAACAAATTCTAATCTTATGCTAACACTACTCTCACAACACATAGAAAACAAACTGTCAACACTGCCATACTTTGATGTGTGGGGTGGCGTTGTTAAGCCTTTTGAAAGGAAAAAGGATGATGGCACAACTCAAACAGTTCCGCTTTCGTGTGGGCAGGATTATAATGATTGCCTGAATGATCCATACAGATTAATCACTGCTGATGATTCGAAACTTTCGGTAATGTATCTGGAAGCCGCCGATGAAGTAACGCTGTCAAATGATGGCTTAGGAGTCGGCAGAATAGAAACTTCTTTTGATTTGATCGTATGGCTCAATCTGCCAAAGCTTGGATATGAAGATTATTGCGGCGCACAAGCTTTCTTTTCAATGCAGTTTCAGAAATTACTGAACTTTAAGCATAAAGTAAGAGCGGAAAATATTGATATTTCTTATGCAGTTACATCTGATCGAACCGATACGGATAACCCTTTTGAGAAATATGATTATGATGCATTGCGTCTGATCCTACGACCCTATACTTACATTGTGTTAAGAATGTCCGCAATTGGTAGAATTGGATTATCTTGCCTTGATAATTATGAACCTGGAGCAGAAATAGAGTGTTATGATGGAGAAACAACTTAATTATATTGCATGGAAATAAAATTTGAACAAGGAAGCGAAGAAATACTTTGGTTTCCAGATGACTTTAATATACAAGGGGCAAACGTTGAACAAAGCGACGACAACTTATCTGGTGTTTCTACATTCAATATCTTAAAAATAAGAGCAGGGATGTCATCTGATGCGGCGCAATATGGCCTTCACTTCCATATTAAATCTGAAATTATGAGAGGCGACAATACTGAAAGGGTAGATGACTTTGTTTCTACATCTATGTTTTTTAGTAAAACTAAACTACTTTATATGAGAAAGTTCATTGATGCTTTTTTTGAGAATGAAGCTCAAAATAAATGAAATTTACCAAAGAACAATTAAAGGAAGCCTTAAAAGAAGATCATGAAGTGGCACTCAGCAGGGCATTAGATGGATTCGTGAGAACATTAACACCTGAACAAATAAAGCAATTACAAACCGAAGCAGACCTAAAAGAGTTTGATGAGGTATTTTTAATGGACACAATTAAGAACAAATGAAATATTTAATACTACTTTCCCTATTCCTATTTTCCTGCTCAAAAGATGATGCAGATAAAACACCTTGTTATGCCTGCAAGGACATACAATATAAGTTTACCAATGGAGTAAAGACCATAACAGAAACAACTGAATACGACACTTGCATGACCAAGCAACAAATAGATGTTTGGGTATCAGAAGGATCATACTCGCATGGTAGCTTTAATTATGAAACCAAGTGCACTGAAAAGTGATCACTTATTCAATTTAAACACCGGTGCTGGCATTATCGCATTCCCTTTTGTGGTGTGATCTATCTCCTGCTTATCCACAAGTCCAATATACTTACTTGTTTTCGTTGGGTTAAATATTCCCACTGCACCACCTGAGTAGTTATCCTCCCAGATCATATAATGCATTTGATTAAGCACGTCAATAAATTCCGGGTAAACACCATCTTTATTCAATCGGTAATGCTCAAAGTTGGGCAATTTATTTTGAAACAACCATGCATAAAATCCATTCCATGTTAAAGGTCGCTCACGGTCGACCGCAACGGTGAAAGCTTCTTTCTGGATTAAAACATTCTCTTTTCTTGGATTGCTTTTCGCCCACTGAACATATTCAAGGAATTTCTCCCAGATAGCTTCTGTGGTCCACAACTTAACGCCTCCGGTTAACTTTCCTGTGGCCGGATCTTGCGTTGCTTTTCTTTTTGCTTTTGGGTTTTTAGGTGTCATCTCATTTATGTTTGAACCAGCTAATATCATTAGTCTGATATGATTTAAAAACTGTATTTACTTGTTCGCCGTGGCTCAGCTCCATTTGATATTTAGTATAAGCGATATAATTCACTGCTGCCATATCGGTTAATCCTACATCATTATTTTCGATCAGTTCAGTGAGGTCATTGAGGAAACGTAAAAGTATGTTTCGATTCCCTCCAACGATCCCCGCGTTTAACAATACCTTTCTCCTGAACGACATAAAAAAGCGGGCAAATACCGGCTTATTATGATGCCTTCTTAGCCAATCATTATGGATAGTGCTTTTTTCATCACCTATATAAATTCTGTTTTTCGATATTTCATCAAATGGATTCTTAAGTACCTGGACATCTGTTGCATCTACGCAAAACATATTCTCAATTTCATTATTTTCAATGTACTTTTTATATTCAATCCACCTCTTTGTATATGGATTGCCTCCCGGCTCAACTCTTATCAATTTTGCGCCCCTATATTCCGTAACATCAAAACAATCATGAATAATTACCAGACCTAAGCCGTTTAAGCTATCAATAAGATCATCAATAAGTGTTAAGTCTGCAGTCCATTGTTCGGTTCTTTGCGGATCATTTATTCCTGTAAAAAAGCAGGTCAATATTTGATTTACAGGCTCCATGAATGAAATGTATTTTTTTGACTTGATCTCTTTTTGATATTTTGCCCTATTTTTAAATGCCAGGCTATTTCTCAACTTCACATCGACACTTCTCTTGGTTGTCTGATCCCAATCATAAGAATAAAAAAGATCCAGAGAATTAGAAATATCCATGAATGGATACTTTGTCAACCCGGCATTATGAATTCTCCTGGAATGCCCTACATGCTCATATGACCATTTCCCGAATTCCGGATCCATGCCACCCACTGCCTCAAAGCAAGCCTTTGTATAAAAATTCATGCACCCACATGGCTCTTGATATATAGATAAATTGCCATTCTGTCCTATCTTTTTTCTACCATTTGGCGAACCATTAGAGAATTTAGTAAAACTGAAGCACAAATGATTTTCACCAGAATTAATATAGGGTAGATGCCAATCTTTAACCTTTGGGTAAACATCATCATCGAAGGCAAAATGATAATCATATCCCTGAGTTAATTCAAATGCCTTATTTTTGGCCGCAGCAATTCCTTTTGATTTTTCAAAGCGGAATGTTGCCTCCGGAACCGGGACAATAGAGCCATCATCAATAACCACCAAAAGCGCACCCTTGGGTAATAGCTTTTTGATGTTTTCGTACGATATTTTGAATATTTCGTAACGATTATGAGTGGTAATGGAAACCGCTATCCTCATTACATCAATATTAATTTTGGTTTTGGTTTTTCCCTTACCCTCATTTGCTCCTGAAGTTCACCAATACGATTCATTTTCTCGATCACCCCATTGATGACAATTGTAAATTCTTCACCCAAAGCATCATATACTTCCTGTATTTCTGCTTTTAATTTTTCGATTTCTTGTGTCTTTTCGTCCATTATTTACACGTTTTTAAATGTTTTATATAATTCACCGGATCTTTTTGCCCCCACCTGTACAAGTGGAAAATATAAAGACCTTGTGCTATTCCAACTTTGCCGATTCGCCTTACTTTATTGGTAAAGTCACGGTCAAACAGTATTGATTTTTCTGCAAAGCCACCAACTTTTAACCATGCTTCTTTTGTGAAAAGCATAAAAACCCCCGCTAAGTCAAACTTAACAGGGGTAACTATGGATCGAAAAGAACAAAAGCGTTGATGTGCTATTTTTTGATGCTCGGTAATGCTTTCCTCATAAGAGAATTTCTTCTCATGCAATTGCCTGTTATCTCTCAATCGATTAGTGATGCACCCGATCAAAGAGAAGTCTGTTTCGTTAATTATCTGCTCAATGAGTTGCGCCCCGTCTTCAAACATTAAAGTGTCCTGATCCCTTATACATATCCATGCATCATCAGGAAGTAAGGCAATATGATCATTTAATCCTTTGCCTATATTATCCTTGAAATATGGTGTTATATAATAAATCATTTCTTTGCTTTCTTTTCTCTCGATTTTGCACGTTCAATGCACTCATGCTGCAATACCAGATATCTACTCAGTGACATTTTTTCAAGTTCTGAAAGATCAAAACCTGATTCGCTTTTTATGAACATCAATCCACGCAGCCAATCAAGCTCCATGTCTGTTAACCGGTCTTTGAATCCCCCTTTTTGCCTGAAGCTGTTTTCTTTGGAGTAGAACCGGTAATTGTCGTCAAACTTGGTATCTTTAGGTTTAGACTCGGACTTACTGCCATTAAAAGGTTTAAGGATTCCTGATAGCCTCTTAACATATTTGCTGCCAAGTGAAAAAAATCGATCGCTGCAATTCCTTCAGCTTTCCAATCATTAATTTTCTGCATGGCAATGTCTTTATTCCATGTACTCAGGTCTTCGCCCGGATAATTACAGAATAATGTACAGAACATTACCTGTGCCGGTATATTATCGTCTCCCTGCTCCTTAATCGCACTCATTTGATTCATGCAAAGCGACACGGCTTTGTGATGTGATTCGAGAAGATTGTTGCCCGATGTCAAAGCCTTTTGTATTTCCAAGAGAGTTCCGAAGATATCCTGATATGATACTCCGAAACCAAGCTCAACGCCTAATTTTTCATATAGCTGATATCTACCAACGGACATCTGGTCATATTGAATAAGGAATTCTTTTCCGTTCGCCTTGAAACTATTTTGTGTTAGATCGATTCTCCTTACCATTCCCAGAATTTATTAATAAAGCCAGCAATTAAAATAGCGGCTCCTGTATTAAAGAATATGGTCGCAATTGGTAGCCACATAATGACTGAATACCATAATGCAATCTGTCCGGATAAACACAATGGACATTCAACAGCGTGCCTTATTTTACCAATGGCAGGATATTTGAGTTCAATCTTATTTAATTGTTTTGGAATAAATTCAAGAAGCTGATCTTCTGCGATCAACACAAGTGTAAAGCAGCACCCGATCACTACTGAAAATAAAATTATGTACGTATCCATAGTTATAGTTTTAAATAGTTTGTTCTTTTAGTTTTATCTTTCTTCGATTCTGTCCTTTAAATTCTATGTATCCATCAGAAACCGGAACCCTCTCAACCTTATTTTTCCAAAACTTATGATCTGAGTTCATGTATTCCTCCATTGTTTCCCGGAAAGCCTGTTTTATTCCATTGTCAGAGCTATCTCTTCGCCTCGTATGCTTTTCTGCCTGCTTTGCGAATGTTCGGCTTAAGGGATATCTGCCAGCATTCATTTCAGCTAATTCTGCACGATATTTTACAGATGCGGCACCATTTACAATAGTTTCATCACCACCAATCTTTAAGAATGGTACTCCTTCGCTGTCTGTTACATGATATCCTCTTTGCCCGTGCTTATCTGTTGGTCCGTTAAGGAATTGTGATACAGGACCACCATCAGCAAGGGAGTTTATTTCTGATTGTTTAGCCTTTATCCCTGCTATCAATGCTATAAATCCGGCAATAACCCCAGCAGCAACCGCAATACCAGCACCAAAAGGCAATTCTGAATTTGCGGCAACCGACTTGGTGGCCATCGTAATAATATTCGATGTTTGGGTGATGGCATCAGCTCTTAATTGAGCCTGTAACGCCTCTTTTTTGATCCGCTTTTGCTGTTCAAGTGCTGCCGCTTCACGTGCCTTTAATTCGTTGAGCTCTTTTTGTTTTTCGACAACATTATTGCGATAGCCTTTTGCAGCTTTGTCCTGCTCGTCTGCTAAAATCTGCTCTTTCTCTGCCACCTGCTCCCGGAGCGCATCTACTACTTTTTGTTGTGCGGCAATTTCACGGTCTGCCGATTCTTCGGCGGCATCTGCTACAGCTCCAAAAATGGATGTAACACCCTCAAGAGCCAAAGCGGATTGATATGCAGGATTATCATCAGTTCCGCTTGATGATTTACCTTTGCCGGACAACCCTAATTTTTGCCTATAAAGAGCGATCTCATATTCAAGTATCTCTCTTTCTTTTTCCGTGCAGGATCACTCTGAATTGCGGACAATCTTAATTGCGCATACTTCAGATCAATTTCGAGAATGTTCCTGTTCTTCTCTTCCTCTTTTTGGACGAGTAGATCATTTTGCAGAAGGGACACTTCTTTTAAATGATCCAGATCAGCAAGCAATTCATTTAGGTCTCTTTCTCTTGCTTCTCCGACCTTAACATAAGCGGCATTTAAAGCCTTGCCTTGAGCCTCAAAAGCATCCAACTGAGCCTGTAATGCCTCCTGCCTGATCTCAGCTAATGCTTCATTTTTCTTCTTAATTACATCAACCCGAAGCGTTTCAATGTCATTTAGCGCCTCTTGCGTGATTTTCCTGCCTACTTCACCAGCTTGTCTTATTAGCGCTTCTTCAAGTTCTTGAATTTCGAGAAGTGCGATATTAGCCATTGCCTCAACTTGTGCGGCAGGATCAAGTGATCCAGCGAAAGCCACGGATGCCTTTTTTGCTAATGAATCATATGCATTATTGAGTTTTTCAATAGCATCGGCCAATTTTTTAGCTGCGGCCTCTTGTGCTTTTTTTGCAGCTGCGTTATCAGTAGTTAAATCGGTGTCTTCCTTGGTCTTTTTTGCGAGAAGCCCATTTGCTTGCAATAAAAGATATACTGCTGTTTTGGCTGTGTTATTGGCGTTTATTACAGCGTTTTCCGCTTTTTGGTATTTGTCTGTTTCTTCTCGAAGGTTCTTTATCTTGTCCGCATATGAATCAACTGCTGACCCTCCCGTCAATCTTGCAAGATCCTGTATTAAGAAGTTTATGCCCTGAGCAACGTCCGAAATAATGGAGAAAACAGTTTCTAATCCGGGGACTGATTGTATAATAGTATCAACCCCTCTGATTAATAAAGTGACAGCATCAACAATCGTTAATAAATTGTCGGCAATTTTATCACCATCAAAATCCAATAAGCCAGAAGTAACCGTTTGTAGGGTTCCTGCAAGTTCAACCAATGCCGGATAAATGGAGTCTTTAATGACAGAAAAGAAAACAAGCATCTGTTTAATATCAAGACTCTGAATAAAGTCAATCATATATTTAACCAACTCCTTGAGTGCCGGTAGCGCCTCTTCGCCAATTTCTCTACCTAATTTCTGAAACTCTTTTTGTAATTTACTTACCTGCCCTAAGAAAGTATTTGATTGAGCTTCTACGAGTCCAAAAAATAAACCTCCGGATTCGCCCATTGAAAGAAAAGCCTTATTGAAAATTTCGGCAGTAATTTTGCCTTCCTCCTGCATTTTATTGAGCTCAACTCTGGAAATACCTAATTGCTTGATCAATACATCATATATAGGTATACCAGCCTCGGCAATTTGAAGCATTTCATCACCTTGAACCCTACCTTGATTCTGAACTTTAGCATAAATGGTGACTAACTCGTCAATAGCTCTTCCTGTACCAGCAGAAATATCACCAAAGGCTTTCAGTTTCCCTTCAAGTTCATCTACCGGAACCTTTAGCGCTAAAAGTCTTTTGCCGGCGCTGAATATGTCCTCCTGGGTAAATAATGATTCTCCAGAGAACTTGTCAAGTATAGCAAGCGCCTTATCAGCCTCAGCAGCCGACCCTAATAATGTTTTGAATGTAACGGTTAATTTTTCGTACTCCCCGGCCAGCGTTACTGTATTTTTTGCTGCAGCCGCAAGGGCATTGCTTATTTTATTAATAGTTTGCAATGCCAGACCACCTAAAGCCGACCCTCCCGCTATCTTCCAAAACGAAGTTGCCGATTGTGTTGCCTGCTGGAACTGCTTATTTGAATTACCAATTCCGGATGCAAGGTTATTCCCTCCTCCGGCACTTGATCCCGTTGCCGCCTGCCTTAATTTCTTATACGCGTTTTCGGCTTCATGGAGACCCTTGAGAAGCTGTTTATTGTCGACAGTAAGAACATATGTTGACTTTCCTGCCATTATTTTATATTATAGTGGATTTCCGAAGATTGAGTTGTGATGATCGAAGCTTTGCTGTAGTTTCTTTTATTACCGCACAGCCAGCAGTTGTTGTAATCCTGATCTACATTGTTGGCCAGCCAATTCATATAATCGTTGATCATCTTCTGAACTTTGTTGTTGCGCCCCATAAGTCGTTCATTGTCCAGGAGGGTGTATCTGTTTACCGCATTTGAGTTAAGTATATAGTTTATCACTTTTTTGATGACATAAAGCTGATATACCTTAGCGATTGTCTTATAGTATGGCTGGGAAATAAATAGATCCATATCATCGCAAAGCCAGCTTTCAATGTCCTCACAATCAGAAGTCGTGAAGAGCGTGAATCCGTAGGTTAGTGTTACTATATCATCTTTAGAATCAATAATAGTGCTTATCTCATCAGCTTTTACCCCGTTGATGTTATAATACTTATTCCATCCTTTTGATGCGCCGGCACATGAGCATGTAAGCCGATTATTTAAAACCGTATCATTGAATTGCGACCTGTCAAAAACTATTGAATAAGTCTTTGATGTTTGAAGCGTGATATCCGGTTCTATGAAAGTATTTGGCTTCACTGCGAAAGTATCTACTTCGTTTCCTTCACTATCGTAAATAAAGATGGTCCGGTCAACCAATGGGCTTGCAGGACTATCAATGTTAAGTTTGAATTTTCGGATTTTGAAACTACCGCCCCTTACACCTTTGTTGAATAACTTTAATCCAACATAGTCTTCAGTGACAGACATGCCGACATTGCTTTTCACTTTGCCGATGACATCATCTACTTTTTTGAGCCTTACCCTGTTATACGTACGGATCATTACATGCAGGTCCACAAGCAAACTATTTTCTGCTTCTGCCCTTGCACGATCAATAATATTTACTATGGACCCAGCACCACAATCAGCAGCGGATTTAATAGGGAGTATCGGAACGCCCACCTCCATATCATCTACGTAAAGACCTGTAGCCGGGGCAAGCTCTCCCTCGGTGTCAATACATGCACAATCGTTCGGAGTGATGCCAACTAAACTTTGTAAACAACCCATAGTAATTTTAATTAAAAAAGGAGAAGCATTAAGCCCCTCCTTCCTTCCTTTAATATAATTCGAAAATTATGCGTCTTATGTAGTAGGTGTATTCTTCGCAAAGTAGTACACCCCTGTGTCGTTAGCATTACATGCATTCGGCCCGATGTGGAAACCTCCTGAAAGTGTAAGTTTGAACTTGTACACCTTTCTTGGTCTGCCATTCACGCCCTCGATGCAATCTTCCTGCATATATACGTCATAGTACAGCGGATTGCCGTTTTGGTCACGTAGGTACATTGTAGGTTCTTTCCATCTGGTAAGCGCTTTAGATGACAACCACATTTCCGGCTCAAAATTGGACACATCATTTGTGAACCATGCCAGAATGTTGTTAGGATCGAACATGATCAGCCTTCCGGCATCATTGTTCAGTGTTGACATTGCGATTGGGTCGAAATACCATTTGTTACCCATGCCGTCATAAAGACCTGCTTCGTTGACAACTGCCCCACCATTGTTATTAAGGTGTTGAGCAAGGTAAACATCCGCTTGCCATGTTCCATCAGCAACATAGACCGGGTTAGTTACCTGATTTATTTGAGACATTACATACATCTCTGACAATACTCTCGGTCTGTCAATTGCTGATCCCGGATACAAGTATGGAGTTCCGTCAAGATCCCATCCTTCTGGCACTTCGCCTTCGTATGCTGATGCCGGAGAAATACCTGCATAAAGTTGAGCCATCATGAAAGCGGATAAGTTTGCCTCTGCCTTTAATTTGGCATTCGCAATACCTTCAGCAATCTTTTTTACTGCCGGGAAAAGATCATTACACTCATCATCTCTGACAATGAATTTTTCTTCATGGCAATAATTTGCCTCAAGTCTTTCCTTTACGGATTCGCCTTCTGCGCCTGTGATGTCACAAGAGAAAACGTAATCTTCATCAGCGCAATCAACGCCGGTAGATCCGCAATACTTAAGCCATGTCATATCAACAGCGGTACATTTGCCGTCTGCTGTCATAACTGGAAGTGGTACTGCCGTTTGGTTTTCCAAGACCGCTTTCGCTGTGTTTAATCTTGGATCATTTTTCCGGAGGTTCAGCCTGCCACCGGTAATAAATATATTCTGCACTTCTGTTAAGACTTGCGGAATCTGTGATGCTGAAAAGTCGCCTGCTGCCATGTTGTAGTTTCTTATTTTTTTTGTTACTGAATTTCGCCCGCAGCGAGCTTAGTAGTGTATTCAGCTTCAAAGGCGTTCAGATCTTCGGCGGTTGTCATCGTATGCAGTCTCTTAATGTAGTCTGCTTTTGATTGTATTCCGAATATCTTTCCCGCAGGTTGACCAGGTTGGACATTGGCGGATGTTGATACACTTGGTGGAGTTCCCGGATCAGCATTGTCTACCTCGAATATGGTAGATGCTATACTTAATCCAAGATCTTTGAACATCACATCTCCCTGCATATTGTCTTTTAATCGACTCTTTGTCTCTTTGGATAATGGTATTGGTTCGCCATCCTTGATATCAAAATCAGCCTTGTCCATTAATTCAGTGACGAACTCATTTAATCTGCGCTGAAGGATCTTGTCATCCTGTGGTAGTTTAAATTTACCGTCCTTGATAATCTTCAGACCTAACTGCGATAAATTGGAGCGCAACTTTTCAGTTTCGACCGTAGTCTTGAATGAAACAAAGTCGGACTCTGCCCGCTCTTTTGCCTCTCTCAATAACTTGAGATCTTCCTTATAAGTATCTGACTGGCGGATTGAATCAGGATTTGCGGGTTCATGCTTGGCGGGTTGAATCTTGTTTATCAAGTCGTCAAATCCGCTATAGCTTGCTACCTCAAACTTATCAGCAAGAGCCTTTTCGACTTTCGTCAAAGACCTGCTTTCTCCCTGCTTCACACCTTCGTCACGTGCGCTTTTTACCTTTGAAGTAATTGCTCCTTTGAGTAATTCTTCTACTTTGCTTGCTCCGCCGTCTTTTAAATCTTCGGCGATAGATTCAGCACTTTGTGAAGTCAAGCGTGCGAAAACCTCAATTAATTCTTGATCCATTAGGATATTATTTTACACTGTTTTTGGCTTCTCTTTAGGAGCCTGATCGTTGTCGTTTTCTTTTGGCTGATTTGCCGTTTTCTGCGCTTCTTTCGGCACGAATTCTTTTTTGTCCAATGTTTTAATTACTCCGAAACCTCCGAAACCTGGCGTTTTTCTAACCTTGTTCCAAGTCTCTTCCGGCATTTCTTCTTCCATGCCGTTTTTATAGTTCCTGACTATTACCGTTTTACTCATTGTCTTCTTCTTTTGGATTTAAAGCGGCTTTTACTGCCGCCCTTAATTCAGGTAATGGTTGAGCCGGATTGACATCAAGTTTTTTATCCTTGATGAGTTTATTCAGATCCTTTCCGGACATTTCATCAATGCTTTTTGGAGATACTTTCTGTGCTTCTTTCGGCACGAATGATTTCTCTGCGATCTGACCGCCTGATTTTATCCTCCATCCAGCTTTTGGATATGTAGCCCCATCATGCTTGATAGGCTTAAGCCTTTTCCATGCCTCAGCATTAAAATCAAGCTCTATTGGTTGACCGCTTTTATCGGTGCGGAATTCGTGTTCTGCTCTTATGATCATATTTAAGTTGGTGTGTCATTTTCGTAAAGCCATCCATTTTGTCTTGGAGGGTGACCTTTTGCTCTCCAGGTAGTTGTTACCTCGAACCTTTCATAATTACCCTGCCCTCTGTCAAGTGGCGCATTGGCTTTACTTACAGTTGCAGGAATACCGTTGGCCGGATCGCCATAGACTTTACCGCCTAATGTCATCCACCATATGAAAATATTTGGTGCACATTCCAGCGTTCTCAAGAACTCGTAGTTCTCGTCTGATGTATCGTCTATTGTAAAGTTTGGTGCGAAGTTCTTTTTGCCCGGGACAGTTTGTCCAAGAGAAACAACTCTTTGGTTATCTTCTGGCTCCGGCAAATCACCAATAACCCTTAACATTGCACCTTCAGGGGCCGTAAAAGTTGCGGCAACCGTAGGGGATGAGAAGTCAGGGCTTGTTATTGCAGGTATATTCGGGTTGGATGGATCAGGAATTGATACAAATAAGTAGCATATTTCCGATTCGTTCTGCTCAGGAACGCAATTATTTGTTGTTTCTGGTAATTCCAGATCGTCACAGGCAGCACATGCAGGAGTATCGTACATTTGTCAATTGTTTGATACAAATGTGATATTCGGGCGTTTTTATTTGGTGACATGGCTGTCACTTCGTTCATTATATGTAAGAAAAACTCATTTCGGGGGTAAATAAAATTAAAAAAGACGCCCTGGAGCGCCTCACCGATTTGAAAAATAACAGAGGGAAATTGGGTTCCGTCTGTCAACTATCTTTTACAAATATTAAAGTGGTGGATGGGGAGAAAACTTTCGCTTCGGCTTCTTGCCATTCAGCTAAATCTGCAGGATAAAACTTATGGCTATCATCATCTGCGCTGTAATGATTAGGTTTGGGCATAAAGCCACATTCATTTTCCAACATCACATCATTCGCCTTTAGAAGTGATTGGAATGATTCAATGGCTGATCCGACATAATTACAAGCCTTGTATCGTGTTGCCTTCCAGCCATAATCGGGCCATGTATTTATTGAGTGCGGAATACACTTCTCCACCAAGCCATCAGCCTGTTCCTCTGTGATCGCTTCAATGGTAGATATGAACTTCCAATTGCCTTGTAGGATAGGTATTGACATTGGGTAATCGCCTTGTACAAACTTTTCAAATTCATAATACAATGAATCACCTACAATTCCCGCGAATTTATTTTTATCTCCAAGATCCACAAGCAGGATAGTTTGCTTTCCTTGTATTTCACGTGTTTTCATAGATTAATGTTTATTCCTCTTCCTGTTATTAAATCAACTAACCATATCAATCTTTCAATATTTGCAAAAGGAACTTGATTGACAGTTATTGTTTTAGTATCTAAGACCCATCCATTTTCAATTTTATATGCGTAATATGTTCTGCCCCTAAAATTGTAAATCCATTTAATGGAACCATCTTTCATTTTATCAAATCCATAGTCCTCAATAATTGTAATTTCTTTTTCGGTAGGATTTATTTCTTCTTTACTCATTTTCCTTTTTTTGATTGTGTTTGCTGTTGGTGGTTATGATTGTTTTTGAAGATCAAGAATCCTGATTAATAAAGCAGGCAATGTGTTCAACTTTATCACACGAAGAGTGCCTGGAAAATCTGGATCATTGATAATTTTTAAGTGGCGGTCAACATTCATATCAGCCCATGTGTTGTTTGGGACGTTCATTAACTCATCCCATTTTGCTTTTGCAGCCTTTACGTCAATTGGGTAATAATCCTTTAAGTCTAATAGATATTTCATATCTCATTCTTTTTTATTGCGTTTGGTAGTGCCTTATATACTGTTTCCCACCACCATTGATCAAAATCCTTTTCGTCTAATTCCATTGCTTGTTGTTTAATAATATTGCTTTCAGGAACTCTTGTATCATCTATCCATTTGCTTTCCTCCACGCTTTGAGATTTAGCAGCTAAACAGGCTTTGAAAAAATGCCTTATTAGTATTGCGCTTTGTTCTACGCTATCTGAGTTGATAATTAGTTCGGTTAATTCGTTGAATTTTTCTACTAATTTGTTATCCGCTCTTGCAGAGATGTCTTCTGATTCTTTCATTTTGTTGGATTTTTAGGTTCAAAACATGTTCCGATCGATTTATAATAAGCAACTTTCATTTCAGCAATCACCCTCATGTGTTTCAAATTACAAGTTTTATAATCAAGTGTAATTTGTTCATAATGTTTGCAATCCTTACATGGTCGTGTTTCCACTTCCAATTTTTCATCATTCTCGCTCATGGCTTATTCATTTGTTTTGTTTTTAGATTTCCCCTAATACCACGCAATCCATAGTCAATGGCTCTGTTGAATCATCATCATATTCACTTGCGTTGCTATATTCAATATACTGTGAACCTACACCGTTTAATAAACCAAAATCAAATTCTGTTTTTCTTTCAGCTAAAAATACCCACATATCATCAGGATATTTTTCAAGTTCTTTTTT
>Ga0247738_10000097_pt1 | contig 47062 bp, 36 predicted proteins | sample UWRJL013104B2_FD_180936 | JGI IMG/M metagenome (GOLD analysis project Ga0247738, IMG submission 180936) | Plant litter microbial communities from Arlington Agricultural Research Station in Wisconsin, United States - UWRJ-L013-104B-2 | ecosystem: Environmental > Terrestrial > Plant litter >...
ACCGCTCGACCCGGCCCACGCCTACACGGTGCAGCTCACCGGCACCAACGGCTACGACAGCGGAATCGCTCCCATCCAGACCACCACCGCCTCGTGGGACAACCTCGAACCGGGCTACGACTACACCGCGACCCTCACGGACACGACGAGCAAGCTCTCCGACGTGGATACCGTGCACGCGATCGGCTGCCCGGAAGACCCCGACTTCACCATCACGATCGCGCAGTGCACGCCGACCACCGGCACCGGCACCTTCGGCGTGACGGTCAATGGCCTCGTCAACGGCCGCAACTACGTGCTCGCGCTCGTCAACGCCGCGGGCGGCGCCCCGACCGAGGTGCCGTTCACCTCCGACGGCAACCCCTTCACGAACCCGTTCACCGCCGCGCCCTCCGGCACGTTCTACGTGACGATCACCGACATCGCGGACGGCTCGAGCAAGCAGAGCAACCCCGTCACGTTCCTCCCGTGCGGCGCCATGCCGAGCCCGGCGATCGACCCGACCGAGTGCACGTCGACCACGGGCGTCGCGGACGGCTCGATGATCGCCAACGCGAGCGCCCTGGTCCCCGGCCGCACCTACACGATCACCATCGTGACCGGGGCGACCACCGTCTACTCCGAGACGCTCGCGCCGGCCGGATCGTCCGACTGGACGACGACGCTGTACAACCTCGACCCCGGCACGTACACGCTCACGGTCACTGACACGACGGACCCGGCATCCGCCGGCTACACCGGGTCGAACACCGTGACCCTGGCCGAGTGCCCGACCCAGCAGACCATCGACATCGCCGCGGAGCAGTGCGGCATCCCCGGTGGCACGGGCAACCTCGTCGCGACCGTCGGCAACACCCAGGTCGGCCGCAACTACGTCGTCACCCTCACGCAGGCCGGCCTCCCGGTCACCGGGCAGCCCGCCTCGCAGAGCTTCGACCCGACCGCCGCGGCACCGGGACCGGGCGTGTTCACGTACACCGGCCTGGCACCGGGACTGACCTACCGCGTCATGGTGGAGGATGTCACGGGCCAGCAGGCGACGTCGAGGATGGCGCTCGCGGCGGCGAAGTCGGCCCTGCCCATCGCGGTGAGCGACATCACCCTCGTGGAGTGCCCCGGAAACCCGGAGATGTTCCTCACCCAGCCGACGTGCACCGTGTTCACGACCGCACCCATCTCGGTGGGACTGGCCAAGCTCATCACCGGTGAGACCTACACTGTTGCCGTGACCACGACCAAGGACGGCCAGCCGATCTCCGGCGTCGCCGACCAGCAGGTCGTCGCCACCGGCCCCACCGCCAAGCTCACGTTCGACGTTCCCGTCGGCACGAGCTACACGGTGACGGCCACCAACGGTACGAACACCCTCACAGCGAGCGGTGACATCGTTCTCACACTTTGCGACCTTGAAACCCTCGCATACACAGGCGCAAGCACAATGACGCCGACGTTCGCGGGACTCGGGTTCCTGCAGTTCGGTCTCGTGCTTGTGGGGATCAGCCTCGTTCGGCGCCGTTCGGGGGCGCGCGAGGTCTGACCCCTGTTGGCCCGGCCGGCGGACTTTTCGGACCGCCGGTCGGGTTTACCGAGTCCTTCGGGACTGACGAGGGGCTAGGGCGCCAGCGGCGCGGTAGTACTGGACCGCACCTCGAGGCGCACCGGGTAGGGGCTCCACCCGCGGTCGACCGTGCCGGCGGGGTCGTCGAGTTCCGCCATGACGAGGCGCACGGAGTCCGTGCCCTGCGCGCCCGGGTCTTGGGCGAGGGTCGTGAGGCCGAACATGGGCGCGAGCTCGTGCCCGTCGATCCCCACGACCGACAGCTGCGCCGGAACGGTGATGCCCAACTGCCGCGCCGCGACGATCGTACCGATCGCGACCTCGTCCGACCCCGCCACCACGGCGGTGGGCCGCGTGCGGGGGTCCGCGAGCACGGCGAGGGCGAGCTCGTGCCCGCCGGGGATCGAGAGCTCGGTGGGTCGGTAGGTGTCGGCGTCCGCGGGCAGTCCCGCGGACGCCATGGCCTTCCTGAACCCGGCCAGCCGCTGCGAGTGAACGCGGAAGTCCATCTCGCGCTCCTGGTCGCCCCCGAAGTGCATGATGCTCGTGTGGCCGAGGCTGATGAGGTGCTCGGTGACGAGCGCGGCGGCGGCGACATCGTCGATGCTGAACGTGGTGATGCCGGCGATCGGGCCCCCGATGCCGATGATGGGCTTGCCCAGTGAGCTGATGAGGGCCACCTCGTCCGAGGCGAGCTCGATGCCCACGGCGATCACGGCGTCGACGCGTTTGCGCACCAGGAAGTACTCGAAGACGCGGCGCCGGTCGTCGGCATCCGCGCTCAACCGGTACAGCGTGAGGTCGTACCCGGCCGCGATGAGCGCGGACTCGATGCCCTCGAGCACGTCACCGAAGTACCAGCGGTTGATGTGCGGGATGATCACGCCGACGTTGCGCGTGCGGCCGGTGACGAGGCTCGCCGCGTTCGACGAGACGACGTACCCGAGGTCGGCGGCGGCGGACACCACGCGGGCGCGCGTCTCGGGCGAGACGTAGCCATTGCCGCTGAGAGCGCGGGAGGCGGTCGCCTTGGAGACCTGGGCGATGCGGGCGACGTCGCTGAGCGCGCTCATGCATCTCCCTTCGCCGATGAGTGGACGATGCACAGCATAGTGTGGAAACGGTTCCACAACGACTCTCCCGTTCTGTGAGGCGAAATCATGGGAGCGCTCCCACGAAATCATGCTCCGACACGGAATCGTTAGGCGGCAGTTCATGCCAAGCGCTTGCATTGGCTCGGGCGTTGCCTTAGCTTGTGACGTGGAACCGGTTCCCGAAATGGTGCGGTCTCCACCTTGCAATCACCTATCGCGCGCTCCAGAGTAGGAGCAGTGTGACCTCAACGAGGAGGAAGAATGAGTTTCACCGTGCACCGCCGATTCACAGCACCATTGGCAATTCTCGCCGTAGCAGGGCTCGCTCTCGCGGGCTGCTCGGCCGACAGCGGTAGCGGAGGCTCAGGCCCCGGCGACGCCGGCGAGGCGGATGGCGTCGTGACCGTCACCGGAACGATCCAGGACACCGAGGCCGACCTCCTCGAGGAGTCGTGGGCCGACTGGGAGGCCGAGAACGACATCGACATCCAGTACGAAGGCACCAAGGAGTTCGAGGCGCAGATCAGCACGCGCGCTCAGGGCGGCACCGCTCCCGACCTCGCGATCTTCCCGCAGCCCGGCCTGCTCGCCGACCTCGCGTCGCGCGACTACGTGCAGCCGGCGCCCGAGGGCGTCGCCAGCAACGTGGCCGACAACTGGTCGGAAGACTGGGCGGCGTACGGCACCGTCAACGACACCCTCTACGGCGCGCCCCTCATGGCCAGCGTCAAGGGCTTCGTCTGGTACTCGCCGTCGCAGTTCGCCGAGTGGGGCGTAGAGGTTCCCACCACGTGGCAGGAGCTGCTCGACCTCACCGCGACGATCCAGGAGACCACGGGCACCGCACCGTGGTGCGCCGGCTTCGGCTCTGACGCCGCCACCGGTTGGCCCGGCACCGACTGGGTGGAGGACCTCGTCCTGCGCCAGGCCGGCCCCGACGTCTACGACCAGTGGGTCAAGCACGAGATCCCGTTCAACGACCCGGCCATCGCGTCGGCGTTCGACTCGGTGGGCGAGATCCTGCTGAACCCGGACTACGTGAACGCGGGCTTCGGCGACGTCAAGTCGATCAACACGACCCCGTTCGGTGACTCGGCCCGCGCCCTCGGCGACGGATCGTGCGCACTGCACCACCAGGCGTCGTTCTTCGACGGCTTCATCCAGGACCCGGCCAACGGCAACGCCACGGTCGGACCGGATGCTGACATCTGGGCGTTCATCCTCCCGGGTGAAGAGGCCGGCGCTCCCGCCGTCACGGGTGGTGGTGAGATCGTCGCCGCGTTCTCGAACGACGCCGACACCGTCAAGGTGCAGGAGTACCTCTCGAGCGCCGACTGGGCCAACAGCCGCGTCGCGCTCGGTGGTGTCATCTCCGCCAACAAGGGCCTCGATGCGTCCAACGCGTCCAGCCCCATCCTGCAGGAGGCCATCACCATCCTCCAGGACCCGAGCACGACCTTCCGCTTCGACGCATCTGACCTGATGCCCGGCGTGGTCGGTGCCGGCTCGTTCTGGACCGGGATGATCGACTGGATCAACGGCAAGTCGACGAGCGAGGTGCTCGACGGCGTCGAGGCCACCTGGCCGTCCGAGTAGTTTCCGAAAGTAACGAGGGCCGGCGGGATACCGCCGGCCCTCACCTTCCCCTAGTCTCGAGAAACAACACGAGTCCACCGTCGTACTCGAAAGGATGTCCATGTCAGGGTTCCTGAAATGGCTGGCCAGTCTTCCCCCCCTCGCGCAGATCCCGTTCGTGCTCGCCGCCTTCCTCATCGTGGCCGGCCTCGTGATCTTCTTCGTGGAGATCGCACCGCGATCGGGCCGCCGCTATACCGTCATCCGCCTGCTGGTGTGCGTGCTCGCACCGGTCGCGATCTTCGTCGCCCTCGGCTCCATCTGGTGGGCCGCCGCGGCCGCCGCCGTGCTCGGAGCGCTGTTCTTCATCCTCGACTACCGGTCGAAGCAGGGTGCGGGATACCTCTTCCAGCTCATCGGCTTCCTCAGCCCCGCGGTCGGCCTGCTCGCCATCGGCCTCGTCTATCCGACCGTCGCCACGTTCTTCAAGGCGTTCATGAACGCGCGGGGCACGCGCTTCGTGGGCTTCGAGAACTTCATGTACGTGTTCGGCCAGGAGAGCAACCGCGTCGCGATCATCAACACGATCATCTGGGTGCTCGTCGTTCCTGCGCTCTCCACGATCGCGGGCCTCGCGTACGCGGTGTTCGTGGACAAGGCTCGCGGCGAGAAGTTGCTCAAGGCGCTCGTGTTCATGCCCATGGCGATCTCGTTCGTCGGGGCATCCATCATCTGGAAGTTCGTCTACGACGCCAACCAGGCCGGCTCGCCGCAGATCGGGTTGCTCAACGGCATCATCACCTTCTTCGGTGGGCAACCGGTCGACTTCATCAACATCGCGCCGTGGAACAACCTGTTCCTCATGGTCATCCTCATCTGGGTGCAGACCGGATTCGCGATGGTCGTGCTCTCCGCCGCCATCAAGGGCGTGCCCGCCGAGCAGATGGAGGCCGCGCAGCTCGACGGCACCAACGCCTGGCAGCGGTTCACGAACGTCACGGTGCCGGGCATCCGCAGCTCGCTCATCGTCGTCCTCACCACTATCTCGATCGCCTCCCTCAAGGTCTTCGACATCGTGCAGACCATGACCGGCGGCGCGAACGGCACCAACGTGCTCGCGAACGCCGTCTACGCGCAGAAGCTCGAGGAGGGTCGCGCGTCGGCCTTCGCCGTGATCCTGTTCATCCTCGTTCTGCCGATCATCATCTACAACGTCAGGCAGATGCGTCTGCAGAAGGAGATCCGATGAGCGCCGTCGCCCCGATCGACCTGCCCGTCGACGTCAAGACCAAGGCCCAGCTAGCGCGCGGAGAGCGCGCGCTCGAGCGGTCGATGGCCCGAAACACCAAGAACAAGCTCACGAGCAAGGGCGCCACGATCGCGGCGATCGTCATCGCCGTGCTGTGGACGACCCCCACGCTCGGTCTGCTGATCACGTCGTTCCGCCCGCCGGAGCTCATCAACACCTCGGGTTGGTGGAGCATCTTCTCCAACCCGGGGTTCACCCTCGGCAACTACGAGGCGGTGCTCACGGGCGAGGCGACGACCGTCACCCTCCCGCAGGCGTTCATCAACTCGATCGTCATCACCATCCCCGCGGCGATCTTCCCGCTCGTCATCGCCTCGCTCGCGGCGTACGCGTTCGCCTGGATCCCGTTCAAGGGGCGCAACATCCTCTTCATCGGCGTGTTCGCGCTGCAGGTGGTGCCGATCCAGATGGCGCTCGTGCCGCTCCTGAGCCTGTTCTCCCGCGGCCTGAACCTCGGTGGCATCGAGGTGTTCGACGGCCTCGGTGCCGGCGGCAACTCGTACGGGCAGATCTGGATAGCGCACACGATCTTCGCGCTGCCGCTGGCGATCTTCCTGCTGCACAACTTCATCTCGGAGATCCCGCACGAGCTCATCGAGGCCGCGCGCGTGGACGGGGCCGGCCACGGGCAGACCTTCTTCCGCATCGTGCTGCCGCTGGCGATGCCCGCCATCGCGTCGTTCGCCATCTTCCAGTTCCTCTGGGTGTGGAACGACCTGCTCGTGGCCCTCGTGTTCGCCGACGGCGCCGTCGGGCCGATCACGAAGGTGCTGCGCGAGATCACGGGCAACCGCGGCCAGGACTGGTACCTGCTCACGGCCGGCGCGTTCGTGGCGATGATCGTTCCGCTCATCGTGTTCTTCGCGCTGCAGCGCTTCTTCGTGCGGGGCCTGCTGGCCGGTTCCACGAAGGGCTAATCGCACCTGCGGGTTGAGTAGCGCCCTCTGGGGCGCGTATCGAAACCGCCTCGACGGGCATCCTCGGCGGAGGGTGCCCGTTTGGGCGTGCGAGACCGGCGCCGCCCCGGAGTTTCTGAAATGACGGAGTTGCGGGCATCCGGCGGCGGTATTGCGCGGGAGTGGTGGCCGCATGGGCCGCGATCTCCGTCATTTCGCACATGGCAGCGCGCACCCACCCACCTGCTGCGAGCGAACAGGGCGGGATGGGTCGGATGCCCGTCCTAGGGTGAACCCATGAGCGGAATGCGTGGGGGCGGGGGCAACCCGCGCCGGTTGATGGGCGGCGGCGACGTCGAGGCCCAGAAGGCGGCCAACGCCACGGCGCCGAAGATCCCCGACCTGCTGCCCCGCATCGCCCAGCTGTTCGCCCCGCACCGCACGGCGCTCATTATCACCGTCACCCTCGTGCTCGTGAGCGCGGGCCTCGGGGTGCTGCCGCCGCTGCTCACCAAGCAGGCGTTCGATGTCGGACTGTTCCCGCCCGGCGGCGACCCGAACATCCCCGTGCTCGTCGAGCTCGTGTCGATCATGGTGGGGCTGTGGGTCGCGTCCGCCGCGCTCGGCGTCTGGCAGACCTGGCTTACGGCGACCGTCGGCAACACGGTCATGGGGGCGTTGCGCATCCGGCTGTTCGGCCACCTGCAGGCCATGGAGCTGGCCTTCTTCACCCGCACCAAGACGGGCGTGATCCAGTCCCGCCTGCAGAACGACGTGGGCGGCGTCGCCGGGGTGCTGAGCAACACCATCTCGAGCGTCATCGGCAACACGGTGACCGTGATTGCGGCGTTCGTGAGCATGCTCGTGCTGAGCTGGCAGCTCACCGTGGTGGCGGTCATCCTGCTGCCGGTGCTCGTGATCGCCCAGCGCAGGGTCGGCCAGGTGCGCGCGCGCATCGCCACCAAGACGCAGGAGTCGCTCAGCGACATGACCGCGATCACGCAGGAGGCGCTGAGCGTCTCGGGCATCCTGCTCGCGAAGAGCTTCAACCAGCAGCAGGCCGAGACGGCGCGCTACGAGGCCGAGAACCGCAACCAGATCTCACTGCAGGTGAAGCAGCAGATGAGCGGCCAGTGGTTCTTCGCGATGGTCAACATCTTCCTGTCGATCATCCCCGCGATCATCTACATCGTGGCCGCGTACCTCATCACGGGCGGCGTCGACGTGACGGCGGGCACGATCGTCGCGTTCACCACCGTGCAGGCGCGGCTCATGTTCCCGCTGCTCGGGCTGCTGCGCGTCGCCCTCGACCTGCAGACCTCGTCCGCCCTGTTCGCGCGCATCTTCGAGTACCTCGACCTCGTGCCGGCGATCACCGACCGGCCGACGGCTCACGCGGTGCGGCCCGAAGCGCTCGGCCGCATCGAGTTCGACGACGTCGTCTTCCGGTATCCGGATGCCCCGGACGACAGCCCGGCGACGCTCAAGGGTGTCTCCTTCGTGATCGAGCCCGGGCAGTTCGCCGCGTTCGTGGGGCCATCCGGCGCGGGCAAGACGACGGTGAGCTACCTCATCCCGCGGCTGCACGACGTGACCGACGGCCGTGTTCTGTTCGCGGGCGACGACGTGCGAGACCTCGACTCTGACTCGCTCGTGCGCAACATCGGCATCGTGAGTCAGGAGACCTACCTGTTCCACGCGACGATCGCCGAGAACCTCAGGTATGCCAAGCCCGAGGCCACCGACGACGAGCTCGAGGCGGCGGCGAGGGCGGCGAACATCCACGACACGATCGTGTCGTTCCCCGACGCGTACGCGACCGTCGTGGGGGAGCGCGGCTACCGGCTCTCCGGTGGTGAGAAGCAGCGCATCGCCATCGCGCGCGTGCTGCTCAAGGATCCGGCCGTGCTCATCCTCGACGAGGCGACGAGCGCGCTCGACTCCCTCTCGGAGCGCATCGTGCAGGAGGCGCTGGATGCCGCATCCCGTGGCCGCACGACGATCGCGGTCGCGCACCGGCTCTCCACCGTGGTCGACGCCGACGTGATCTTCGTCGTCGTGGCGGGCAAGCTCGTCGAGCGCGGCACCCACGCCGAGTTGCTCGCCGCCGGCGGAATGTACTCGTCGCTCTACGCCCAGCAGGTCAGCTGACGGCACCGCGGGCCGAGCTGAGCCTAGCCGAGCTGTCTCCCTCGCACTTCTCCGGAGAAACGGGATGCCCGTCACTCCTGTTACTGGGGATGGCGGCATCCGGCCGGAAACTCCGGAGAAGCGAAACTCGGGGAGGGGGCGGAGGGGGAGGCGGCCGGGGCCCGGGTCAGGGCTGGCGCTCGGCCAGCATGTCCTGCATGAGGGCGATCTCGCTCGTCTGAGCCTGCACGATACTGCCCGCGAGGTCGGTCACGACGCGGTTCGTGCTCCGCTCGAGCACGGCCTCGGCCATCTCGACGCCGCCCTGGTGGTGCGCGATCATGAGGGTGAGGTAGAGGCGCTCCGCCTCCACTCCTGTGGCGGCCTTGAGCTGCGCGAGCTGGGCGGGCGTGGCCAGTCCCGGCATCGTCGCTGGGGCGTCCGCGGTTCCCTGCGTCATGCCCTCGTGGCCGCCGCCACCGTCGAGCGAGGGGCGGGTCATCCACGTCATGGCAGGCTCGGAGGCCGCCTGCGAGAGCCCCCAGGTGGCGAGCCAGCCGAACATCTGCCCGGCCTGCTGCGACTGGGAGGTCGCGATGTCGTAGGCGAGCAGCCGCACGGCGGGATCGTTGGTGAGGTCGCGGACGGTGAACGACATGTCCACGGCCTGCAGGTGGTGAACCTGCATGTCGCGCGCGAAGCCGGCCTCGACGCTCGTGTCGACAGGGCTGTCGTCGGAGGGGGCGCTCAGCCGCCCGATGACGAGGGACGCCGCCACGAGCAGCAGCGCCGTGATGACGGCCGCGACCGCGAGCCGGGAGCGGCGGCCCGAGTCGGCGTTCGTCGGCGCGTCGGTCACGTGGCTTAGGAGATCTTGCCGGGGCCGTCGATGGCTCCCGTGCAGGAGGCGCCGGGCTCGGGGGCGCTCGCGGACTTCCAGTACTTCTGCACGAACGAGTCGAGGCGCGGGTCGTCCACGCCGTCGAGCTGCACCTGCGCCGACCAGGCGGAGATGACGACGGGGGCGGGCAGGCCGGGGTACGGCGAGAGGATGCTGTAGGTGCTCGGCACCTCGTCGCGGAGCTTCTCGACGTCGGCCTCGCTCAGGGCGTCGGGGTCGTAGGTGACCCACACGGCTCCGTGCTCGAGCGCGTGGACGGCGTTCTCGTTCTGCTGCGGCTGGTCGTACACGCCGCAGTTGAGCCACGCGGCGTTGTGGTTGCCGCCCGCCGGCGGGTTCATGTCGTAGTCGGCCTCGTAGTCCACGGCCGTGGTCACGTGGGTCGCGGTGACGGCGCCGAAAGTCTTGAGGCCCTCGATCTCGATGTCGTCGGGGTTCAGCTTGGGGGTCGCGTTGACGACGACGAAGCCGATCACGAGCGCGAGCACGAGCACGCCGCCCGTGATGCCGCCGATAAGGCCGATGCGCTGGTTGCGCTTCTGGGTCGCCATCTGCTTCTGCATCGCGGCGACTTTCTCCGCCCTTCGGGCATCGCGCTGCTGCTTGACGGTGGGCTTCGAGGGGTCGGGCACGGCAATCCTGTCGCTGGGGTAAAGGTTGTCGCTTCAATAATGCCCGGTGGATGCTCTTAAATGGGTGTGAAAGGCCGCCGGGTAACACCAATCTCGCCGCTGGTAGATTTGCGTCACCATGAAGTACGCCAATTCCGTCATCGACCTCGTCGGCAACACGCCCCTGGTCCGCCTCAACCGGGTCACCGAGGGGATCGCCGCGACCGTTCTGGTCAAGGTCGAGTACCTCAACCCGGGCGGCTCGTCCAAAGACCGCATCGCGACCCGCATCATCGATGACGCCGAGGCGCAGGGCCTACTGAAGCCCGGCGGCACGATCGTGGAGCCCACGAGCGGCAACACCGGCATCGGCCTGGCCCTCGTGGCCCAGCAGCGCGGTTACCGCTGCGTCTTCGTGCTGCCCGACAAGGTGGGGGAGGACAAGCGCAACGTGCTGCTCGCGTACGGGGCCGAGATCGTGGTCACCCCGACGGCGGTCGAACCGTCGAGCCCCGAGTCGTACTACTCGGTCTCCGACCGGCTCGCTCGGGAGATCCCGGGGGCGTTCAAGCCCAACCAGTACTCGAACCCCAACGGCCCGCTCAGCCACTACGAGACCACCGGTCCCGAGATCTGGGCGGACACGGAGGGCAAGGTCACGCACTTCGTCGCGGGCGTCGGCACGGGCGGCACCATCAGCGGCGTGGGCAAGTACCTCAAGGAGGTCTCCGGCGGCTCGGTCGTCGTGATCGGCGCCGACCCGGAGGGCAGCGTCTACTCCGGGGGAACGGGACGCCCCTACCTCGTGGAGGGCGTGGGCGAGGACTTCTGGCCCACCGCGTACGACCCCACGGTCGTCGACGAGATCATCGCGAGCTCCGACGCGGAGTCGTTCGAGTTCACCCGTCGACTGGCGCGCGAGGAGGGCCTTCTCGTGGGCGGCTCGAGCGGTCTCGCCGTCGCGTCGGGCCTCAAGGCCGCCGCCAAGCTCGGCAAGGACGACGTCATGGTCATCCTGCTCCCCGACGGCGGCCGCGGCTACCTCGGCAAGGTCTTCAACGACAAGTGGATGCGCAGCTACGGCTTCCTCTCCGACACCGACGAGCGCACCGTGGGCGATGTGCTCAGCTCGAAGACCGGGCAGCTGCCCGACCTCGTGCACGTGCATCCCACCGACACCGTGCGCGACGCGATCGAGATCATGTCGAAGTACGAGGTGTCGCAGATGCCCGTGCTCACGGCGGAGCCGCCCGTCGTCATGGGCGAGGTCATCGGGGCGATCGACGAGCGGTCGCTGCTCGAGTCGGTGTTCTCGGGCGGCGCGAAGATGACCGACGCCATCAAGGAATTCGTGGGCAAGCCGCTCGGTTTGATCGGTGTGCACGAGTCGCTGAGCGCCGCCAAGGCGGCCCTCGCGACCACCGACGCGCTGCTGGTCACCAACGACGGCAAGCCGGCGGCCGTGCTCACGCGGCACGACCTGCTGACGTTCCTTTCCGAGTAGAGAAGACCCCCGTGACCGAGCAGTTCGCCTTCCCCACCCGCGCCATTCACGCCGGGCAGGAGTTCGACCCCACCACGGGAGCCGTGGTTCCGCCGGTCTACCTCACCACGACGTTCGTGCAGGACGGCATCGGCGGCTTCCGCGGGGGCTACGAGTACGCGCGCGGCGGCAACCCGACGCGCGACTCCCTGCAGGAGCTGCTCGCGTCGCTCGAGGGCGGCCTCACGGCGTTCAGCTTCGCCTCCGGCCTGGCCGCGGAGGACACCCTGCTGCGCGCGGTGCTGAGTCCCGGCGACCACATCCTGATGGGCAACGACGTCTACGGCGGAACCCATCGACTGGTGAGCCGCGTGTTCGTGCCGTGGGGCGTCTCGCTCTCGACCGTGAACATGAGCGACCTGGACGCCGTGCGCCACGCTATCCGCCCGGATGCCACGAAGGTGCTGTGGATCGAGACGCCGAGCAACCCGCTCATGAAGATCAGCGACATCGAGGCCCTCGTCGCGATCGCCAAGGAGACCGGCGTGCTCGTCGTCGTCGACAACACGTTCGCCTCGCCGTACCTGCAGCAGCCGCTGTCGCTTGGCGCCGACGTGGTGGTGCACTCCACCACGAAGTACCTCGGTGGCCACTCCGACGTGCTCGGCGGCGCGGTCATCGTCAACTCAGAGGAACTCGCCGAGAAGGTCGGATTCCTGCAGTTCGGCGTCGGCGCGGTCTCCGGTCCGATGGATGCCTGGCTCACGGTTCGCGGGATCAAGACCCTCGCCGTGCGCCTCGACCGGCACTCGAGCAACGCGCAGTCAATCGCGGAGGCGCTGGTCGGCCACCCCAAGCTCGACGCCGTGTACTACCCCGGCCTGCCCGACCACGTGGGCCACGACATCGCGGCGAAGCAGATGAAGGCGTTCGGCGGGATGATCTCCGTCGCGGTCAAGGGCGGGGTCGGCCCCGCGAAGCGGTTCGCCGAGTCGATGGAGCTGTTCCAGCTGGCGGAGTCGCTCGGCGGCGTCGAGTCGCTCGTCTGCTACCCGTCGGACATGACGCACGCGTCCGTGCGCGGCACCGACCTCGAGGTGCCGGAGAACGTCGTACGCCTCTCGGTCGGCATCGAGGATGTCGGCGACCTGACGGCCGACGTGCTGGGCGCGCTCGACCGGCTGTAACTAGCAGCACACTGTCCGTTTCTCGCGCGACGGCGGTCGGTGGCCCGCGCCAGCATGGACGCATGAGTACCGCGACCCTGCACACCGCCCGACTCGGGCTGGGGCAGGCGTCGGCGCTGTACATCGCGGCGGTGCTCGGCACGGGCATCCTCGCGCTGCCGGGGCTCGCGGCCAACGCGGCCGGCCCCGCGTCGATTGTGGCGGTGCTCGCCGTGCTCGCGGCCTCCGTGCCGCTCGCGGGCACGTTCGCGGCGCTCGCCGCGCGGTTCCCCGATGCGGGCGGCGTCGCGACCTTCGTGCGCCTCGCGCTCGGGCCGACGGCGGCGCGCATGGCCGGGTACTGGTTCTTCTTCGGCGTGAGCTTCGGCGCTCCCGTCGTGGCCATACTCGGCGGGGAATATGTCGTGGCGGCGCTCGGCACCCCGCGCGACCTCGTGCCCTGGATCGGCCTCGCGTTCCTCGTGGTGCCGCTCATCGTCAACGCCTTCGGCCTGCGGCTGACGGGCTCGCTGCAACTCGGGCTCACGGCGTTACTGCTCGTCGTCGTCATCGGCGTGGTCAGCGTGTCGGCGCCCGCCGTGCGTGCCGAGAACTTCACCCCCTTCCTGCCCCACGGCTGGGCCGGTGTGGGGTTCGCGATCAGCCTGTTCGTCTGGGCGTTCGCGGGGTGGGAGGCGGTGACGCACATCGCCGGTGAGTTCCGGAATCCCCGCCGCACCATTCCCCTCGCCACGGCCATCGCGATCGTCGTCGTGGGTCTGGCCTACCTCGCCCTGCAGGTGGTGACCGTGGGGGTGCTCGGCGCGGGCCGCGCCGACAGCCCCGTGCCGCTCATCGACCTCGTGGCGGTGACCGTGCCGGGTATCGGCCCCGTGGTTGTCGCGGGCATCGCCGGGGTCGTCGCGGTGGGGGTTCTCAATGCCTACATCCCGGCCTTCGCCAACCTCGCGGCCTCCCTCGGCCGTGACGGCCACCTGCCGCGCGTGTTCGCGAAGGGCGCGGAGGCGGGGGCCGTTCCGCGCCGCGCGCTCGCGCTCTGGGCGGGCATCGCGCTCGTCTACTTCGCGGCGATGGTCGCGACCGGCCTGCGCCTGGAGCCGTTCATCCTCATCCACACGAGTTCGATGGTGGCCGTCTACGCGCTCGGCATGGTCGCGGCGGTGCGGCTGCTGACGCGGTTCAGCCTGGGCTGGTGGATGGCCGTGGTGTCGGTCGTGCTCGTCGCGGGGCTGCTCGTGCTCGCGGGGGTGCACCTGCTCATCCCCGCCGTGCTCGCCGTGGTGGCTGTCGTCGTGACAGTGGTGAAACGGGCCGCTGACTAGGATTCAGCACATGAGCACGACCACCGGCGGGCACAAGCCCAACATCCGCCAGGTCGCCACGCTCGCGGGCGTCTCGCACATGACCGTGTCGCGGGTGCTCAACGACCACCCGAGCATCGCGCCAGCAACGCGGGAGCGCGTGCTCGAGGTGATGCGCGAGCTCAACTACCGCCCCAACAGCGCGGCGCGGGCCCTCGCGAGCCGCAAGACGAACCGCATCGGCGTCGTGATCGACAGTGTCGACGAGTTCGGCCCCGCGAGCACGCTGCGCGCCCTCGAGGACGCGGCGCACGACCGCGGCTACACGGTGTCGTCGATCGCCGTCTCCGCGGACCGGTCGGTCACGGCGCACGACGCGGTCGTGGGCCTCATGGCGATCGGCATCGACGCGCTGTGCCTCATCACCCCGCGCACGTCGTCGATCGACCTCCTGCGCGAGGTATCGACGGGCCTCCCCACCCTCGTCGTGAAGGCGGAGCCGGAGGACGACTTCCTCACCGTGTCCGTCGATCAGAAGCTCGGCGCCGCACTCGCCGCCCAGCACCTCATCGACCTCGGTCACCGCGAGATCGTGCACCTCGCGGGCCCGCTCGACTGGCTGGATGCCCGCCGCCGCGAGAGCGAGTGGCACGCGCACCTGCAGCTCGCGGGCCTGCCGGTGCGCGCGAGCGTCGTGGGCGACTGGACCTCCGACTCGGGCTACGCGTTCGGCCGCGACGTCGAGGTGGACTTCACGGCAGTGTTCGCGGCGAACGACCGGATGGCGCTCGGGCTCATCCACGCGCTGCACGAGCGGGGCGTCCGCGTTCCCGAGCGCGTGAGCGTCGTGGGGTTCGACGATGTGCCGGACGCGCGGCACTTCCTGCCGCCGCTCACGACGGTGCGCCAAGACTTCCGGGCACTGGGGGAGTTGAGCATCGCGACCCTGCTCGCCGAGCTGGAGGGGGATGACGTGCCGCGCCGGGCCCTGCTGCAGCCGGAGCTCATCGTGCGGGCATCCACGGCGCCGCCGTTCTTGCCCTCACCAAATGTGACCGGTAACATCGGCTCGTGACCAGCTTCAGCCTCGCCGGAGAGGCCTCCATCGCCGCGGTGCGACAGGACGTCGCCGCCCTCCACTCCGAGCTCGTGCGCAACGGCCTCATCGTCTGGACCGGCGGCAACGTCTCCGGCCGGGTGCCGGGTGCCGACCTCTTCGTGATCAAGCCGTCCGGTGTGAGCTACGACGACCTCGCGCCGGAGAACATGATCCTGTGCGACCTCGACGGCACGGTGGTGGCGGGAACGCCCGGCGCCGAGCGCTCCCCGTCGAGCGACACCGCGGCGCACGCCTACGTGTACCGGCACATGCCCGAGGTGGGCGGGGTCGTGCACACGCACTCCACCTACGCGACCGCGTGGGCGGCGCGCGGCGAGCCGATCCCGTGCGTCATCACGGCGATGGCCGACGAGTTCGGCGGGCCCATCCCGGTCGGCCCGTTCGCGATCATCGGGGACGACTCGATCGGCCGCGGCATCGTGGAGACCCTCACCGGCCACCGCTCGCGCGCCGTGCTCATGCAGAACCACGGGCCGTTCACGATCGGCACCTCGGCGAAAGACGCGGTCAAGGCCGCAGTCATGGTCGAGGATGTGGCGCGCACGGTGCATCTCGCGCGCCAGGGCGGGCCGCTGCTGCCGATCCCGCAGGAGGCGATCGACCGACTGTTCCACCGCTACCAGAACGTCTACGGACAGAGTGAGGACGAGCGCCGATGAGTGCCGACCTGAGCAGGGCATCCCTCGGAATCGAACTGGGCTCGACCCGCATCAAGGCGTGCCTCGTAGGTGAAGACCCGTCCGTCGTACTCGCCGTCGGCGAGTACGAGTGGGAGAACCAGCTCGTCGACGGCCGGTGGAGCTACTCCCTCGACAGCGTCTGGACCGGGGTGCAGGCCGCCTACGCCGATCTCGTGGGCAAGCTGCCCGAGAAGCCGACGACCTTCGCGGCCATCGGCATCTCGGCCATGATGCACGGCTACCTCGCCTTCGACGGCGCGGACGAGCTGCTCGTTCCCTTCCGCACGTGGCGCAACACCTCGACAGGGGCGGCCGCCGCCGAGCTCACCGCGGCGTTCGGAGTGAACATCCCCCTGCGCTGGTCGATCGCCCACCTCCACCAGGCGGTGCTCGACGCCGAGCCCCACGTGGGCGACGTGCGCTTCCTCACCACTCTTGCCGGGTACGTGCACTTCAGGCTCACGGGCGAGCGCGTGCTCGGTGTGGGCGACGCGTCGGGCATGTTCCCGATCGGGGACGCCGCGCGCAGCTACGACCCCGAGCTCGTGGCGCGGTACGACGCGCTCGCCGCCGGACGGGTCGCACCCCTGGACGAACTGCTGCCCCGGGTGCTGCCCGCCGGCCGGGATGCGGGGACGCTCACGGCGCAGGGCGCCGCCCTGCTCGATCCGAGCGGCGTGCTCGCCCCGGGCATCCTGCTCTGCCCGCCCGAGGGCGACGCCGGCACGGGCATGGTCGCCACCAACTCGGTCGCCCCGCGCGCCGGCAATGTGAGCGCGGGCACGAGCATCTTCGCGATGGTCGTGCTCGAGCGACCGCTCACGCAGGTGCACGAGGAGCTCGACGTCGTCACGACCCCCGCCGGCGACCCCGTCGCCATGGTGCACTGCAACAACGGGGCGAGCGAGCTCGCCGCGTGGGTGGCGGTCTTCCGCCGTTTCGCTGAGGCGGCGGGCGCGCCCGTCAGCCAGGACGCGGCGTTCGGGGCGCTCTTCCGCGAGGCGCTCCACGGCGAGGCCGATGCCGGGGGCATCCTCGCCTACAACCAGCTCGCGGGGGAGCCCATCGCCGGGCTCGCCGAGGGACGCCCGCTCGTCGTGCGCACCGACGACAGCCGGTTCACCCTCGCCAACTTCATGCGCGCGCAGCTCTACGGCGTCTTCGCGACGCTCAGCCTCGGGATGGCCGTGCTCGACGAGGAGGGCGTCGAGCTCGACCGGATGTTCGCGCACGGCGGGGTGTTCCGCACCGCGGGCGTGGCCCAGCGCTTCCTCGCGGCGGCCCTGCGCACCCCTGTCTCGGTCGCCGAGACGGCATCGGAGGGCGGGCCCTGGGGTGTCGCCGTGCTCGCCGCCTATGCAGCGTCGGGCACCGAGGTGTCGCTGGCCGACTACCTGCACACGCGGGTGTTCCGCGGCGCGAGCGTCACCGTGGTCGAGCCCTACCCCGACGACGTCGAGGGCTTCACCTCGTACCTGAACACCTACCGCGCGGGCCTGCCCATCGAGCGCGCCGCAGCGCAGAACATCTAGAGAACAAGGATCAGACCATGACGAGCATCATCCCCGACCTCAAGGCCAAGCAGGTCTGGTTCCTCACGGGCAGCCAGGACCTCTACGGCGAGGAGACCCTGCGCCAGGTCGCCGAGCAGTCGCAGGAGGTCGCGGCCAGCCTCTCGGCCGCGTCGGACATCCCGGTCACCATCGTTTGGAAGCCCGTGCTCAAGAGCAGCGACGCGATCCGCCGCGCGATGATCGACGCCTCGGCCGACGACTCGGTCATCGGCGTGATCACGTGGATGCACACCTTCAGCCCCTCGAAGATGTGGATCCACGGCCTCGGCGCCCTCACCAAGCCGCTGCTGCACCTGCACACGCAGGCCAATGTCGCGCTGCCGTGGGACGAGATCGACTTCGACTTCATGAACCTCAACCAGGCCGCGCACGGCGACCGCGAGCACGGCTACATCCTCAGCAGGATGAGCATCGCCCGCAAGACCGTGGTCGGCCACGCCTCCAACCCCGCCGTGCTCGGCCAGATCGCGGACTGGAGCCGCGCCGCCGCCGGCTGGGACGCCGCGCGCACGATGAAGCTCGCGCGCTTCGGCGACAACATGCGGTTCGTCGCCGTCACCGAGGGCGACAAGACCGAGGCGGAGATCCGCTTCGGTGTGCAGGTGAACACGTGGGGCGTCAACGAGCTCGCGGAGGCGGTGCACGCCGCCTCCGAGGCCGACATCGATGCGCTCGTCGACGTGTACCTCGAGAGCTACGACGTCGTGCCCGAGCTGCTGAAGGGCGGCGACCGGCATGACTCGCTGCGCTACGGTGCCGCGATCGAGATCGGCCTGCGCAGCTTCCTCGAGGCCGGCGGATTCTCGGCCTTCACCACGAGCTTCGAAGACCTCGGCGAGCTGCGCCAGCTGCCCGGCCTCGCGGTGCAGCGCCTCATGGCCGACGGCTACGGCTTCGGCGCGGAGGGCGACTGGAAGACGGCCGTGCTCGTGCGGGTCGCCAACGTCATGGGCGCGGGCCTGCCGGGCGGGGCATCCCTCATGGAGGACTACACCTACCACCTCACGCCGGGGGAGGAGAAGATCTTGGGCGCCCACATGCTCGAGGTCTCGCCGTCGCTCTCCTCCGAGCGGGCCTCCCTCGAGATCCACCCGCTCGGCATCGGCGGCAAGGAAGACCCGGTGCGCCTCGTCTTCACGGCCGACTCCGGCCCGGCCGTGGTCGTGGCGATGAGCGACATGCGCGACCGGTTCCGCCTCGTCGCGAACGTCGTCGAGAACGTGCCGCTGGATGCCCCGCTGCCCAAGCTCCCCGTCGGCCGCGCCGTCTGGATCCCGAAGCCCGACTTCGCGACCTCCGCCGCGGCGTGGTTGACCGCGGGCGCCGCCCACCACACCGTCATGACGACGGCCGTCACGGTCGACGTGTTCCGCGACTTCGCCGAGATGGCCGGCACCGAGCTGCTCGTCATCGACGAGGACACCACCCTGCGCGGGTTCCAGAAAGAGGTCCGCTGGAACGCGGCGTACTACCGCCTGGCCCAGGGCCTCTAGCCGCCCCTCTTAACCCGATCTCAAGGAGCCGCCGACCGTTCGGGCCCCGCAAGGCTGTTGAACGGGCATCCGGCCCCCTCATCTCCTTGAGATCGGGTCACGTCCGCGAGGAGGCCGCCCGTCGGGTGACGTGCATAATGGTGGGGCAGGATGTGAACGTACACAAGCGATGGAGCGCGGACGAACCCCATGGAACCAGAGAAGGTTCGCGCCCCCAACATCCGTGATGTGGCCAGGCTCGCCGGCGTTTCGTACCAGACGGTTTCGCGCGTGCTCAACGAGCACCCGAGCATCCGCGACACGACGAAGCAGCGCGTGCTCGACGTCATCCGCGAGATCGGGTACCGGCCCAACCAGGCCGCGCGCACCCTCGTCACGAGCCGCTCGCGCACGATCGGCGTGCTCGCCTCGCAGACGGCCAACTACGGACCGACGACGAGTGTGACGGCCATCGAGCACGCCGCGCGCGAGGCCGGGTACCGCATTACGGTCACGAGCATCGCGTCGACCGAGTACCCGTCCATCAAGGCCGCGCTCGACCAGCTGCAGACTCAGGCCGTCGAGGCGATCGTCGTGATCGCCCCGCAGGTGCGCGTGCTCGAGGCGATCCGCGAGCTCGAGATCACCGTGCCGTACGTGACGCTGCAGAACGCCGACCTCGACAGCCACCACAGCATGTCGATCGACCAGGTCGCGGGCGCCCGCATGGCCACCCAGCACCTCATCGACCTCGGGCACACCGAGATCATGCACATCTCCGGCCCGCAGGACTGGATCGAGGCCGAGGCGAGGATGCAGGGCTACCTCGAGGCCATCAACGCCGCCGACCTGCGCACGCGCGCGCCCATCCTCGGCGACTGGAGCGCCCACTTCGGCTACTACGCGGGTCTCGAGCTTCTACGCTTCCGCGACTTCACGGCGCTGTTCGCGAGCAACGACCAGATGGCGCTCGGCTTCATCCACGCGTGCTGGGATTCGGGGCTCTCCGTTCCCGGAGACATCAGCGTTGTCGGATTCGACGACATCCCTGAAGCGGCCCACTTCTACCCGCCCCTGACCACCGTGCGGCAGAACTTCACGGAGATCGGCCGGCGCGCGGTGTCGCTACTGCTCACGGAGTTGCAGGGCGGCCGCGTCGAGCACGACCAGATCGTGCCGGAGCTCGTGGTGCGCCGCTCGACGGCAGGTCCGCACAGCGGATCGTGACCTTTCGGTGACCGCCTCCGCTTGACAGATGTGACCGTTTCGCGTGTAGGGTGAAACCATCATGTGAAACGGTCACATTCGTCTCATGATCTTCCCCAGCACACCTCAGGACAACGGAGTCTCATGCCCGGCACCAGCGAGCGATCGAGCTTCGCGGCATGAGCACCCTCAGCCCGGAGATCGAAGTCGCCATCGCGAGAACCCGCGATGAGGTGGCTGCGCTGCACGCCGAACTCGTCAGGAACGGCCTCGTGGTCTGGACCGGCGGCAACATCTCGGGCCGCGTGCCCGGCGCCGACGTGTTCGTCATCAAGCCGAGCGGCGTCTCCTACGACGACCTGCGCCCGGAGAACATGATCGTCTGCGACCTCGACGGCGCGGTCATCCCCGACACCGTCGGCAGCGACCGCGAACCGTCGAGCGACACGGCCGCGCACGCCTACGTCTACCGCAACATGCCCCACGTCGGCGGCGTCGTGCACACCCACTCCACCTACGCGACGGCATGGGCCGCTCGCGGCGAGGCGATCCCGTGCGTCATCACGGCGATGGCCGACGAGTTCGGCGGTGAGATCCCCGTGGGCCCGTTCGCCATCATCGGCGACGACTCGATCGGCCGCGGCATCGTCCAGACCCTCACCGGCCATCGCTCGCGCGCCGTGCTCATGCAGAACCACGGCCCGTTCACCATCGGGCGCAATCCCCGTGACGCCGTGAAGGCGGCCGTCATGGTCGAGGATGTCGCGCGCACGGTGCAACTCGCCCGCGCCGGCGGCCCCACCATCCCGCTACCCCAAGACGCGATCGACGCACTCTTCGACCGCTACCAGAACGTCTACGGACAGGCCGCCCAGGGGGCCATGTCATGAGCGTTCCCCCATACTCCCCGGGCTACGACCCGGTAAGAGGTCCGGCCTTCATGGACGAGGCCAGACGCACTGCACCATCCCTGACAATGACGTCCATTAATCGAAAGGAAACACAGTGAAGAAGAGAAGCATTCTCTCCCTCGTTGCTGCTGGTGCCATGGTTGTCGGCCTCGCGGCCTGCGCCCCGGCTGCCGACGGCGGAAGCGGAGGCGGCGAGAGCGGCCTCATCGGCGTCGCGATGCCCACGAAGTCGTCGGAGCGCTGGATCGCCGACGGCAACGCCCTCAAGGAGACCCTCGAGGACCAGGGCTTCACCGTCGACCTGCAGTACGCAGAGGACGACATCCCCACCCAGGTCAGCCAGGTCGAGAACATGATCACCAAGGGCGCCAAGGCCCTGATCATCGCCGCGATCGACGGCACCACGCTCACGAGCGTGCTCGAGACGGCCGCCGAGAGCGAGATCCCGGTCATCGCTTACGACCGCCTCATCGTCGACTCGGAGAACGTGGACTACTACGCCACGTTCGACAACTTCCTCGTCGGACAGCAGCAGGCGTGGACGGTCCTCAACGGCCTCGGCCTCACGGACCTCGAGGGTGCGCCGCTCGCCGACGCCCCCGCAGGCCCGTTCAACATCGAGCTCTTCGCGGGCTCGCTTGACGACAACAACGCGTTCTTCTTCTTCAACGGCGCCATGGATGTTCTCCAGCCGCTGATCGACGACGGAACCCTCGTTGTGAAGTCGGGCCAGACCGACATCGAGCAGGCCGCAACGCTGCGCTGGGATGGCGAGACCGCCCAGAGCCGCATGGAGGACCTCCTCACGGCGAACTACTCCGACGGCACCAAGGTCAACGCGGTCCTGTCGCCCTACGACGGCATCTCCCGTGGCATCATCGGCGCCCTCACGGACGCCGGTTACACGGTCGGCGCCGAATGGCCGATCATCTCCGGCCAGGACGCCGAGGTCGACTCGGTCAAGGCGATCCTCTCCGGTGAGCAGTACGCCACCATCTTCAAGGACACTCGCGAGCTCGCGAAGGTCGCCGCTGGCATGGCAGCCGCCGTGCTCAACGGTGAAGAGCCGGAGATCAACGACACAGAGACCTACGACAACGGCGTGAAGGTTGTTCCTTCGTTCCTGCTCGGCCCGGTCCCGGTTGTCAAGGACAACGTCCAGGAGGCCCTTGTTGACACGGGCTACTGGACCGCTGCGGAGCTCGGCCTCTAACCAGCCGGTCGCAACGCGCAACCAGACACACCCGCCGGTGGCGGGGAGGCAATCCCTCCCCGCCGCCGGTACCGGCGTACTACGCTGCCCCCACACCCCCGTTAGACAAGAAAGCCGGAGAAGCCACCAGTGACTAACAACATCCTGGAAATGCGATCCATCACGAAGACCTTCCCGGGCGTCAAGGCGCTGCAGGATGTCACCCTCGAGGTCGCGCGCGGCGAGATCCACGCGATCTGCGGCGAGAACGGTGCCGGCAAGTCCACCCTCATGAAGGTGCTCTCGGGCGTCTACCCGCACGGCACCTACGACGGCGACATCGTCTTCGAGAACGAGGTGGTCGCGTTCCGCGACATCCGCGACTCCGAGGCCAAGGGCATCGTCATCATCCACCAGGAGCTGGCTCTCAGCCCCTACCTCTCCATCGCGGAGAACATCTTCCTCAACAACGAGGTCAAGGGCGCGTTCGGCCTCATCGACTGGAACAAGGCCAACAGCGAGGCGGCCAAGCTCCTCGCCCGGGTCGGACTGCGCGAGAACCCCACCACCAAGATCATGGACATCGGCGTCGGCAAGCAGCAGCTCGTCGAGATCGCCAAGGCCCTCTCCAAGAAGGTCAAGCTGCTCATCCTCGACGAGCCGACCGCCGCCCTCAACGATGAGGACTCAGACCACCTGCTCGACCTGATCCTGCACCTCAAGGGCCAGGGCATCACGTCGATCATCATCAGCCACAAGCTCAACGAGATCAAGAAGATCGCGGACTCCGTCACGGTCATCCGCGACGGCAAGACGATCGAGACGATCGCCAAGTCCGACGTGACCGAGGAGCGCATCATCAAGGACATGGTGGGCCGCGACCTCGAGCACCGCTACCCGGACCACACGCCGCACATCGGCGAGGAGATCCTTCGGGTCGAGAACTGGACGGCGCACCACCCACAGGACGTCACGCGCGTCATGGTCGACAACGTCAACCTCAACGTGCGCCGCGGCGAGATCGTCGGAATCGCGGGCCTCATGGGCGCCGGCCGCACCGAGTTCGCGATGAGCCTGTTCGGCCGCAGCTACGGCTCGCGCATCTCGGGCAAGGTCTTCAAGAGCGGCAAGGAGATCCAGACCCGCAGCGTCGCCGAGGCGATTCAGAACGGTCTCGCCTACGCGACGGAGGACCGCAAGCAGTTCGGCCTCAACCTCATCGACGACATCAAGCGAAACATCTCGGCGGCCTCGCTCGAGAAGCTCTCCAAGGGCGGCCTCGTCAACGACAACGAGGAGTTCAAGGTCGCCAACGAGTACCGCAAGTCGATGAACATCAAGGCGCCCTCGGTGCTCTCCAAGACCGGCAAGCTCTCGGGCGGCAACCAGCAGAAGGTCGTGCTGAGCAAGTGGATCTACTCCGACCCGGATGTCCTGATCCTGGATGAGCCCACGCGCGGCATCGACGTGGGCGCCAAGTACGAGATCTACACGATCATCAACAAGCTCGCCGCGGAGGGCAAGGGGATCATCGTCATCTCGTCGGAGCTGCCGGAACTGCTGGGCATTTGCGACCGGATCTACGCCCTCTCGGAGGGACGCATCACGGGCGAGCTGCCCATTGCGGACGCCACCCCCGAGGCCGTCCTCACCCTCATGACCATGGAATCGCCCCGCTAGCGGGCCTGAGCACACCCAGCACAAGGAGCATCCGATGACGAACACCGACAACGAACTCGTGGAGAAGGTGGGCCCGGCGCCCTCCCGCGTCACGTCAGCCATCAGCCACGTGGTCACCGACCTCGGCAAGAACGGCATCTTCCTGGCGCTCATCGCCGTGGTCGTGCTGTTCTCGATCCTCACTCAGGGCATCCTGCTGCGGCCGCAGAACATCAGCAACCTCATCGTGCAGAACGGGTACATCCTGATTCTCGCGATCGGCATGGTCATGGTGATCGTGGCGGGCCACATCGACCTGTCGGTCGGCTCGGTCGCGGCTTTCGTCGGCGCCGTCTCCGGTGTGTTCGCGGTCAAGATGGAGCTGCCGTGGTTCGTGGCGATCATCCTGTCGCTGCTCATCGGCGCCCTCGTGGGGGCCTGGCAGGGGTTCTGGATCGCCTATGTGGGCATACCCGCGTTCATCGTGACCTTGGCGGGCATGCTCATCTTCCGAGGGCTCGCGCTCGTGGTGCTCGGCAACGCGAACATCGGCTCGTTCCCCACGGAGTACCGCGCGCTCGGCAACGGATTCCTCACCGACCTGCTCGGTGAGTTCCCGGTCGACCCGGTGACGATGGGCGTCGGCGTGATCGCCGTCATCGGCTTCGTGATCCAGCAGGTGCGCAGCCGCAGCGGCCGCCAGGCCTACGGCCAGGAGGTCGAGCCGCTGCCGTGGTTCGTCGGCAAGCTCGTGCTGCTCGCGGCGGGCGTGCTCGCCTTCGCCTACGCGCTGGCCAGCTTCAAGGGCATCCCGGTCACCCTCATCGTGCTCGCCGTGCTCGTGATGATCTACGGCATCGTGACCAACCGCAGCGTCTTCGGCCGCCACATCTACGCGATCGGCGGCAACCGCCACGCGGCAGAGCTGAGCGGTGTCAAGACGCGCCAGGTGGACTTCTTCATCTTCGTGAACATGGGCGTGCTCGCGGCGCTCGCCGGCCTCGTCTTCACCGCACGATTGAACCTCGCGGGCCCGAAGGCCGGTGACGGCTTCGAGCTCGAGGCCATCTCCGCGGCCTTCATCGGCGGCGCGGCGGTGCAGGGCGGTGTGGGCACCATCGGCGGCGCGATCATCGGTGGCCTCATCATCGGCGTGCTCAACAACGGTATGTCGATCCTCGGTATCGGCATCGAGTGGCAGCAGGCCGTGAAGGGCCTCGTGCTGCTGTTCGCCGTCGCCTTCGACGTGTTCAACAAGCGCCGCGCCGGCGGTCGCTGACTTTCCCCGCACAGGCCCGGTCGCTCAGGCGGCCGGGCCTTTTTGCCAACCTCCTCGCAGGTTGGCGAGGTGCGCGACGATCTCCGTGCATCTCGCCGCTCAGGTCGCACCTCGTGACGGAGCCGTGGAAAACAGCCCACATCTCGACGACCTGCCCGCAGGTTGGCCTACAGGCGGGGCCACTCCCGGGAACGTTCAACCCTGCCGAGGGCCTCGCACATGTGAGCGTCCCTCTCGCCCCGCGGCGCCCCTCGCGCACATGGTTCTAGGCGCGACCGGCGGCGGCCCGGGAGCGGCGGGAGAGGGAGTCGATCACGACGGCCAGCAGCAGCACGGCGCCCGTGACGATGTACTGCACGTACGACTCGAGGAAGAGCAGGGCGAGGCCCGAGTTGATCGACATGATCACGACGATGCCGAGCACCGCCGAGAAGGCCGACCCGCGCCCGCCGAAGAGAGAGGTTCCGCCGATCACGGCCGCCGCGATGGCATTGAGGTTGGTGTCGCCGCCCCCGCTCGAGGAATTGGCGGAGGCGGCGCGCGCCGCGGCCATGAGCCCTCCGAGCGCCGCGAACAGCGAGCACAGCACGAACACCGAGATGTAGACGCGGTTCACCCGGATGCCCGCGCGCCGGGCCGCCTCGACGTTGCCGCCCACGGCGAACACCGACCGGCCCCACCGCGTGCGGGTGAGGAAGAAGTGCATGATGACGACGAGCAGCAGGAACAGCGCGAACGGCGCCCCGACCCCGCGGGAGAGGTTGAGGTACCAGGTCGCCACGCCGAGCAGTACGAGCAGCCCGACGCTGCGCAGCACGATCACGCTCGTGGGGCTCGCCGAGAGCCCGGCCTCCGCGCGGCGGCGCGCCTGGCCGAGCTGGTTCCCCGCGAACACGACCACGGCGATGACGATGAGGGTGTAGCTCGCCCACGCGGGCAGGAACCACTGCTGGCCGAACTGCACGATGACCGAGTCGAACGGGATGTTGATCGACTTCGTCTTGCCGAGCACGAACAGCTGCAGGCCGAGGATGCCCAGCAGCCCGCCGAGCGTGATCACGAAGCTCGGCACGCCGAACTGGGTGCGCAGCAGCCCGAACGCGAGGCCCGCGAGCACGCCGGCCACGAGGGAGCCGAGCAGCACGAGCGGCAGGGGCAGCCCGAGCTGCACGAACCCGACCGCGAGGATCGCCGACGACAGCCCGCTCACCGACCCGACCGAGAGGTCGATCTCGCCGAGCAGCAGCACGAGCACGATGCCGATCGCGATCGTGCCGACCGCGGCGCTCTGCATGGTGAGGTTGACGAGGTTCGTGCTCGACAGGAAGTTGGGGTTGAGCACCTGGAACACCGCCCAGATCACCACGAGCCCGAGGATGACCGGCAGCGACCCGAGGTCGCCCCCGCGCATCCGCTGGCCGAAGTCGCGCAGCGCGCCGCGCACCCCGGTGTGGTGGATGAGCCGCTCGTCCTGCTGATCCAGTGGCGCGGCGGGGTCCGTGATCATGACTGCCTCCCGGCCGAGTTGTCTGTGGCGCCCGTGATCGCGGCGATGATCATCTCGCTCGTGACATCCGCGACCCGGAAGTCGCCGTTGTTGCGGCCGAGGCGCAGCACGACGATGCGGTCGGCGACCGCCTGCACATCGGCGATGTTGTGGCTGATGAGGATGACCCCGAGCCCCCGCTCGCGCAGCCTCTCGATGAGGTTGAGCACTTCGGCGGTCTGCGCGACCCCGAGGGCGGCGGTGGGCTCGTCGAGGATGACGACGTTCGGCTCGCCGATGAGCGAGCGGGCGATCGCGACGGTCTGCCGCTGGCCGCCGGAGAGCGAGGCGACGGGGATGCGCACGGAGGGGATCCGCGCGCTCAGCTCGCGCAGCAGGGTCCACGACCGCTGCTCCATCTCCACCTCGTCGAGCGCCCCGCCCTTGCGCAGCTCGCGCCCGAGCCACAGGTTGCTCACGACGTCGAGGTTGTCGCACAGCGAGAGGTCCTGGTAGACGGTGGCGATGCCGAGGTCGCGCGAGTCGGTGGGGGTGGGGATGGCCGTCGGCACGCCCCCGAACGAGACGGTGCCGCCGTCTTGCGGATGCACGCCCGCGAGGATCTTCACGAGCGTCGACTTGCCGGCGCCGTTGTCGCCCACGATCGCGACCACCTCGCCCGCGTACACGTCGAGGTCGACGCCGCTCAGGGCGCGCACCGCCCCGAAGCGCTTCGTGATGCCGCGGAGGGAGAGCAGCTGCTCTGGGGCGCGGCTCTTCGTGCCGGTGTTCGTCATGAGTCCTATTTGATTCCCGCCGCGGCGCAGGCCGCGGCGTACTCGGGCGTGCAGATCTCGGCGACCGTGTAGATGCCGTCCGCAACCACGGTAGTCATGATGTTGTCGATCGTGACCACGACCGCGGGCAGCAGGGTAGCCGGGGTGCCGTTGAACTCGAGGTCGCCCGTGACCGGCTCGTCGTTCGCGAGCGCGACGGCGATCTCGGCGGCGAGGGTCGCCTGCGCCTTCATGGCCTTGTAGATGGTCATGTACTGGTCCCCGGAGACGATGCGCTGGATGCCCGCGAGCTCGGCATCCTGCCCGGTGACCACGGGAAGCGGCCGCACGTTGGCGGCTTTGAGGGCGGCGATCGCGCCGCCCGCCGTGCCGTCGTTGGCCGCGTACACGCCCGCGATGCGCCCGCCGAACTGGGTGATCTGCCCCGCCACCCAGTCCTGGGCCTTGTCGGGGCTCCAATCGGGGGAGTCGAAGTCCGCCAGCACGAGGTAGTCACTGCCCGAGATCTGGCTGAGCGCGCCCGCCTTGAACTGCCCGGCGTTGCCGTCGGTGGGCGAGCCGTTGACCATGATGATGCCCCCCGTCGTGCCGTCGGCGTCCAGCTTCTCCACGAGGGCCTCGCCCTGCAGCTCGCCGATGTTCTTGTTGTCGAACGACACGTAGTAGGCCAGCCGCCCGCCGTTGACGATGCGGTCGTACGCGATTACCGGCACGCCCTGCGCGTTGGCCGCGGCGACGATGCTGCCCGCCGCGGACGAGTCGACGGGATCGAGCACGAGCACCTTGACCCCGGAGGCGAGGGCGGCCTCGGCCTGCGACTGCTGTTTGGCGGCATCCTGATCCGCGTTCGAGTAGAGCACTTCGTAGTCGCCGAGCTCGCTGATCCGCTGCTCGAAGAAGGGGCGGTCGAACGCCTCGTAGCGCGCCGTCTTGGATTCGGGCAGCAGCAGCGCGATCTTCACGGCGTCACTGCCGGTGGTGCAGGCCGCGAGGCCGGAGGCGAGCAGCGCGACGATCGCGAGGCCCGCGAACCTTCTCAGACGAGCTGTGTTTCGGGTGTTTCTCACCGGGACCGCCTTCGTTGGTGGCTCGATTGCTGTGGACAAGGGATGGTCGGACAAGGGCATTACCGCGTGACGGTTCGTACGTCGGCCTCGAGGCCGACATTCTCGATGGCGAGGGCGAGGGCGCCGAGCAGCTCGGCGCGCTCGCCGAGCTCGCCCTGCACGATCTCGGGAACGCCCGCCGCGCCCGCGAGCGCCGAGCGCTCGAGGGCGTGCCTCATGGGGGCGAGGAGGGTCTCGCCGGCCTGCGCGAGTTCACCCCCGATCACGAGTCGCTCGGGGTCGAAGAGGTTGCACAGGCTCGCTGCCGCGATGCCGATGTGGCGCCCCGCGTCGGCGATCACGCGGCGGGCGCTCGCGTCGCCGGACTCCGCCCGCACGAGGAGGTCGCGCAGTCGCTGCATGCCGGGGTCGTCGCGGAACAGCTCGAGCAGGGCGGGCCCGCCCGCGAGGGTGTCGAGGCACCCCCGGCTGCCGCACTTGCAGATGGGGCCGTTCTCGTCGATGGTCACGTGGCCGATCTGCCCGGCCTTGCCCGTGACGCCGCGGTAGAGGGCGCCGTTGATGACGAGGCCGGCGCTCACGCCGTGGCCCACCCGGATGTAGACCGCGCCCCGCGCGCCGCGCGCGGCACCGGAACGCGCCTCGGCGAGCCCGCCCAGGTTGGCCTCGTTGTCGACGAAGCACGGCACCTCGATGCGGTTGCCCATCACCTCGGCGACGCGCACGTTCTCCCACCCGCGCAGGAGGCCGGGGGTCGCCACCATGCCGGTCGCCGAGTCGATGGGGGCGGGCAGCCCGATGCCCACGGCGAGCAGGTCGGAGAACGAGGCGCCCACCGACTCGAGCATGTCGCTGAGCAGCAGGGTCGCGCGGTCGAGTTCGCGGTCGTGGCGGTGGTCGAGGGCGAGCGGCACGTGGTTCTCGGCGACGACGGTGCGGCCGACGTCGGAGATCGCCACGCGCAGGTGGCGGCTGGAGAAGTGCAGGCCGGCGACGAGGCCGAGCTTGCGGGCGAGGGTGACCTCGACGGCGCGGCGCCCGCTGCGGGAGGTGGTCGAGGTGTGCAGCACCCCGGAGGCCGCGAGCTCTTTGACGATGTTGGAGACGGTGGCGGGGGAGAGGCCCGTCGAGCCCGCGAGCTCGACCTGCGTGAGGTGGCCATGGTGCAGGAGCGACTCGACGATACGCGCGCGGTTGGCTTCGCGTAATGAAGTCTGGGAACCCGGCGTTGGGTTGCGGCTCTGCACGACCCAAACATACACTTCCGCCGCCATTTCCCGGGCTTGCGCCCGGATTTGTGCGGCTAAACGACATATCCGAAGGTTTCGGAGAGGTCACGATGTGCTCAGTCTTGGATTTACTATTTGACGCCAAGCAATCGTGGGATTAGGTTTTCCGATGCAGGTCGCACCAGAACCGCCGGTGCGAACACATGACGCGGAGGTCACACTGTGGAGTTGGCGAAGAGCGAGCCGACCATCCTGGAGATGCGATCCATCACCAAGGAGTTCCCCGGAGTCAAGGCACTCGAAAACGTCTCACTCACGGTGCGAGTCGGAGAGATCCACTCGATCTGCGGCGAGAACGGCGCGGGCAAGTCCACCCTCATGAAGGTGCTCTCCGGCGTCTACCCCTACGGCACCTACACGGGCGACATCGTCTACCAGGGTGCGGAGGTGCGTTTCCGCGACATCCGGCAGAGCGAAGCCGCCGGCATCGTGATCATCCACCAGGAGCTCGCGCTCATCCCTGAACTCTCGATCACCGAGAACATCTTCCTCGGCAACGAGCCGACGAAGCGCGGCGCCATCGATTGGGTCACGGCGCATCGACGTGCTGTCGACCTCCTCGCCCGCGTGGGGTTGAACGATGACCCCGACACCAAGATCAAGAGCCTCGGCGTGGGCAAGCAGCAGCTCGTGGAGATCGCGAAGGCGCTCAACAAGAACGTCAAGCTGCTCATCCTCGACGAGCCGACCGCTGCACTCAACGAGGGCGACTCGCAGCACCTGCTCGACCTGATCACGGGGCTCAAGGGCCGCGGCGTCACGTCGATCATGATCTCCCACAAGCTCAACGAGATTGAGCAGATCTCCGACTCCATCACCATCCTCCGCGACGGCAAGACGATCGAGACTCTCGACGTGAAGGCCGACGGTGTCGATGAGGACCGCATCATCAAGGGGATGGTCGGCCGCGTGCTCGAGAACCGCTACCCGGCGCACGACGGCTCGACCATCGGCGACGTGTTCTTCGAGGTGCGCGACTGGACCGTGCGCCACCCGACCGTGCCGGACCGCCTGGTCGCCAAGCACTCGAGCTTCACCGTCCGCCGCGGTGAGGTCGTCGGCTTCGCCGGCCTCATGGGCGCCGGCCGCACCGAGCTCGCGATGAGCATCTTCGGCCATTCCTACGGCACCGTGATCGGCGGCCAGATCTTCATGAACGGCGAGGAGATCTCGCTCCCCAATGTCTCGGCCGCGATCGACCACGGCATCGCCTACGTGAGCGAGGACCGCAAGGCCCTCGGCCTCAACCTGCTCGACGACATCAAAGACTCGATCGTCTCCGCCAAGCTCACCAAGATCTCGTCGAAGACCGGGGTGATCGACAAGCTGCAGGAGCACGTCGTCGCCGACGAGTACCGGGGTGAACTGCGCATCAAGGCCCCCACCGTCGACGAGGGAGTCAACAAGCTCTCGGGCGGCAACCAGCAGAAGGTCGTGCTGGCGAAGTGGATGTTCACCGACCCCGAGCTGCTCATCCTCGACGAGCCGACCCGCGGCATCGACGTCGGCGCGAAGACCGAGATCTACAACATCATCCGCGAGCTCGCCGCGCGCGGGGCCGGCATCATCCTGATCTCGTCCGAGCTGCCGGAGCTGCTCGGCGTGGCCGACCGCATTTACACGATCTTCGAGGGTCGCATCACCGACGAACTCGCGATCTCGCAGGCAACACCCGAAGAACTGATGAAGAGCATGACCTCAACGAAGAAGGATGCAGCCTGATGACTGTCACCCCAGCGACCGCCCCCAAGAAGTCGATCCGCGACCTGAGCAAGATGTTCGGGGCGGGGCAGTCCGGCCTGCGCCAGTTCGGCATCCTCGGAGCGCTCGTCCTGATCATCGTGATCTTCGAGATCCTCACCGGCGGCAAGACGCTCGACCCCGGCAACGTCATCAACATCGTGCGCGCCAACGCCTACGTGCTGATTCTCGCGGTCGGAATGGTGCAGGTCATCATCGCGGGCCACATCGACCTCTCCGTCGGGTCGGTGGCGGCCTTCGTCAACATCCTCGTGGTGATGACGATCAGGCAGCTGGACAAGTCGATGGTGTTCCCGGAGGACCAGGAGAACGTCAAGGGCATCATCATCACGCTCATCGCCGTGGTGCTCGCGCTCGCCATCGGCGCCGCCGTCGGTGCGTGGCAGGGCTTCTGGGTCGCCTATGTCGGCGTTCCCGCCTTCATCGTGACCCTCGCCGGCATGCTCATCTTCCGCGGCGCGAACCAGTTCATCGGCAACTCGACGCCGCTGACCACCCCCGACTTCTTCGGCTTCATCGGCGGCGGGTACATCCCCGACTTCGGACCGGACTTCGGTTTCAGCAACGGCACCCTCATCCTCGGCCTCCTCGCCCTGCTCGCGGTCGTCTTCCAGGAGTGGCGCCTGCGCCGCCGCCAGGCCAGCATCGGCGCCGCCATGGCCCCGCTCTGGGTGAGCATCGTCAAGGTGGCGGCGATGGGCGCGGTCATCATCTTCGCGACCTACCTGTTCTCCACCGGCCGAGTCGGCACGAGCTTCCCGGTGCCGGGCATCGTTCTCGTGATCCTCGTGCTGCTGTACTCGTTCATCACGAACAACACGATCATCGGCCGCCACATCTACGCGGTCGGCGGCAACTGGCACGCGGCCGAGCTCTCGGGCGTCAAGATCCGTCGCGTCAACTTCTTCGTCATGATGAACATGTCGATGCTCGCGGGCCTCGCCGGCGTGGTCTCGGTCTCCCGCTCGCTCGCCTCCGGCCCCGGTGACGGTACCGGCTGGGAGCTCGACGCGATCGCCGCGGTCTTCATCGGTGGCGCCGCGGTCTCCGGCGGCATCGGCACCGTGATCGGCTCCATCATCGGTGGTCTGGTCATCGCCGTGCTCAACAACGGACTCCAGCTGCTCCACGTCAGCACCGACCAGGTGCAGATCATCAAGGGACTCGTCCTGCTCATCGCCGTCGCCCTCGACGTCGTGAGCAAGCGCAGCGGGGGCTTGTCCCTCATGGCGCGGTTCCGTCGGCCCGGCGGGGACTTCGCCGCCGACGACGCGCAGGGTCCCGTCGTGAACCCCACCGATCGGGCCGAGGAGACGGCCCGCCCCCAGAGCACTACTCCGAACTGACCTTCGAAGTAGCCCCGCGGCACAGCCGCTGCGGTTGCACCACCACCCCACACACAATCAAGAAAGTGATTTGACACATGCGCAAATTCGCAATCACAACCACGGCAGTCACCGCTGTCGCGCTGCTGGCCCTCGCGGGCTGCTCGACGCCGCGTGGTGACACCGGCGGCGGAGACGGCGACGCAGCCGGCTTCGACGCGGGCTCGGTCATCGGCGTCGCCCTTCCGGACAAGACGTCGGAGAACTGGACGATCGCCGGCGGCCTCTTCGAGGACGCCATCGCCGAAGCCGGTTTCGAGGCCAACGTGCAGTACGCGGGCTCCACCTCCCCGGCCCCCGACCAGCAGGCCCAGATCAGCACCATGATCGAGGACGGCGCGAAGGTCATCGTCATCGGTGCCTACGACAGCAAGTCCCTCGGCGCGCAGCTGAAGGAAGCCGCCGACCAGGGCGTCAAGATCATCGCCTACGACCGCCTCCTCGAGGAGAGCGAGAACGTCGACTACTACGCGGCGTTCGACAACTACAAGGTCGGCGAGCTCCAGGGCCAGGCCCTGGTCGACGGTCTCAAGGCCGTCAAGCCCGAGGGCCCGTACAACATCGAGCTGCTGTCGGGCTCCGCAACGGACCCCAACGCCGCCGTGTTCTTCAACGGCGCCATGTCGGTGCTCCAGCCGCTGATCGACTCAGGCGACCTCGTTGTCGTCTCGGGCGAGACCACGGTCGAGGCCACGGCCACCCCCGACTGGGACCCGGCCAACGCTCAGGAGCGCATGGACACCATCCTGCAGGGTAGCTACCAGGGCCAGACGATCGACGGCGTCCTCTCGCCGAACGACACCCTTGCCCGCGCCGTGCTGACGTCGGTCGCCGACGCCGGCCAGGGCCCGATCGTCATCACCGGTCAGGACTCCGAGGCCGCGTCGATCCCGCTCATCATGGACGGCTCGCAGTACATGACGATCTACAAGGACACGCGCAAGCTCGTCGCGCAGACGATCGACATGATCACGGAGCTGTCGAAGGGCGGCGAGGCCACCACCAACGCCGAGACCGACAACGGCTCCAAGGAGGTCCCGACCTTCTACCTCGACCCGATCGTGGTCACGAAGGACAACGCCGCCGAGGTCTACAAGGACAACGACACGCTGTTCCCGCTGACCCAGGGCTAGTCAGCACCACTGTGAGGCCGGTCGGGGTTCGCCCCGGCCGGCCTTTCGTGCGCTTCAGCGGCGCAGGAACTGGACCTGCTTCAGCCAGTGGTGGCCCTCGCCGCCCTCGTGGCCGTTGAACTCGTAGACCTCGATCTCGGCGCTGCCGTTCCCCGTGCTGCCGTAGTGGTTGAGGGCCGCGAAAACGCTCGACGGCATCACCACGGCATCCATGAGGCCGACCGAGAACAGGGCGGGTGCCGTTGCCCGTCGCGCGAAGTTGACGCCGTCGAAGTACGAGAGCGTCTCGAACACGCGCTGGGCGGCGCCGCGGTTCACCGACAGGTACCGCGCCACCTCCGCGAACGGGTTCTCCGGGGTGATCTCGACCGACCGGCGGAAGTGGCACAGGAACGGGACATCGGGCATGACCGCCACGAGGTCGGGCGCGAGGCCCGCCGCCGCGAGCGCGATGCCGCCGCCCTGGCTGATCCCCGTCACGCTCACGCGCGACGGATCCACGAACGGCAGCTCGCGCGCGGCCTCGACGAGGCGCACGGCATCCGTGAAGACCCGGCGGTAGTAGTGGTCGTGGGGCGACTCGATGCCTCGGGTCATGAACCCGCTCGTCGACGGGCCCGTTCCGTGCGGATCGGGGGTGGCGCCGCCCGTGCCCCAATTGCCGGCCTGGCCGCGCGTGTCCATGCGGATGTGCACGTAGCCCGCCGCCGCCCACTGCAGCCGCTCGTGGGGCAGGCCGCGCCCGCCGCCGTAGCCGACATAGTCGATCACGGTGGGCAGGGGTTCGTCGCCGTGCGGCCGGGTCACCCAGGCGCGCACCGGCTCGCCGGCGAACCCGGGGAAGGTGAGGTCGTGCACGCGCAGGTGCTCGAGCGGGGTGTCCGCGTCGGCGAGCACGGCGCTGCCGCCCGCGGCGCGCGACTGCGCGAGGGTCGTCGACCAGAACTCGTCGAAGTCGGCGGGTTCGGCCACCTCCGGCAGGAACTCGCGGAGCTCGGCCAGGGTCAGATCGGTGAAGGGCACGTCAGCGAGCGTACTGTTGGCCGGCGTACTGCTCGCGGATGACCGGGCGGAAGTCCACCGCGGGCTCCGCGCTCACCGGCAACGGCCACGCCGGCCGCTGCCCGCTCAACGCCCACGCCGCCTGGGCGGCGGCGCCGAGCGCGACGTACTCGCCGGGCTCGGGCACGACCACCGGCACGGCGAAGACCTGGGCGGCGATCGCCACCACGGCGGGGTTCTGCGCGGCACCCCCGATGAGCAGGATGCGGCGGGCATCCACCCCCTGGGCGGTGAGCGCGTCGAGACCGGCGGCGAGCCCGCACAGCAGGCCCTCGATCGCCGCGCGCGCGAGGTTCGGCCGCGTCGTCGAGGTGAGCGTCATGCCGAACAGGCTCGCCGTGGCGTCGGGGAGGTTGGGGGTGCGCTCGCCCTCGAAGTACGGCTGCAGCACCAGGCCGCCCGAGCCGGGCTCGGCCGTCAGGGCGAGCCGGCCGAGCCCGTCATGGTCGACGCCGAGCAGCCCGGCGATCGAGTCGAGCACGCGCGCGGCGTTGAGGGTGGCGACGAGCGGAAGGAAGAGGCCGCTCGCGTCGGCGAACCCCGCGACCGTGCCCGTCTCGTCGTGGGAGGGCGTGCTCGTGACGGCGAACACCGTGCCGCTCGTGCCGATCGAGACGACCACGTCGCCGTCGTTCGCACCCAGGCCGAGGGCCGCGCCGGCGTTGTCGCCCGCGCCGGCCCCCACGGTGATCGGGGGCAACTCAGGATCGAAGGCGACGAGACCCGCGGAATCGCCCGGCCCGAGCACTCTGGGCAGCGAGACTCCTGAGTTGCCGAGCGCGGCGGCGAGCACCTCGAGGTCGTACTGACCCGTCACCGAGTTGAAGTAGCCCGTGCCGCTCGCGTCGGACCGGTCGGTCGTGAGGGCGTCGAGCCGGGGGTTCTCCGGCCCGAACCCGCGCAGCCGCCACGTGAGCCAGTCGTGCGGGAGGGCCACGGCGGCGACGCGCGCGGCGTTCTCCGGCTCGGCATCGCGCAGCCAGCGCAGCTTCGTCGACGTGAAGCTCGCCACGGGGCGGGAGCCGGTGCGGGCGACGAGGTCGGGGATCTCCGTGTCGAGCTCCTGCGAGGCCCTCGCCGAGCGGGTGTCGTTCCACAGCAGCGCCGGTCGGATGACTCGGCCGCCGTGGTCGAGCACGACCATGCCGTGCTGCTGCCCGCCCACGGAGATCGCCGCCACGTCGGCGAGGCCGCCGGCCTGGGCGATGGCCTCCTGCAGCGCCGTCCACCACGCCTCCGGGTGCACCTCGGTGCCGGCGGGGTGGGCCGCGCGGCCCTCCCGCACGAGGGCGCCGGTCTCGGCATCCACGATCACGACTTTGCAGCTCTGGGTCGACGAGTCGACCCCCGCAACTTTCACCATTCAGGACTCCGTGTGGCTAGTGGTGGGAATGGTGAAGCTGCGGTCGCATGGGCCACCCACCCAACAGTGGCACCACAGCCTCCCGAATTAAGAAGGTCAGCGGGCACCGAGGAGGTGCTCCGTGGCGAGCTGCTGCAGGCGCACGAAGCCGAAGCCCTTCTCGTTGAAGTAGGTGTCGGTGTCGAACTCCTCGAAGGATGCCCGGTCCGCCAGCAGGTCGTCGTAGCTCTCGCCCGCCGCCAGAGTCGTGACCGAGAGCTCGTTCACACGCGAGGCCTCGAGCGCCTCCTGCACCTCCGGGTCGGCACGGAACGCGGCCGCCCGCTCCTTGAGCAGCAGGTAGTTGCGCATGTTGGCCTCGGCCGAGGCCCAGACGCCGTCCTCGTTCTCGGTGCGGCTGGGCTTGTAGTCGAAGTGGCGCGGGCCGTCGTAGCTCGGGCCGCCCTGCGGGCCGCCGTTCTCGAGCAGGTCGACGAGGGCGAACGCGTTGTAGAGGTCGCCGTGGCCGAACACGAGGTCCTGGTCGTACTTGATACCGCGCTGGCCGTTGAGGTCGATGTGGAACAGCTTGCCCTGGTAGAGCGCCTGGGCGATGCCGGCGGCGAAGTTGAGGCCCGCCATCTGCTCGTGCCCCACCTCAGGGTTCACGCCGAACAGCTCGGGGCGCTCGAGGGTGTCGATGAAGGCCATGGCGTGGCCGACGGTGGGCAGCAGGATGTCGCCGCGGGGCTCGTTGGGCTTGGGCTCGATCGCGAAGCGGATGTCGTAGCCCTTGTCGGTCACGTACTGCGCGAACACGTTGACGGCCTCGCGGTAGCGCTCGAGCGCCTGGCGGATGTCCTTCGCGGCGTCGTACTCCGCGCCCTCGCGGCCGCCCCACATGACGAAGGTCTTGGCGCCGAGCTCGACGCCGAGCTCGAGCTGGCGCATCGCCTTGCGCATGGCGTACCGGCGCACGCCGCGGTCGTTGGAGGTGAAGCCGCCGTCCTTGAAGACGGGGGCGCTGAACAAGTTGGTGGTGACCATCGGCACGATGAGGCCCGTGTCGCTCAGGGCGCCCTTGAGACGGTCGATCTGCTTCTGGCGCTCGGCCTCGGTCGAGCCGAACGCGAAGAGGTCGTCGTCGTGGAAGGTGAGGCCGTAGGCGCCCAGCTCGGCGAGCTTCTCGACCGCGTGGACTACGTCGAGAGGCTCACGGGTGGGCCCGCCGAAGGGGTCGGCGCCGTTGTAGCCGATCGTCCACAGTCCGAAGGAGAACTTGTCAGCGGGCGTGGGGAGTGTGGACATGGCGGTTCTCCGGTTCAGCGGCGTTGGTGAATAGTTACCGGATACAACATACGTGGCGAGCATCCGAACGTCAACCGGTGTGGCCGTGACTTATGCACCCAAATCCCGCGAAAAACAAGGGGTTTAGAAAATGCTTGCCAGAACGACAAATTGGGCGTTAGCTTCCCCACGTCAACAAAGAACGGGCCGTTTATCGGTCCCCTTCGCGGCTACAACGGAGTACCGCCCCAGAGCGCAGCAAGCATCCCGTGCTCTCACAGTCCCCCGCTCGTGATGAGGATCAGTGACGTCCCGAAGCCTGGTAATCACAGTCGAAAGGGATTTCATGACACTCAAGAGAATCATCGCGGTCGCGGCGACAGCCGCCCTCGCGCTCGGACTCGCCGCGTGCAGCGGCGACACCGGGGGCGGCGGTGGTGGCGATGCCGCCACGGGCAGCGTCGGCATCTCCATGCCCACACGCAGCCTCGAGCGCTGGATCAATGACGGCGAAGGGCTCAAGGCGCTGCTCGAGGATGCGGGCTACACCGCCGACCTGCAGTACGCCGACGACAAGGCCGACACGCAGATCAGCCAGATTCAGAACCAGATCGCCTCCGGCGTCGACATCCTCGTCATCGCGGCGATCGACGGCGAGCTGCTCGCGCCCGTGCTCGAAGAGGCCAAGGCGCAGGAGATCACCGTGATCGCCTACGACCGCCTCATCAACGGCACGGAGAACGTCGACTACTACGCGACGTTCGACAACTACCAGGTGGGCCAGCTCCAGGGCCAGTTCATCGAGGAGCAGCTCGGTCTCGCCGACGGCGCCGGCCCGTTCAACCTCGAGCCGTTCGCCGGCAGCCCCGACGACAACAACGCGAAGTTCTTCTTCTCCGGCGCGTGGGATGTCCTGCTCCCGTACGTGGAGAAGGGCCAGCTCGTCGTGCCCTCCGGCAAGTCGCCGGCCAGCAACGACGACTGGGCGAGCATCGGCATCCTCGGCTGGAAGTCCGACTCGGCGCAGGCCGAGCTCGACAACCGCCTCGCGTCGTTCTACTCGGGCGGCGAGAAGATCGACGTCGTGCTCTCGCCGAACGACAGCCTCGCGCAGGGCATTGCCGCGTCGCTGCGCAGCGCCGGCTACGTCGCGGGCACCGACTGGCCGATCCTCACGGGCCAGGACGGCGACAAGGCGAGCGTCGTGAACATCCTCGCGGGCGAGCAGTCGATGACCGTCTGGAAGGACACGCGCGAGCTCGGCAAGGTCGTCTTCGGGTTCATCGAGGCGATTCAGGCCGGCGAGGAGCCGGAGATCAACGACACCGAGACGTACGACAACGGCGTCAAGGTCGTGCCGTCGTTCCTCATCACCCCCGAGGTCGTCGTCAAGGATGACGTGCAGTCGAAGCTCATCGACTCCGGCTTCCTCAAGGCCTCGGACGTCGGTCTCTAACCATCCCTCACCATCCGACAGCCGGGGGTGCCCACGCGGGCGCCCCCGGCCGTCATCCCGAAGCGGAGCACGACACATGACGGCGATTCTCACGATGACGGAGATCACCAAGGATTTCAGCGGCGTGCGCGCCCTCGACGCGGTGAGCTTGGAGGTGGAGCGCGGCACGGTGCACGCCATCTGCGGCGAGAACGGCGCGGGCAAGTCGACGCTCATGAAGGTGCTGAGCGGCGTGTATCCCGCGGGCAGCTACGACGGCTCCATCTGGTTCGACGGGCACGAGGCCGCCTACAGGTCGATCAACGACTCGGAGCGCGACGGCATCGTCATCATCCACCAGGAGCTCGCGCTGAGCCCGTACCTCTCCATCGCGGAGAACATCTTCCTCGGCAACGAGATCGCCAGCCGCGGGGTCATCGACTGGCCCAAGACCAACCGCGAGGCCTCCCTGCTCCTGGCGCGGGTGGGCCTCGACGAGAACCCCGCGACGAAGGTGCTCGAGCTCGGTGTCGGCAAGCAGCAGCTCGTGGAGATCGCCAAGGCGCTCAGCAAGCGCGTCAAGCTGCTGATCCTCGACGAGCCGACCGCCGCGCTCAATGACGAGGACTCCGCGCACCTGCTCGACCTCATCAACAGCCTGCGCGGGCAGGGCATCACATGCATCATCATCTCCCACAAGCTCAAGGAGATCCGCCGCATCGCCGACACCGTGACGGTCATCCGCGACGGCAAGACGATCGAGACGATCGCCATGGGCGGCCCGGAGGCGACGGAGGCCAGCATCATTCGCGCGATGGTCGGCCGCGACCTCGACCACCTGTTCCCGCCGCGCGAGCCCGACATCGGCGAGGAGCTGTTCCGCGTCGAGAACTGGACGGTGCACCATCCCGTCGACACGGCGCGCGTGGTCGTCGATGACGCCTCCTTCTTCGTGCGCGCGGGCGAGATCGTCGGGTTCGCGGGCCTCATGGGCGCCGGGCGCACCGAGCTCGCGATGAGCATCTTCGGCCGCTCGTACGGCACCCAGATCTCGGGCAGCGTCTTCAAGTCGGGGCGGCCGATCTCGGTGCGCACCGTGAGCGAGGCGATCAAGCACGGCATCGCTTACGCCACGGAGGACCGCAAGCGCTTCGGCCTCAACCTCATCGGCAGCATCGCCGTGAACATCTCCGCCGCGGCGATCGCCAAGCTCTCCCGCTTCGGCATCGTCGACCGGTTCGCCGAGAACAAGGTCGCGGAGGGCTACCGCTCGAGGATGAACATCAAGACGCCGACCGTGGCGGTGCTCGCGGGCAAGCTCTCGGGCGGCAACCAGCAGAAGGTCGTGCTGAGCAAGTGGATGTTCACGGGGCCCGATGTGCTCATCCTCGATGAGCCCACGCGCGGCATCGACGTGGGCGCCAAGTACGAGATCTACGGCATCATCAACGACCTCGCCGCGCAGGGCAAGGCGGTCATCGTCATCTCCTCAGAGCTGCCGGAGCTCATCGGCCTCGCCGACCGCATCTACGCGATCTCGGAGGGCAGGATCACGGGCGAGGTCGACCGCGCCGACGCCACGCAGGAACAACTCATGCACTACATGACCGCGGGAAAGGACTGACCCCGATGAGCACGACCACCCCGAAGCAGACCCGCAGGCTCCCGCGCGTGCGGATCGACCTGCGCCAGTACGGCATCCTCGCGGCGCTCGCCGTGATCGTGATCCTGTTCCAGGTGCTCACGAACGGCAGGCTGCTGCTGCCCGGCAACATCAACAACCTCATCCAGCAGAACGCCTACGTGCTCATCCTCGCGGTGGGCATGGTGATCGTGATCATCGCCGGGCACATCGACCTCTCGGTGGGCTCCGTGGTCGCCATGGTGGGCGCGGTGTCGGCCATCGCGATGACCCAGTGGGGGGTGCCCTGGTGGGGCGCCGTGATCCTCGCGCTCGTGCTCGGCGCCGTCGTGGGCGCGTGGCAGGGCTTCTGGATCGCCTTCGTGGGGATACCCGCCTTCATCGTGACCCTCGCGGGGATGCTGCTGTTCCGGGGCCTCACCCTCGTGTTCCTCACGGGCGGCACGATCAACGCACTGCCCTCCGAGTTCAACGCGATCGGCGGCGGCTGGCTGCCCGAGTTGTTCGGCACGATCGGTGAGGGGCGCGGCAGCCGCGACATCCTGACGATCGTGCTCGGCGTCATGGCGGCCGCCCTGCTGCTCGTGCAGCAGTTGGGGTCGCGGCGCAAGCAGCGCAAGCTCGAGCTCCCGGTCGAGAACGCGGCGTCGTTCTGGGCGAAGAACGGCATCGCCGTGATCGTCATCCTCGCGCTGTGCTTCCAGATCTCCGCCTACCGCGGCACGCCCATCATCCTGCTCGTGCTCGCCGGCCTCATCCTGCTGTTCACGTTCGTGCTGAACCAGACCGTGTTCGGCCGTCACGTCTACGCGATCGGCGGCAACCTGTTCGCCGCGCAGATGAGCGGCATCAAGACGTCGTGGGTCAACTTCTTCATCTTCGTGAACATGGGCACTCTCGCGGGCCTCGCGGGGGTGGTGACGACCGCGAGGGCCGGCGGTGCCGTGGCGTCGGCGGGCCAGAGCTTCGAGCTCGACGCGATCGCCGCGGTGTTCATCGGTGGTGCGGCCGTGACGGGCGGCATCGGCACGGTCATCGGCGCCGTGATCGGCGCGCTCATCATGGGCGTGCTCAACATGGGGCTCTCGATCCTGTCGGTCGACGCGGCGTGGCAGCAGGCCATCAAGGGGCTCGTGCTGCTGTTCGCGGTCGCCTTCGACGTGCTGAGCAAGCGGCGCGCGGGGGGCCGGTAGTCTGCCAACATGAACGGGATGTCCGCGCAGCTGCCCCCGGGTAGCGGCGCCAGGGGCGAGGTCACCCGCCGTCACAACCTGTCGACCGTGCTCACGCTGCTGCACCGGGGCTCGCAGCCGCGCTCGCAGCTCACCGCGCGCACAGGACTCAACCGCTCCACCGTCGCCGCACTCATCGCCGAGCTCGCCGACCTGGGGCTCGCCTACGAGTCGGAGCCCGACCCCACGCGCCAGGTGGGCCGGCCCAGCCCCATGGCGCACGCCGACCCGCGCGCGGTGGCGATCGCCGTCAACCCCGAGGTGGACGCGATCACGATCGGGGTCGTGGGCCTCGACGGACGGGTGGCCAAGCGCATCCGCTACGAGACGGAGACGGCTCCGACCGTCAAAGAGTTCATCAAGCTCTCGAGCGCCATCATCGAGGGGCTCCGCGGCGAGTTCGAGGGCAACGGCACGGTCGTGGGCATCGGCGTCGCCGTGCCGGGTCTGGTGCGGGCCGAGGACGGCCTCGTGCGGCTCGCGCCCCACCTCGACTGGCACGACGAGCCCGTGACCGCCCTGCTGTCGGACGCGACGGGATTCCCGGTCTGGACGGGCAACGACGCGAGCCTGGGCGCGCTCGCCGAGCAGATCTACGGCGCGGGCCGCGGCGTCTCCGACCTGATCTACCTCAATGGCGGGGCGAGCGGCATCGGCGGCGGCATCATCGTGGGCGGGGTTCCGCTCGCCGGCCGTGCCGGTTACGCGGGGGAGTTCGGGCACGTTCGGGTGGACACGGGCGCCGCGGGCGACCCGCGGGAGGCCGGCAGCCTCGAGTCGCAGGTGAACCGCGCAGACCTGCTGCACGCGCTGGGCCTCGCGAGCGCGGACGCGGACACGCTCGACTCGGCGCTGCTCACGTCGACCGACCCCGCGGTCGGGGCGCTCGTGCGCCGCCAGCTCGAGTCCCTCAGCACGTCGCTGCGCAACGCCGTGAACGTGCTCAACCCCGAAGTGATCGTGCTGGGCGGCTTCCTGGGGTCGATCTTCGGCGCCGACCCGGAGTTCCTCATCGACCAAGTTCGCGGGCAGACCCTCGAGGCGTCCTTCGAGGGCACGTCGATCACGCGCGCGCAGCTCGGCTCCGACCTGCTCATGATCGGCGCCGCGGAGCTCGCGTTCGCGTCGCTCCTGGCCGATCCGGCCGCGACCGCCGGCTAGCCGCTCACGCAGGCTCCGCCCGCCCCGCCCGTCCTTCGGGGTTCGCTTCTCCGGACAAGTTGCGGTCGAATCACACTGGTATCGCCCGACTTCGGCGTGGCGGCGAAGAACTCCGGAGAAGCGAGAGGGCGGGGGCGGTCAGGCGCTGCGGGGCGGCGCGGTAGTCGCGCGCGGCACGAGCCGCGTGGGCAGCTTGATGTGCATGTGCCGGGGGGTCTCGCCCGCCATGAGGGCGAGGATGATCCGCGCGGCGGTGGCGCCGAGGCTCTGCATGGGCTGGCGCACTGTCGTCAACGGGGGAGTCATCTGCGATGCCTCGGGGATGTCGTCGAATCCGATCACCGAGAGGTCGCCGGGCACATCGAGGCCGAGCTTCTCGGCCACCTCGAGGATGGCGATGCCCGTGAGGTCGTTGGCCGCGAACACCGCGGTCGGGCGACGGGGGGAGCGCAGCAGAGACAGCGCGGGCTGACGGGACGCCCGCTGCTGGTAGTGGCCCTCGCGCACGAGCGCGGCGTCGAACTCGATGCCGGCGTCGGCGAGCGCCTGGCGGTACCCGGCCTCGCGCAGGCCGGCCGAGCGCAGGTCGGGGCGCCCGCCGATGAACCCGATGCGGGTGTGGCCGAGCTCGATGAGGTAGCGGGTGGCCTCGCGGGCGCCGCCGTAGCTGTCCGATTCGACGGTGGGCAGGTCGGCGCGGCCGGCGTGCGGGTCGATGGCCACGATGGGGATGTCCGTGGACGCCCCGACCACCGTGGGGGTGACCATGATCGCGGCGTCGATGAGGGTGCCGCTCAGGCGCTGCAGCGAGCGCCGCTCCCAGCCCGGCCCCTCGACCTGGTGCGAGCCCGCGTAGGCGAGCAGGTCGAACTGGGTGTCCCGCAGCTCCGCCCCGACACCCTTGAGGATCTCGGCGCTGAACGGCTCGAAGTCGGCGACGAGCACGCCGATCACGCCCGTGCGCCGGGAGCGCATGCTGCTGGCGACGAGGCTGGATTCGTAGCCGAGCTCCTCGACCACCTTGAGCACCCGAGCCGCCGTGCTCTCCGAGATCCCGTACCTGCCGTTCACCGCTTTGGACACTGTGGCGACGGAAACGCCCGCAGCCGCAGCCACGTCGTTGATGGTCGTCCGTTGTCCCATGACGACAAACTAGTGCCTTCGAAAGCGATTTCGAAAACGTTTGACAGCGTTCCGGCCCGCTGTAACAGTGGAGGGAATCCGGGCCTTCCCCGGATGCTCCCGCCGCCCGCATTCCGCGTGGGAGCTCCGCACAGCACCACGTGTGGAACGGCACATCCCACAGCGCCTCGATGTCGAGCGCGACTCAATGAAGAGAACAGGTGGAATCAATGAAAGCCAAGAAACTCCTCACCGCCGCGGCGCTCGTCGCAGGCGGGGCCCTCGCCCTCAGCGGCTGCGCAGCACCCAGTGGCGGCGACGACGGAGCGGTCACCATGACGTTCTGGCACAACTCGACGACCGGTGACGGCAAGGCCTACTGGGATCAGATGGTCGCCGACTTCGAGGCGGCCAACCCCGGCGTCACGATCACCGTGGAGTCGATCCAGAACGAGGAGATGGACGGCAAGCTGCAGACCGCGCTCGCCTCCGGTGACGCGCCGGACATCTTCATGGCCCGCGGCGGCGGCAAGCTCGCGGACGTCGTGAAGGCCGGCCAGATCATGGACCTGAGCGACAAGCTCACCGACGAGACCAGGACCGCGCTCGGCGGCGTGCTCGACGCGTTCAAGGTCGACGGCAAGGACTACGGCCTGCCCACCGCCGTGCTGCCCTCCGGCCTCTGGTACAGCACCGACCTGTTCACCGAAGCCGGCGTCGCCGAGGCGCCCACCACGATCGACGAGCTCGAGGCGGCCAACGACAAGCTCAAGGCCGCCGGGATCGCCCCCGTGGCCCTCGGCGCGAAGGACGCCTGGCCCGCCGCGCACTGGTACTACAACTTCGCGCTGCGCGAGTGCTCGCAGGACGTCATCAACCAGGCCGCGGCCGACCGCGCGTTCGACGACCCGTGCTGGGAGGCGGCCGGCGACGACCTCGCCGACTTCGCGGCGACCGAGCCGTTCAACGAGGGCTTCCTCACCACCTCCGCCCAGCAGGGTGCCGGCTCATCGGCGGGCCTCGTGGCCAACCACCAGGCGGCCATGGAGCTCATGGGCGCGTGGGACCCGGGAGTGATCGCCTCCCTCACGCCCGACGCGGCACCGCTCGCGGACCTCGGCTGGTTCCCCTTCCCCGAGATCGATGGCGGCGACGGAACTCCCGGCGCGATGATGGGCGGCGTTGACGGCTTCTCCTGCTACGTGGATGCCCCCCAGGCGTGCCCCGACTTCCTCAACTTCATCGCCGAGAAGGACAACCAGGAGGCCTACGCCGTCGCGTTCGCGACCATCCCCGCGAGCCAGGAGGCCCAGGGTGCTGTCACCGACCCCGCCCTTCTGCAGCTCCTGACCGCGTACAACGACGCTCCCTACGTCACCGTGTGGCTCGACACCCTGTTCGGCCAGAACATCGGTAACGCGCTCAACGTCGCGGTCGTCGACCTGCTGGCCGGCCAGGGCGATGCGAAGAGCATCGTGACCGCGGTCAACGACGCGGCGAACAAGTCCTAGGGAACCGCATCACATGACATCCATCAGCGAGAACCTGCGCACTGCGCCGGAATCGCGCGTGGATCTCGATGCGGGCGGGGCCGACGTGACCACGTCGGCCCCGTCCCGCAGGCGGCGGCCGGGCGGCTCCCGTTGGCGCTTGCGCCTGGAGATCATCGCGCTCGCGGGACCCGCGCTCGTCGTCTTCGTGACCTTCGTGATCCTGCCGGTCGGGATCGCCGCCTACTACGGCTTCTTCAGCTGGGCCGGGTACGGCCCCGCCGTCGACTTCGTGGGTCTGCGCAACTACATCACCATCCTCACGGACCAGGCCTTCCTCGAGGCCCTCTGGCACAACGTCATGATCGCGGTGCTCTCCCTCGTGTTCCAGGGACCATTGGCGATCGCCGTGGCGCTGCTGCTCAACCGCAAGATGCGCGGGCAGTCGGCCATCCGGGTGCTCATCTTCGTGCCCTACGTCATCGCCGAGGTGGTCGTGGGTCTCGGGTGGGCGCTCATGCTGCAGTCCAACGGCGCGGTGAACGGCTTCCTCGACAAGATCGGGCTCGGGGCCCTCACTCAAGACTGGCTGTCTGACCCGAGCATCGCCATCTGGTCGCTCATGCTCATCATCACGTGGAAGTACCTCGGGTTCGCCGTGATCCTCTTCCTCGCGGGGCTGCAGGGCATCCCCGAGGAGCTGTCGGAGGCGGCATCCATCGACGGCGCCTCCTACTGGCAGGTGCAGCGCCACATCACGCTGCCGCTGCTGGGCCCGACGATCCGCATCTGGGCGTTCCTCTCCATCATCGGGTCGTTCCAGCTGTTCGACCTCGTCTACATCATCTGGGGCCAGTACATCGCCTCCACCGCGGGAACCTCGACCATGGCCACCTACATGGTGGCCAACGGACGCAACGCCGGCAGCTACGGCTACGGCAGCGCGGTCGCGGTGGTCATGTTCCTCATCTCGCTCACCATCGCCCTGCTGTACCAGCGCTTCCTCCTGCGCCGAGACACGCAGGGTGCGATCACTGGAAGAAGAAACTGATGGCAACGCTGCCGTTGACCTCGCGGATGCCCCCCACCGCACCGCTCCGGAAGAAGCGCCGCTCGTGGACCGGGCCGGCCGTGTACTTCTTCGCCCTCGTGCTCGTGGGGGTCCTGCTCGTGCCGGTCGCGTTCATCATTCTGGGCGGTTTCCGCACAAACTCCGAGATCACCGTCGACCCG
>Ga0247738_10000098_pt1 | contig 47062 bp, 14 predicted proteins | sample UWRJL013104B2_FD_180936 | JGI IMG/M metagenome (GOLD analysis project Ga0247738, IMG submission 180936) | Plant litter microbial communities from Arlington Agricultural Research Station in Wisconsin, United States - UWRJ-L013-104B-2 | ecosystem: Environmental > Terrestrial > Plant litter >...
GAGCATCATGCCCCCCGTTCCCCAAATTTGGCCACGAAGCAACCAAAAAACGAATCTAGACAACCAAAATACGAATCCAGCCAACCAGAAGTCGGCGAGATCGATGTTCCTGATTGGTCAACATCGATGGTTGATCACAGGAGACGTCTATGAACAATTTTATCGAAACACCGATGGTCACAGATTTATTTAACACGTTGAAAAGTTGGATTAGGGCCGGATTTACAGGTGGTCTCATTGTCGGCGATGCCCGATTAGGCAAATCGTGGGCGCTCAGATCTTTCATCGATAAGTTTGAGACATCCGATGGTGAAGCTATAAAAGTCTTTTACGTATCGTTTGCACAAAGAGACAAGGAAACAGTTCGTTCCGTCTATTTTCAACTCGCTCGGCGAATGGGGTTCACGGACATTAAAAAAACCGCCACTGCGGACGATTTAGAGGATTTAATATCGGTTGCGTTTGCAGACGCAGCGATGATAAACAAACAAGGTTACGTGGGTTTGATAGTGGATGAAGCACAGGAGCTTACATTAGATCAACTATCCGTGTTCGCTGAACTGTTTAACAAGCAAGACGAGGTGAATAATCATTTAATGGTATTTTTTATCGCGAATACCCAGCGGATAAAGACATTAACCAAAGAACTCCTTCAAAAGGAAAATGAATATTTACGAGAAAGGTTTTTTTACAATTTGTACAAATTCTACGGGATTCGAACATTGTCAGAGTTAAGGGAATGTCTCGATGGATTTGAGCGGCTTTGTCTTTCTACGGATGCTAATAAATCTCTTGTCGAGTTTCATTGCGAACGCATGGTGAACGACCATGTGCACTTGGTTGACTTGGCGGACTCTATGTGGGATGTGTACCAAACAGAGTATGCCACGCCTTTGGCTTTAACGTCTTGGGGAATGACTTACTTTCAGCGGGCTATGCTGATTTTGGTTCAGGATTACATCCCGTCTCACTGGAAAAATGACGATCGCGTCATCCGCGTATTGATCTCAAAAAGCATTGCTGCGTCTGGAATTAACCCTACGTTGAAAGCAGCATAAGCGTATGTTGGCAATCGGACGCTCACTACATCATCCATTTCAGAGTGTGGAAAATGGGTACCGTCAGTTTTTAGCGTGCAACGAACTTTTTGATAAAAAAATTATTCGTAAAGAATTGATGCTTTTATTAAATAAAGACTCTTCTGATCCGTTTTATCGGACCTCACCAATTTTCAAATTGTTTCGTGAATGGTTGGATCCAAATTTTATAAATGCACGTCGTGCACCTCACCGTAATTGCCAACGTTGTGGTGAGTCTTTTTATCACTCGAGTCTATTTGATTTGCCGTGGCTACGGAATTGCCCCTTACATCCTCAAGAACGCTTGACCGAAAATTGCCCCGAATGTGGAAAGCGATGGTTCTCGAACAGCAAGACGTGTTCATGTTGTGGTATCCATGTGCGATTTTCAATAATTCTACAGAGGCGGCAATGCGCTGGCGCAAGTTGGGATCTTTTAAAATCGCTTAAGTCTTTAGTGACGAATTTCCACAGAAAGTGCCATCTGACACAGGAAAATCTTAGCAGGTCATTCCTCCACGTCGACGAGGACGATCGAATCTTTCCGTCCCTCGCCGCGCATTTGTTTCCCGAATATACACATGTTTTTGCAAAGCTAGGCGTTGACATTGAACCGTGTACTGAATCTACCTTTGAAGAGGTTTCCAGAGAGAAACAGACATCGGACTCGTTAAGAAAAAGGAGAACGGAAATTTTTAGTGTTGAAGATGTCACGGAGCAAGTTATGTCTTTTATCGAGCCGGATTTAAACCAAAATTCGAGAGGAGTTGATTCAGAAAATGATTTTGATAATGCATCGACTACAGCTTTCACGTTGTGGAGGGACCTTATTACAACTAAGTACAAATATGGACTGGGTTACAACTTTAATACTCAATGCTACCAAATCTGCTTCGGCGTTTCAGGACCTGAGCGTCCTGAGCAGACTAACTCGCTTGTTTTCGAACGCGGTGGAGGACAGCGTGAGAGCATTCTGGTGCCCGAAGCGTTAAAAATGATGTTATACAAATACGATCTTCGGTTGAAATATTTTAGTATTTTAGAGGCACTTCTCTACTTTAATTCAGAGCTGACAATACCGTTTGATCATCGCAAGCCTATCCCCGCACTCGCCTATCCTAACGTGTCAAGCGCTCGGTTTATCGACGTTGTTTACGAAGATGGAAAGATTCGATTGATTTCACCCGCTTGGCTGAAGAACGGTGATCCGATAGGACTTTTTAGATTTTTTGGGGGGGAGCATTAGACTAGATCATGATGTTCACCATCGGTACGTCAGTAGCGAAACCCTTCCAAAGCGCGGAGAACGCATACCGCTGCTTCAGGGCGATAAATCATTCTCTCGACTCAACGGCAATGGTTAGAGAGCTTGCTGAGTTAACCGGTGATGCGTCTAAGAAGTTGTACTGGTTATTCATGAGTTTTTTACATCAGAAAAAACCTTTCGATATTTTTCAGTTAGCCGAACGATTTGAGGTTAAAAATTGCGCGAAGTGCTCACAAGAATTCTTTCATTGCGATCTTTACAACCTTCCTTCCGTCGTTCAGTGCCCGCTCCATCCAGGGGAAAGTTTAACCGTCAAGTGCCCAATGTGTGGAACGAACTGGTTCGATGGCTTTGGGACCACGCAAACTAAACGGTGCGATATTTGTGGGACCACTCGGTCCCCACCTTTATCCAAACGGGATGAAATTGATTTTATAAAAGAAAAGCTGACACCTTTGCTGCAGTGGGCGTCGGAGCTCTACCCCTCTTGGGTGAAATTTGAATCTGACCGCGACGACCCTTCGCTAAGGATTTTGAACTGGGCCATCAAATCCAATCATAGAACGCCGTTGAATTTTCTAGAAAGCTCTACGCCGGTTAGCTTGGTAAAGAGCAACTTTTGGATGGAAGGTCACGAAGCTTTGCACTCAGTGTTCGGCAACGATTTTCGTCCTTCACTACTGAGTCATATACGGCCTGAATATAGCGAGTCTATAAGATCGACATGCGTAGTCTACCCTATCGCGGAGCTCACATTCCCGACCTCCCCCGTTTCGAGAGGGAAAAAGGAGCAGTTAATTTGGGAACATTCACTTCGGAATCGCTTCCCCCGTAAACTCGAAGCGCCCGCTTGGCTCGAAGCGTCATTTAACAAAGCAACCCAGCATGTAAAAAATTTTATCATTGAAATGGGATTGTGCGAGTGTAATGACAATCCCACAAGCGAGAAATGTGGGGTGTGCAAATTGTATGTGCGCTGGAAAAATGCTGTGAGTCTAGATGGAGAGTTTCGGTCCGACAGAAATTATGGGCGCGTTCCCCGTCCATACACCTTCGTTGTCAATCAGATTGGAAGCCAACCATCAGATTGGGAAATTTACAGGATTGCTGATGAACTCCAAAAGTTACTGTTCCAAAAGGAGTTATGTGCATCTTTCCTTATCCGCCACCAAACGCTACGTGGGTCACCCCTCCGCGCATTCGCTCCGTTCACGTTGGAAAACGAATTCCTAGCTACCAATCTAAATTGCAATTTTATTTTTTGGTTAGATGCAGATAAACTCTTGCACGTTATGTATCCACGATATTTAAGTGGAATTAAGCTTATTCCGTCCTAAAAGCCATATCTGAAGCCCTCCTCACTACAAAACTTGCAGATGCCACCTAATTAATTAATCTTGTGCCATGCGCCGCACGATAGATTGCACATTTTTTGTTAAAGTTGCGTTTGAGATGGGAGTTAATAGATTTGCGCTACAAATTGCTTTAATTATGTGTAGGTTTTCCGAAGTGGGTCTATAAAAATCAATAACATAGTGCAAGCCCGATTGCGATATTTTTGTGGACGTGCACGCTTATGCCCAGTTAACATTCCGCAATACATCATTCAACGCGGTAACAATCGCCAGGTTTGATTTAACGGCGATGAAGATTTTGCGGCCTATGCAAATTGGTTAAAAGAATTTGCAGATAAATATCACGTGAACATACATGCGTGGGCATTTATGACTAATCATGTTCATCTATTAGCAACACCCACCGCATCTAATGCAGTATCGTTAATGATGCAGTCGTTGGGCAGACAATATGTCCGTTACTATAACCACACCTACAAGCGCACCGGCAGCTGTGGGAAGGCAGATATAAATCATGCGTTGTTCAAACGAGCGAATATTTATTCCATTGCTACCGCTACATTGAATTGAATCCTGTTAGAGCTGGCATTGTGAATATTCTGGAAGACTACGCTTGGTCGAGTTACGCGGCCAATGCACTTGGACGAGAGACCAGCTTAAGGACACCACATTCGGAATATTTATTTGGGGCGTAGCGCGGAAGAAATGGAGCAAGCTTATCGCGATTTATTTCTCTGCCATTTTGATTCGAATATGCTTAACACCATACGATCGGCAGTTGCTAAAACCCTGGCGCTAGGCGACGAGCGTTTTAAAATACAAATTGAAGAAAATTATAAACGGCGAGTCACTTCATTGACGTTGGGAAAGAAAAAGAACAAGACTTAACGCTGGCCTAAATTATTCAAAAAAGCACGGTCATAATATTAATGTGTGTGTTTTTTGCGAGTGGAGACTTTCAGTTTTAAGAGCATTACAGGGTTCAGTCACTTAAGAGAAAGTGGTTCTAGAAAACCGCCGCCGCCTCTAGCCACCACTGCTAATCCCCTCTACAATCTAGCGATATTAATTTCGCCGTCAAGATACTTTTAAGCGGCGCATATATTTATCTACCTTACAATTAGAGTGGTCAGGTCGGGCCTATGCTCGATGTAAATGCAAGCAGCATTAACTATTTAAATATTATTTTTACCAACGATATCAATTAAAGGAATTTCAATGGCCATTCGATTACTTCTCCTCTCACTATGCTCCGCCTTAGTAGTAAGTTGCGCTTCAGAAAAGCTAGTAGAATACAAATTGCCAGATAAAACTATGTTGCTTGGTTCTAATATAGGCTGCAAATTTGAAAACTTAATACTTCCCGAAAACACCTTGATATATGCGACAGGAAAATACAATGGAAGAGAACTTAACTCCTACATAGATAGAAGTAATCACAAAGTTACTCAGTTCGATATTGTAATCAATTCACCTAAAAAGCCAGTTGCATTAATATTGGGAGCTTACGAACCATCAGTATGGAATATAGGGTGGACAAAAAACACAAAGATTCTAGCTATTGTTGCCGCCGGGTATCATAGGCAAGCAGTTGTGGGCATGACAGAATCAACACCACTACTGATATCTACTTATGACAATAAAAGTGAATGCGGCTACGGTTACGTAGGCTCATCCGAAAGTTCAAAAATAAAACAATTGTCTACTAAAATTTTTAATCGCGAACCGGATTCCGTGATTGTTGCGAATGAAGGTACCGCAATAATTGGTGAACAAATCAACCTAGACGAAAAAATTGTTCGTTCAGATTACGTAACACTCAAGGACATTATTGAAAATGACATATATTTAACGGGTGACGCAAAGCTTAAAAAAGAACTTAAAGCAGGAAATATAAGAGAGCTTACGAAAAAAGATATCGATAACTGGACACGCCAGTATAAGAATAAGTTAATAGATAAGACTCAGGAAATTACCCTACCCGGTATAATGAGGAACAGGACAAACGTTGCAATAGATGATCAATTCGGTAGGAGACCGTTTACCTTTGAGGAGATTTATCACGGCTATGTTATTGAAAAAAAGATTACCTTCCCCGAAGGATTATATGGAATTAATTCGGCAACTTTTTTCCTAAAAAAGGGAGTCCCCTACCCCGAAGGAGATTTAGGTCATTCCACTGTTTTTGATTTTAACACCATGACATGTAACGGAGTTGAGTGTGAAGAACTCCAATCAGAAGAAGTGAAACCGCCAAAAACATCTATCGATTCGGGAGTGATGTTTAAATAGAGGGCCAGATTATTTATAAGTAATAAGCTTTGCTCTTAAATAAATTATTAAACATTTTTGTGCATCTCAACTGCAAGCCAGCGAGCTACGTTCTCGTTTTGGACGAATTGTTGCGGTCAAATTGTTAAAAATGGAAACGCGCCACCAGATACCGCGGTTATAGATGCATGTCTATAGTAATATGTGGGGCGTAATTTAAAATCGCCATATTTTTCAATGAATTACAAATTGTGATAAACAGCGAATTTGTTGGTCGTCCAGTAGTTCAGACGACCAATTTAACCATTTGCTCGCGCGCTTCTTTAATTCTTTCAGTTGCTTGTGTTAAAGCTTGCTTTGAGTTTTAAGCATTTCGATGATTCTGACGTCCAATCTTAGCTTCGTTTTTGTGTCAGTAACAATCTGGCGAGAACCGCATTCAAGCAAAGATGCATCCGGTAATTTACACATTCCTATAGCTCGCCAGAAGTGATATCGCAACACGCCATTTCTTTTCAAATAGTAATTCACTCATTTCAGCGTTAGTTAAAAATTAATTTTATCGTTGATTTGAAATGAATTTAGCTCAGCTTATTTTAGAAAAAATTTTTTAAGTTGGTCTAAAAATATACACCATATTTCTTATCCAGTACAAATTATATTTTGCTATTTTTTTTTAATCCTGCCTCCCTTCCCTATTTATCGTTGATTATGTGCATTCTTGACACTTGCTGCTAATAAAAAATGGTTTTTGCGTCAACAATAAAGATCATTGGCATTAAGTAAATAAAATAAATTTTCAAGTTTTAGTGTTTTTCAAGTCTATTTAAATTTTCACTAAAATCTTTATTAATAAATCGATAAAATAAATATAAAATTAGTCGCATAAACAACCATTTATGCGAGTTTCTGGTAATTTTTCACAAATTCCAGGTAACTATTTTACGGATTCCACTGTTTTGATAGGGCAATATCTTCAATTCCAAACGGTTAGGTTTTTTTATTAAAGTTAAAGAAAATTATATTTAATTAATATTTTCCAGTATAAAAATTTCAAAAAATCTACATATTAAAAATAAAATATTCAGAACAAGGATTTATTGTATTTTAAGCGACTTATTTGCGAATCTAGGCGACCTGCTGTTTGTGGGCTTGGGCGACTAACATAATAAGTTGCCGGACCAATAAAATTTTTAAGAAATTAAATGCGTAATAAATGTTTGATATAAGGAATTGATTTCAATCTCAGCGAGTGTAGCAACACCGCTAGGGATAGTGATGGCAATAGGGAAATGTGCATTCTGCTTGTGTGCCAATTTGGAGCATAGCTGTTTGCGTATTTATTATACGGCTAAGATTATCTTCAAGTCATGTGTCCCCCTGCACCTCCTATCCATGTGTTGTATCAATTCCTGATTTAAACAAAAGCCGGATTAAATATTTTTGCTCCGTAGCAATTGATTTACATCTGTGTTGACTGCCGACCTATTTTTTTCGACAAAAAAACAGGATTTTTAATTATTAATTCCAATGGATTAATGTGATGAATGAAATTACTGATCAAAAGCGCCTTGAGCTTGCGTATAAAAAAATCATTAGTCTTCAAGAAAAACTTAAGGAATCCGCCAGCGTCAACAATGCCCTCCTGGATGCTGAAAACATTCCTGTAGCGGTTATTGGTGCGGGATGTAGATATCCAGGCGGGGTCCAAAACGTACAGGATTTATGGAATTGCTTCGAAAAAAATATCAACTTAATAACAGAAATTCCTCAGACTCGATGGAATTTATCTGAAATTGTAAGTGCTAATCGCTCGGAACCTAATAAGACATACTGTCGCTACGGCAGTTTCTTTACAGAAATTGATCAGTTCGACCCCCTATTTTTCAACATATCGCATAAAGAAGCAGAGCGAATGGACCCGCAACAACGATTGTTTTTACAAGGGTGCTGGGAGGCATTTGAGGATGCAGGGTATAACGATTCGCGTTTGTCGGGTGTTAAGTGTGGTGTATATGCAGGTTCTTTAAATTGCGATTATACAAATGTATTAAACGACACGCCGCATGATATGGATTTGTTTGAACTCATGGGCACCCAATCGTCGATTTTGTCAGCACGAATTTCCTATTTAATGAATCTCAAAGGACCGAGTATTACGATAGATACCGCGTGCTCATCATCTCTCGTAGCTATTGATCTTGCGGTAAAAGCTATTCAGCGCGGCGAAATTGAGCTCGCTGTCGCAGGTGGTGTGCATCTGTATATCACTCCTAACTTATACATCATGATGAGCAAGGCCCAAATGCTCAGTGAAGATGGTCAAAGTAAAGCCTTTGACAATGAGGCAAATGGATTTGTACCGGGAGAAGGAATGGCTGTTGTTGTATTAAAGCGGCTCGATCAAGCTATTTCCGATGGGGATCAAATTTACGGCGTAATTCTGGGTGGAACCTCGAATCAAGATGGAAAAACTAACGGCATAACTGCACCCAGCTCAATTGCGCAAACGGAGCTTCAAACGGAAGCGTTTAATCGCCTTGGCATTTGTCCCTCTACAATTGGTTATGTTGAAGCGCATGGGACTGGAACAAAACTGGGTGACCCGATTGAATTTGAAGCATTAACAAAATCTTTTCGCAGACATACTCAACAAGCACATTATTGTGCAATAGGTTCATCTAAAACAAATTTCGGCCATACACTATCTGCTGCTGGCGTTACTGGCGTTTTGAAGGCAGTACTCTCGCTAAAAAATAAAAAAATTCCAGCCAACCTGAATTTTAATTCGGTTAATGAACATCTTGAGTATGACGAAAGCCCTTTTTACATTAATAACACATTGATCGAATGGCCGCAGCCCGCAAACTCACCGAGACGTAGTGCAGTAAATTCATTTGGATTCAGCGGCACTAACGTACATTTGGTTTTGGAGGAGGCTCCAAGTCTCATTAGAAATGAAGACAACGTGTCGCCGCCCGCTTATTTAATGCTCTTTTCTGCAAAAACCAAGACGGCTTTAACGCGCAAAATAAATGATATGCGTCAATGGCTCGAACAGAGTGATTCAGACATATTGTTAAAAGATATCGCGCTCACGTTAATGCGTGGTCGTTGTCACTTTAAATTTCGGACTGGCTTTATTGTCACATATAAAAGTGAATTCTTAAAAAAATTAAACGAATGGAACATTGTTGATAACCGCCAACAAATAAAATCAACAGATGTAGATATAAACGTTTTACTGCATAAGTTGGTACCGTTCAATGAGATATCATTGGAGCATTACATCGAGGGATTAGAAAATTTACTTGGGCGCTACACAGAGGGTGTGAACTGCAATTGGCATGACCTGTTAACGCGAGCAGATGCACGCAGTATTTCCTTACCTAATTATCCGTTTGAGAATGAAAGGCATTGGATTAGCCCACAGGGTAATGACACACACAAGATGGCTGAGGACGCATCAGACAACTCCTTTTCTTTTGTTGATTCAAACGTATCTACATTAGAAGCGCAGTGCTATCAAAAAACTTTTACCGGTAATGAATTTTATTTAAAAGATCATGTTGTAAATTTACGCAAAATGTTACCTGGGGTTGCCTATCTCGAAATGGCGAGATCTTCAGGCAATCATTGTAATAAGCCGCATAAAGTTACACGTATTGAAAATGTGATATGGAAAAATCCAATCGTCGTGGACGGTGGGCCACAAACAGTAAAAATCAGCCTGCATCCGCAAAATGATAAGGTCAATTTCCAAATATTTTCCACTACAAGTGATGATGCGAAAGGAATCATCCATTCTACTGGCACATTGAGTTACGCCCAATTAGGGTCTGATCAAGACGAATACCTTAATATCGAAGAATTACGTAGTGAATTGACTGAATTTATGAGTCAAAAACAATGCTACGATTCTTTCAAAGAACGTGGCCTGGTTTACGGCTCAACGTTTAAGCGCATTCTAAATTTATCTTATAAAAATGATCGCGCGCTAGCCACTATTGAAGGATCAGACGACGAGGATTCGTCTGACGCCCTGCATCCAGGAATTGTAGATGCTGCATTGCAAGCTTTATTGGTATTAGTAAATCAATTAATTAAAACTGCTAATCAACATTATCTCCCCTACTCTATCGAGTCCCTTGAGATACGCAACCCACTAACAACCAGATGTTATTCCTACGTGTCTCGCAGGGCTAACGTAAATCGTGAGGACTCAGCAGAATTTTTTGACGTAACTCTGACTGATGAAAAGGGTCGAGTATTATTAGTGGTTTCAGGACTTAAATTAGTTCCGGTAAAAAACAACATCGATTCGATGACCAACCTGGCCGAATCACTTTATTACACAAATAGTTTTATTGATGCATCAACTCAAGAAATTACCCCTGAGCAATTTCATAGCAGCTATCTCATCGGCAATACCGATATTGAAAAGAGCTCAATTATTGTTATTGGAAACTCGCAAGAGATTGACAGCCTCATGGATGACGGTTTTCTTAAACAATACTTGTCACCAATTTACGTAAAAAACGCCAGTGAATTTATTCCACTTGAACAAGGCGCTATTCATCTTTCACTAAGTGATCCTGATCACGCCAAACTATTGCACCAGGAATTGGCGAAAAATAATATTATTCCTGGATTTTTTATATGGCTACCAGAATCGAAAATCGATGATCTCAAAGATTTTGTTATTAAACGCTTGCAGTTTAAATGCAGCTTAATACAGCAATTGATTAAATCAAAATCATCCAGCCCAGTGCGATTTATTTCGACGGAAATTACTACAAGTGATGCATTACATAGCGGTACAGCGAATAGTGCTTTTTTCAAGACCTTAGCATTGGAAAACCCAAATTATGTTGGAAAACACATTATACATTCTGCGGTAATTGATAGACGAAGCTACACCCAGTCTGTAGTTAATGAACTATTTAATCCACATTTTACCCCTCATTTGGTTTGCTACAAAAATACACAGCGTTATAAAAAACATCTGACGAAGCTTAATGTAACTGACGAATTATTTGATGGATCAAAAAAATGCTCAAGCTCTATTTTTAAAGCGGGTCATGTTTACCTGATTACAGGTGGGCTGAAAGGAGTTGGCCTTGAGCTCGCGCAATACATTGCGCGAACTGCTGATGTCCACCTGATACTTGTCGGCCGCTCAGAGCCTGATAAACAGCAACTAGATCGCCTTGGCGACCTTAAAGCATTATTCAAAAATGGCAGTGTCTCGTACCACAAAGTTGATATTACAAATCGAGTAGAGCTTGAAAAATTTCATTCACATATTGTTGAAAAACACACTGGGTTGAACGGTGTGCTGCATAGTGCGGGAGTAAAAAATGATTCATTTATTCTTAAAAAACAAAATACGGAAATTGAGGCTGTTTTAGCCCCCAAAGTTAGTGGAACCATCAATCTCGACACCGTTACTAAAAACGATAATCTCGATTTCTTTGTACTTTTTTCTTCAATTGCATCTGTGTTTGGTAATCCTGGACAAAGTGATTACGCATTTGCCAACGGGTTTATGGACGATTTTGCAGCTTATCGTTGCGAACTTGTAAAAGCAGGGTCTCGTAAGGGCAAATCAGTTTCTATTAACTGGCCGCTTTGGCAAAACGGCGGAATGCAATTGGATGATGGTACAGCGGCAAGTATGCACGAACTTTTTGGCATGCGCCCTATCGACTCCCGTCTTGGATATAGAGCGCTAGAAAACAGTATAGAGCTTGCGCATCCAACGATCATGTATATGTATGGAGATCAAGTCAAAACGGATAAAACCCTTAAAAGTGAGATATCAAGTGAGCACAAGCAGGTGCCAACAGATATTGCGCAATTTGATAAAAAACAACGCACAAGTATCCTGGGAGAAGCTGAGCATTTTTTAAAATTGCTCATTTCAGATGAAATGAAAATTCCGTATGAAAAACTTGATTCGGACGCTCCCTTTGAACACTTTGGAATGGATTCCGTTGTATACATGTCTTTAAATCGAAAGCTGGAAGAAAAGTTTGGAAAAATTTCCAAAACATTATTCTACGAGCATCAAAACGTTGCGGCCCTAGCAAGTTATTTTATTGCGAATCACCTTGGCCGTGTACTGGATATCACCGATGTCAAAATAGAAGATTCGCACTCGGTAGACACTAAAATTGCTACGTCGGACCATGCAATTGAATTACATGCAATTAATCATTACGAAAGATTTAAACAAGTCAGCGAGCCAACTAAAACAAAATCAGCCGATATAGCAATCGTTGGTTTAAGTGGCAAATATCCTCAGGCAAATTCTCTTGAAGAATATTGGGAAAATCTGGTATCCGGTAAAGATTGTATTCAGGAAATTCCAGCTAATCGCTGGGACCATAGCCAATATTTTAGTGCAGAGCGCGGTACACCAGGAAAAACCTACAGTAAATGGGGTGGATTTGTTGATGGTCATGACAGCTTTGATGCGCTGTTCTTTAACATCTCTCCCAAAGAAGCATGTTTAATAGATCCACAAGAACGGCTGTTTTTGCAGACTGCGTGGCAAGCAATAACGGACGCAGGTTACACGAGTAAAAGCTTGTCTTCACAAAGAGTGGGTGTATATGCCGGTGTTATGTGGAGCCAATATCAGCTGTTAGGTGTGGACCCTAACTATGAAATAGAAGGCAGCGTACCGGAGTCGCTCATTTCATCGGTTGCAAATCGTGTTTCATATTTTTTTGATTTCCATGGACCTAGCGTTGGTCTGGATACTATGTGTTCCTCGTCTTTGACTGCCATCCACTTAGCATGCGAAGCGATTAGGTCGGGAGAAGTTGATTGCGCACTTGCCGGCGGAGTTAATTTAATAGTTCATCCCAATAAATATTTACGTCTGGCACAAGGAAATTTTGCATCTTCTGATGGTCGTTGCCGAAGTTTTGGTGCGGGTGGAAATGGGTATGTTCCGGGCGAAGGTGTAGGTGTAGCTGTGTTGAAACCGCTCGATAAAGCCTTAGCAGACGGTGACCACATCTACGGTGTAATAAAAGCGAGCCATATCAACCATGGCGGTAAAACAAACGGCTATACAGTTCCCAATCCAGTTCAGCAAGGCGAGCTAATTAAGGAAGCGATCAAAAAAGCCAATATCAATCCGGAAGCTATTTCCTACATGGAAGCACACGGTACTGGAACGGAGTTGGGTGATCCCATTGAAATTACCGGTTTGACGCAAGCCTACTCTCTCGGGACAGATCGAAAAAACTTTTGCTCTTTAGGTTCTGTAAAATCCAATATCGGCCATCTTGAGTCTGCTGCCGGAATCTCTGCTGTAACAAAAATTCTACTGCAATTAAAACACGATACCTTAGTGCCAACACTTCACTGTGAAGAGCAAAACCCCAATATCGATTTGAATGATTCACCATTTTATCTGCAAAAAAATCTATCCAATTGGTCGAACGCGTTACAGCGGAATAATGGTTCTACCAGAGAGTTAAGGTATGCCGCCGTTAGCTCTTTCGGTGCTGGCGGCTCCAATGCACATCTAATTATTTCAGAAGCTCCAAAATTAAATCATCGTAAGGCGACGCCAGGTACTGCAAAACACATTTTTATATTTTCGGCAAAAGATAAAAGCCGACTAAAAGATTATCTACAAATTTTTAGTGAATACCTGGAGAGGCCTTCAACATCAAGTATTATGCTTGAAGATATTACCCACACGTTGCAAGTGGGGCGCGATATGGAAATCGAACGCTTAGCAATTATTGCTGAGAGTCGCATAGGTCTTATTGATAAAATAAAATTATATCTAGCCAATGAAATAGAGATTGACGATGTTTATATCGGTAACAGCTCTGGCGCAAAGAAATCTAATTCATTACTTCCGGAAGGCGAAAGTGGTCGCGAATATATTAATAACTTAATTAAAAACAAGGAATTGACAAAAATTTCTGCACTTTGGGTGCAAGGTGCGTTAATAGATTGGGTGCAATTTTACAATGGCCACACCCCATTCAAAACTTCGCTACCGTCGCCACCCTTTCAATGCTCTCCATTTTGGATTAAACAGAAATCCAACGCAAACCAAACAGAATCTCTCAGCCTGATTAGAAAAAATAGATATCTACATCCTCTTATTGATGCGAACACATCCACATTTGAGCAACAGTCATTTTCGAAAACTTTTTCGGGTGACGAACAATATTTAGCGAACCATATTATATTGGGGCGAAAACTATTACCTGGTGCAGCATTTCTTGAAATGGCAAGAGCAGCCGCGCAACTCGCCGGGGCTAAAAATGTTAGCGCTATACAGAATGTGCGTTGGATCGCCCCACTTACTGTGCCTAACACGTCTATTAACACACACGTTAATTTATATCTTAATGAGCAGAATATTGAATTTAAAATAACGTCCGATGTTTCAGGGCTAGCGGAGACCGAGTTGTGTACAGGCGACATCATTATCGAAACACTGCCCCCTACTCCCGCAGATAAAAAATATGTAAATATCAAAGAAATACAAGGAAAACTTCCGAACTACATTAATGAAAGTGTTTTTTATGAAGAGCTAAAAAAATTAGGATTTGAATATTCAGGAAATTTCAAATCTTTACATGAGATACATTACGATCAAAACTCTGTGGTTGCCGTACTAGCTAAAGCAGCCATAGATCAAGTCGAGAAATCCGGTTGTCAGCTTGATGTTGTTGTCATAGATGCAGCCTTCCAGAGCTTGGTTACCCTGACAGGTTTTAATAATCTTGATAGCAAAATTCGGTATGTGCCTGCAGCACTCGGCTCCATTACCCGTACAGGTGATTTGAGCGCCGCAAAATATATTTATGGAACATTAAGTCAACGAGGTCAAAAAACAGGACAACTGTGCTTTAACCTAAAAATTCTTGCCGAAAATGGTAATGAGTTGATAGCGATTAGAGATTTTGTTGTAGCACCTATTAGTGTTGAATCCACTAATGTTGAATCTGCTACCGTTGAATCTACTAGCATCGAATCTAGACATGTCGAATCTGCGCTGATAGATGGTGAGTCACAGCTGGAGTTTTGGCAAACTCTATGGGCTCCGATCAGTATTCCTTCAATAAGAGCGGATCAAAATAAAATACTAATTGAGTGTGGAAAATCGGCACCAGTTGATTTTGATGGAATTGTTGTTAAATCCTCTTCAGCATTCAATAGTGATGATAGCTTTATCATTGAAACCGAATTTGAAAAAGCAGATTGCTGGACCAAGGTATTTAATCAAGTCAATGAAGTTTACGAGAATTCGCCCGAATACCATTTGATAATCAACACAGGTAATCCATTAAATACCAGCGACGATCTCGCTCAGATTTTCAAAACCATCAAAGCACTAGTAGATGGTGCAAGACGTTTGGAATTCATACCCAATTTCAATCTGACGTTGGTTTACTTTTCAAACTCTTCTCAGTTAAATCATTATGCTTCGCTTGGCGCATTCCTAAAATGTTTACAGATTGAAAATCCACGCTTTAAATGTACGACCCTCCTCTGCCAGGAAGACATTACCGATTATGAGCTAGAACATGTAATAGCAGCTAATTATTCGATAAATTCTGACGCGGGATTAATGACAGAAGTAAAATTTCTGAATAATCACTATTACATTAAAACGGTTGAACCAGTAGATGTTGCAATACAGAAAGAAGGAATTGATTTAGGTCTTATCCAAAAGCATGGCGTTTATTTGATCACAGGTGGCGCGAGCGGAGTCGGGAAAATAATAGCGAGTCATCTTTCAAGGAAATATCACGCCAGATTAATTTTAATAGGACGTTCGCCAACCAATAATAAAATTACAAAAGCTATTAATGATCTAAAAGCACAAGGGAGTGAAGTGATATATCTGCAAGCAGACGTTACAAATGCGGCGGAAATGCAAGAAGTTATAGAAAAATCAATAGCTCGTTTTGGTCGCATCAATGGAGTAATCCATAGTGCTGGTCTCACAAAAGATGGTTACCTGATTAATAAAACCGAGGAAGATTTCAACGCAGTAATCGCTCCGAAGACAGCAGGTACAGTTATTCTTGATGCCGTAACCGCTAACCTTGAATTGGACTTCTTCGTATTATTTTCTTCACTAGCTTCTGTTATTGGAAACGCCGGTCAAGTGGATTATGCAACTGCCAACTCTTATCTTGATGAATTTTCCGCTTATCGCCAGAACCAGGTTGCTAAACACCTAAGATCAGGTAAAACAATTTCTATCAATTGGCCGTATTGGGCTGATGGTGGCATGACGATTTCGGCTGAAGATCTAACCCACATAGAGAAATCAACTGGACTAAAAGCACTGAAGACAGAAATAGGTAGCAGTGCGTTTGAAATGGCGTTAAGGCATGGTTCTGCGCAGATATTGGTGACCTACGGCAATACAAAAAAAATCACGTCAATGCTATCAGGCAAGGCTGACGTAATTGAAAGTTCTATTGATGTAGATACTGAATATCAATTGCCCGCCGGGGATGCGAAAGAAAGTATCAGTCAATATCTAAAAAAATTAATTGCCGAAGAAACAAAATGGGAAATTAATAAGATATCTGCTACTGAAACCTTCGGCACTTATGGTATTGATTCAGTAATGACATTGAACCTCACCAGAAAATTATCTTCGGTGTTTGGTGATTTATCAAAAACGTTATTTTTTGAATACTCTAATATTAATTCATTAAGCCAATATTTTACGATAAATCATGCACACGTTTTAAAAACAATTGTCCACCATGAAATCTCCTACAAAAACAATAATGACGAAAAGTTAGTTTCGGACAAAGTAAATATTCAATCGGGAACAAAAAAATATTCAGAACGCCGAGATTATCTAATTCGCCAAACATCTAATAAGCAATCGTTTCATAAGTATGAAGCAGAAGATATTGCAATAATCGGCATCTCGGGCCGTTATCCTGATGCTGACGATATTCATACCTTTTATGACAATTTAATGGGAGGTAAGGATTCTATTCAAGAGATCCCTGAAAATCGTTGGAATAATAAGAATTTCTTTGAGTCAAATAGAAACTCAGTCGGTAAAATCTATAGTAACTGGGGAGGATTTATTAAAGATGTTGATCAATTTGACCCGCTATTCTTTAATATTTCCCCCTCTGACGCCATTACCATGGACCCGCAAGAGCGTTTGTTTTTAGAATCGAGCTGGAACACGATTACCGACGCAGGTTATACCAAAGAGGTTTTATCGAATAAAAAAGTAGGTGTTTTTGTTGGAATAATGTGGAGCCACTATCAATTTGGAGGTGTCGGCACACATCCAGTCCAAAGTAAAAAATACCCTGAATCCAGTCACGCTTCGGTGGCTAACAGAGTTTCATATTGGTTTGGTTTCGATGGCCCCAGCCTCGCAATAGATACGATGTGTTCATCATCATTAACCGCTATACATTTAGCATGCGAGTCTATAAAAAATGGAGAATCGGAGTTAGCACTTGCTGGTGGTGTAAATTTATCACTTCATCCATACAAATATCTGCAACTATCAAGTTCTCAATTTTTATCGACAGATGGTCGTTGCCGTAGCTTTGGTCAAAATGGGGATGGCTATGTCCCAGGTGAAGGAGTCGGCAGCGTACTACTAAAACCCTTATCAAAGGCGATTGCAGATCAAGATCATATTTATGGTGTAATCAAAGGTACTTCGATAAATCATGGCGGAAAAAGTAATGGCTTCAACGTTCCCAATCCTCAAGCTCAGTCGAAATTAATTCGTGACGTAATTAATAAATCAAATATTGAATCGGCAGCAATTTCCTACATAGAAGCACATGGTACAGGTACCCCGTTAGGCGATCCGATAGAACTACAAGGTTTGAAAAATGCATTTAGTGAAATCGAGCTACCGAAGCAATGCGCAATAGGCTCGGTCAAATCTAACATTGGTCATTTAGAAGCTGCGTCCGGAATTGCTGGGCTTACTAAAGTTTTGTTGCAAATGAAAAGCGGGAAAATATTCCCATCGCTTCACGCTAAGGTACTCAATCCAAACCTTAACTTTTCTGATTCACCTTTCACGGTGCAAACACAGCTTAAAACCTGGGAAGCGAACGGCAGTAAATTACTTGCAGGAATCAGCTCCTTTGGAGCGGGTGGAAGCAATGCTTTCATGTTAGTTGAAAACTTTCACTCAGCTTATGAAAACAATGACTCCCCCTACCCTGCACTAGTCGTTCCATTTTCAGCTAGAAACGAAAAGTCGCTGCGTGAATACCTTAGCGTAATGGTGAGTTACCTTCTTAAGGTTAAGGTAGATCCTACCTTCATTTCCCCCTGCACATTCGCATCACTTGCTAAAACTCTGCAAATTGGTAGATCTGCAATGCAAGAGCGGATGGCTGTGATTGCATCATCTACCGATGAATTGTTAGAGAAACTCACTCAATTTTTATCGCAAAAGGAAATGCCTGATGGAGTTTATCGGGGTAGCACGGTTAATTACTCCCCTGATAAATCGGCATCAATTCAAGTATCGAAAGATAGTGAATTATTATTGAGCCAAGAGGCTCTGCGAGATGTGTCTCGTTTGTGGGTTTCTGGACATGACGTAGATTTTTCGATCATTTTTGAAAAATTATCGGCCACTAAAATTCCCTTACCAGCTTACTGCTTTGATCGAAAACGCTATTGGTATGAAGGATATCCAGTAAGTATCAATCGTGAAGAAATTGATTTATTAAATAGCAGAAAATCTTCCGAAACCGTTGTGCAGCGCCCGTTGTTAGCTAATAAAGTTTTGATCGATGATATCGATTTTTCCAAAAGCACACAAAACGGTTTAACGTTTAAATCGAAATTCGATTCGATGAGTGAAATAACAAAAAATCATCGTCTTCAACAACGCGCTTTGTTACCAGGTGCAGCTTACATAATGATTGTACGAGAGGCGCTTGAAATAGTAGAACCAGGTAAGCCGGTGCAAATAACTAATGTATGTTGGCATTCTCCGCTTTATACGGAAAAAAGTACTTCAGTTTTTACCACCATTGAACAGAATCCGAATGGAAGCTTTTACAAAATATGGACAAATGGTAGCGACGATATAGCTATTCATGGCAGCGGAACTATTTTAGGAAAAATACCAGAAATATCAAAAGTTTCTGTACATGATATAAATGCAATTGAGATTGAATCACTTGATTGTCACATTCAAAAAGAAGATTTTTATCAACTATTTGATGACTATGAAATAACTTATTCAGGCAGCTACCGCTGTATCGAATCGGCACTTTTTTCACAGCAGCAAGCAATTGGTAATTATCGTGTAGATGTCGATAGACTCGAAGCGACCACTGCTGATGACAGTGCAATTGTTGATGCTGCATTGCAGCTATTTGTACTGTTCCAGGATCAGAAGAAACCGCAAGCAAAACTCCCATTCTCGATTGATCAAGTGATTTTATGCAGAAATCTAACGTCTTCCGGGAAAATCATTGTTACGCAAACGTCTGTCAATAAAGGCAATGCGACTATCTATGACGCAGACAAAAATCCTTGCGTTATATTACGCGGTATAAATTTCAGAACAATAAAATCTATAAATCCGGTGCAGAAATCTGTATCTCCAAAAATTACTGATGTTGTAAATACAGCGACGTTGCACATTCGAGAAATCGTGACTGAAATTATCTGCAGCCGAATGAATATAGCGCGTTCAGATATAAGACCCGGAACACGGTTTGAAAACCTGGGGCTCGAGTCAGTAATGGCACTCGATATTACTAACGAACTCAGAGTTATTGCAAAAGACATCCCATCGACGATTCTATTTGAATACCACTCGATCGATTCACTTATCACCTATTTAACGAAAGAATTTGGCAAAGAATTTAGCGCCTTCTTAGATGTTAAAAAGCCATTGAATACTGAAGTATTAAAACCCGTCATCGAAAAAATCTATTTAAATCAGGAATCAAAAAATGATTTGCATCAGTCGACTATTGAAAAAATAAGGTCGGTATTTTCGGCCAGTCTAAATATCGAAAAAGAAGATCTTAAAGATAAGGTTAGTTTTGATAACTACGGTCTTGAATCCGTAAAAGCTATGGAAATAACCCGAACACTTGAAGAAATTTACGGAAAGCTCCCATCAACCTTATTGTACGAACACCAAAATATTGAAAGCCTTGTAAATTACCTTGTATCTGAAAAATCAGAGAGCTTGATTGAAACTGATACACACACTCGTGCAGTCGGGATAAGTGAAGCTGATGAACCACCAACAGCGTTAAACACATTCATTCAATCGCTAACGTCTGATGAGCTTCGACTTCACATCGACAAATTGAATGACAATGAAGTTGATAACCTATTGAACAATCTGCTTAAAAATGCAGATTCACAAATGGAGCAAAATTCCTATGAATCTTGATAAGGATCATAAACGCAAATTATTGTTAAGCCTTTTGGAAAACAGAACTCAAACCCACTCGACAAATAATAACGATATCGCTGTTATTGGTTTAAATGGGCGTTATCCAAAATCGCCTACACTAAATAACTTTTGGGATAATCTTTGCGGTGCGGAAAACTGCATATCGGATGTGCCCGAGGAGCGCTGGAACTGGCGTCAATACGTAACGGGTGGTGATACTGACTTTTCATTGAAACGCGCAGGTTTTATTACTGATGTTGATAAATTCGATCCGCTATTTTTTGGAATATCACCTCGTGAAGCTGAACGAATGGATCCTCAGGAACGACTCTTCCTGGAATGCGCTTGGCATACAGTAGAGGATGCAGGTTACACACCGGAAGCCCTCAACGCTAATGGCCGTCAAGTTGGTGTTTTTGCGGGCGTTATGAACGCCAATTATTCAATTCTTGGATCTGCCAGCTGGAAGGAAAATCATCTAAATAGCAAAGTTTTTGCTTGCAATCCAACCTTTTGGTCTATTGCCAACCGTGTTTCTTTCACACTGAATTTTACTGGGCCTAGTTTCGCTGTGGATTCTGCGTGTTCATCGTCCCTTACGGCTATTCAGCTCGCATGTGAGAGTTTACGAAAAGGAGAGTGCGATGTAGCGCTTGCAGGAGGAGTGAACTTAATTCTTCACCCTGCTCAACTTGATAGCCTTGCCAAAATGAAAATGCTATCTAAAAAAGGAAATTGTCATAGCTTTGGTGCGGAGTCAGATGGCTTTACCGATGGAGAAGGCGTCGGCGCTGTACTACTGAAACCTTTAATCAAAGCAATAGAAGACAATGACAACATATATGGGGTCATCAAGAGCGGTGCATTGAATTCCGGCGGAAGAACCAGTGGATATACTGTACCTAATCCCAATGCGCAAGCTGCGCTTATCGAACGAGCAATAGATCAGGCAGGAGTCAGTCCACGCGATATTTCATACATTGAAGCTCACGGGACAGGAACCAAGCTCGGTGATCCTATTGAAATACGAGGCCTTACAAAAGCATTTAGGAAATCCACTCAAGATAAAACATTCTGTGCAATTGGATCAGTTAAATCGAATATCGGTCATTTAGAATCCGCCGCAGGAATTTCTGCGCTGACTAAGGTTTTACTCCAATTCAAACACCAAAAATTAGTTCCATCTATTCATGCGGATGAAATCAATTCCAATATTGATTTTGAAAACTCACCGTTTTATTTACAACAAGGAATATCTGATTGGAATACCGGCAAAATAAAATATGCAGGTATAAGTTCATTTGGAGCTGGCGGAGCCAATGCACACCTTGTATTGCAAAATCATATTAGTCCCAGCTTGGTGGGTTTGGAAAGTGACGGACCCTACTTAATTTACCTTTCAGCACAATCCCAAGATCAACTCAAACGCTATGCAAAATCACTGGCTACATTTATTCTTGGCGAATTAAATAAATCGACGACAGATATTACTTTACCTAATGTCGCCTACACACTATTGGTTGGGCGAATTAGTATGGATTCACGCCTGGCAATTATCGCGCACGATTTAAAAGACTTACATTTCAAGCTGGATGATTTTGTTGCCGGCGAAGGTCAACGCAAGGGTCTATTTTTTGGGGAGGCGGAACAAAATCATAGCAAAGATGTGGCAAACATCAATTCTATAGATTCAGGCAATCTTGATAGTCTTGCAGAAAAATGGGTTTCCGGTGAAGTTGAAAAATCCGGAAATCGTTTTATCAACAAGAAAGCACGAAGAGTTTCATTGCCTGGCTACCCGTTTTTAAAGGAAAGATATTGGATTAACACAGACAATGTGAATCCTGGTCATGTTAGTACGACACCTGACGATAATTTAAATAACGTCATTCAAGAACAAGACGAAGGTTTAATTTATATATCCAGCAAATGGGTTAATCAAACTCTAAACACTAACAACAAAGAGATTGTTGAACGACGCTTAGTATTTTGTGAAACATTAAAACATATAGATATTTTAATCAAAGATAACAATGATCATGGGAATATTACGTGGATTATTCCCGGACTGGAAAATAGAAGGATTCAAGGTAACAAGTACAGCATTTCATTAGCTAGCAAAGAGCTGATGTTTGAAGGCTTGGAGGAAATTCTCGGGCCTCAAAAATCACCTCTGCAAATTATTTTTGGTATGCCACAAAGTGGTACTGCGGAAGACGACTCAGGAATTCGTGCGCTGTTTTTTTTAAGCCAATTTCTTATAACAAAAGAAATTGATCATAAAACATCCATGTTGATTTGGAACTCCATTGAATCACATATCAGTGGAATCTCTGGGTATGCGACAGCGGGCTTTGTTAAAAGCATTCGCCAGGAACGCCCTAGGCTGCGAATAAAACAAATAAACTTTCCGCGAGGAACAAACGAATATTCACTACCTTCGCAGTTGAATTTACTCAATGTGGAGATCCAGGATTTCAAACCTTCTGAAATAGTAGTGCGTTATCAGGATGGGGATCGAAGCGTAGAAAAACTTTATCTACAACAAGACATTAAAGAATCCATTAATCGCACAGTGATTCAACCGAATCGAACCTATTTAATTACTGGTGGTACTGGCGGTCTTGGTAGTCTTGTTGCGCGAAATATTGCACTGCAAGGTAGGGTTAACATTGTGCTTACCGGGCGCTCGCCATTAGATAATTCCAAAGAAAAACTTATTAACGAACTCAAGGCTAAAGAAAATGAAGTTATTTACTACTCGTGTGATCTAAGTGACCCTCTAGATGTCCACAGATTATTTGAAAAAATAAATAGCCGCTATGGAAAATTGGATGGTGTAGTACATAGTGCTGGAATTTTAAACGACGGTTTATTAAATGGAAAAACATGGAACTCTTTTAAAAATGTAACTGCACCTAAAGCTAATGCCATTCTCAATATAGATTCAATAACAGCAAATCAGGAATTGGATTTTTTTGTGGTTTTCTCTTCCGTTACGTCCATTTTGGGAAATATAGGACAAACTGATTATGCATACGCTAATAGCTTTCTCGATTACTTCACACAGTGGCGCAATGAGCGTGTAGCAGCTGGGGAACGTAAAGGAAAAAGCTTTTCAATTAATTGGCCAATATGGGATCAAGGTGGTATGCATATTGATCCAAGAGTGCTTAAAGCCATTGAAGAAAACATCGGTATAATTCCCTTGGGTACATCCATAGGGATAAGTTCATTTCTGGATATTTTGGAATCCAACGTAACTCAAGTTGCACCTATTTATGGAAAAGTCAGCAAGATTATTGGCTATCTAAATTCCCTTGGGGTAGCGAATATTATTGCCGAAAATATTAAGAAAACCACTTATCAAGAATCGCCAGCTACCAGAACAAATGATCACCCGGCTGAACAAACTTATCATGCCAGCCGCGAGCAAATAATTCCCTTGCTTATTGCAAGTTTGAGGGAATTAACTTCAGATACGTTGAATATCCCGCTTGCAAAAATTAATAATGACAAAGTATTGGTGGACTACGGATTTGACTCTATCACCATACAAGAGTTCTCGAGCCGGATAAAACAACAATTTAAAACTAATATTTCCCCTGCTATTTTCTTTGCACGCAATACGCTTACAAAAATCGCTGACTATTTAATAGAGAACTTTCCCAGCGAGCTTGCAGCTGCACTGAATCTTTCAGTGCATTTAACGACCGAAAAATTCACACAAGATAATCAATTCAATAACGTTAGTCCTAACAGAATAGAAACTGTTAAGCCAACAGAAACAAATCAATCGCCCGCTCTTGGTGATACTGAGATTGCGATTATCGGAATGGACGGAATTTTGCCTGGCGCGAAAAACCTGGAGGAGTTTTGGGAAAATTTAAAGCATGGAGTTGACGCGATTACCGAGATCCCTGCTGACCGGTGGGATTGGCGAGACCATTATGGCGAGGTGTTTGGTAGCGCCAATAAATCCAACTCTAAATGGGGAGGATTTATTTCTGACGTAGATAAATTTGATTATGAGTTTTTTGATTTATCAAAAAGAGAAGCTAATTTTATGGACCCGCAGCAAAGACTGTTTGTCCAGACGGCATGGAATGCGATTGAGAATAGCGGCTACAATCCATTTGCTCTTAAAAATGAAACTGTAGGCGTTTTTGCAGGAGTGGAATTCAGTGACTATAAGGATTTAATTGATAATTACGGACATTATCAGGCTGAGATGGCTATAGGGACTGCACATAATATGATCCCTAATCGGGTGTCATATTTCCTGGATTTACATGGTCCTAGTGAAGCAATAGATACAGCTTGCTCAAGTAGTCTCGTGGCTATAAATCGTGCAATTCGCTCTATTCAATCGGGCGAATCCAGTATGGCGATAGCTGGAGGAGTCAGTCTTTCTCTCTCACCAAAAACCATGATTGGCACCAGTCAGCTTAATATTTATTCATCCGATGGTCGCTGTAAAACTCTTGATAAAAATGCTAATGGCTATGTAAAGGGAGAAGGCGTTGGCGTTGTCATTCTGAAACCACTTAACAGAGCAGTTGCTGATAATGACAATATTATTGCCATTGTTAAGTCTTGCACTGTAAATCACGGCGGACGTAGCAATTCTATTACGGCACCTAATCCGGATGCACAAACAAATTTATTGGTGAAGGCCTATAAAGATGCAAAAGTCTCTCCGGAACATATTCGTTACATTGAAATGCACGGTACAGGAACCAAACTTGGAGATCCCGTTGAAGTAGAGGGAATCAAAGGTGCATTTCGAAAATTATCAAAAAGCACTCAAGGCGGAGAGCATATAAAAAATTGCGGTATTGGGTCGGTTAAAACGAATATCGGCCATCTTGAGCCTGCTGCAGGCATCGCTGGTCTATTAAAAGTTTTGCTTTCTCTCAAGCATAAACAGTTACCTCCTACTCTGCATTTTGAAGAATTAAACCCACTTATTCAGTTGGAAGACTCACCTTTATATGTTGTAAATAAACTTCAGGGCATTAATCGGGATATTGATAAAACAGGAAACCCCATCCCTTTTGTTGCGGGTGTTAGTTCGTTTGGATTTGGAGGTAGTAATGCACATATTGTGGTCGAAGAATGGCTAGCACAGGAGCGAAGCCATGATGACGTTGAGATTGCCCAACCACAGGTTTTTCTTCTTTCGGCAAAAACTCAGCAACAACTACAAAATTACGCCCAAAGTCTGATTGACTTTCTCGCTACAAAACCAACCCATGCCTCCTTGAGTGATGTCATTTTCACTCTACAAACTGGTAGGCAACCAATGACAACGCGACTGGCGATCGTTACAAATTCAATGCGAGATTTGGCGAGTAAATTGATTGCATTTACTGATGGAAAAACATCACAGGGAATCTACACAGGAGACAAAGAAGAACATAAATCTGTGTTAGACGATTTACAGGATACTGATTTTCAAGAGCACCTATTAAAGAAAAACGACGCTCATCTTTTGGCTAAATGGTGGGTGAAAGGTCTTGAGATAAATTGGCTTACACTTTATACGCATGGCAAGCCTAATCGTGTACAGCTACCTACATACCCTTTTAGTAGACAATCTTGCTGGATTCCTGCAAAGAAAAACATCAGTGTCGGCCAGTTAGCTGTGGCTGTTCAAGAACATACATCTCATGAAATCATTGGAGATAAAGAAACTCACGCACAAGACGATAAAAATTCATTAGCACATGATGATAACGTAGCCACCAGAATTTTAGCGAAAGTGGCAGAGGTCTCAGGAAAAAATGTCTCCGAAATAAAAACCACTCACAATCTCGCAATGGATCTAGGCCTGGATTCTATAAAGATGATGGGCTTGATAAATGATCTGATTTCTAAAAGTTCCGACGAAAAAATTCAGGGCTTTAACAAGCTGGGAATGACGGCAATTATTAATAAAGCAAGAAACGTAGAAAGCTTAATTGATATTTTTCGTGGCGATGGTGAAAAGAAGTCAATAGAAAATAAAAATCATAGAACAGTCAAAGGTGTAGAAAATAGTCCGGTAAATCCAGCGTTAATTCTCGATGCTCAAGCAATATTTTTACCAGCATATTTCTTAACCAAATCAAGCTCTCTTTGTTCTTATATTGAAATCAAAGGGAAAGTGGATCTTGGTGTGGCGACTAGAGTCTGGCACGCCATGATAGAACGCCACCCATCTCTGCAATTAAAATTCAATTGGCCATCATTTCCCAAGTCAACCCTTGGCGATATCTCCGCCGAATTTGTTGATGACTTTACTGATTTAAAAATACCCGTTATTAACATTAGTGATTTAACGTCAGAACAAAAAATACAATATATCAATGAATATTTTCATGAACGCTTGAATGCACAATGGAAATTGGATACATGGCCTCTACACGAAATCAGTATTATTCAGAAAAGTACAGACGAGTGCGCAATTTTCTGGAGTAATGAACATATTATTTCGGATGGCTTGAGTAATCAAATTGCACTAAAAGAATTTTTGACACACTATTCATTGATACTGACTGATCAGGAGCTTCCGGAAGCTTCACTTTCTAAACGGGAAGAGTACGGCAGAATAATTGAATCCATTAATAGTTATAGGCAAGATGAAGTCGCAGCACCTGATGTTTATTCAGCCAGTGAGTCATACGAGTTTAACCCAGAGAATTCGTTGCGCGATATAAATAATGCCCGTTTTGCAAATATCAAAACACTTCTCTCCAGCGCACAAACAAGCGCGCTATTTAATTTCAGTGGCTTATCAAGATTTAGCGTTAACAGCTTATTGACCTGCGCTTTTGTTAAAACACTTTCCAAATTTGACCATGGTTCTGCTTTTACAGTGCAGGTACCTACTAGTGGACGGACCTACCCTGACGTTGATTTAACATCAGCTATAGGCTGTTTTGCGCAAAACTTGTCTCTATCAATCCAACTTGTTAAAAACGGAGATGATCTTCATTTACTAAATGATATCCAAACTCGATTGGATGAAAGCTTGATCAGTACAGCCGATCATTTTCAAACAAGGGCTTTACGCAAGATTATTGAATCCATCCCCCTCACCGCTAATAATCAATTGCCCGATTACAGCCGGGATATGCTAATTGCCAGCGTCAAATCAAATATCTATTTTCCATATACGGGCAAGACGGGCATTAAATCAAATTATGCCGATTTGAATGTTACTTCCTACACAGCTGGCACTTCCAACTCACCTGGAGCTATTGATTTTCTACAAGAAATTCATGGGGACCAGTTACATATTTTTGTTAATTATGATGAAAGTTACTTTTCACGTACCTTGATTCAAAATCTCATTAACAGCTATATAGATGAAATAACAAAGCTAACTAGTAGTAATGTAGTGCGAAATAATGACCTTAATTCTTCGAGCTCAACAACCAAGACCCTTACAGGTTTAATTGAAACATTACATGAGCTGACTCATGTTATTGTCCGGGAAGATCAGTTCACAAGTGACTTTGAATCTGTACTGGGAATAGATTCACTTACAAAAATTAAATTCATTAACCGCTTACAAAATAATTTTTCAAAACCCATCAGCAAAAGAAAGCTCGTTCAATGTCGAAGTCTGGCTGAAATGCAATCTGTTATTGATCACGACGAAAAAAATGATCTCTTGCAGCCTCTGGAGACCGAGGAGAAAAAGTATATTGCTCCAGATGAAAGTTATGTGATTTCTCAAGATCTGTCGGCGCAGGATATGCCTATTCGGCACATTATTAATCAATGCCTAAAAACGCCTTATGCAATCGCAGTGACGCATTACAGCGGTCACTCGATTACTTATGGTGAATTACATGAACAATCCAACAAGATCGCAAACTTGCTTATTGATCACGGAGTTAAACGCGGCGACTACGTAGGATTAATTATTCATCGTGGACCCACGATGTTGGTCGCCATATTAGCGATACTGAAATGTGGCGCAGCATATGTTCCAATGGATCCGATATTTCCTGCCGATCGCACGAAATACGTATTGCAACATGCAAAAATAAAAGTTCTTTTGAGTGAATCGGCTTTGCTTGATCGGATTTCGGATTTATTACAGCACTCGGATGTTGAGGGTACTGTATCTGTAGTTTTGAATAAAATTGTGATGCTGGATTCTTCAGCGCCAGAGGCTATTAAATCGCTACAGATGTTTCATGGTGAAATTATTCAACCGCTCACATGGAGCCAATACTCTGCCGATTTACCCGATATCGAGATCCAACCTGATGACGATATGGTTGTGCTTTTCACATCAGGTTCAACGGGTAATCCTAAAGGCGTTTTTCTCCATCATCGCGGATACGCCAATCGCTTGATGTGGCATCAGAAAATATTTCAATTACAACCTGGTGAAAAAGTTGCGCAAAAGACATCTTGCAGTTTTGATGTAGCAATTTGGGAGCATCTTTGGCCGTTAATGTATGGCGGTGTTGTATGCGCGGTTGAAAAAGATATTGTTTCGAATCCGTGGGAGTTTGCAGACTGGCTGGTGCGTGAAAATATTGCTGTCGTACATTTTGTACCATCAATGTTTGGTGAATTTGTAAATGCACTGGCTAACGAAAATCAACATTTTCCATCACTTCGTTGGCTGATATTTTCAGGAGAGGCTTTACCAACCCCGACTGTTAGAAGATGGATTTCTCAATATGGGCTAACTAACGGGCTATGCAATTTATATGGTCCTACCGAAGCATCTATAGATGTTAGTTATCATTTTATCGATGCTGATGTAGACGATAACCAACCAATTCCAATTGGCAAAGCGGTTGACAATACAGTGCTATTTGTAAGGGATGAACTGGGAAATATTTTACCTCCAGGAAAAATGGGAGAACTTTGTATTGCTGGCATTCAACTTGCAAAAGGGTATCTTTATGAGCCCGAGTTAACTGCCAAAGCATTTATTCCTAACAGTTATGAAGGTATTCCCGGGAAAACTATTTATCGAACCGGCGATCTCGCGATTGAACGCGATGGTGGAATTTTTGAATACCATGGCAGACAGGACAATCAAGTTAAGCTACGTGGGTTTAGGGTAGAACTGGGTGAGATAGAAAATGTTGCGTCAGGCTATCCCGATATTGATGAAGCCGCCGTGCTAGTCATAGATGAAAAACTGTTTCTATGTTACGCAGGAAAACGGCAAGACGGAATGCTGATAAAAAGTCACATTGCCTCCAAATGTCCAAGCTACATGATTCCGCATGTTGTAATTCACCTCGACAAATTACCAAAAAATTCCAACGGAAAACTTGATCGAAAAGTGCTGTTAAATAACATAAAAAGCGCTAACGTCGAAAAAGATGAATTGATAGATGTTAGTGAAGAAGCATTTAATACTTTACCTTTAGGCCCAGCTCAAAAATGGATATTTTCATATTTCCCTGCACCTTACAGTTGGTGGGGTTGTAGTAAATCTACTGTGCCACAAGATTTCAACGTTCTAACATTTGAAAAAACGCTAAGCATTCTCGTTAAAAAGCACGATGCACTTCGCACGCTCTTTATTAAAGATGAAAAAGTAGAGCTACAAAAAATTCTTACTACCACCGACACGCCAAGGGTGTTAATAAAAGACTATAGCAATTTAAGCGGTAGATTATTCGAAAAGTCTGTGAGTGAAAATCTCCTGCTGGTTGCAGATTCGATAGTTCCAGATGTTTGGCCACTATTTAAAGTGGTTTTATACCGCGGTGCTGGAGGACATCATGAGCTAGCATGGATTGGTCACCATTTAATAGCTGATTTGATTTCCGGTTTCATTATCAACCGTGAAATATGGTCACTCTACAATATGGTTAAGAATTCAAGTGTAGAGCCGTTAATAGAAGCAACTCCCTCTTATTCGGACTATGTTAAAGATATCCAAAAAATTTACACTGATTCAAATCAGCAAACCATCAAAGACTTCTGGCAACGATATTACACAAAGCGTAAAGGCGTCTTCAAAATTCCGTTTGATCATAAGAAGGGAGCAAACACTGAGTCTTCTGAAGAGCGCGTGTCAACATCAATTCCAGCAAAAACCGTTAATTATTTGCAGATTGACGGCCGCGAATTTTTTAATACAAGTTTCTACAATTTACTGTGCGCCCCGCTTTACAAGTTACTCTCACTAGAGCTTCAGCGTTCCTGGGTAGTGGTCAGCCACAAACTTAATGGCCGAGGGTTAGCGGGATCTACAAATAATTATTTTGAAACGGTCGGAAATTTCGCAATCAACGTTCCGGTTGGTATCTCATTAAAACGTAATAACAATTTCAATGACATAGTTAAATCCCTTTCAAACGAGATAGAAAACCTACCAATGGGCGGAATCAGTTATGACTGGATTGCCGATCAATTACCCGCTCATGCCTATCCCGATTGCGAGCTAACAAGTATTCGGTGCAATTACCTGGGTGATATTTCTGCCTCGGTAAATGATACATCTGAAGTAAGTTCACGCCTGTCACTTCCACAACAAAAAAGAACTACACAACTCGAGTTCTTTTTCTACACGCGCGAAAAGACAACGTACCTGGACATATCTTTCTCAAGCAATTTTTATGAGCGAGAGACGATTAAGCGGCTGTCAGAAATATATCTGGAGCAACTAAATGCTCTTGCCGAAGAAATTATCCCAGAAATTTTTCACACCAATTAAATTACACGATAGGAGATAGAAATGAACAACTCATGGGCAACTTTTGTAATAAAACACCGACTAGCAGTAATTCTTATGAGCCTTGTTATCACGGTGGGCGCCGGGATGGGGTTGAAAAATCTCTATTTTGAGAGCTCAACGGATATTTGGTTTCTCAAAGACGATCCAGTGCTGTTGAACTACAACCAACTAAAGAATAATTTTGGTAGCGATGATTATCTCGTTGTGGGTGTTGAATCCACAACGAAAGATGGTGATTTAATCAATCAAGAAACTCTAGTGGCTATTAAGAAAATTACGGATTTTCTTGAAGAGCATGTAGCTGTAAATAAGGTTAGATCAATAAATAAGTTTGAGTACATATTTTATGAGGATGACAAGTTAAATGTTGAAACTGCCATTCCCTACTCTCAAAACTTTGACTTTTCTAAAGAAGAAATTTCAAAGATTAAAGAAATATTAAAAAGTGAAACTATTGCTCACAACTTATTGTTCACTGAAGATCTCAATCACTCCATCATTTCTGCTCGGGTTGTTGAACAGAAGGACTACACAGGACCAGATAATCCGAAAACCGATTTGGCCGCAGACTTCCGTGCTTTCGTTCAAAGTGAAGGTCTCGATAAAAGCAATAAATTCAAACTCAATTATTCAGGCTCATCAATTATCAGCGAGGCATTTTTTCATTATTCTACAATCGACCAATCTATTAGCTATCCACTGATGATGTTATGTATTTTAGTTTTCCTCTTTGCAATATTCAGAACCTGGATGGGAATGTTGCTGCCATTTTCTGTTGTGGTTGTTGCATCCATCGTATGCATGGGCGCAATAGGCTATAGCGGTTTACCGATAAATATGCTCAATATTACGCTGCCCACTATTTTGACCGTTATAGGATTAGGAAGTGCGGTACATGTATTAATGCGCTTTTACAAAGAGCAAGGCTTGGGGCGGAGCTCAAAGGAAGCGGCAGTAGAAACGATTAAAAAGAATCTAAAGCCTTGTTTTTATGCTTTCATCACCACTTTTTCGGGATATTTAGCGTTAACCACAAGTAAATTAGCACCCGTTGTAGAATTCGGTTTCGAAATGATGCTTGGGGTACTCATTGCGTTTTTATTTTCGTTAATAACCTTGCCGGCCATTCTGAGTTACTCACGAGTTAAGCCTGTCAACGCCACACGCTTGTCAACAACGGGAATCATTGCTCGCACCCTCCATGATTGGCCGCAAAAAATATTAGGCTTTCGTAAGCAGGTGCTGTGGTGCACTGCTCTCTTATTAATACCTTCACTGTACTTTCTTTCAAAAGTAGAAGTTGATACCAACTTTGTGCGGAATTTCAAAGCGGACGCTCCTGTACGTAAAGGGCTTGAATATTTTGATCAAACTTACAAGGGCGCTCTGTCTTTGGAATTCATGCTTGACTCAGGTAAAGCCGAAGGAGTTAAAGACCCAAAATTTTTGCAACGAGCGGTTGAATTCCAAAACTATGTAACTAGTTTAGAGGGTACTGGTCGCGCGACCTCCATATCAAATTATCTGATGAAAATTAATCAGGTAATGCATAACAACGATCCTGCTTTTTTTAAAATTCCGGAAACACGCAACCTGGTAGGACAATATCTACTACTTTACTCAAGCTCTGGCCCTGATGAAGATCTAACCGATCTTATGGACTTCTCAGGCCAGCATATGCGCGTCTCCGTTTTCTTTGCCGTAGCTCCTTCAAAAATTACCAAGCAACGGGTAGAAGAAATCGAGTCTTACATCGCTACTAACTTCTCTGACTTAAACATAACTACATCTGGACGTGCAGTGCTGTTTAACAATATGGATACGTACGTACTTGAAGGGCTTATTTCTTCTTTCGCGCTGTCATTTGCTCTTATCACACTTTGCTTTTTTGTTTTGCTTAGATCGATTAAATTCGGTCTGATGGCATTGATACCCAATGTGTTACCGATTATTTTCGCCGGCGCTGCAATGGGTGCTTTTGGAATCTATCTGGATTTCGCAACCTTAATGATCGCCGCCACAACATTGGGCATTGTGGTTGACGATACCATCCACTTTATGTCTGGTTACGTTGCCGCAAGAAAATCCAATAGCAATCATGAACAGGCAGTGACACACACAATTCGTCACAGCGGAACTGCATTGGTATCAACAAGCATCATATTAATCATTGGGTTTAGCATGTTGATGCTGAGTAGTTTCGTACCAAATATTTTTATGGGCGCTATAGGTGTTGTGGTGATCGTCGTCGCAATTCTTGGTGACATGCTTCTTCTACCTGCACTTCTTCCTCCCAATAGTTCAATTAAAAAATCTGAAGAGGATACCAATAAGCCAGACACGCTACGCACAAACAATTTGCTGACAGATAATTGAAAAAGGGAGATTAGACAATGAAAACTTCATATACCAATGTGCTGTTATTGACAGTAGTTCTGGGTGGCTCAACGCTATATTCCGGTTTTGTACAGGCAGAATCTGCCAAACTTTCTGCGGACCTTTCTGCCAATGAAATTGTTACAAAATCCGAAGAAAAATACGATGGTAATACCCAAATATCTGAATCAAGTATGTTACTTATTGATGGAGCGGGAAATAAACGCTTGCGTAAAATGAAATCTTTCCGCCGAGATTTTGGTAACAATCTGAAAGACCAAAAAACAATTTATTTTTTTGAATATCCAGAAGATATTAAAGATACAAGTTATCTTAGTTTTGATTGGGAGCCTGACGGGGTCGACGATGATTCATGGCTTTACCTGCCCGCGCTAAAAAAAGTAAAACGACTTGCTGCCGCTGATAAATCAGACGCGTTCCTTGGTAGCGATTTTACATATACGGATATTAAAACATCTAAACGGCAATATTGGGACTACACCATTGTCAGTGCGACTGAAAAAATAGATGGTCATGAGTGCTGGCTGGTTGAAGGTCTGCCTAAAAAAGGAAACGAAGAAAAAGTTCGTAGTGAAACGGGTTATAGCAAAGTACATGTTTGGGTAAGAAAAGATAACTTCGTTAAAGTTCAAGGTACATTTTGGGTGCTTAAAGGAAAGAAAATAAAATATTTCACTGCAACCGATATAGAAGAAATACAGGGTATTTGGACAGCAAGAACTAATCAAATATCTACTACCAAAAATGGCAAAGTTGAACATACCACCGTTATTAAACTGGATAAGGTCATCTACGATCAGGAGATTGATGAATCCTACTTCACCCCACAAAAAATGAATCGGGGTGTATAGATGTTTAGCATGGCTTACCCAAGGCTTTTATTGATGACCAGCATGTTTATGGCGTCTACAAGTGTCATAGCTAACGACACAGAAGCCAATCGGCCGCCTGTGTTTGATATGTCTTCAGTTAATGCGGATGTTGTTGCGAGTCAGTCGCCTGGCAATATCGAAAAAACCTCCGACGGCTATTTTAGCGTTGGAGGCTTTGTGCAGGAGAATTTAGCTTACAGCTACGAAGCAGATCATTTTTCATTTTCAAAGGCCCGCACATCGCTAGATTTACGGGTTGACATGAATTTTTCGGAAGTAGTGAAAGGCAAAGCAGAAGTATTGACGTCATACGACTTTGCCTATCACTTAGAAGGACGCGATGAATTCACCAAAGACACACTGGATGTTTATGAATCGGATACGCGTCTACAAGAGGCTTACCTCGATTTTGATTTCGCAAGCTGGTTCAACTTGAGATCCGGGCGCCAATACTTTACCTGGGGAGAAAGTGAGGGAAGTCAAATAGGTGATATCGGAAACCCACGAGATTATCGCGAGATGGGGCTTCAAGAAATTGAAGATGCACGCTTACCTGTAGGCGCCAATAAAATTACCTTTTATGGCAGCGACTGGGAATACAACATAATTTCAATTCATGAATTCAGACCCAACGAGTTCGGTGCAAAAGGCTCCGCTTACGATCCCTACATATCGATTCGCCGTGCAGGTGGAAATATCATTGAGACTAATGAGCCTGATTCTTATTTGAAAAATCCGGAGATTATTAGTCGGCTTTTTTTATCGCGATCATTCGGTGATGTAAGTTTTTTTGCCGGCGAGATCTATGATGACTTCCCTGTATTTGCCATCACTAATAACTCTGATGCGAATTCGATTGACTTTGTACCAGAATATTTTAAATACAAGCGGTTTGGTTTGTTTGGTAATTTTGTTAGCGGTTCCATGTTGTTTAAATATGACATCGCTAAAAGTTTGGACAAACCATTTAATCGAAGTGGCCTAAATATTTTTCAGCAAGTTGAATCCAATCAAGGAAAGATATTTGGTTCAATTAAATCAGACTTACTCCAATGTATGGTTGGATTTGAGTACACCGGCATCTCCGAAACGCTTGTGTCAGTCGAGCTTTATCGCGAGTCAGTTGAGAACTACGTAGAGAAAATATTTCAGGATGATGAACACTCAACTGAAGCATCTGTTTATATAACACGGGATTTTTGGAATGACCGGCTGCTCACAACTTTTTGGGTAAATCGTTTAATTACTGAGTCGGCAACCATGTTTAGGGTAGATGCCACTTTTCAGGTGAATGATCAATTGGAAGTATCGCTGGCTTTCACAGGAATTAATTCAAGTGATTCGGAAAGCTATTTCTTTGATTATCGAAAAACGGACCGAGCTGTTTTATCAATGAAATATAGCTTTTAAAGGAAAATGAAATGAATACAAGTAGTGTTCGAGCAAGCGTATTTACCCGAGCATTGATTGGGCTTTACGTAGTTTCATTTGCGTCTGGCTTCTCTATGGGTATCTTCAATCCGCTTATTTCGCTTCTTATGGAAGAGGCAGGAGTCGATCAGATTTTGATAGGAGCAAATTCAAGTTTGTATTACCTCGTTATAGCTCTTGCAGCACCTTTGGCTGCAAAATTTATAAAAATATACAACTTGAGATCTACGATCTTTGTTGGTATAGCCTTAACTACAATCACTACCGCCCTATTTCCTTATACGCAAAATATAGGAATTTGGTTTTTGTTGCGCATCATAATGGGAATTGGTGTTTGTCTCTACATGATTGCTGGCCAAACCGGCTTGAATACTTACGCAAGCTCTGAGCGTCGTGGGCTGATTGTAGCTATTCATGGTTCCGCATTTGGCGTGGCCTTTATGATAAGTCCCGCCATTGGATGTTTTGCGTATTCGATAATTCCGAAATTGGCTTTTGTCTACAGTGCTGCTGCAATTTCCTTGAGTGTGTTTGCTGTATTAATTTTGCTACCAAAAGATGCAGGAAACTATTGCTATTCATTTTCAATCGACTTGCTTAAAAAAATATCTATTCCGTTACACGGTGTATTTATTTACGGAATTCTTGAGGGAATTCTGGTGACTTTGCTTCCCATTATTATGATTAGACAAGCAATCGAAATAAATCTGATTGGTTTACCGATCACCTTATTTATGGTTGCGTCCGGGCTTGGCATGATCCCGGTAGCATTTTTTGGAGATAAATTTGGTAGAGCCAGGGTTATCTATATTTCCTCGCTTTTTGCAATTGCAACACTCCTCGTCGCAATGTTATTTCATCATCCGCACGTATATTTAATATCAGCAATTTTGTTAGGACTTAGCTTGGGAACTTTTTTCCCGGTGACACTTGCAATGATTGGCGAAACACTGCGCGAATCAGAAATGCATAATGGCAGTGGTATGTTTACGGGTGCATTCAGTCTTGGCTGCGCTGTAGGTCCACTTTCCGCAACTCTTTTAATGACCGCTTTTGGTGAAAATCATTTATTCACTATCATCGTAGTATTTTTGATTTTTCTAGTATTGAGAATGACGCCCTACCAGTTTAAAAGCGCGCAACCAATCACCAATGATTTAGAAGGATAACGACAATGAACTCATCAATGTTGAATCGAAGAAAATTTGTAAAAATAGTGGCGGTTGGTACGGGAATTACCACGTGCGGCGTGATAGGTGTTAACGCGACAGGAAAGGTAGATTATTCTAATCCTGCATATCTTTACTGGAACAAAAATTCTCCCGGTGCATTAGAAAATGAACACTATCTTGTGTTGTGCGCCGCTCTCGCGGCCAGCGCACACAATACACAACCATGGCGTTTTGATATTAGCGAAAACACTATAGATGTTTATGCCGATCTTAAACGAAACCTTGGAGAAGCAGATAAAGAAAGACGGCTAATGGCACTTTCTGTTGGTTGTGCACTTGAGAATATTCATGTAGCTGCGAATTACCTGGGGCTTCAGCCCGAAATTTTATTGCAACCTGATAATAATTTTCTTAATACAGGATTTGCAGCAAAGGTGAAACTCACCCAAGGCGGTAAAGTTGCCGTTAGTTCGGAAAAATTCAATGCCATATTTAATCGTCAGACAACAAGAGCAATGTATCTGGATGAGCCAATTGACGATAAATTTATTACAAAACTTAAGCAACTAAACAACTTAGAAAATATCGATCTACATCTTTTTACCGATGATTTATCGCGCAATACTATTAATTCAGTTCATGCGGAAGCGGTTAAATCTTTTGTGGAAGATGACTCAGCCTACCAAGATAGCCTTGCATGGTGGCGTTACTCAAGAGAGGAATTACTTGATAAACGCGACGGCATATCTATTTACACCTCTGCAGCTCCCAATTTAATAAAACAGTATTTCAAGTATTCGGTTACTGGCGATGACATGAGTGGCGATTTCGGTAGGAAGGGAGAGTCAGATCTAATGTTGAAATTATTTCCATCAACCCCTCTTTGGGCAGCAATAACCACTACTGAGCCTGGGTTATCAACTCGCTTAAATGGCGGGCGTTTGCTAGAGCGACTTTACCTCAGTTGTACCGAAAATCAGTATCGAATTATGCCAATTACTTATGCAACGGAACAACCCAGATATGCACAACAACTAATATCTACATTAAAACTGGATAAGGCGAAAGAATTGCTTTCAATTGTACGAATAGGTAAGTCAGATCTTCTCGAACGAGCTGTGCGTCGGCCTCTATCAGACATTATTGTATAGTCAGAAATATTAAGGAGTGATAAAAATGAGAGACGAAATTGCGTTTATGTTTTCCGGTCAAGGATCACAATATTTAAATATGGGGCGAGAACTTTATGAAAGTATGCCGGGCTTCCGCCGTCAGATTCAGGCGCTTGATGAGATACCGCAGGATCTACTGGGCATATCGATTGTAGATATTATTTATAGAGGCAGCTCAAGAACACCTGATCAGTTTGATAATATTTTACACACACACCCTGCACTTTTTATGGTCCAGTATTCTCTGGCAAAATGTTTGATCAATGAAGGAATCAAACCTAAATGCCTCATTGGATGCAGTTTAGGTGAATGGGTTGCGCTGAGTGTTAGCCGCGCAATTGATCCTGAAGCTGCGTTACAAGCCCTTATAAAACAAGCAGTATTATTTTCAAATAAGTGCCCTCCTGGTGGCATGATGGCGATACTCCAACGGCCAGATATTGTTGATCAACCTGATTGGAATGCCGTTGAGTGCGAACTTGCGGCCGTGAATTTTGCTTCGCATTTTTGCGTCTCGGGTTCCAATTCTGCTTTACAAAAAGTGTCTGCATTAATGGAAAAGCGTGGAGCCATTTTTGACTACCTCCCCGTTAAACAACCTTTTCATAGCTCTCTCATAGATCCTTTACGTCAAGCCTTTATCGATATTGTTGAAGGCATAACTATACGAGAACCTCAGATACCTATTATCTCCGTCATGGCAGGCGGACCAAAGAATAGCTACTCATCTGAGGATATTTGGCGTGTTGTACGAGACCCTATTTTATTTTACAAAACATTGAAAGATTTTGAAGCTTCCTGCAAACCTCGAACATATTGTGAAATGCATTATCTGGATGTTGGCCCCTCTGGAACACTGGCAAACTTTGTCAAATACGGTTTGGGGCAAAAACATAGCCACCGAATACATTCAATTATGTCGCCATTCGGAAATGATTTAATTAAATATCGATCTGTTTTTGCTGAAAAGACAGAAAACTTTTTTTATAAAGGAGCGTAATTATGTTGACTTATATGTTTCCAGGCCAGGGTTCTCAGTTCGTTGGTATGGGTGAAGAGTTACTAAACGATTTTAAAACACTTAGTAACAGAGCCAGTGATATTCTTGGTTATGATATTCGCGAACTTTGCATTAAAGATCCCGAAAATAAACTTTCGCAAACGCAATATACGCAGCCAGCAATTTTCGTTGTATCCGCACTTTCTTACTTGAAGCAATTTGAAATTACCAGCAAAAAAAGCAATTTTCTTGCTGGTCACAGTCTAGGTGAATATTGTGCTTTGTTTGCAGCGGGTGTTTTTGATTTTGAAACTGGATTGAAGCTGGTGCAAAAACGCGGTGAGCTCATGAGTCAATCAAAATCTGGTGCTATGGCTGCCGTGCTGGGGGGTAGCTATAAAACCGTTAAAGCAATACTAAATGATGGCGGTTTTGACAAAATAGAAGTGGCAAATTTTAATTCGCCTGTACAAATTGTACTTTCTGGCGATACGGAACAGATTGAACGGGCGACCGATGTTTTTGAAGCAGCCAGCGTGCGATATATTCGCCTACCCGTGAGCGCCGCTTTTCACTCAAGTTACATGAATAACGCAAAGCAAGAATTTATGACCTTTCTTAAGCAATGTACTTTCAAGCCTGCAAAAATTCCCGTTATCGCAAATGTAACTGCCAGACCTTACTACAGTGGTGACGAACTTAATTTATTGAGCCAACAAATTACGAGCTCAGTCCGTTGGACGGACACGGTTGACTATCTCTGTGAATCAGGCGAAATGGAATTTGTTGAATTGGGTCCAGGTCAAGTATTGACGGGATTGGTAGCTGCGATTAGGAGCAACAACGAAAGCAAAGTTGCCGCTTAGCAATAGCAATAGCAATAGCAATAGCAATAGCAATAGCAATAGCAATAGCAATCAAGTATTGCTCCGGAAATTTGGTAACGCGTGTGCTACTGGTAAGTGTTAAATATTTATTAGTAGCAGCACGTGCAACTTCAAAATATTGTTGTTTGCTTATGGATTTTGGGAATTAAACCATAGAGAAGTTTTAAATGGAAATAAGGAATTGTTGCTTGATTGAGTCGAGTTGTATGGACGGTAACCTAATAGTTCCTGTCGCTACATCCATTTATGTTGATGTAGAAAATGACAATTTATTTTTAAAGCGAAATAGCTTCATGCACCCAGTCGAGCTTAACTATTTCGATAGTATCTCGAATGAAGGGCGGGCTGGTGAGTTTTTAATGGGGCGTTTTGCAGCAAAAAAAGCCTTGGGATCACTTATAGGTACGAGTGATTATCGTGATATATGCGTAGCACGAGGAATTTTTAGTCAGCCGGTTGTAATGATGGATACAAAAAATAATTTTGATGTTTCTATAACTCATAAAAAAAATGTCGCTTTGGCGCTGGCTCATTCAGCTTTTTATCCTATGGGTATTGATATAGAAACATTAGAGGATGCCCGTTGTCAGGTTTTGGAGAGTCAACTCACTACCAAAGAGATTCGAGATATAAAACGTGAGTATATCAACTATGAATTAACTGTCTGTCAACTCTGGGTAATTAAAGAGGCCCTATCAAAAGTGTTAAAAACAGGACTAACAACTCCATTCACTGTATTTGAAACCTGCGACCACAGTTTTCACTCAACAGAAGAGCTGAGATGTTTTTTTTCTAACTTTTACCAATACCACGCAAGATGCTGGTGCATAGGTAAATATGTTATAGCAATTGTTTATCCAAGATCCTCCAGCTTTGATTTAAAAATTAACCAGATTTCATCGCTATTTCCTAATAGCAAAGGACCGCATCCGGAGAATGTATCGTGAACGAAACAACATCAGTAGTGCTTCAATTTTCCATTGAAGAATTAAATCAATTTTCTGCGATCAGTCGCGATCGCAATCCTCTACATGTCGATCAACTCTATGCCCGCAAAACACCTTTTGGCCAGAGGGTGGTGTTTGGCGCTCTTGCTGTATTGAAGTGTCTTACTCATACAAGTTTCGCCCAGGAACTGAATTTAGTTAAATTAAGCGTGGAATTTCACAACACTATTTTTGTTGCAACGCAATACGCTGCGAATTTTTATGAAGACGCCACGGGAACCGGAACCATAGAGTTAAAAGACGGCAACCGTACCTTATTGCGAATAACATATGAGCGACAACTTGCTGCGTTTGACCTTTTAGCCCACACGCCCAAAATGGTAACGACTACCAGAACCGATGCAGCAGAACAACGCATCGATACGCTGGTGGTTGGCGAAGAATTTCGCGGTGTCTATGAGTTGCAATTCAACAACGATCCAGAACGTCAAAATCTGCTTCCGTTAGACCTTTATGGTGGTCAGACCGAGCAACTGCTGATTATGCTAACCAGCTATTTGGTAGGCATGGAGATTCCCGGACGTCAAGCACTGTTCTCCAAGCTTGAGCTGGAATTTACTTCTGCACTACCAAAAGATAACAATGTCTTATACAACGTAGTGCTCGCGAATATTGATCAGCATTTAGGTTTACTATTTCTTGATTTATTTGTCACAGATACAGCTGGCAACCCAATTTCCGCTGGAAAAATTCAGGCATTTATTAGAAATACACTAACACGGGCATCACACGCAGAAGTAACCCGACTCTTACACTTGGAGAAAGATCGACCTCTGCAGGGTAAAACAGCTTTAATCATTGGTGGTAGTCGCGGTTTAGGAGCGGAATTAGTTCAGGCCCTGGCGCTTTGCGGAGCAGAGGTCTATTTAAATTATGCGACTTGTGACGAAGAAGCCCAGTCATTAAAGGCAAGCCTAATTGAATTGCCAAACCAAATTCACTTGATAAAAGGCTCTGTCGATAACATAGATTTTTGTAAGAAAATAAAAAAAGATATCCTATCGGTACAATCATCACTTGATATAGTGATATGCAATGCCTGCAGCTCCCCGCAAGTTATGACCATTGATGAAACGACATCTGCTGCTATGGATGATTACATCAGTAATAATATGCGTTTAGTGACCAATCCGCTCCAAATTTTTATTTCCGAACTTCAAAAATCAAGTGGGACTTTTTGCGCAATATCATCGATTTATGTAGCGACCGGGTCTAAAGATTTTCCTCAATATGTTGCATTGAAAAATGTGGTTGAAGGTATTGTTAAATCTGCAAGCCTGATGCACAAAAATGTTAAATTTTTGCTGCCACGCCCACCAAAATTGCTTACTGACATGAGCAATACGCCAATCGGTAGTATAGGTGCTATAGCGCCGGAAATAGTTGCTACAGCAATAGTATCCAAATTAATTTCTATCCCCACTGAAAAAACAAATCACAATGTGATGGATTCATTTGCAGTGGCAAGCGATTTCGACTTATCACAATCAACGTCAATTATCGCTTCATCGTTTCAAGAATCCACCCGACATCAAACTGTACCAACTTTTATTGCGGCAACATTCAGTGTTGACCTCATATTACCAAGTATGAATTTCTGGGCAGAAAAGCTCAATTCGCCATTTGCGTTTAGTGTTACGCCTTATAATCAACCCTTTCAAGAACTATTGTCACCGCAGAGTCAATTTAATCAAAATAGAGATGGATACAACGTCTTATTCTTTCGCTACGAAGATTGGCTAGCTCAAGGTAATCATAGTGCTGAAAATGAACCAGCCCGGGATATGGGAGATAACCTTGATGCACTGAAAAAAACATTTTCAGAATTCAATAATGCATTGGCTTCTTATGCGGCAAGAAATTCAACACCGTTAGAATTATTTCTTTGTCCGAGCTTGGAAATTCCAGATAACAATTTAATTATCGAAAACTGCTTTACTCAATTTACACAGCAATTAATGGCGCTGGTTGGATTACACGATAATATTCAGCTCACCGTGGCAGAAGATTTCCACGAGCTTTATGCAGTTGGTGAATATCGTGATTCACTGCGTTATAAAATGGGACATATACCTTATACGGATGACTATTTTCATACGCTAGGTACTTTAGCGACGCGACGGTTATTCAGTTACTCCGTTGCACCTTACAAGGTAATCGTACTCGATTGTGACAATACTATTTGGAAAGGTGTTTGTGACGAGGCAGGAGCAACCGGTGTTGAAGTAAATGAGGGCTTCCGTGAATTCCAGGCGCAGCTAGTTGATCAACATGATAAAGGCGTTTTATTGTGTTTATGTAGTAAAAATCGGGAGCAAGCCGTCTGGGATGTATTTGAGCAAAACCCTGGAATGATGCTCCAAAAAACGCATATTGTTGATCATTGTATTAATTGGGAAAATAAATCTCAAAATATTCGGGCCTTGGCTGCTCGACTGAATCTTGGGCTCGATAGTTTTATATTTATCGACGATAACCCGGTTGAATGTGTGGACGTCAGGCTACACCACCCGGAAGTCTTAACTCTGCAAATGCCGCAAGATCCGGAACAGATTAAGTCATTAGTTAATCACCTTTGGGTGCTCGATAAGCGCAGTGTAACTCAAGAGGACAAACAACGAACTCGCCTTTACCAAGACGACAAAGCGCGTAAAGCTCTTGAGAACCAAACTGAGGATTTCGCGAGTTTTATAGCATCACTCGACCTGAACATTTTGTTCGAACCTATCAATGATTCCAATATTGCTCGCGTCGCACAGCTGACCAAGCGAACTAATCAATTTAACTTGAGTACGCGGCGACGTGGCGAAAGTGAAATCATGGAGCTCATTCGAGCGGGATATCATGGTTTGGCTATTTCAGTTACTGATAGATTTGGCGACTATGGCACGGTCGGTCTGGTGTTAGCCGAGCCAAGGACAAATACTTTTTTCATCGATACCTTTCTCTTGAGCTGCCGCGTACTAGGTCGTGGTGTAGAACACAAAATTGTTGCAAAAGTTGCAGACCTGGCAAGTTCACTTAATTTGGATCATGTGATATTTCCATACGTGAAATCCAAAAAAAATGAGCCCTTAGCGAAATTTTTAAACGAAATATCACATCAACTTGAATTAAATAATTCCATATCGCCAGACTGCAACGAGGCTACTGTTGGAGCCCCTAGCAGCAGTCTTTGGCAGCTGGAATTTAATCCAGCTGCCAACGCTGAAAATGAAACTGAGCAAAACGCGGATGAAAAATCGAGAGTTTCTGCTGTGCGCGCAGATAGCGCTGCATACCTTCAAAAGATATTGGAACAGCAAGTATTTAATTATTCTGATATTGAGAAACTAACTAAACAACTCTCCGCTCCAGGTACCCACACTTCGGAGAAATCAACGCATAACGAGGCAGAAAAAAATGACAGTCACATTAATGTGGTTACCGACATATTTAGTAGAATTCTAGCGGTTGAAAAAAATAAAATAAATGTGGATCAGGATCTGGAAGCCCTGGTAGATGAATCTTACAAAATTGTAGATCTTACCGTTGCGTTAAAAGCGGTCTATCCTAAAATCCCGCAGACGCTTCTTTTTGAAACAAATAGCATTCGCGAAATAGTTAAAATAATTACCGGAGAAAAAACCGGCATTGATGCAGCACCTGTGCCTCATAAGCTCGATGCTGGCGACCAGCAGGAAGAAATTGCCATTATCGGTATGAACGGAGTATTTCCAGGTGCCGCTAATATCCTTGAATTCTGGGATAACTTGAAAGCTGGTATATGTAGCATTGATAAAATTCCGGGCGACCGCTGGGAAATAGACGAATTTTATGAAGATGGAAGTACAAGCGCTGACAAAAGCTACTGCAATGTTGGCGGTTTTATAAAAGATGCATTTAATTTCGATAACCAATTTTTTGGCATATCTCCACGCGAAGCGGAAACGATGGATCCGCAACAGCGATTATTTCTTCAGACGGTGTGGGGGTTGATGGAGGATGCTGGTTATACACGTACTACCCTACCTAAATCGACGGGTGTTTTTCTAGGGGTGATTTCTAGCGACTACGCGCTTAACGCTTATCAGGCAGCGCTCAATGGTTTTAGCCATTATCGAATGAGCGATTTTTATCAAATCCCTAATCGTGTCTCTTATTATTTTGACTTACACGGGCCCAGTCTTGCGATTGATTCTGCGTGCTCTTCTTCTGCGTCCGCACTGCACCTTGCCTGCTCGAGTTTACGTTCAGGCGAATGCGAAACCGTTATTGTTGGCGGTGTAAATCTAATTACTCACCCAAGCAGATTAATTCAGTATGCGCAAATGCAGATGATTTCAAAGTCAGGTGTTTGCTCGCCATTCTCCGATGCCGCTGACGGCACATTGTTTGGTGAAGGCGTGTGCGCACTTTTGCTTAAGCCTTTATCTAAAGCATTAGCGGACGGAGATAATATTCATGGCATTGTGAAAAGTAGCAGTGTTAATTCAGGCGGTAAGACTAACGGCTTTACGGTACCCAGCCCCATTGCTCATGCTGAACTCATTCGCAACGCATTGGTTGAAAAAAATATTTCACCGCGCTCTATCAGTTACATTGAAGCTCATGGAACAGCAACAAATTTAGGTGACCCTATTGAAATTCGCGGGCTCACCGAAGGTTTTTATGCTGCTGAAAAAAATCTGGATTCGTATGCATCTGACAACTCATCGCGTTGGTGCAGTCTGGGCTCGGTAAAGTCCAACATTGGCCATCTGGAATCCTGTGCGGCGCTCGCAGGAATTATCAAATGTCTACTGCAAATGAAATATCAAACGCTAGTGCCTTCACTCACTCGCGGCACGCTAACAACAGAAAATGCTCAACCGCTTCTACCTAACTCAAAAATAGCATTTGAAGAAACGCCTTTCAAATTGCAATACCATGCTAGTGAATGGCTCAGCCCAGATCAACCACGTCGTGCAGGCATATCCTCTTTTGGTGCGGGTGGTGCTAATGCACATGTCATTATTGAAGAAGCGCCACCAATTGAGAGTCCGACAGATGGTGCAAATTTCGGGCAGGATTTTGCGGTAATTTTATCTGCGCCGTCTGAGCAGCAATTGCAGTCACTGGTTACCAGATTACAAAACTATTTTGTTCGTTCTCCAAATATCAATCTGAAAGACATTTGTTACACACTACAAACAGGACGCGAACATTTCGGTGTGCGGCTCGCGTTAGTTTGTAAGTCAGTGGATGAATTATGTTCTCAACTCGCGAACTGGCAGAAAGGTGTCAGTATTGAAAATCTTTGGTTTAATAATACAGCATTAGATAATTCGCCGAACATACTGAATGATAAGGAACGTTTTGCGGCAACTCATGGTGTGGATAAGGTAAGTGAATGGGCACAACAATGGACGCAAGGTCATGCACTTCCCTGGCAAAAACTTTATGCCACACCAGGCCGAAAAATTTCGTTGCCGGGAATTGAGTTTGCAGGTAATGATTACCGAATCCCTCAAAAATATTTGCCCAAGACGATAGCTATTGAAGTTGATAAGGTTGCAGATAACAATTTTATTGGCACGCCTATAAATTCTCCGTTTATAAACGATACAATTTTTGAGTCGAGATTTGATCTGGGCAACCTGCCCTACCTCACTGATCACCGTATTTACGATGCGGTTGTGGTGCCTGGCTCCATGTATCTTGCTTATGTACTAACTCTCGCACGTCAATTGTGGCCATCGACAGTAAGTCATATTCACAATATCACTTTTATTCGTGCGCTATTACCAAACCAACATCAGTCAATTCAGTTTTCTGCAAAATCCGCTGATGAAAAAGGTGCGAGCCAAGTTGCGATTGTCAGTTACAACGAGAGTGACTCAAGTTGGGTAGAACATTTTAATTGCGCCTACAACATGCAAAGCCAAGTGCTCGAACCGGACGTCGCACCTGTCAATATTGACGCTATTCGAGCGTCCATGACTAACAGTATCGCAACCGAAGATTTTTACCGTGAAAGTATTGAGATAGGTTT
>Ga0247738_10000099_pt1 | contig 46541 bp, 90 predicted proteins | sample UWRJL013104B2_FD_180936 | JGI IMG/M metagenome (GOLD analysis project Ga0247738, IMG submission 180936) | Plant litter microbial communities from Arlington Agricultural Research Station in Wisconsin, United States - UWRJ-L013-104B-2 | ecosystem: Environmental > Terrestrial > Plant litter >...
GGTGAAGGGCTATATGGATGGCATGGACTGGAACAGCTTTTATGAGCCAGCCTCGCTAGAGCATAAGCCGCCATCCTATAAGCATGGATTCCGTAATGGCATGGATGATCGAAAGGGACAGCCACGTGATACGGCTGATGTTCTTCGCCGCCGTGCTGAAATGATTATCGGGAGTTGAAGGTGTCTAGCATTGAAGATGCAGTAGTAGCCAAGATCAAAGATCGGGCTATCGATGGACTGATTAAGTATCAGCAGACGATGGAGCGGACAGACCTATCTACCTTGGACTGGCTGATCCACGCGCAAGAAGAGGCAATGGACTTGGCCGTATACCTTGAGAGATTGATCCAAGATGAGCGCGCCAAGGTTTAGCCAGTACACAGACGATGAACTAGAAATCGTCATGCGTCTAAGTAGAGAGCTAGCCAAGTCAGTTTTCTATATACACCGAAAGGGTTATGACGTTAGCGAGGTCATGCAAGAGGCTAGAGACTTCGCGGCTGAGGCTAGGATGATGGATAGAGAACTTCAACGACGAAAGAGGGGGAAGTGATGAGTTGGGAGCCGATTGAGACAGCGCCTCTAGACGGTAGCGCAATTCTGGCCTGCGTTGCTAGTCACTATGGAGATAATGGATTTCTGCCAGTATCCGTTCGCTGGCGGTGTTATCACCCTAACGCTAAGGGTAAAGAAGCGTTTCGTGACCACACTGGTGCGAAATGCGATTACCTCACACACTGGATGCCGCTTCCGGCTCCGCCAACCAAGTAAGGATGAATATGACCGATAGCAACTCTACCGCCCTGCGCGGCGCTCTGGCTCGGGCGATCAAGAGCCACGTTGAGATGAAGGGATTGAACGGCGTACAGGCTGCGAAGGAATGCGGCATCGCCAATAGCCGTATGAGTACGATCCTGCGCGGCCAGGTTGAGAAGATCAGCTCCGATGCGCTGGTGGATATTCTCGGCACGCTGGGCTACCGGCTGGATAGCGTGATTGGCGCGACTGAGGGGCATGAGTTCACGCTGACGCTGGATGAGGGCTTGGGTCTGCCTAAGGATATTGAGCCGCCCGTTTCTGCCTATAAAATTGAGGTAGGTCGCGATGATGCTGGCGCTATGGTTGTAGAAGGGCTCTCCGTAAATAACAATAATGCTCAGGGTGAGCCGTTTGGGGTGTTGGTCGGAACCGTAAAAGATGGAAAGGTGGTTTCCGAAAAGATTGTTATGTCAGATGAACTTGAAGAATCCGACCCCGACGCCGACCGAGTGGTGAGCGACGATGAGTGACGTATACACTCTTACGCCGGGTGTCATGGGCGGGGCGGGGTTGCCATTTAAGATGGCCGCTGCTGATTTCAAGCTTGCCAATGAAATCAGCAGCTTAGGCCAGCCAGAGCTAATTAACATCAAGCGCCTCCACCCGTCCGCAGTAATTCCGACCTACGCCACCGATGGCTCAGGCTGCTTCGACATTACGGCACTTGAGATGGTGCAGCAGGAGGGTAATACGGCGTTCTACACCACTGGCCTAGCGTTTGAGGTTCCGCCAGGCAAGGTGCTGATGCTTTACAGCCGTAGCGGGCATGGGTTCAATCGGGGCATCCGGCTTGCTAATTGTGTGGGGGTGATCGATTCAGATTACCGTGGAGAAGTCGCCGTAAAGCTGACTCGGGACAATGAGGGCATTTGGTTCCCTGCGGCTGGTGAGCGGATTGCTCAGGGGCTTATTCAGGATGCCCAGCAGGTCAGGTTCGTTGAGGTCCAAGAGCTTAGTGAAACGGCGCGCGGAACTGGTGGCTTTGGATCGACTGGCTGATCGTTCCACCACTGCACCACTGAATCCTACGCACGATGTTGCATAGGATTCTAGTAAGAGTAAGATTCGATTCAAGGGATTTAGCTGAGCCGAGCAGCCCGCACAGGCGGATACCTCGGAAGTCGAGCAGCCGCAGGTCTTGGCTTGACGAAACAACGGCGGCACCTAGAGCGTCGTGTAGCCTTCGGGCGTCTCCGCAGCGTGATCTAGGCGAGTAACTAGCGTAACTAGGAGTAGAGGGGCTAAATTGGGGATGGTATAGCGCCCACTCGGCCTAGACTTGGATTGTGAGATAAGTAGCATGTAGGAACCCGCCAGTGGCTCTAGAGGGCTTAGGGCTGCTGGCGGGGGAAGTGAGTTATCGCATGACCATGTAGTAGCTCAATAGGTAGAGCGACGTTTACGTCAGGTTTGAGGTTCAAGTCCTCACTCATGGTCAGCCGATAGTTCATTTAAAGTGTTGCTTGTAGTGGAGAATGCCAAGTGGTGATTGGCAGGGAGGACCAGTCGGGTAAGCCGTAGCGCTGCGGGGTTAACGCGACAAGCCAGAGAATCACCACTGGCCTCCACTACAAACAGCATTTCTAGTAAAATAGATTTAAGGGATCATGGCAGAGTGGCCGAATGCAGCCGGTTGCTAACCGGTAAGCCGCAATGGCTCAGAGGTTCAAATCCTCTTGATCCCGCCAGTTTTGGGTTGTTCCGCTGTGTTGGACGGCGAGCGGTCTTGAAAACCGTGGGAACCGAAAGGTTCGGGGTTCGACTCCTCAGCAACCCGCAATTTATTCTATAGACGACTAAGGAGTCAGTCATGGATAAAAAAGCATTAAAGCTTGGTATGAATTACAGCACTGCAGCAAATAGGCTGAGGTCTGATCTCCTCTATCATTTTGCAATAAAGTTTGGTCACAAATGCCATAGGTGTAGCAAGGATCTGACAAGGGAAACTTTTTCAGTCGAACATATTGACCCATGGCTGAATTCAGATGATCCGGTTAAGAACTTCTTTGATATAAGTAATATAGCTTTTAGCCATCAATCTTGTAACTACAGCCATGGCGGAAAGGGTGCTGTTAGGAGATTTTCAAAAGAGCAAATGGTTGAAAGGAAGAGGACAAAGAAAAGGGAATCGTACTGCCCTATAAAAAGGGCACAGAAATACGAGAGACTTGGCACTTAGCGATCCTCAACAACCCGCCATATTGGGACTGTAGCTTAAAGGTCAAAGCAACCGACTCATAATCGGTTGAGTCTAGGTTCAAGTCCTAGCGGTCCCACCATTTCATGGTAAGTGTCGCGGGCAGCAACCACACGCGGAGGTAGACCAGATGTAGCTGGTGAACTAAGTTCTAAGGCATATCGAAAAGCTGTCACCATGATTCATTACGAGCTTGCCCGATTGGTTAGGGACCAGCCTTCCAAGCTGAGGAAATCGGTTCGATTCCGATAGTTCGCTCCAGTTTCAACCACGGAAGAGAAGAGGGAAGTATGGGTAAGTTGGCAGAAGCGCTTGGGAAGTTCTTAATCTCACTGTCGTTTGCAATTGTTCTTGGCATCTACAATGCGTGGCTGTTCAAAGATTTGTGGAATTGGTTTGTAGTTCCGACTTTTGATGTTGGGCAAATCGGAACGGCGATGGCCTATGGACTGCTTATGGCTTTCGCATGGCCACTTACTCACCTGCTGTTCTTCACGAATCAGGTTTACGATAAGCAGGAGGGTGCCGTAGGTGTGTACGGTCGAGGGTTTGTGCTTAGCTTCGCGCATACCTTCATTTGGGTTATCGCATACGTTGTCGCTCACAACTTCATCTAAGGCTATTGCCAGCCGCGCATGAGTCGCTATAATGAACTCGCACGGCTGCTCAAGCGCCTGCCCACGGTCCCTCCCCGTGGTTAAGTCCGGCCTCATCCACCGGCACGCGCCCTAGGCTATCGTCCTCCCCGATAGTGCTAGGGTTTTTTATGGGCGAAATCCATCGTTCTATTCATGGCGAAGATAGTTCTATCCATGATGTTGATCGGATCGTGTAAGTTGGTACTCTTTAGTAACTGGGGCGACAGCAGCGACCGGGACACAACTAAGGCGGCAACAGAATGTCTTAGCCGAGAACTCCGACTAGCGGTCCCATCTACTTTCAGACACACAACGGCCACGGGCCAATAGGGAGATGAGATGATGATGTTTAGCGCAAGCGTATTGGCGTATTTTAGCCCTCAGCATTTCCGTGGGATGCGTGTTGGTCAGGCGTATCACAATTTCCTAAGCCTTGATAAGGTAAAGGGCGTTGAAAAGGAATGGTGCGATAAGTTTTATGAGGCGGATGGTGAAATTGCTTATGCCATGCTTCGTGAGCGAACGGATTTCACGCAATGACTGACCAAGAGCGCGCAATGCAGCGGGCGAAGAATCCAGGCAAGTCATCTTGGCGAGCATGGCACGGAACGTCGGAGCAGGTTAAGCGGGATAAGGAGAAGGCGGAGCGAGTCGCGCCGCTACATTCGAGGGTTATCCGATGAAGAAAGAAGTATTTGAGAAGATGCTAGAAGAATATCTGTCTAGCTGCACTCTTACGGTCGAGCATGATAATGGCGAGGGCTATTACGGCACGGCTCAAATCGTAGTCGGCCTAGAGTCTCCTGATGGGAAGCATCTTTTGGGTGGCGTTGGCTACACCAGCACCTTTGAAAAAGCTAAGAATGAGTGGTAACTAGATGAAAGCATGGTTCGCAGAATGGATATCCAAGCCGCGCCATTGGGTGTTCTGGCTGCTGGCGGCTAACTTCACGGCATGGCTTGTGCTTGGAGTCGGCGCTATTGGGTTGTGGGCTGTATTTAAATAAGGAGAGGCGGGATGAAGGTGAGAGAACTGATTGAGTGGCTGCAAGCATTTGAGGACCAGGAAGCTACTGTTAGGGTTCTGCATTGTGAATCAGGCAGCGGCTACTATCAGCAAGGCGGCGTGACACATGCCGTAGAGTTCAGTCCAGAAGATCATGTGGATTACTCTGATTTCAGAGGTAATAAGTTCGTTGAAGAGTCTTCTCATTGGTATAACTCACGCACACTTTTGCTGGGTTTGAATGAAGGCTAATTTGCATCAGGCAAGGCGCAGGGGTATCCTTTCGGAAACCTGCGCCTTGTGTATATATGATCACTGCTGAATCCATCGTCCGAATCGCCCCAGCCGCTCAGCCGTATGCCCAAGAACTCGTCCGGCAGATGAAAGCTGCTGGGATCATGAATAACGTTCGGCGAGCATCTATGTTTTTGGGGCAGGTTCATGTGGAGTCTGCGGGCTTCAAGGCTGTTCAAGAAAACTTGAACTACTCTGCGGATGGAATGGCTAATACATGGCCGGGCCGGTACGGCGAGAAGGATTCGGCTGGTAAGTATGTAAAGGTCAATCTCGGCACCGCCTCAAATCCGCGCTGGCGAATTAAGCCTAATGCCTTGGCAAATAAGCTTCAGCGCAACCCACGAGCCATCGCTAACAATGTCTACGCCAACCGCATGGGTAATGGGAATGAGGCATCTGGCGATGGCTGGAAGCATCGCGGCCAAGGTCTGAAGATGCTTACCGGCAAGGAAAATCAAGGCAAGTTCAGCAAGGCATGGAAAGGCGATGATTCTGTCGTGAAGAATCCTGACCTGCTGGCCACTCCGGCTGGGGCTGTGGCCTCGGCAATTTGGTATTGGGTTGCCAATGGACTGAATGAAATCGCTGACCGTGGCTCTGTAGACAGAGTTACGGAGTTGGTAAATGGGGGGCAAATCGGTCTAGCGGATCGGAAGTCATGGACTCAGAAGTACGCGGCAGCTTGGACTATCCGATAATGGGGCAAACCATGGAGGGGCTATCTTGAATGCAACGACCTACATAGCCGCCTTCCTGGCCGCTGCAACCGGCTCTGAGATTGCTCGGCAGATTCAGCAGGCATCTCCATGGTGGCACCTGACGTTGGGAACATCGTTCAACACCCTTTTTTTCATTGGGCTAGGTTGCTTCATGGTGGTTCTGAAGAATAAGAAGAAAGATCACGCCGACCTTCTATACCTTTTCCTATACTCCTTTGGTCTAACCTCTTTGGTTATTGTTGGGATTCCGGAATACTTTGGATACAAGTGGCCTAGCAATGGACTTCAAGCGTGCGCGGGATGGGTGCTTGGCATGACCTCTCAGAATTGGGGTGGATACTTGCTTGAATGGGGCAAAGAAAAGTTCCAGAAGGCACTAGGAAAAGGAAGCGCTACCGATGAGTAATATTTGGTCTTATGCGACTATCCCGGCCCTCTCTGTTATTTGGCTGACCGCATTCTTTGGGCTTAATGCCGTACGCCCGCCTAATTGGCGCGCACTGCTGACGTGGCCTGGCGCGGTAGACTTCGGTCTTGGGATTGGATTCCTATCCATGACGGCCAGCAGCTTCATGATGCTCCTAGCCTGCATCATGGGTGCCAACATCTATACATGGCGCGGCGCTCTGCTGATGTGGAGCATTGCAACGGTGTTCGCGCTGGCTGGGAAGTTCTATCCATGGCGGCGCATCTTCCGGCGCACTACGGATATGGATCGGCTAGAGAAGAAGTGGCGTGGTGAGGCTGTGCCCACGATGGATGAGCTATCTGAACTGATTGCAGAAAGCCGTAGGGCGCTTTCAACGCGAGGCTCAACGCGGGCCGATGAGTGCATGAGGGTTCTGCCCACAGTAGTTGCAGCGCTGGAAAAGATGGCCCTCCGGCAGCATCAGATTTATACTATTCGCGTGGAACTGAAGACGGCCTTGCAGGAACTCAAGCGGGCGTCAAACGAAGATGACCTAGAGCCGCTGGTGACTCGGGTTAACCTGCTACTGGATCGGCTGGAAGGAATCATCCACCATGAATAACGATTTGGAACGGACACTTGATCGTCTTGATAAGGTCCTTCCGCACCTGAGTTCCAATAACACCGTTGGAACTTCTACTATCAATGTCAACGCAGGCGGGATCGGCGTATGGCTAGCTGTTACATGTACCGCAGTGGCTACCACTCTTTGCATGGTTATGGTTCTGATGTACGTAGACACGAACCGAAAGTATGACCGAATGCAGGATTTGCTGAGTGTCATCTATCAGCAGGCACCTTGGCTTAAAGAACCCCCCAAAGAAGAGTGATTGCAAATGTCGACCATTATCATTGTGACCCCGCCTAAGAAAGAAAACCGAATCGCAGGCGTCCAGCACTTCACCGCCGAGCATATCGAAGGCGCGCGAGTGTCGGATATTCTGCGCGAAGTAGCGAATCAGATGGATCAGGCTGAAGAGGCCGACGAAGGCTAATGAACGCCATCATCCTAGCGCTAGGCGGTGTACGGGCAAGCATCTTTGCGGGTGTGGCACTCCTTATCCTCCTAGCCGCTGGCGTGCAGACGTGGCGTCTTGGGAATGCTCAGGATGCCTACGCTGCGTATCAGGATAAGGTAGTGGCCGCTACGGCCAAGGCGTATCAGGCGGCTGCTACGGCCCGAGAGAAGGCCCAAGAGGCGGTCATCGAGTACCAATCCAAGTCGGCTGAGGCCGAGCGAAACTACCAAGCCGGACGGGAGTCGGCAATCCATGCGCAAACTACTCTTGTCAGCGATCTTCGCAACGGTAATCAGCGGTTGCAGCAGCAGTGGCGGGGCTGTGAGTCAAATCGAGTACGTGAAGGTCAAACCATTGCCGGAACTGCCAGCGGACCGGATGCAGAAGCCGACCTACGGGCAGAAGGTGCGGGCTATCTTATTGGAAGCGCCGACCAAGCCGACTCCGTAATCACGTGGCTCCAATCCGAACTGACCGCAACCCGCGAACTCTACGGCAAGTGCATGGTTCCTAAGGAAAAGTAATGTTTGGTCTTCCTGACTGCGAAGAGATTCGGACATTCAAGCCTGAATGTGTGTGCCATCAATGCTTGCCAGATTGGTACAAGATGACGCATATGGTCCTTTGCCCTGAATGCGGCAACAAACGCTGCCCTCGCGCCAACGATCACCGCAACGAATGTACCAACAGCAATGCCACGGGCCAGCCGGGAAGTGCCTACTGATGCGCCACGTAGTAATGGACGTACTGTCCCCGTGGGTAGAGATTGAGTGCCCCCGCTGCGGCATCGACTACGATCTAGAGCCGGAAGACGCTTACGTAGGGATGAGCTGCTATTGCGGCTACCGCTACACAAAGGCTGACTTGGCCGACCGAGCCACCCTATACGCCCCGGATTGCGACGAATAGCGCAACTCAACGTTCTATCTGTGTAGGCCTACGGCAGGCACGGGTTTGCTAGGATTGACCTATCGCGGCGATGGCCGGTTTAGGAGAGATGCTATGGATCACAGCAATTGTTACCTCAGTAGCGGAATCTGCGGTTCAATCACTGCGGGTCAGGGGAAGCTTGATGAGAATGGGTATTTTGAAATCCCATGCATTGAGTGTGCCAATCGGGCTGAAGAATATTGGTACTCTGAGCCAGAGCAGGCCAAAGAAAATAACAACTGAGAGGGATAAGGGATGAGGATCGGAGATTTGAGTGAAGATGTATATGGCACGCTTGCAGCTCGCGGCCATTCTGATGAGGAAATCAAGAGCATGACTGTCGGCGAGGCTTTCAGCGAATATTGCTGCTGGAATGGAATGCATGGTTGGGGCGCTACGCTTATGAGGGTTATTCGAGAGTTGGAGTATGCGCAATGAACCTCGAACAGATCGACACCAGCACTACGGCGGGGAAGGCCCGTGTGATGCAGCTTGCGGCTGAGGGGCGGAAGGTGGCTGCTGGCCCGGCTGGGTCCGTGCCGTTCGCCGAAATTAGGAATGACCCATCGTGGGATTGGAAGTCCAATACATACGCCATCATCGCCGAGCCGGTTGGGCCGGATGAGGTGTGGGGCCTCATCCACAACGACGGTTCTGTACTTGTCCTATCTTCAAACCGCCTTGAAGCGGCGGAGCGTCAATCGCTCATCCGCTACATCCGCGCCGACCTCGCTGGGGAGGTGGGCTGATGGAGATGATTCTTGGCCTCGTCGGCATCGCAGCCTTCCCGCTGATCTTCTTCGTGGTGACGATACCCACGTTCCGGGCACTGTTGTGGACCGTGGACCGTGTGCTGGATGGCCGCGACCCATTCGACAACTTCAGGGATTGGCAGGCCTGGGTTGCGTACGTGCTGTACTTCACCGGTGCGGCGTGGAGTCTCGGGCTGGGCATTGCGGCATGTGCGGCTTACGGCTTCTGGTTGACGTCCCCGCCGGAGGCGCAGCCATGAGCGCGATTGAGCAGAGGGCGAGGGCGTGCTTTGCAGAGTGGCATCGTCAGCGAGGGTGTTCGGAGCAAGTAATCGCGGACTGTCTTAACGGGCAAATCCAGATGCCGGAGCTTGCCGCTGATCTTCTCCGCTTGGCCCTCATGCCTCCGCAGGGGTTGGTGCTGGTGCCGGTTGAGCCGACTGAGGCGATGACCGCTGCGGCAGAGGAAGCACACATGCCGTTCGGCGATATGGAATTTGCTATAAAGGCGGCAATTTCAGCGCGTCCGGAGGCCAAATGACCCCTATCGCATGGGTATTAGAGCAATCGCTCCAGGCTAGCGAGCGGTTTAGGCATTTGACGGTGTTGCCGCCTGTATGGACAAAGAAGATGCTTGAAGATACAGAGCGGCGCGGAACGGAGATTTGGGAGTCAATAAATTGGAAAGGAGCGGAATTATGACTAAGGGTGACAGAGTCAAGCTGAGGGCTGAGCTGGCTGGGAAGGCGATGGCGGCATTGATTTGTAATGCACAAGCAATGGGTCGAATCGACTTTGCAATAGGTATTGATAAGTCTAGGAGGCGCGATCAGATAGTTGCAAAAGAAGCAACAGCATTCGCAGACGCCCTAATGGCTGAGCTTGGCATTAAGGGGGAGGAGTGATGAGCCATTGTGAGTGGAGGCCTATCGAGGAGGCGCCGCGAGACGGCACTGATATTCTTATCTCTGGCGGGACGTACAGCTACGGCATGTGGGAAGATGAGAAGTACAGCGGAGTGACTATCGCCCGTTGGTATCACGATCATTGGCGCGGTGAAGACCGACAAGCTCATGACGACTGGTATTCGCACAAGCCGACCCATTGGGTGTCACTGCCGCCGCCACCGGAGGCATGAGATGAAACTTAGGGATGATTGGTCTGCAAGGCTCTGGCGAAACAAGATATTGTTCATCCGAATGTTACTTGCGGCTTCGGTGATGCTTCCTTTCTGGCTGATTGAGAAGGTCATTGAAGTGCAAAATGATTTCTCAGATTGGTTGTATTGGAAATGGCGTAATGCTGGATGGCTAGAGTGGATGACTGGAACTCTTACTACATGGGTTGGCAAGATTGAAGAAAACAAGCCAAAGGGGAGGAAGGTAGATGAGTAAGGTAGACTACAAAGCGGCATTTGATGAATTCATTGAAAAGACAGAATGGGTCCAGAAGACAGTTCAGCCTCATGAGCTTGGCTATCACCGGGCTGACATTCTGCGAATGAGGATCGATGCGCTAGAGGCGGAAGTATCTCATTTGTACCGATGCTTGGCAGAATGACCCTGATTGGAAGATCGTGTAATGGCTGACAATGATTGGGATGAGAAGTGTCCCAAGTGCGGCGAGAGCATGTTTGTAACCTATATGGAGGCATTGGACGGAGAGCGTTTTGGCTACGGAGTGAGGCAGTGCGCTTGTCAGCGGTACGATGAGCAGGAAGAGGTTCTTAGGGTTTAGTGCTTTGGAGGCAGGGTGTGAATAATTGGATTGATAGTCTTCCGAGTCGAGAATGGTTGGAGATTCAATCTTTCGACTATTGGAAGTTGGTTCCCTTAGATGAAGATAGGGAAACGCTTCGGGTTGTATTCGCTAACGATGAGGAAGGTTCGCTGCTGTATAGCGAAAGGCTGCATGGCATCGAATGCCGCTGGGATCAACTGATGAAGCGCCGCGAGCAGGTTTGATGTAGTATTCGATATATTTAGGATAGCGTTATCTATATATGGCAGCCGTAGGAAGACCTAGGACAAAACTAGAAGACCTCCCGTCCGACTGGAAGGATCGGATGCTTGCTGCTGCCTCAGAGGGTAAGTCGGCTGTCGAGGTCAGGCATGAAATTGGAATCGGGCGCTCAGCATGGGAAACATTGCTAGAAGATAGTGATGAGTTTCGAGCAGCCGAAAAAGACGCAAGGGAACTGTGCGAGGTATGGTGGGAGCGATCCGGGCGCACCCTGGCTATGGCTGGGGGCGGGAATAGCGCCATCTGGATTTTCAATATGAAGAACCGGTTCGGCTGGCGGGATAAGAAGGAAGAAGAAGAGAAGAAGGACGACATGTCCGATGTTATCCGCGACCTGATTGCCAAGCTCCCCGGATGAAAACGGGCAATATCCTGCTAGACCGCCAGCTAGCCCGTTGGTACGCGCTCAGGGACCATCCAGTACAGCTAGCCCTTATGTCGGCTGTGCCTAACGGTATGCGCTTCCCCTTGGTGCCTGCGGGGCGCCGTAGCGGCAAGACTGAGCGGTTTAAGCGATTCCTAGTAAAGCAGGCTAGCGCTGACTCAGGACCATACTTTGCTGCCGCTCCTACGCATGCACAAGCGAAGAAGATATTCTGGGATGACCTGAAGGCTTTCACTCTTTCGGCTACCCATAAGCGTAGGCCATCTGAGTCTGAGCTAATCATCTACATGGACTGCGGGTCTGAAATCCATGTGATCGGATTGGATAAGCCTCAGCGTATCGAGGGTATCCCTTGGCGAGGCGGTGGCATTGATGAGTTCGCCGATATCAAGTCAGACGCATGGGAGGCCAATATCCTCCCTGCACTCAATACCGTTAACCCGACTGATCCGGACTACCGTGCGTGGTGCTGGCTCCTTGGTGTGCCTGACGGCTTGAACCACTACTACGACCTCTGTGTTAAGGCTGAGAGTGGGGCTGATCCTAACTTTGGCGTATTCCATTGGAAGTCAGCAGAGATTCTGCCGCCTGACGTGATGGATGCCATGCGCCGCGCCATGTCGGCCAAGCAGTTCAAGCAGGAGTTTGAGGCCAGCTTTGAGACGGCTGGCGGGCGTATATATGAGGACTACGGCAAGCACAACACTACGCATGAGACGATCCAGCCTCATGAGCAGCTAATGTGGATGCACGATCAGAACTTCACCCCCCTGTCTTCTGCCATTGGGGTTAGGCGTAACAAGGATGACCTGTACCTACTGGATGAGATTGTGCTCACTAGCGCAGTATCCAGGCAGTCGGCGGTTGAGTTCGTGGAAAAGTATAAGAATCATCAGAATAAACACGTCCTGATCTATGGTGATCCGGCAGGTAAGGCGGGCGAGAAGCACGGCCATGCGTCCGATTACACGGATATTGAGGGAGTGCTAAAAGAGCATGGCTGGCGATATACCCGAAAGGTTAAACCTGCCCATCCAGCGATTAAGGACCGTCAGAATGCGGTGAGGACTAAGATTCTTACTGCCGCTGGCGAAACATCGCTATACGTCAATCCTGTAACTGCTGAGTGGTGTCATAAGGGCTTAGCTACGGTCCAGCTAAAGGAAGGCTCTACTTTCCAAGAGGACCAAACGAATCAATACCAGCACATAACCACAGCTATCGGTTATTGTATTGATGTAGAATGGCCGAGTAAGCCTAAATTCAATATCACAGCTATGGCCTGAGGTTTAAATGTCCCGATTCGCTCAATTCAGAGATGGCCTGCTTAACGTAGTAGCCAATCTAGGCACCGGACGGGACAAGGCCGCTAGTACCCATGTTGTCCAGACATTCAAGACTGACTATGAACTCCTGACGGCCTACCGCGAACTGTGGATGGCTAAGAAGATTGTCAACATTCCGGCCCGTGATGCGGTTCGTGAGTGGCGTAGCTGGCAGGCTAGTTCTGAGCAGATCACCAAGCTTGAGAGGGTAGAGGCGAAGTATGGGCTACGCCTGAAGACCGAGGACGCGCTACGCAAGGCTCGTCTCTTTGGCGGTTCAGCCATCTATATTGGCACCTATGACAGCGACCCGTCCAAGCCGATGATGGAAAACTCTAGGCTTCGCTATCTGACTGTCATGCCTCGGGCCAAGCTGACTGCGAAGGAGCTGGTAGACGATATTCGATCCCCTTACTACGGTCAGCCAGAGTATTTCACTGTAGCTAACACCCAGGAGGAGATTCACGTCTCCCGCCTAGTGCTTTTTGTGGGCCAGGTCATTCCCGACGACATTATCGCCAATGTTGGCTATTTGGGGTGGGGCGACTCTGTGCTGGCATCCTGCCTTGCCGCCGTGATGCGCGCGGAGTCGTCGTATGCCAACGCTAACTCCCTCATCTATGAGGCTCGGGTAGACGTTCTTTCGATCCCCGGCTTGACGGATGAGGTGCAGACCAAGGAAGGCGAGGAGCGAGTAACCAATCTGGCCCGCGTTGCTGCCACGTCCAAGGGCAACAATGGCATGATGATGATCGACAAGGAGATGCTATATGACTCCAAGTCGGCATCCTTTGGTGGTTTGAATGAGTTGATGGAGAAGTTCATTCAAGAGGGTGCGGGCGCTGCGGATATTCCGGCCACCCGCCTTCTCGGCATGTCCCCGTCTGGACTGAATAGTACGGGAGAGTCTGATCTTAGAAACTACTATGACAGTATCCGGTCCATGCAGACGCTGGATATCGGCCCTGCGATGGCGTGGCTGGATGAGTTGCTGATTCGTGAGGCACTGGGCGGACGGCCTACTGAAGTTCACTACAACTGGAATGTTCTTTGGCAACCCACCGCTAAGGAAATGGCGGATATTGGCAAGACCACGGCTGACACTCTGAAGACGCTGGTTGATACCTCCCTGTTCAATAGCGAGGCTCTGTCAGTAGCGGGCGCTAATCTACTCACTGAACGTGGCGTAGTGCCCGGACTAGAGAATGCACTACAGGCTTCTATGTCGAAACCTGAAGAAGACGATCCCCAGCAAGAGTAAGGAGTAACACCATGGACCAATTGCCCACAATCGGAAGTGACACGGGTCCAAGGGAGGCGGTTCCAGTCGTTATCCTGTCCGCCAATGGTCAATTCACTGGCGCAGCAATGGAGCCGCTTGGTTATGTGCAGGTCCCTCTTACAGTAGGTCAGCCATATGCAATCAGCCCGCCTACAGGGTCGCGCATGGTGCTTATTAAGCCTGAGGGTGCGGACATGCGCTATCGGGATGACGGCACAGCGCCCACCGCAAGCATTGGAATGCCTGTAGCAGATGGGGAATCACTGCTTTATGACGTGAAGCTTACTCAGCTTCAATTGACTGCTCAGGATGCTGGCTGCATCTGCAATCTCTCTTACTATGGAGATGCCTAATGCCTAGGTTCTCTCCAACATCCTTTACTAATGAGTTCATTGCAGCGCGCATCCGCGAATACATGCTCGCCAATCCTCCTGTTGGTGGTCAGCCACCTACTAATGCTCAGGTTGAGATGGCTGTTTCAAAGTACATGGCTCAATTCCCTGCGGAAAGGGGCGCTCAAGGCCCGCAAGGTCCGGCAGGCATGGACGGCAAAGATGGGCTGTCAATCACCGGCCCTGAGGGCCCTAGCGGCCAGAATGGAAAGGATGGTCAGTCCATCAAAGGTGACACTGGGGCATCAGGGGCGGATGGACGTGAGGTAGAGATTCGACGTGCCGCTGACTCTATCCAATGGCGCTATAAGGGCGATTCCTCATGGGCGCAGATGGTCGCTATTTCGGAGTTGATGCCAACGGCTGAGCAGGTTCAGCAGGCGGCAAATGCGTGGCTTGCCGCCAATCCACCTTCTGCTGGGAAGGATGGCGAGTCAATCACTGGGCCGTCTGGGCCAAAGGGTGAGATTGGGCCTCAGGGTCCGAAAGGTGATCGAGGCGAGACGGGTGCAACCGGATCAATCGGTCCCGCAGGCCCGGCTGGGCCTCAAGGAATTCAGGGCCCTCAGGGCAATAAAGGCGATACTGGGCTGACTGGCACCAAAGGCGATAAGGGGGATATTGGGCCTACTGGAGCAACCGGGGCTACAGGCAGTGTTGGGCCAGCAGGCGCAACCGGCCCCAATCCAGCCATTAAACTTGGGAATATCACTGTTTCCCAGTCGGCCACCCTTGCCATTAGCGCTGGAACTAGGATTGTTGAAGTTGATGCGCCTGGAGTTCTAGCTACGGATAACCTTTTCTCAACTCCAATTACAGATATTCCCTCTGGCTATGTTGTGCACGAGGTGTGGTCTACCACAAATAACAAGGTGAAAGTTCAGCTAACTGCACCATTACTTGCAATTGGTGCTAGTTATTCGATTACAATGCGCCTAGTTGCGCTGAGGTGAGTATGCTTAATTTCTCCGACAAGGTATCTACAAGTGCGGTTCGTAAAACGTCTGACGGCTACCTTGTCGCAGATGCGGCCGTGGCGCGGACTGGTATTCAAGAATATCTAGGGCGCGAAGTCGGCAAGCCTGAGATGCAGATTGTTAGGGTCTATCGTCCGGCTGAACAAGTGTTCGCCAAAGATGCGATGAAGACTTATGCCCATCGCCCCATGACTAATGACCATCCTAAGCAGTCAGTTACTTCCGAAAATTGGAAGGATGTTGCTATCGGCCAGACTGGTGGCGATGTGATGCGAGATGGTGAGTTTGTCCGTGTCCCGCTTGTTCTTATGGATCAGAAGGCGATTACCGATTGGGAAGACGGAAAGGTAGAGCTTTCCATGGGGTATTCCGCTGACATTGTTTTCCAAGCTGGAGTAACTGATTCCGGCGAGGAATACGATGCGATTCAAACCAATCTTCATATGAATCACTTGGCATTGGTCGATAAGGCCCGTGGCGGTGATAAACTTCGTATCGGCGATTCGGGCAGTGCCGATATTATTCATCCCGCCCAGCCTACAAATGAAGGAGGCCACATGGCCGATAACACCCGTAAGGTCATGTTCGATGGCCTTGAAATTGAAGTAACGCCGCAGGGCGCTCAGGCTATTGAGAAGCTGACCAAGCAGGTTAGCGATGCAAAGTCTGAGTTTGTTGCTCTGGCCGACTCCCATAAGGCTGTGGTTGCTGCCAAGGACACCGAGATTGGCGAACTGACTGCCAAGTTGAAGGATGCCGAAGGCAAGTTCCTCTCTGATGCCGACATTGATGCCCGCGTTGCCAAGCGCGCCGAACTGGTGGCTAAGGCTACTGCGGTTGTTGCTGATGCCGACTACACCGGCAAGTCGGATTCGGAAATCCGTAAGCTGGTTGTGGCTAAGAAGCTGGGCGACTCTGTGGTTGATGGCAAGTCCGATGAGTTCGTGGCTGGCTGCTTCGCTATGCTGGCTGATTCCAAGGATTCCGTTGCTGATGCAGTGAAGTCCGATGCACACAAGGCTAATCTCAGTGATTCGCAGTCTGAGTATGAGGCCCGTCTCCGCAATGCTCATAAGGAGGTCAAGTAATGGCCGTTCAGAATGCTTACGTTGAAAACATTCCGGCTGGCGTGCCGGGCGCGATTGTTGACATGATTCCGAAGACCCTGATTTCTCGCACCGTTGAGACGGCTGCGGGTATCGCCTTCGGCCTTCCGGTCTATCGAGGTACTGGCGATAAGGGTGTCGTTGCCACCGGCACTGCTGCTAACTATGTTGGCTTTACCGTGCTGGATCGTTCGGTGCGTGAAGGCAGTCTGTTCAGTCAGTATGAGTCGGCCCGAGTCATGACCGATGGCGCTATCTGGATCACCGCTCCGGCCAATGTCGCTGACGGCGCTGCTGTTGTTATCGGTGGCGTGACCATTCCTGGTGCGTTCTATCAGACCACCGCCACTTCCGGCCAGTTGGCTCAGGTCCGCCTGAACCGCGTCGCCCCCGGCGCCTAAAGGATAATTAATATGGCATTTTTTAACGATGCACAGGCTGCGCTTGGTTTCGCACTGAGCCAGACCAGCTACATTGAGCGAACCGTAAATCAGACCGTATACCCGGACGTACAGTATGCGAACCTGATTCCGGTTGATACCTCGGCTAACCCGTGGGCCAAGTCGGTCACCTACTTCTCGGGCGATAAGTTCGGCCGTGCGGATTGGATCAACGGCAATTCGGATGACATTCCGATGGCCGGAACCAATCTGACCAAGTTTGAGACTCAGGTGTACACCGCTGGTATCGGCTACGGCTGGGGGCTGGAAGAACTGGAACAGGCTCGTATGCTGGGCCACAACCTCCCGGCTGATGACGCCATGGCTGCCCGCCGTGCCTATGAAGAGATGGTTGACCGTGTTGCATTCTTCGGTGATGCGACCAAGAATCTTCAGGGCCTGGTGAACAGCACTGCCGTCACCGCAACCTCGGCTGCGACCGGTGATTGGGCTACTGCTACCCCGGCTCAGATTCTTGCTGACATTAACGGCGCTCTGATTGGTCAGTTCAGCGGCACGCTGTTCACCTCGTTTGCCGATACGCTGCTGATGCCGTATGAGAGCTACCTGCTGCTGGCAACTCGCATGGTCAGCGAGAACAGCGATATGTCGATCCTGAACTGGCTGCTGGCGAACAACGCCTACACCGCTCAGACCGGTGGCCGACTGGTGATCCGTGGCATTCGTGGCCTCGGCACCGCTGGCGCGGGCGGCACCGCTCGTATGGTGGCGTACCGTCGCGACCCGAACGTGGTCAAGATGCACATTCCGATGCCGCATCGCTTCCTGCCCGCTTATGCGGCTGGTCCGATCCGTGTTGAGGTTCCGGGCATCTTCCGCCTCGGCGGTGTGGACGTGCGCCGTCCGCGCGAAGTGGCCTATGTAGACGGGATTTGATGCACCGGCCCCGCTTGGAGTGATCTAGGCGGGGCCAATCAGAGGGTTTGATATGGCTAAGTTGAACGAAGTTACTAATAACCACACTGGACCGCTGGGTGTAGGCGGTGTAGTCATTCCGGCCAAGTCGTCTGCTGAAGTCCCGAATTGGGATAAGGTCAGTAAGAATGGCGTAGTCCAGCGTTGGCTTGATTCTGGCGTTCTGTCGTTGAGCAAGGGCGACAAGAATTCGGTACAAGAGCCAGAAGTGTCTGCTGAAGTTGTCGAGAATGTTCAATTCACTGAGCAGGTTCCGGTGCAGGATGGTGCGGAAGCGGATGATGAAGATGAGCAGAAGGCTACCCTGATTGCTCAGTTGAAGGAACTGGATATCAAGGCCGACAAGCGTTCGTCGGTCGAGAAACTGCAAGAGAAGCTGGACGAAGCTCTGGCTCGGTAAGAACCCCTCGGCCAAGGACGGCCACCTATTAGAGAATCCCATGCAGATTTACGGAACCATTGCTGGCGCAGACGCCTACGCCCTCTCCATCGGCAATACTGCATGGGGCCTGCTGTCCACTGATGCTAAGAACGCAGCCCTTGTGCGCGGCTCGCTGTACGTGGATAGCTACAATCGACGTTACCTTGATGGCGACTTCAAGTGCTGGTGGGCCTATATCGGCGGAAAGACTGGCGGATGGGCGCAGGAGCGCGAATGGCCCCGTAGCGGCATCGACGGCCTGCCCGATAACGTGATCCCAGTGCAGATCGAATACGCGACGTATGAGGCAGCTATCCGCGAGGGCACTAACCCTGGCTCGCTGAATCCTGACTTCGATCGCACCACGCTGGTCAAGAGTGAGAAGGTTGATGTTCTGCAAGTAACCTACGCCGTTAGTGATAATTCTAACGCTGGCTCGCTGCTACCGTTCATCCCCGCGATTGAGTCGCTGCTGTCTGCATTCCTTGTCCGTCGTTGCACTGGCGGGCTGGCGATCTACACCGTATGAGAATCCATCTTCTAAACTGCCCATTTTGTGGAAGTGAAGCAAAGCTGCTGCCGCCTGAAGATGGCGATCTAGCATGGCCCGATTTTGAGGTAATTTGCATGGGGCAGTATTGCGATGCTCGCCTTACTGGGAACTCTGAAAAAGATGTAGCCGATTGCTGGAACCGCCGCGCATGACCCCCGAACAGCACGCAGCCAAGATTCGTGAACTAGAATCGCCGATGGCTGCGGCCTATATGGCGGAGGTTCGTGCTGTCGAGTCTGAGGCGACTGTTGCTGAGGTTGAGCGTCTGTTGCGTGAGGGTGATTCGGAAGGGTTGGTGGCATACCTGTCCCTTGGCGCTATGGCTGGATTCCTTGAGCTATTCCGCTCCGCCTTCATCCAAGGTGCGAATAACGAGGCGTTGGGCCGATTCCGGTTCGATAGCAATACATGGGCAGTCATCAACCTGCTCATGGGTGCGAACCAAGATATTCAGTCCACTTCCGATATGGACCTTCGCAAGTCGGTTGCTGCGGTCATGGGTAATGGCAATACGATCCGAAATCAGGCGCTAGACCTCATCGGCGTGCGTAGTCCGCTCACAGGCCGCAGGAGCAGTGGTGTAGTCGGCCTGCCAATCCAGATGACAGAGTGGGTGCAGTCGGCTAGGCAGCAGCTTCTAAGTGGCGACCGTGCGGCTATGCGGGCATATCTGACGCGTAAGCTGCGTGACACCGCCTTCGACAAGTTCGTGGTGCCTGGTCAGGCGCTCACGATCAGCCAAGCCAACACTATTGCGCGCGCCTACGCTGACCGGCTAGTGAAGTCATACGCCAAGCAGCTATCCGAGACGATGGCCGCTCAGGCTTATAACTCAGGCCGATTTCAGTCTGTTCAGCAGATGGTTGAGCGCGGCCTAATCACGCTGGATCAAGTAAGTAAGAAGTGGCGAACCATGCGGGATGAGCGAGTTCGTCATAGTCATGCGGTTATGAATGGTCAGGTGCAGCCGCTCAATGGTGTATTCATTAGTGGAAACGGAAACGCACTCTTGTATCCCGCCGATCCCAATGCGCCTGACGATGAGGTATATGGCTGCCGCTGTTCGCTAGAATATGTCATCCGAAGGAGATTTTAATGGCCGACATTCACGACAGAGGCCGCGCCCTCGCAATCCGAATGCTGGCTCCTAGGCCGCAGGGCAAGGGGCTTGGCCTGGTGCTGCGCCAAAAGATAGTTGGCGAGTACAATCCTGAAACTGGCGGGCAGGATGTGGGGTGGGATGAATACATGGGGTCGGGTCTGCGAACCAGTTTCGATCTTCAGGACATTGATAACACCTATATCTTAGAAGGTGACGTTGAGATCCTAGTGTCTCCTGTTTTGGTTGACCTAGTTACGGATATGCCGAAGCCAAGCACCAATGACGTTATCGACTTCGACGGCAGCTCCTACAATGTCATTGGAGTCCGGCCGGGCGACTACGCTGGATTGAATTGCTTCTATAAGGCACATTGCCGTGGCATCTAATGTTCATCACATGACGCGGAAGTTTGGCGGACTTAGCGGATCGTTTGCTGAGCAGCTTGAGCAGTTCGCTGAAGAAACCATGGATCAGGCGGATGAGATATTCCGTGACGTTGTCATGTTGGTTGCTGGCGTCATCATCCGGCTATCGCCCGTGGATGTTGGCACATTCCGTGGAGCATGGCGGCTGAGCATTGATGGCTACGACACGTCTGTTCCTGATACTCCTGACAAGGAAGGTAGCGAGACTTTGGCAGCAATGCTGGCTGAGGTCCAATCGCTAACTTTTGGGCAGGCTGCATTTATTCAGAACAACCTAAAATACGCCGTCCCACTCGAGTTCGGCCATTCCACGCAGGCACCAACGGGCATAGTGCGTATCGCTCAAGCTAGGTTTCAGGAATTGGTGCAGCAGGCCATTAGGGAGAATCAGTAATGATGGATCACGAATGCAAGTGCGGCGGAAGGATGGAGCCTGACTTCAACAATCCAGTCCTTCTAACTTTGCCGCCAAAATATTGCTATAAATGCAAATCATGTGGCGAAGTTAAATATTTCAGTGAAATTCATTCGCAGGCTATCTCATGAGCCACGCACTTGCCCGCTCCGCCATTGAGACGAAGCTCTTCAATTGGGCCAAGGCTAAGAATCCCGTATTGCCATCTGTGTTTGGAATCCAGAAGGCTGACTTGTCTCGGCCCATCTTCATCAAGGGCAATCTCCTACCCGCCTCGGCGCGGACTGAGTGTCTGCAAGGGGATGAGATTACCTATATCGGGCTATACCAAGTGATGATTTGCTGTGACCCTTCTCAACCTTTCAATGTGGCCGAAGGTCTTATTAGCGAGATTCAAGCTTTGTTCCCCGTTGACTCAGATATTGGGGTTTCAGCATTCAATGGCAGCATCACCGACGCAGTAGACCAAGGGCCTACTATCCCCGAAGATTCACGATACAATGTTCCCGTTACGATCCCGTACCGTGGCGTAGTTTCTACATAAGAGGTTATAAATATGGCTAAGCGTATGGCCCTCCCTAATGGCGCTACGGTGCAGATCGCAACTGCTCTGGATGACGCTATCGTTTTCACCACTATCACCAATGCAGCCCCTCCTGTTCTGACTTCGGTCGGCCATGGTCTCACTGCTGGCGATTACGTAATCGTTAGCTCTGGCTGGTGCGAGCTGGATCAGCAGGCTTATAAGGTCGGCGTGGTTACGGCGGACACCTTTACCCTGATTGGCGCTAACACGACCAATACCGTCAAGTATCCGCCTGGTGGCGGCGCTGGCTCGGTAAATCAGGTTCTGGATTGGCAGGATGTTCCGTGCATCACCGATTCCAGCCTGTCCGGTGGCGAGCCGCAGTATGTGGACGTTGAATGCTTGCAGGAAGACAATCCGAAGCGCCTGTTCAATGGCTTCAGCCCGATTGACTGGACCATGCAGGTTGCCGACGACGACACGAACCCGTCGATTGCGATTCTGGAAGACCTGAGTGATACGCAGGATACTTCGGTTCTGCGCATCATCCTTCGCAGCCTGAAGGAAAAGCTGTATGCAGGTAGCTTCTCGATCAGCCCGGATAGCACCATGAGCCGTGGCGAAGTTATGACCCGTGCCGTTGGCATTGCGGTTTCGAAGATCACCAAGTACCCGGCCCCCTAATAGGAGAGATTTGTGGGTAAGAAGTTTTCCATCAAGAGCAACCCCACCTTTCCGGCCAAGGTTAAATGGCCGGTGGTGGGTGGCGATCCAGTAGAGATTGATTTCACTTTCAATTACTTGGGTCGTGAGGCACTTGCGGAATATCAGGCTAAGAAGACGGAATACAGCAATTCACTGCTTGAACTGGCTAAGAATGATTCCAGTAATAGCGAAATTGCCCATAAAGCCATCTCCTATGAGTTTGAGTTTCTGAAGACGATCATTGCTGGATGGGGTGTCGATGAGGAATACAACGATGAGAATCTTCGCATCGCTGTATCTGAGGGCACCCATATCACGCATGCCATTGAAGATGCTTTCTTTGCTGCATACGACAAGGCGCGTCAGGGAAACTAAAAGAGGTTGCCCAAGAGCTTTACGCCTCCTCGGTGGATTTGAAAACGATGGAGGCGCTAGGCTTTGATCCCGAAGACTTCGATGAGTCAGATTTGAGCATCGAAGTTTGGGAGTGTAACGCAGATGCCTTCTATGTTTTTGAGGCCATGTGGACTCAATGGAGAATAGGCATGGCAGGGGCAACCGGGCTGGACTACGCTGCAATGCCCGTAGTCATGGATATGGTAGGTGTAAAGAAAAAACGTAGACCCGAAGTATTCGCCTCGGTCCGAATTATGGAAAACGTCGCACTAGAAATACAGGCGGAGAATCGAAACCATGACTAGCTTTGCACAACTCGGCATTCAGATTGATTCAAATGCCGATCAGGCGGCATCAAGTCTAGAAAACCTTGCTGCTGCCGGTGCAAAGGCTGAGAAGTCTACCGAAAGGCTCTCCAAGGCCAGTAGCGATCTATCGGCAGAACAGCAGAAGATCAATGCGCGTGCGGCTGAGATGGCTGCGCAGGACGCTCGCCGTGCCGCTAGCGCACAGAAGGCCAACAACAGCATCAGGGATCAGCAGCAGGAGCTATCTAAGCTTCTTGGCACCATTGATCCGACTGTAGCTGCACTGGACAGGCTGGATCAGACCGAGCGCAAGCTTGCTTCGTTCCGGCGATCAGGCGCTATCGATACTGAGTCCTACACGCTCTATAACAATAAGCTGAAGGAACAGCGCGAGCTGCTTAGTGGCGTAGCTGCTAACGTAAACCGTGCTGGCATGTCGCAGCGGGCCTACAACGCTGCTCTGCGTAACGTCCCGGCTCAGTTCACCGACATTGCCGTCTCGCTTCAGGCCGGACAGGCCCCGTTGACGGTCCTATTGCAGCAGGGCGGGCAGCTCAAGGATATGTTCGGCGGTATCGGGCCTGCATTCAGGGCACTCGGTGGCTATATCGTTGGGCTGATTAATCCTGTCACCGTACTAGGCGCTGCGGTCGGCACTCTTGGCGTGGCCTGGTATCAGGCAGGGCAGCAGCAAGAGGATTTGGAGAAGGCACTAATCTCTAGCGGGCGTTACGCAGCGTCCAGCAGCGAGGAACTGAACCGCCTTGCTGATGCTTACGACAACATCGACGGCGTGACCCGTGGTAAGGCCCTAGAGGCGCTTACTCAGGTGGCCGCTAGTGGCAGGCTGACCGGCGAGCAGTTCCGGCTGGCTACCGAATCGGCGCTTAGGTGGTCAGCGGTCACGGGCGACTCTGTAGACACGATCACGTCCAAGTTCAACGATATTGCACGCGATCCAGTCAACGCACTGCTGAAGTTGAATGAAACTGAGCGATTCCTTACGGAAACTCAGTATGAGCGGGTGAAGGCGCTTCAAGAGGAAGGCCGATTCCAAGATGCTGCCACGGAAGCGGCTCGCATTTATGCGGATACGGTCAATGGGCGCGCTACTGAGATTGAGGCTAGCTTGGGCCTGGTATCGACCGCATGGAAGAACATCAAGAATGAGACTGGCGAGGCATGGGACGCAGTGGTCAGCGGTATCAACCGCGCCCAAGGTCCATTGCAGGCATTCGCTGACCGTGTTGCAGGACTGAGCGAGCTTCAGCGCAAGTCTGTTATTGCCCTCGTTGGCACCCTAAACCTCCCGGCAGGCATCATCACACGATTCGGGGGCAATGCCTTCCGTGGCGTTAGTAGCTCGGTCGATAGCACGGCAGGTTCTGGCGATACTGCTGCAATTGATAGTGCTGAGCTGAAGAGGCAGCAGGACGCTGCCAAGGCTACTGCTGATAGGGCGCGTAGTTGGGACACCATCGTTGCATCCACCGATAAGGCCAAGCGCAATCAGATCGAGCTTCAGCGCATTCAAGAAGCTGGCGTGGCTGCTGGCGTTGCACAGGTTGATATTGACCGCCAGAAGGATGCGTACCTCGCATCTCAGGTCGAGAAGACTCGAAAGGTTAAAGAAAACAAGACGGAAGAAGATAAGGCTGCTGTAGCCCTGCTCCGCAACTACACCTCAATCACTGAGCAGCTTGAACGACAAATCGCGCTGACCGGTGACAATACCAACCTTGGGCGTATTAACTACGACATTGCGAGTGGCAACCTAAAGGGCCTTGGCGCTGATGAGCAGGCAAGGTTGAGGAATCTTGCGCAGACTGAGGATGCGCTGTCAGACTTCGAAGCGATCTACGGCAGCAGCTATGCCACGATCACGGCTATCACAAAGGAAAGCACCGACCTAATGGCCCAGTATGGCATTCAGGCTGCTCGCAACATACAAACCTCGTTTGCTGACTTCCTTTTTGATCCATTCGCCGATGGACTTGGCGGCATGGTCGAAGGGTTCGCAAAGTCTCTTCAGCGCATGGCTGCTGAGGCCGCATCGGCAAAGGTATTCCAGACAATCGGAAGCTTCGCATCCGGATATACCGGCGCAGGCTCTGGATTCATCAATTCGATTGGCTCGCTTATTGCTGGCGGAAAGGCCGATGGTGGTTACACGGGTCCTGGCGGCAAGTATGAACCTCGGGGCATCGTCCACGCTGGTGAGGTTGTTTGGAGCCAGCGGGACGTGGCAGCCGTTGGTGGGCCGAAGCAGGCTAACTCAATGCGGCCTACTTCCGGATACGCTAATGGTGGCATCGTCGGCCAATCCTCCGGATCAATGTATTCCGGTAAAAATGTACAATTCAACGTGAAAGTGACTAACGCGCCGCAGGGCATGGGTGCAGACGCAAGGGCTACGCCTAATCAGACGGGCGGATTCGACATTGAGGTAATGATGAAAGAGATTGCAGTCAATGCCGTGGCAGACAACTTGGCTAATGGCGGGGTCGTGGCTCAGGCAGGTCAAAGCCGATATGACTGGAATACCCGAGTATGAGCCGGGGAAATCTAATCTATCCGGGCGGTCGAGCTTGTATTGTCAAGTCAGGCTACTCTGAGTCCTTTGATCCATCTGTTCTGCGAACTGAGATGGAGAACGGCCCGCCTAAAGAGCGCCTGATGAACACTCAGGTGCTCATGAAGATCAAGGCTTCTTTGCTGTTCCGTAGCGAAGCCACTCAACTTGCATTTGAGAACTGGTACTTTAACGTCATTAAGCGAATTGGCTACTTTGACCTTACTCATCCGCGCACCGGTCAAGCGCTTACCGTTAGATTTGAGAATGGATCAATCGGTGAATTGACTACGGTAGACTCTAGGTTCCGGCATTCAATGCGAAATGTGGTCTTTGAGTATCTGCGATGAGAGATTTTCTAGAAAGAATCCAGCGGGTAACCGATACCTCGAATCCACTTCTGTTCCTTGAGGTGTCTGCACCTTCCTTTGCTGAGACGCTTAGGATCGTAAACGACACTCAGAATTGGGTTAGCAACGGTATCGAATACCTTGCCGCACCCTTTGGATTCAAGCTTCCTGATGACATTACAGGCCAGACGCCTCGCGCCGTTCTGACTATTGATAACATCGGTCGTGGCATCGCTGAAGACCTTGAAACTGTCCAGCCCTACGATATCGTGAAGGCTGTGCTGATGATTAGCGACAAGGCCAATCCTAATGTGATCGAGCGTCGATATGTCCTCCCAATCACTCAGGTTTCTGTAAACACCAGAACTGCCACGGCTCAGTGTGGATACGATATCGTCATGAGGCAGCAGGCCGTCAGACTGAGATATAACGCGTTCACTGCACCTGGCGCTTTCTAATGCTGCTATCAGAAATCGAACGATTCACTCTCATCCCATACGATGAGGGCAGCTTTGACTGCGCCGACTTGGTTGCTTTGGTCCAAAAGGAAATGTTTGGTCGAAACCTAGTTATGCCGTCGCGCAGGCCAAGGGGCGTTCAGGGGCAGGCTGAAATCGGCGAGCTATCCAAGCCATACGGGGTTAGGACATATTCGCCAAAGGACGGCGATTTGGTCCTAATGGTGGAATTTGGACATAATAGGCCGGGCCACGTTGGCGTATACTTCTACCTAGCGCATGAGGCATGGGTGCTGCATGCTAACGAGAAAACGGGTTGCAGCATTCTTCACCGCGCTCGTGACTTACCTGATTTTGGACTAAGGGTTGAAGGATATTACGCATGGTTGTGACGGAATCGCCAAAAATTGATCCCGGTCAGCTTATTGTCACGCCTCATCCTCTTCTCCTTGAAGGGCAGCGTAATGTCGTATGGGAGGCTTCTGCGAATGAAAGCCTTTACTCGATCCTCATGCGAAACGTCCCGGAAATGGATGGTCAGCAGTGGATTGTCTCTATTGGTGGCCTTCCGGTTGAGCGGCACCTGTGGCATTGCGTAAAGCCTAAGCAAGGGCAAGTAATTGAGGTGCGCGGCGGCACGGGGCGTTCTGCTCTTGCTGTCGTAGCGATGATTGCCCTTACCTATTTCACCTTTGGTGGTGGCGCTATTGCTGGCTTCACCCTTGGCACGTCTACGGCACTAGGAACGCTGGCAGTTCAGTCTGCCGTGTACCTTGCTGGGTCAATGCTGATTAACAAGGTGCTTGCTCCCAAGGTTCCAAAGTCCAGCGCTCAGCAGCAGGATTCTGTCTACTCGCTATCTGGCGCTAGAAATCAGCTTCGCGTATATGAGCCGCTGCCTTTGCTGTTTGGTCGTGTGCAAATCACCCCCGACCTGCTCAGTAAGCCCTACACGTGGTATGAGGGGAATGACCAATACCTTGCCTTGCTGCTTTGCGCAGGCATCAATGTTGGCCGTGTTGAGGAGTTCTTCAACGGCGACACCCCTCTTGCTAGCTATGAGGGTGTGCAGGTCTATAACGCTGGCTACACTCAGATGCCGAGCCAGCAGATTCCTCTGTATAGCAATGCAGATGTTATCGACGGTGGGCAGCTTCTTGATACCAATAGCCAGCCGAAGGGCCAGCCCGGCGCATGGGTCCAGCGTACAACCTCAACCGACACTGTAAAGATAATTGTTGGCATTGAGTATCAGCTTTACGACAAGACCACTAAGGGCAAGGATAAGAACAACACTGAAAGGGTTGAGATTCAATATCGCCCGTTCGGTACTAGTGCTTGGCTGAACTTTGGCGGCCAGACTCTCACCAGCAATAAGACCCAGCTATATCGAGCTGGATACTCGCGCGAGGTTACCGCAGGGCAATACGACGTTCGTGTTCGGACGGCTGGCCTTAACACTGATGGCAGTGGTGCCAATGCTGCTTTCACGTGGACCACCCTGACTAGCGTGCAGCTAGACACTGCTGACTACACTGGACTGTCGCGCACCGGAATCCAGTTGAAGGCAACCGGCCAACTCAATGGCTCTCCGGATGAGATTCGAGCGATTGGCTATGCCGATCCAATTCCCGTGTGGAATGGAACGAGCTACGTCACTCAGGAATCCAGCAACCCAGGCGCTCAGATCCTCGCATATGCCCGTGGCATCGCCCGCAGTGGCCGACTGCTTGGCGGTATGCAGTTGTCTGAGGATCAGATTGACGTTGAGGGCCTAAAGGCTTTCACGCTTCACTGTGCAGCCAATAATTACACCTACGATTACTACATCAAGGATGCGCGGAACCATGAGCAGGTAATCAGCTCTATCGCGCTCGCAGGGTTCGGCCAAGTCACGTGGGCTGGCGGAAAGTTGGGAATCGTATGGGCGGCTCAGGATCAACCTTTGTCTGGTGTCGTCAATATGGCGACGATCAGGAAAGGTGAGTTCCAAGTCGATTACAACCTGAGCAATGCTGCTGACGGTATCGAGTACACCTATCTTGATAACCAGACTTGGGAGACGAAGACGCTTCGTGTTCCCGCGCCAGGCGTGGTCACGATGCTCAACCCTGCTCAGGTCACCGGCGAGGGCGTAGGCACGGAACAGCACGCAGCGCGCATGGCTCGCTGGCATCTTGGGCAGTCCCTCTATCAGTACAAGGATATTGGGTACAGTACTGACCTTGAGCATATGAGCTATCAGCGGCTCTCTGTGCTTGCCCTATCCCACGATATGACGCAGTGGGGCTACAGCGGGCGTATCGTTGCAGCAAGCATCGTTGGCGGTGTTGCTAGGCTTACGCTGAACGAGCCGGTTCCTTCTCCTCCCGCTGGGAGCGCCTATATCGGCGTCCGCATTCCGGGCGAGAAGGTTTACCGAGTCCTTCGAGTTGCATCCTTTACTGGCCCATCTCAAGAGATTTCACTTGCAGAGCCGTGGCCTTCGGATGCCCCCCTTCCGGGATCGGCTAACAATCCTGCGCACGATACAACGTTCATCTATGACTTCAAGCAGACCCCCGGACTTCGCGTCCGTGTGGTCAGTGTTGAGCCAGAGAATGACCTGAAGGGGGCAAAGGTTCGGGCGGTGCAGGAAGGGCCTGAGTTCTGGATTTACGTTCTCACCGGCCAATACATCCCCTCGCCTAATGCGTCGCTTCTGCTGACTCGTCCCATCGCTTCCAATCTGAAGATAAGTGAGAATCAGGTTGTTCAGGGCGATACTACTTTCACCGAACTCTCTGCCACCTTCGACATTAGCGGTCCTGTCGGCAACATCGTTGTCCGCGCGGCGCAAGATGGCAAAGAGCTGGAAGACGTTGCACAGACGCAGACTCGCACAGCTACTTGGCGAATCCCCGAGGCAGGCCTGTATCACATTGTGGTACGTCCATACTCTCCCGATGGAGAGCCTGGCATCGCCGTATCAGGCAGCTATATCACCGCTGGCGCTGACCTTCCGCCCGTATTGGTGGACCTCTTTGACGTAGAGGAGCGCAGCGGAGGCGTTCGGCTGTATACGTGGGGCTGGCTGTCAGAGACCATCCAATCACCTGACTTCAACGGCGTTGAGATTCGATACGTAGGCGGCATGGTCCCTAATCCCAACTGGGACACGATGACGCCCGTTGGTGACACTGGCTATCACACTGCAGCATTTGAAGCGGTCGTGCCTGATGCTGGTCTGTGGACGTTTGCCTGTCGCAGCCGTAATACCAGTGGCGTTCTGTCAACCAACATGCGAGTAATCACTAAGACGCTCACTCAGAGTCTTGGTGAAATCATCGGTGACATTGACGGAACGCTTGAGGAGCAGATTGCATATCTGATTGCATTGCAGCAGGCGCTAGAGCAAGAAAAGACTGACCGCTTCAACGAAGACACTCGAGTCTTGCAGGAAGCTGCTGATGATGCTACCGAGAAGGCAGATGCCGCTCGGGATGCGGCCATGGCTCAAATAGATGCCTTGGCGGCGGTAGTCAATGACCTGCTTGAAGCCCCCGAGTGGGTGGCGGATATGGACTACGCAGATAACGCGTATGTCTCCTATGATGCAAGGCTCTACATTGCTAAACGGCCTAACACGGGCCAGCAGCCGGACATTAGTCCGGACGATTGGCAGATGGTTGGCGAGTTCAGTAGCGCAGGCGAGGCATTGGCTGCGGTAATTGCCTTGGCTAATCAGAATGCCAGTGATATTGCTGCTGAAGCTAGTCGTATTGATGGTGTCATCGCACGCCTGCCCGCTGGCAATGGTGCTGTAGCCTCTGCGGAGGCTTTGGATGAGGTGATCGTAAGGGTTGAGGAAACAGAAGAGGGCATCGTTGCAACTGGTCAGCGGATTGAGAGCCTTCGCGCCGAAACCGTTGGCACTTATGCTGGCGACGAGGAAACAAATGCTGGCGATACAGAAAGCAATGCTGGTGTAATAAGCGTTGCTCAGGTTGCAGCTACGGCCACCTACTCGCAGGCCAAGCGCATCGACGTGGTGCAGGCTGAGTTTGGCGACTTCCAAGCAACTGTAACTGATACGTTTGAGACGATTGCCAGCCAAAACGAGGCTACGGCAGAGCGCATCACGCAGGTCCAGGTTGAGCTGGAGGGCGAGGTCGAGGCAGTTGCCAACAACCTCAGCATCATGGGTGCGCGGGTAACGCAGAACGAGGAAGGGATTGAGGCGGTGTCCCAGCGCATCGACTCCGTAGAGGCGGACATTGATGAAAACATTGCCCAAGCAATCAGCGGGTTAGAGGCGCAGGTAAGCATCAACACCCAAGGCGTTGCGGAAACCAAGGCTCGCGCCTATATCCGGGTTGTAGCTGGTACGGAAGCGAATCCTGTCATCGGCGGCATGACCATCGATAACAATGGTCAGACGGTAGCTACGCGATTCCAGAGTGATATTTTTGAGATGGTAGCGCCTGACACGGGGAGCGGGACCGAAATTAGGAACGGCAACATCCGTTCATGGGCCGGAATAACTCAGGTTATCCAAGGAAATGGATTCGGTGAGGATAATTTCCTACTTTGGGCAGGCCCTAATGTGGGCATTGAAGCAGTTACTCGCGCCATGGCTACCTTCTATATCGATGCCGGTGGCAACGCCTACTTCGGTGGCACTTTGGCCGCAGGCGTACTTCGCAACGCAGTACAGACGACCACAACACAAACCATAGGAACCTCACTTGTTAATGGTCCGTTCGCTACCTTGGGGCGCAATAAGAACGTGGTCATAAGCTTCAGTCGTGTGCATACCCGATTCAAAGACGCCCTTGGTTCGGATGGCTTTGTGGCAGGCGCTGGGAACAATACTGCTACTGTTAACCTATATCGTAAGTTAGCCAGCGAGGCTAATGAAACGCTTTGGTATACTCTGTCTGTAGGTGGTGGCGTAGATATAACTAACAATCCTGATGGCACGGACGTAGCTATATCCAGTTGGAGCGCTAGTGCCACACTAAACGATAGTACGGGCGGCACTCAGGACCGTACTTACCGTGCGGAGATTGTAGGATTCACTGAGCAGTCTGTTACTCACCAGTCTGGCAGCTTCAACCGCCAAACGATTACGCAGAATATGGCGATTGTGTCCGTCGAAGTTTGACGCTCAATCGCCCTTTACAAAGGAGGCCGCATGGCTTTGCAACTGATTGACCTAACCACTCCCCAGCCTGGTGGCAAGTTTGGCGACCCTACTAAGACCGCGTGGCAAAAGGTAAACGACAATTCTGATTACCTAGAAGAAAGGCTGCAGCAGCTCGCTATCGGTGCGGGTGACGGTTCCGAAGCATTAGGTGCCATCCAAGAATTGCAGGATTCTATCGACGTAGTGGGAAACACTGCGTCCCAAGCTGTGCCCGCCTCTACTCTTTTGTCTACGGTTGGGGCAACCCTAGTTGGTTTCATTGATACCGGGGTGGGCGCAGTGTTAAGAACCTTGGATAGTCTGTTGAAGGAAAGGCTTACTCCGGAGAGATACGGAGCTGTTGCAGGACTAGACGTTAGTCCAGAGCAACGTCTTTTGAATACGGAGGCATTTAATAATTGCCTCGCGGTAGCAGCTACTAGAAGGTCTGCTATGAAGTTATCGGGCGGCAGCTACGAGGTAGACACTACAAACACCCCAATTCTGCATCCTAGCCGTGTACCTGTACTTGGTAACGATTCTTCGGTAATAGCAAAGAACGACAATGCACCTATTTGGGTTTCTAAAAGCTATTGGGACAGCGGCGCTCCGGCTGGCCGCATGCGCATTTACAATCTTACAGTTTCCGGCACCGATGTGGGGGCCGAGCAGCACGGTATTGTGGTGCGCGACTACTACTCCACGCTGTGGGGTGTGACAGTAGCGAATGTGGGGGGCAGGGGCATATTTTTTAATCACCTGAGCAGAACTGGTGTGAGCACGACTGGAACTTTGGTGGAGCCCCGTATCATTGACTGTACGGTGAACCTATCCGGGCGGTCCTGCTTTTACTTGGGCGCAAGCAACAACAACAAGATTACGGACGGCTACCTAAAGAATTGTATTGCCCGACTTTCGCCCGGAGCTACCGAGGCGCGCATTGTTTGCGGGGCATCCGCAGGCTGGGATTTTGACGGGGTGCACACTTATGGTGGTTCCCCGGCTTCCGCTGTAATCCTCGCCAACTTCTTCAATAGCCACATCGGATTTATGTACAACGAGGATGGCTGGACGCAGTACGCCCTAGACATGCCCAACTACCAAAGAAACGGCAGTATTGACTCGTTGGCTATCTCGGCCGCGTCAGCGGCGACTGGCGCTAATGCGGCGGCTGTGCGACTGTCCCGTTCTACTGCTTTTGCACAAGCAACCCTCAACATAAACTCGTTGTGCATCCACGCGGACTCCGGCTCTACCCTGTCTGCGATCAGGAACGAAAACGCGGGTAGTCTGTCTGTCTCCTTGGCGAACACGCTGCGGGTAACGGGTAACGGGGCGGTATCGACCCCAGGTATCAGCGACGACTGGTTCACTTCGTCTGTGACAGGGCTTAAGGCCAGTAGTAACGGGAAGATACTCTATTACCGGGGCTACGGTGTCCCGCTCTCAAAATCCGTCACTGCCAACGGGGCAGGGCAGAAGGTTTGCTCTTTCGACGTACCCTACTTGGGCTTGTCCGCCCAGGCTGTAGTAGACGTTGTGGTCCACGCCCGGCAGAACACTAACGGAACACCACGTGCGTCTTATGTCGGAAAAGCTGTTATAAATACCAAGGCGGAGATTGACGCGTGGGTTGTTCGAATGTTGGATATAGTACCCCCATCCGGATTTGCGGCCGACCCCTCGGGGGTTCCTATCGCTTCTGTGCTCAAGGGGGCGGACGGCACTGGGGTTCTTTCTATCACTTTTACATATGCTAACAGCGATGCTTTCGGCGGATGCAACTTTATGATGCCTCAATCCTAATGTATTAGCGCATATGGCTAGCGCCAATACCGACGCCCTAACAGTTGGCGGCCTCAGACTCGGGTCCGCCGACTATGCTTGTTTTATTTATATAAATTACCATTAGTTAAGTCATCATATAGCCTCCCCGATAGCGCGTATCAATATCAGCCCCACTAAGCCGCTCAAACGGAAGCGGCGTCGGTGATCGGTCGATAACTCCACCGGCCTTAATCCATTCCTCAACCGACTGCTTAGGGCCGTTGTACTCTTCTTTTATCTTCTTGGGTGCAATTACCGTGTACTGCTTTACAGGATAGCGACGCTGACCATTGTTACCCACGCGCCTCGCTGCATTCTTCTTCTCGCGCGCCTCCTCCTTGCTCATTGGCTTCTTTGGCTCGCGGACAAAAATGTATGTGCCGTCGCCACCCTTTGCCAAGATTCCTGTCTTGACCATATCTCGCATGCAAAGATAAGCACGCTCTGTCGTGACTCCGATCAACGCAGCAACCTGTGCCGGTGCCATCTGCTTAATCTTCAACTGGTCGCGGATCAACTGTGCAACGTTCTTCTTGTCCAATGTGTATCCCTTGCTATTCTGATATTTGTACGGCTTCTTACAGCCAATTCGATCAACTGTCCCAACTATAACCATTCGTTGCAGGATGCCTCGGATGGTTGCAATTGGCACGCATACTGATTTTTGAATCTCCGCAGCCGTCTTAGGTGAGCCAATCAGGCTGCGGATACGTTCGCTTTTGTTCAAATCATCCAGCCTCGGCGATGAGCAGGCGGGTCATTTCGGTGGGGAAGAGGTGCACGATCACGACTGCACCGCCGGGGCGTCTTCGCGCCAAGGCCAGTTGATCGGAAGTCCGTCATCGCGAACGAACGCAGGGCCAGGCTCCTCCTTCATGCATGGCGGAGTGGTTGCGCCCTTGCCGCACGATGCGCAACCTAACTGAACGATGCCGAAGCATGCCCCGCTAACTACGGGGAAGCCGCTACGGCACGCATGGGATTTGGAATCGTACTGGCTGCACTCTTTGGTGTTCACGGGGACCTCCGGCGCTGCGCATCACAGCAGCAGGTTTCGGGGTGGCAGTTGCACGGCCCCAGGTCCACGGCCTGCGCGGGCGGGGCGGCGTAGAGCAACGTACCTTCCGGCACGTCCTTCCGCATGAAGTTGCACTGCGTCTTGTCGTTGTTCTTGCCGGGGCAGAGGAAGGTGGTGCCTACCGGCTCCTGCCCCACCGGCTGTCCAATGACCGGGTCAATGCGGTAGCCGTCCTCATCACGGATAAGGGGCAGCTGGACGCCACTGTCCAACGTCAGCAGGGGTGCCTTCACCGGCTTGCGGGTGGCGAGGGCTTCTTGCCATGCGGCCCAAGCATCAGGGGTAAGGTCGCCCGTGTATTCCCCGTCAGCAAAATGCGTGCTACCGAAGGCGCGGTGCAGGTCATAGTTCTTGGTTGCGGCCCATGCCTCAAACCGCGCCCTATCCCCCTGCACCTCACCAGCCGACTCAGTCGCTACATACTTCGGATTCCGGATTAGGCCCTGCTCTACGTCGTGCACGTCGCGGATGTACTCGGGATATTGCCCCTCCTGCTGGCGGGCGGCGAGGGCATCATGCAGAGCCTGCAACTTCTCCGTGTGCGTTTCGTTGCCGCCTTCCGCCATCGTGTTGATGGCATCCTGCAGCCACCACAGCGCATCCCACTGCACCTCGCCAACCTGCTGCGGCTTCATCTGCTGGATTCGCGCAACATTGCTCTCCATGCACGCCAGTGCGTCGGTTACGGTCGAAGCACCATCGCGGATGTTGCGCAGCCACTGCACGCCATTGGTCGCCGCGTCGGCCCATTCGTTGGCAATGTGGGACCAGTCCTCGCCAACCTGCTGCTTGCCAGTTGCGGAGAGGTAATGCCAACCCTCCCAAGCCGAACGAGTAGCAAGCGCGTTATAGATACCTTTGAACTTCGTAATGTCGAAGCCGCCGGAATCCGCCCAAGCCTCAAACTCCGCCCGCTCCCCCAGCTCATACCGCAGCCGCCCGGACTCTGGCTTTGAGGGCTGGAGATGCGGCAAGGCGGCTTCGAGCGCGGCGCGCATGCATTCACGCTCCGCATCGTTGCCCAGCGAGTCACCCCATTCGGATAGCTTTTCGTACGCGTTTATCGCCGCCTCAACCGCCGCATCAGTAACCTTCCCGTTCATTCGGCCCGCTCCTTCATGTAAGAATCGATTGCCCTATCCAAATCCAATCCCGCATACCCTGAAACAATGTGGCCTGCTTCTTGGTTATGACCTTCTCGCAGCCACCGATACCTAGACGCATCTTTCCTCAAGCTATCAACCTCGCCAAGAAGCTTATCAATCAGTGCTTCTTTAAGTGCAAGCTCTCTCGCGTGTTTAATGAAATCATCCATTACTAAGCCTACTAGTGATTGATGGCTCCATCATACCCATTACTAGGAACGATGAAGCCATCATGTTTGGAACACTATGCGTACAGAAATGGAACTATCGCTTAGACCACACGCCTAGCCCAACGATGCCGCCGATTATCACCACTGCAAGGATGAAACTGATCCAAATGGGAGAAAGAACCCACCACCATGACCACGCGATAACGCCGGTCAGCTTCAAGATGATGAATACGATGGTCAGGAGCCCAGTGAATCCGATGCCGGCTGTGCTGGAGCTGCTAGAGCTATTTGCCATTACCAATTTCCTCGCTGCTTAATGAACGGGATGGTATCGGAGTCGAAGTCATCTACTGGGTTATCCGTAGCCCGCTGCGGACGCTCCCGCTTGGGCGCACCGCCACGCGAACCGCCAGAGCCGCCGCCTTGGCCTTCTTGCTTTCCGCCAAGCAGCTTCAATTCCGACAGGTTCAGCGTTAGATATGTCTTCCCTTCATGCTCGCGCGTTCCAATGTCACCCTCAACCAAAACCTGGCTACCCTTCGTCAGATACTGCGCGAGCTTCTCGTATCGGTCGCCCCAACCAGACACGTCAAGCCAATAGGTCTTTTTATTCTCTCCCCAGCCGGTATCGAATGCAGCACTGAATCCAGTAACAGACTTTCCGCCTTGCGTGGAGCGGGTCACTGCATCCTTGCCAATACGGCAAACATCTTTGAAGTTGCTCACGGCGTCATTTCCTTTTTCAGTGCGGTACGAATCTGGCTCGGCAGACGCGTCCAAAGCGCAGTCTTTTCGTCATTATCGATTTCCAGCGTCTTGATGTACTTGGCTGCATCGGCTGCTCGCTCTACGCCAAGGTCAATGATGTGGTCTGCATGATCCTGCAAGAACGCCTGAGCCTCTTCACTCATGGATTCCCACACCCCAGTTGTCGGCGTAACCTTCGCCGCTGCCGATTTAGCCTGCGGCTTGCTGTTGTGCGCGGCAGACTGGCCGTCATCATCTTCCTGTGCGATCCCTGCGATAGCAGCAGCAGAGTATCGGCGCAAATAGGTAGTCGCCGCCCCTACGCCCTGAGCGTCCGTCTTAGCGGGCTTGCATGAGGCGCGGGACGTAATGTATCCGCCTGCCTTGTGGGCAATCACAGTGGATACGCTCACCACCTCGCCATCAAACTCCGTGGACTGGATGATGCTCAATCCCTCTTCGCTGAAAACTGGGCGAACAGTGTTAAGAACCTCTGCCAAGTCCGCATAGTTGCTACGGAAGTGTGGGTTCTGTGCATTTTTTGTTGCATTCTCAATCTTCCCCTGTGCAGCGCTGATAGCTGCAAACAACTCAGGATTGGCGTTGCTAGTGTCCATTAAAACCCCTCATAGTCATCAAAAGGCCAGCTAGTCTCATAGCAAGGCACGTCCGGCTCGTTCGGACTCGTTACGTCCGGATACTCATCCATGCTTATTCCTTTGTCTTCTTGTATCGCGGGTCCCAAACACTGTAGTCACCCTTCAACTCAGCAAGCTCCTCAAGATATGGAACCATTTGCTTGATTAGATTGCACATATGCCAAGGAACTGCACCGGCACTAGGATTCGCAGCATTTCGTCCATAAGCAATTAACCCCTGAAGCGTCAGCGGGTCTACTGGCGTAACACCATCTGGCGGTGAATTATTTCCCATCCTATCTATCCCTCTCAAAGTGGTGGAGCTGACAGAGGTGATCCCATCGTGACCGTCCGCCTACATCCCTAGCAATATTCCGCATCATCGGGTGCCTGAAGTCCCAAAGGTCTATTCTTCAGCCGCATCGCCGGTCACCATACGGCATTCGCTCCATATGCATCGTACAGCTATTTTACCTTGCTTCCGTCTCTGTAGATGAGACAGATCGTTCTGCCCCAGTGCTTATTTCAAGACGCTTACATTCGGGGTTGCTGTCATCGAACTTAGCCGAACACTTAGCACCAGCCAGCACGATCCCAAGCACAATACCCCCTACGAGAAACCAATACTCCCTTTTCATCACTTGCCCCCGATGCAAATCAGGTAAACCTCAGTTTCAAAGTCAGTCGCGGCATTGTCGCGGTAAATGTCGCTGCTGTAGCGAGGTTCCATGTATGCCAGCCGCACAATCGCCTGAATTCCCTTGTTATCCCCTGCAATCTCCATAGCCTTGACGATGGACATGCCAGATTGGCGCGCCTTCATTACCGTCTTTGCAAGATCAGCAGCGGGCCCGCAGTTGTTGCTAGCGCTCGCACCGAACGCCATGCCCATCATCAATACTGCTGCAATAAAAACCTTCATCACACCCCTCCAATCCAAAGGTACCCAATCCCGATCAAGCCAAGTGCCAGAACTGCCATAGCCATCGCACCACCAACATAGATAATCTCATCCAGCATGATCGGCCAGTTGATCTTCATGCCTCACCCCGTGCGCGGGCGAGCGCGGTAGCGAAGCGGTCGCGCTCCCGGCGGCGACGCGCTTGGTAGTTTACGTTCCACTCCGCCTCATCGTCCCAATATTCGCCAGCCAGATATGCTGAGCTGGCCTCGATCAGCTCGGCGACTGCGGCGCGGGCTTCACGCACACGGCCACACTGGACTCGCGTCATGAGAGTAGTTCCCTCGGCTAATTCATCCATCACCGCCAGAGCATCGATTCCAGCATCCACGGCTTTGTGATCCTCATCTTTATACAGCCTATGATCGAGCGGCAGAACACCGTTGTATCGATTGCTCATCGCTGATTCCTCCGATAGTCAGTCATCTCCAACTCAACATCCTTGCGAACGTCCGCCGCCAGCTTCACCAGATCGCGCAGGGCATGGATATGATGCTGCGGCACCTCTACTGCGTTGCTGAGCCAGCGCAGCACGTCATCTGCTGCCGCGACAGCCTGGACCATCTCGCCAAGCGCTCCCGTGTCATTGGCGAACTCTGCTGCCACTACCTCTACGGCGTCCGTCCAGCGCTCCTCGTTCGTGTCCGGAGCATCATCCTTTCGCGCCACATGCCAGTCTGCCATCTCTACTCTCCCAAGGGCCTTGGCCCGTCTCGATGTACAGACTATCCTCCAATTCCATCATCTGATCAACATCATTCATGAGTATGATCCGTTCCATTCTTGGAACAATGAAATGCCAATATTTGGGGTAAGGTAGACCCATGACGAAGCAAGTACGACCACCAGTAGGGTGGATGGACCTAAGGGGCGGGGATAGCATAAACACCCGGATCGTGAAGCACCGGCTAGACATTCATCTAGCCACGATGAGAGAGGCGGGATTCGATGTAGATACAGAAGAGACTAAGCGCGGCTACAGAGTCATTGTGAATCGGTCGCCGCATGACAAACCAGTTAAACCAAAACTCAAATTACTGAAGGGTGGGAAGGATGAATAAGTATACAAAGGGTCCATGGCAGGTGCTTCCGGAGGAGATGGGTAAAAGATATCTGCGAGTTCGCGGAACTCAGCTTGGGCTGCGCTACAAAATTGCGGATGTTCGGCATGTTGAATACGAGGGTGCGCCAGAAACAGAAGTGCAGATTACTAAAGCCAACGCCCGCCTGATCGCCGCAGCGCCGGAGCTGCTGGAGGCGCTGCAAAGGCTCGTTGATGCGGTCGATCCAGAGTCAACTGGATGGAGTGAGGCTGTATCTGCTATCCAGAAGGCAGTAGGAGATAGCAATGCCTGACCGAAGCGAATACTGGCGCGAGCGTAGCGCCAAGCGTCGTCAAGATCCGGCGTACAAACAAAAGCAAGCAGAGTGGAATCGTGCTTGGCGCGAAATTAACGGACAAGACGCGGTGCGAAAAGCTAGGAAGGCAGAGCAAATGCGCGGCTACCGAATAAAACATGCTGAACGTCATGCCGCACGCCTTGCTGTTCGACGTGCAATCCAATCTGGCACGCTTGTACGGCAGCCTTGTGAACTATGCGGCTCGAGCCCTACGCACGGGCATCACGACGATTACAGCAGGCCGCTACATGTTCGCTGGTTATGTCCGAAACATCACCGTGAGCACCACGCCAAAGCCACCGGAGAATCAGCATGAGCCTCGCAAAACGAATGCTCAGCATCACAATCGACCACTGCACCGCATCGGCTGGCTATCGCCGCAAGCGCCGTGAGTCGAGCGTCGGAACTATCGCCCTATGGGTATGTGTCGCGGCTCTTGTAGTCGCCTACGTTGTTTTTAAGTGAGGAGAGAGGAATGAAAGTTGTTTTCAAGATCGCAGCAGCATGGGCCGCAATTTTTTTCATAATTTACGTGGCAGGAAGCTTCACTGCCGCTAGCTTCAATATTTCGGAGTGGACATATGCGAGCCGATCTCTTTGCGGACTATTTGGCGCGGTAGGCGCTGTATTTTCCGGCGTAATTCTCTTGACTATTGAGGAGAAATGACTTTGGACTTCGCCGACCAGGGCAGTGAGTTCCAAGAGTTGGACCTGCAATTGGCCCTTCGCCAACATGCCAGCCGTTGCCAGAAGCCTATGCCGCATCCTACCTGTGAATTCTGTGAAGAGCAGGATGTGTACGTTTTCTCAAATGGGGCGAAGTGCCGGTACTGCTTTGACTGCCGCACTGAACTTCTTTTGGAGGGTGTCAAATGAAAATTGATGGAACCGAAGTGATGGAGAACTCGGCTTGGGCCAGTGTTGCCTACTCCGCTGCGAAGAAGATCATCGCCCGCAAGTATCGGGCCAAGTCATTCCTCAGCGAAGAACTGCTGAAGGACATTGTGGCTCAGGTCGGAGAGCCGTGGGACAAGCGAACCATGGGTACTGTGATCCGTGGCCTGAACTGCGATGGGCTTATCATCCGCTGCGGCGCTGCTGGGGCTAAGAGCAGCAATGGGAGCCTCAAGCCGGTTTGGATCAAGGTTCCAATGTGGAGTAAAGCGTGATCCGGCTATCCGACGAACAGGCTAAGGAAGTCATCCGCCAAAACCTGGCGGGTGTACCTCGTGAATACCTAGCAGAGCGCACGGGATTCAGCTACTCATGCATCAAAGCTCTGTGCGAGGGAACTAACCGCTCTCATCTGCTGAGGGATGTTGAGGAGGAGAATTTTAAGGATGAGGGGAAGATTGGATGAGCTATTGCCGCTGGTCAACTGACGACCATATGTGCGATTTGTATGTGTACGATTCCGTCTCTGGCGGTATCGCAATTCATGTTGCTGGCAACCGTCTGATCTACAAGGAGGCGCTTCCTGATCCTGTCAGTTATCTAGACATTGATGCCTTCATGGCACGCCATGCGAAGGTCAATCAGATGATTGATGAGGCTGATCGGGTGGACATTGATCTTAAGTATTCTGGCGAGTCGTGGGATGGGCTTAGCAATGATATGGCTATCGACGTGCTGATTGAGCTACGCCAGCTTGGCTATCGGTTTCCTGAGCATGTTATAGGGATGATCCAAGAGGAAGATGATGCGTAACCCCACGCCCCTCTAGACAGAGGGGCTTTTGTTTGGTCTACTATGTCAGCCAGCGTTCTGCGTTGGCCCGGTTGGCAAGCCGGTTATAAATAAACGGAGCAAGACCTCAGTAGTGGTGGATTGTGATAGGACCCCTTTGGTCCCATGACCTCTCCTCCGTTGGGGATTGCCTCCTGTTGGCAATCCACCACTACTGAGGTTTTCTATGTCTGATGACATTGTTTCACGCGCCAAAGCACTCGCCTATCGCGCTCACGCAGGCCAGGTAGACAAGGCCGGTCGCCCCTATATCGAACACGTCGCCCGAGTGGCAGCAGCGGTCAGCGATGATCCGGTGGCTGAGGCTGTCGCGTGGCTGCATGACGTTCTAGAGGATTGTGACGAATCTTTCGGAATGGATATTCGGCATGGATTTTCCATTGGCGTCCTGAAGGCTGTATACGCCCTGACGCGAACCGTTGGCTCTGACAGTAACGCCTACTACTGGCGGATTAGTAAAAATCGCTTGGCCCTGCGCGTAAAGCTGGCCGACATTGCCGACAACTCATCCGAAGAGCGGCTTGCGCTGCTGGATGAGAAGACGGCTGCACGCCTGCGCCGGAAGTACGCTAAGGCTATCGCTGCTTTTACTGGTGAAGGCTGATGGCAAATCCTTGGTTCCGCATGTATTCGGAAATCATTGACCACGAGAGCATTAGGCTCTTGTCTTTTGAAGATCGGTGGCATTACGTTGCCCTCCTGTGTTGCAAGAATTCAGGGCTGCTCGATAAGGAGCAGGATCAGTCCATGATGATGAGAAAGCTAGCCGTAAAACTTGGATTGGCTAAGGCTGAGCTTGATTCCGCACTTCTGCGTCTTTCTGAGGTCGGTTTGATAACGATGCCTGAGTGCCAGCCTACCTCGTGGGAAAAGCGGCAATATCTTCCTAATAAGGGCTTGCCAGGATCAGAAGACTCCGCCGATAAGAGGTGCTATGTGTACTTCATTGGTGAGCAATCTAGTGGGCGCGTGAAGATTGGGTTTTCTAGGAATCCATGGGCACGCCTTACTAACCTTCAAACGGCGAATAGCTCCAAGCTTGAAATTCTTTGTCATCTTCGCACCAATGGTGTCAGCGAGTCGGAAATTCATCGTCTACTTTCGGGGCACAGTATTGGTGGGGAGTGGTTTGTAAACGAAGGCCTAGTGTCTGCTTCTATTGCGGCTATCAAGGCCGGTAAGGTTTCTGATGCATCTGCGCTTGAGGCTCTTCTAACTAGCGGTGCTATTCTAGATGTAGCAAAATCAGTAGCTGCTACGGTAGCTGCTACAACAGATACAGATACAGATACAGATACAGATACAGATCAGAAGAAGAAAGCTTTGGCGTCGCCTACCGGCTCTCGCTTGCCCGACGACTGGACTCCGCCAGAAGAGTGGCTGGCATGGGCAAGGTCAGAGAAGCCGGGGATCAATGCTTTGCAGGAGGCAGATAAGTTTAAGGACTTCTGGCATTCCAAGGCTGGCAAGGATGGTAGAAAGGCTAACTGGCAGGCTACGTGGAGGAATTGGATTCGCAATTCTCGGCACACCAATGGTTACGCAAGTTCGGGATATGGAAACAATGGCTCATCTGAGCCGATTCGTCGGAGGAATGAACTTTGAGCGTTACAGCTACATTTGCAGAAGAGGCGGTGATTGGCGGGCTTCTGCTGGATAACATGCGGTTTCACGACATTGCGTCATTGGTGTCGGAATACCACTTCACTTCACCGACCCGTAAGCGCCTTTTCTCGGCCATCAAGTCGCGGGTGCTGGCCGGCGAGCCAGCCGATGCGGTTACGATTGGCGAGGCTGACGGCGACCTGTTCACGGAAGCGCTAGACCTTGCCAGCACCACCCCGTCTGCGGCCCAAGTTCCAGCCTATGCCAACATCGTCCGGAACAATTGGCGGCGGCGTGAGGTGGTTCAGATTGCGTTGGAGCTTTCGGCTGGCGCACGGGCTGGCGAGGATGATGCGGTGGATTCGGCGATTGGCCGACTGCTCTCGCTCAATTCTTCGGTTACCGATTGCGAGTACACCGGCAAGCAGGCGATGAAGCTGGCATGGGAAGCCATTTCCTTCGCTCACGCCAACAATGGAAAGCTTCCTGGCATTCCGACTGGATTGGTTGAACTGGATGACATTCTTGGGGGCTGGCAGAACAGCGACCTGACCTTGATCGGCGGACGGCCTGCAATGGGTAAGACGGCCTTCATCGGCGGTCTTGTTGAGGCTGCTGCTGAGGCTGGATTCAAGCCGGGGTTCTTCTCTGCGGAACAGCCTGCCGTGCAGATGGCATTGCGTCGTGTGAGCCTCCTGAGCCGCGTAGCAGCCACCAAGCTGCGTAACGGTAGCTTTGACGATGAAGACTGGCCGATGCTCACAGCGGGGGTGCAGAAGGCCAATGAACGCGATCTAATGATCTACGACCGGTCGGCAATCACTCTGGATGAGCTTGTAGGCGTTTCGCGCAAGTGGGTTCACAGCCATGGCGTAAAGATCATCTTCATTGACTACGCACAGCGGATCACGGTTCCTGGCGCTGACCGGACTCAAGAGGTTGCCAGTATTGCCCGTGGCCTCAAGAACCTTGCCCGCGACCTTGAGGTTCCGGTGGTAGCGCTGGCGCAGGTTGTGAAGGGTGTGGATAGCCGGACTGGCGACAAGCGCCCGAACGCTGGTGACTTGGCGAACAGCGATGAACTGACCCGAGAGGCCGATCAAATCCTGATGCTGTATCGGGATGAGGTCTACAACCCTGACTCGCCTGACCGTGGATTGGCTGAAATCCTGATCGAGAAGAATCGCCACGGCCCGACCGGGTTCAAGAAGGTCAGGTTTGAGGCTGAGACGATGGCCTTCCAGTCTTTGGCGCGAGAGCGAGACTTCTGATCGTTCCATCCATGAGCATGATCGTTCTACTGGTGATGTTTATCCGATGATGTAACAGGCGTAGGATGTAGTCATCGGGCAGCGGCCTAACGGGAGAGTGAGATGAAGAAGTTCGAAATGCCTAAACTTCCTGACTTTGATAGCTTTGAAGAGTTCCAAGTTGAATGCGCGCGTGTTCGCTGGCAGAACGCTGATTCTTCTGATTTTCGCGATTACTATTGGAATGAATATCAAGAGCGCAAGCACCGCTATGAGGCCCGACTGTGAACCGTTCAATTCGCCATCAAGACAGGTACACCGAAATTCGCCGCGAGACTCAGGCTGACGTAGACCGTGCAGCCATGTGGAAGAGGCTGAATGAACGTAAGGCTCGGAATGCAAAGATCAAGGATCGCATTGTTACTTGGTCAGTGATTGGATGCCTGATGATTGTCGTGAAGATGCTTTGGAATGCGGCGGCGGCATAAGTATGAATGTCGTTACCTTGCCGCCAAAAAACCGTGAGCGCGAGATTGAGCGGGTAGTCATGCTTTGTAGGACGTTTCAGATTGGCAAGCCGGTCAATATTAAGTTCACGATTGCCCGGCCTGAGCGGAGCATTCCAGAGCTGCGCTACCTGCACGGCGTGCCTTACAAAATGCTATCAGAAGCAATGGGTTATGAGCCGGATGAAATCGCTGAATATCTTTTAGGCCAGTTCTACGGGTGGAAGTCCAAGAAGCTGCCGGGCGGTCGAGTTAGCGAATCACCAATCCGGACTACGACAAAAGATGAAGAGGGAAACAGGGATGTAATAAGTGGGGAGGCATTTTGGTCCTACGTTTCATGGATTCAGCGCGTGGGGGCGAGACACGGAATCATAATTCCTGACCCTGACAAGGAATACGGAGTTGAGAAGCGACAATAACCAACTTGATCTATATGACCATGCGCCTAGTCGGATGCTAGCCGCAGCAATAGACCAGCTAGAGACGGCCAAGGTCGATCCCAATTTTTACGGTGTGGTTAAACAAGACCGCATCGACTTTTATCAGAACGAGGTTAATAGGTGGAAAGCGTTATGCACGTAGACTTTAAGCTGCCGAAGATGGGTTCGGCCTATTCGCATATCATCAATGAAGGCTGTCACCAGGCTTTGATGGGCATGGCCTACCGCAATCCGTATGAGGGTGAGATTGAGCGTCAGGCGTTCGACTACGGCCACGCTAGCGGCATGGCTCATTTCAAGTGGGTGACGCCATGAAGCGCGGACTGGCTGAATTGGCTGCATTCGTGGTTGGCTATCTGGCCCTGCGATACCTAAGTGATGCCCCTGCGTGGGGCGCATGTATCGGCGGCTGGGTTCTGGCTATGTGGGTCAGCCTTGGTCTTAAGAAGTGAAGTCAGGCCGATCTACCGGCACGCCAACCAAGGCTGAGGCTGCACGAATCATTGCAGTAAAAGATTTGGGTTTATGCATGGCCTGCGAGGTTCTTAGGTCGGCAGGCCTTTCCGGCTCAGATACTGAGGGTGTCGATTACCACCACATGAAATCCGGCAACATTCGGCGAGGCCATATGTTCGGCGTCGGACTCTGTACCTGGCATCATCGCCGCTATCCTTTTGAAGGTGCGACCTGTAAAGAGATGGTGGTTTTGTTTGGGCCAAGCCTGATTGATGGTGGCAAGGCATTCGCTGCTGTATTCGGAAATGACGAAGAACTTCTCGAAAGGCAGAATCAACTACTAGGAGAGGGTGATGAGTGACTGGCGGCCAATTGAGACTGCACCAAAAGATGGCACTGTAATTGACTTGTGGCTTAATTGTTCACGAGATGGAGGGCACAGGGTTGCTGATGCGTATTGGAATCCAAACGGTGAGCACAGCACTTGGAAGGATGGTCGGTGGCGTGATGTAAGAGAGCCTTGCTGGTATGCGCCTAACTTTGACTATGATGGAGCCGATGGTTGCTGCGAGAAGAGGCGTGTATATGTAGATCATTACATGAAAAATAAATGGGTGTGGGATGAGCCTACACATTGGATGCCAACGCCTGAGCCGCCTAAATGACCCGCCAAGAGCAAGCCTACCAAGCGGGCCAATGGGCTAGGCAAGAGGGCAGGACTGAGGCGGCAATGCCGCTCTACGGCCCGACTGAGGAATGCATGGTTCTTCGCAAGAAATGGCGCGAAGGCTGGCGGGCTGAGGATGCACAACGGAGTAAGAAGAAATGATCTTAGGTATTGATCCAGGCGCTAGTGGCGCATTGGTAGCGCTAGATGAACATCATGAGCCGATTGAGTGGATGCGGATGCCGGTGATGAAGGAAGGCTCTGCGACTCGCGTTAACGCTTTGGCCGTAGCTGAGTTCATCCGTAGCCTGCCAAGCGATAATATCCGCGCCTACGTCGAGTCAGTTCACTCTATGCCTAAGCAGGGTGTAACGAGTAGCTTCAATTTCGGCCACTCCGCTGGCGTCATTGCGGGCGTTCTGGCGGCACTGGAAATCCCGACTCTTATGGTCACGCCTCAGCGCTGGAAGAAGCGAGCCGTTCTGATCGGAACCAATAAGGACGCAGCCCGCAGCAAGGCTATCCAGAAGTGGCCTAAGTGGCGCGAGCTGGATAGGATCGGTGCAGGGCAGGCATACGCCGATGCTGCATTTATTGCTATCTACGGGCAGGAATGAGTAGTACAATCGGATAACAGGAGGCGGGATGAGCAAGCTAGATGAGATGGTGAAGGGCTATATGGATGGCATGGACTGGAACAGCTTTTATGAGCCAGCCTCGCTAGAGCATAAGCCGCCATCCTATAAGCATGGATTCCGTAATGGCATGGATGATCGAAAGGGACAGCCACGT
>Ga0247738_10000100_pt1 | contig 46488 bp, 46 predicted proteins | sample UWRJL013104B2_FD_180936 | JGI IMG/M metagenome (GOLD analysis project Ga0247738, IMG submission 180936) | Plant litter microbial communities from Arlington Agricultural Research Station in Wisconsin, United States - UWRJ-L013-104B-2 | ecosystem: Environmental > Terrestrial > Plant litter >...
ACACCGCCGGTCTCGGTGAATTTCAAGGCATTGGACAAAAGGTTCTTGAGGATCTGATCGAGGCGCTGCCGATCGACATCCAGCTTCGTCGGACAATCGTCCGCGACGGTTGCATCGAAAGTGAGATTGCGTTGGTTCGCAACCGGATCGAACAGCTGGTGCAAGTCCTGGCTGAGCCGCTCAAGAAGCACGGTTTCGGGGCGAACCTCCACCTGTCCTGCCTCAATCTTGGAAAGGTCCAGGATGTCGTTGATGAGGGTCAGAAGGTCGTTGCCCGATGACTGGATGGTCTGGGCATATTTCACCTGCTCATCCGTCAGGTTACCGCCCTGGTTGTCGCCCAGCAGCTTCGAGAGAATGAGGAGAGAATTGAGCGGCGTCCGCAGCTCATGCGACATGTTGGCGAGGAAATCGGACTTGTATCGGCTCGCCTGCTCCAGTTCGCGCGCCTTGAGCTCGACGGCTGCGCCTGATCTGACAAGATCGTCGCGCTGCGTCTCGAGTTGCTGCGCCTGCTCCTCGAGCTGGGCATTGATCTGCTCCAGTTCGACCTGCTGCTGTTCGAGTCTTGCCTGGGACTCCTTGAGGGCACGCCCCTGCTCCTCCAGTTCCTCGTTTGAAACCCTCAGTTCCTCGCTCTGGACCTGAAGTTCTTCCGACTGACGCTGGGTTTCTTCGAGGAGATGCTGCAACTCGGAACGGAAACGCGCCGAACGAAGCGCCGTACCGATCGCGAATTGGGCTTCATCTAGAAAGGAAGCGACGTCCTCTGAGATCGATTGCAGGAAACCAAGCTCGATGACGCCCTGCACGACATCATCGGCGCTTGCCGGCGCAATAACGAGATGGCGTGGCTTGTCGTGCCCGAAGGCCGAGCCGATGGTGAGATAGCCGTCCGGTATGTCCTCGAGCACGACCGCGCTTTGGTCGGCAGCGACCTGTCCCAGCAGGCCTTCTTTCAGCGCGAAGCGCTCCACGATCTGCGCGTCGCCGGGAACGCCTTGCACGGCGAGCCGATGGAAATGCACGCCGTCGCCAGCGAAGATCGCGCCGCCTTGGGCGCCCAGGAAACGCGTCAGAAAGGCGAGGATATTCTCGGCCAATTCGGCGCTGCCGGGATCGCCGAGCATGGCGGCGGCGAGTTCAGCCTGCCCCGATTGCAGCCACTGTTGCCGTTCCCGCATCGCCGATGCCCGCCGGACCAGGAAGCCGACGATGAGTGTGAGCACGATGCCCAGCCCCGCCGAGGCGATGCCCGTCGTCCAGGCAATTTGATACGCGGCATCCATCTCTTCGACGCGCTGCAGCCTCAGGCGCGTTTCTTCCTGCTGCATGCTGTCCAGCTGCTCGCGGATCGCATCCATCTCAGCCTTGCCGCGATTGCTGCGAACCACCTCCAGGGCTGCACTTTCCGAGCGGCGGCGCAACTCGATGGTCTGATCGAGTTCGGCAAGCTTGGCCTCGACATGCCCGCGAAGCGTGGCCAGACGGGCGTTCTGCAATTCATTGTCGCGGGTGAGATCGCCAATGCGGTCGAGCTGGGAGTCTGCGCGAGCCGTAGCCTCGTTATAAGGCGCCAGATATTGGTCGTCGCCGGTGAGAAGAAAGCCGCGCTGGCCGGTCTCGGCGTCTTGCGTGCTTACGAGCAACTTGTTGAGCGCAGTGATAACCTCGTGTGTGTGCTGAACCTTGCGCGTGTCCTGGCGCAAAATATCGATGTTGCGATAGGCGGTGTAGCCGCTGGCCAAAAAGAACAGGATGACGAGCGCCAGCCCAAACCAGCTCCCGCCCGTCAGGCCTGTGAGATTGCGGAAGGATTGCGGAGCGGGCGTGCTGGTCATCAGGGTCTCGGCTTTGGGGCAGGAATGCAGGGCGTATCGGAGACGGTGGAGCAATCAAGGGGAATCGGGGCGTCGGAGACCGCCATTCCTTGCGTCGGCCGAGCGCCGGCAGCTCCATTGGCCTTTGATTATTGAGTGTCGGACCCCGTCCGTTCGAGTGCTTTTACTTGCTGCATAAGCTGGTGCCGCTGATAGGGCTTCACAATCACGCGCGCATCGGGATCGGTCCGCGTGACGGCCTCGGGATTGCCGGTGACATACAGGACGGGAATGCGTCCTTGATGTTCGGAGATGCGGCGTGCCGCTGCGGGGCCACTACCTTGGGCAAGCCGCACATCCGATGTAATCAGATCGGGGCGGCGTCTTAGCGCAAGGCGCACGGCATCGTCTTCCGATGATGCCACGTCAGTGGAAACCGCTCCCAGATCCTCGATGCAGCTCTGGATATCCATTGCCACGAGCAGGTCATCTTCAATAATGAGTATGTGCAAGACCCAGCCCCGAACCACTTGGCTCGACTGAACGATGTCGGACGCAATCCGTTCCCATCGAGCAATATGATTCTTCAATTCTTGTTAGAGCCATCCGCCCGCCGGTTGTCACTTACAAGCGACGCGATGCTGGCGTTTGACGTTATTAGTCGACTGCCGCCAAATCCTCCAGCCGGTATCTAAGGGGTTACCGAACCCCGACGCCATTGCGGGTGTGCAATGAACTGGGGGGAGGTATCAATGAGCGGCCGGGCGCCGGGAAGGTCGGCTTTCAGCGCGGCTCCCGTCTGACAACCTAACTTAATCCACACGACCGCTATTGCCAGGGTCGGGCGTTCGCATGCCATATGCGAATCGTCGTAAGCTGGTCGGGAGCCGGCACTGCTGCTCGCCTTGGCGAGCATGACTGAAGCCGCCAACAAAGCCGACGTTAAGCGCCTAGACCGCGCCCAGTAGCACGCAACATTGAGCTCGAAATGCTTGTGAACGGTTGGGCTTGGAAGCTGGAGCAGTATGCGTTCGAGCGTGAAGAGGAGTACGCTGCCGCTCAGCAGGATGCTCGGAGGAATCGACGTGGCATTTAAGCATCAGATAATCCTGAACCGCCGTGGCGGTTCAAACGGCGCCAGAGGCAGGACAAGCGTCGCTGTCTAGGGCAAGGACGGCTCATTTGAGGTGTCCGCGCAATATGCACATTCGCCGCATAGCCGTCGTTTGCAGCCTGATCTTTGCGCCCGTGAAAGCTGCCGGCGGTTCATTCCGAACGATCGTCCGGTTTGAAGTGCTTAAGCGCTAGACATGAGTGGCGGAAACGTCGTGGAAAGCGGACACGGCAACTGGGCAATTGTTAGGCTTGGCTCCATACGTCGCCAGTCAACCGTTGACGATCGTGCCGCCATTGGGGTGAAGCACCTGACCCGACATGTAGCTGGCATCCTCGCAGGCGAGGAACAGAAAGGCAGGCGCCACTTCGTTGGGCTGTCCCGGCCGTCCCATTGGGGTGTTCTCGCCAAAATGCTCAAGCTTCTCGGGACTGGCGCCGCCACACGGATTGAGGGGGGTCCAGATCGGACCGGGCGCGACCGCATTGACGCGTATGCCTTCACCGATCAGATTTTCGCTGAGCGAACGAGTGAAGGCCGTGATGGCGCCCTTCGTCGAACTATAATCCAGTAACTCCTTCGAGCCCTGATACATGGTGACTGACGTACAATTGATGATCGCAGCGCCAGCCTCCAGATGAGGTCGCGCTGACTGTACCAGAAAGAACATCCCGAAGATGTTGGTCTGGAAGGTGCGGCGCAGCTGCTCCTCGCTGATGTCGGTGATATCCTTGTCGGGATGCTGCTCCCCGGCGTTGTTGACGAGAATGTCGATCTTTCCGAAAGCCTGCAGCGTTTCCGCAACGATCCGGTCGCACATCTTGGCCGATCCGACATCCGCCTTTATCGTGATGGCCCGACGGCCTTCAGCCTCTACGATCCGTTTGGTCTCCATCGCATCATCGTCCTCGAGTAAATAGACAATGGTGATGTCGGCGCCCTCACGTGCATAGAGCGCCGCGACGGCGCGCCCGATGCCGCTGTCGGCACCGGTGATGATCGCGACCTTATCCTTGAGGCGGGCTGAGCCGGCGTACCGTGGCTGCCATTCTGGCTTGGGTTCAAGTTTGCTTTCATGGCCCGGCAGGGCGTCTTCATGGATCATCTCGGCAGTGTCTGTCATGGCGTGTCTCCTTTCCGGAACAACGCCTTGGGCAGCAGAGAGTTCACACGAACCGAGCGCCCGGTCGCATCGGGCAGTCAGACATCGCTAAAAACGGGGCGAAGGGCTGTTTCCGCCAACATTGTAGTCGTTCGACGGTTCAAGGACCCGATAGCTGCCGGCATTAATGCAGGAATAGGTGCCGGACGATTTAGCGGCCTCGAATGCGCTCGGCGTCCACTCCGATCCGGCGGGCCTTCAGCAGATCGTGGCGTGAGAGAATGCCAACAACGCGATTGGTGGTCGGATCGATGATGGGTATTCGGCCGATCCCCGTCTCGACCATGAGGTCGGCCACGATGCCAACTGGTACCTGCGGACCGGCTGAGGGTTGCGACGCATCGGAAATGACGTCGGCAAGTTGGGCATCCTGCAGCCCGCTTTCCACCTGCTAACGCAATGCGTCCGATCGTGAGACGAGCCCGAGCAGACGCCCCTCCTCGTCGACGACCGGGTAGCTACGGTGCCTGGCCTGGCTTGCGAAAAAGGCGATCGTCTCGGCAATCGTAGTTGAGCCTGCAAGCGTCTCTGGATCCGGCGTCATGATTTGTGCTGCCTGCAGGAAATCAAACGAGTCGACACTATACTCCTGGAGGATATGCCGGCCGCGCCGGGAGATCTTCTCGGTCAGGATCGACCGGCGCATGATCAGAACGCTGATAGCGTAAGCGCAGACGGATGCCGCGAAGGTTGCGGGCAGACTATCGAAATGGCCAGTCAGTTCCACCGCGAATATCGCGCCTGTTAAAGGCGCGCGCATCGCGCCGCTCAAGATGGCCGCCATGCCCAGCATTGCACAGAAACCGGGGCTGGCGCCGACACCTAGGCCGATCATTGATGCGCAGGCGCCGCCCAGGATCAGCAGGGGGGCGAGAACACCGCCCGAAGTGCCAGAGCCCAGTGCGACCAGCCAGACGACGGCCTTCACGATGAAGAGCGCAAGCAGGGCGCGCGTGGCGAGCGAGCCGTCGAGGAGATTCTGGATGCTCTGGTAGCCAGCGCCGAGCACATGCGCATCAATCAGTCCAGCAATCCCCACCACGACCGCTCCGAGAGCGGGCCACCACATCCAATGGATCGGCAGGCGATGAAACACGTCCTCGATACGGTAAAGCAGGGTCGACAACACAACCGCTTCAAGGCCCACGATCAGGCCAATGCCACCGGCGCCCGCCATCACCAGCCAGTTAATGTCCGGCGCGCCATGGAAGGGAAAGAGCGCGCCGCTACCAATGAGAAAGGGTCGCCAGGCAAGCGAGACGAGCGCCGCGACGACGACCGGCACGAAGCTGCGCGGTTTCCATTCGAACAGAAGCACTTCCACGGCCAGCAGGATCGCGGCGACGGGCGTACCGAAGATCGCGGTCATGCCAGCTGCTGCGCCCGCGACGAGCAGGGTCTTGCGCTCGGCGGCGCTGAGATGGAAGCATTGAGCGAAGAGCGATCCGATCGCCCCGCCCGTCATGATGATCGGGCCCTCGGCGCCGAACGGGCCGCCGCTGCCGATCGAAATCGCTGATGAGAGCGGCTTAAGGACCGCAACCTTGAGAGACAGCCGGCTCTGGCCATATAGGATGGCTTCGATCGCTTCGGGAATGCCGTGGCCCCTTATCTTTTCCGATCCGAAGCGGGCCATCACGCCGATGATGAGGCTGCCGATTACCGGGATTAATACGAGACCTGGCCCAATAATGCTGTCTGTTATCTCGGCTGGGCTGCCCGAAAACCTGGCGAACCAAAAGATATTGGTGGCGATGGCGATGAGCTTCAGCAGAGCCCACGCGCCGAAAGCGCCGCCCGTGCCGACGAACAAGGTCGCTATAACCAATATGATCATGCGCCTATCCGCGCTGTGATCGGCAAGCCGCTGGCTATGGTGTTGTGATGGGGTTCCGGTCATGGTTTGCCCCGTAAACTGATAACGAGTTATATCGCAATACGATATTGTCCATTACGATGAGCAGAGACTATGACCAAGCCCGTCCTAAGGGATGCTGACTATGAGATGTTGGCGGATTTCCGACACATGTTGCGCCAGTTCACCGCCTTCAGCGAAGGCAAGGCCGCCGCACAGGGCCTTACGGCGCAGCAGCACCAGGCCCTGCTGACAATCCGCGCCGCGCGGCCCGAAAAGGCCACGGTCGGCCATGTGGCCGAACGCCTAATTCAAAAACCACATAGCACAACTGGCCTGATCGATCGGTTGGAAGCTCTGGGACTGATCGTTCGGCGCACCTCAACCGTCGACCGGCGTCAGGCGCTGCTTAAACTGACGGTCAAAGCAGAGACAATCCTGGCCGAACTCAGTGCCACGCATCAGGAAGAGATAAGGCGCCTGCGTCCACTGCTCACGGCGCTCCTGGATCGCGCAGGGGATTAATGGCGCCATCGGTCGGGAGCGGCGCTTGGAGCCGCCCGCCTATTGTTTACCTGGTTCCCTGGAGTTGAACGATGGTCACCATGCGAACCAGTTGTGACAAGGTTTTGACCTGCAGCTTCAGCATCACGTTGGCCCGATAGACCTCGACGGTTCGCGCGCTTATGTCGAGGTCGAAGGCAATGGCCTTGTTCGCCAAGCCCGCAACCAAGCCCCCCATGACCTCGCGCTCGCGCGGGGAGAGACTGGCGATCCGTTCCATTATCTTCTGGCGCTCACCTTGCGCTTCCTCTTCGTCGGCATGATGCACCAGCGCGCTGCGGATTGCGGACAGCATGACATCGTCATCGAACGGCTTCTCGATGAAGTCAGCGACACCTGCCTTCATCGCCTGAATCGCCAGCGGCACGTCGGCATGCCCGGTGATGACGATCACGGGTACGCTCTCACCCCGGCGTTTGAGCTCCTCGACCAAATCAATACCACCCGTGCCAGGCATCCTCACATCGGTCACCACGCATGCGCCTGCAAGCGGAGGCGATGAACTGAGAAACAAGTCGGCGGACGCGAAGGCGCGTACCCGGATTTCGGCGCAGTCGAGCAGGAATTCGAGAGAATGACGCGCGGTATCGTCGTCGTCGATCACATAGACAATCGGATCATTTTTCATCGCGCAACTCCTCCTGATCGACACGTTGGAGCGTGAAGGCGAACAGCGTCCCTCCTTCGCGCACGGTGGCCCAGATGCGGCCCCCATGCGCTTCGATAATGGTACGCGAAATGGACAGCCCCACGCCCATGCCCGTGCGTTTCGTCGTGATAAAGGGCTGGAAAAGGCGATCGGAGACCTCCGGGTCGATGCCCGGCCCGCTATCCGTTATACTCACGCAAGCCATGTCATCTTCCGCGCGATGGATCGCCACGGTGAGTTCGCGCCGCGATGAATTCGCATCGACCATCGCATCGACGGCGTTGCGCACGAGGTTGAACACAACTTGCTGGATCTGCACCTTGTCGGCGAGCACGAGATCAACTGCGCGATCGAACTGATATTGGACGCGCAATCCATGTTCTTTGGCGCCCACCAGCGCCAATGCACTCGCCTCCTCGACCATCTTGGGCAGGCTTTCGATCGACCGTTCGCTCTCTCCCCGAGCGACAAAATCGCGCAGGCGACGAATGATGTCACCTGCCCGCAACGCTTCCGTTGCGGCGCGCTCAACCGCTTCGGCCACGCGCTCATGCGGCACCTCGTTCCGGGCCAAGAGCATGCGCGAGCCCTTGAGGTAATTGGCAATGGCCGAGAGCGGCTGGTTGAGCTCATGGGCAAGTGCTGAAGCCATTTCCCCCAGGGCGGTCAGTCGCGAGATGTGGACGAGCTCGTTCTGCAACTCCTGCAGGCGTGTTTCCACTTGCTGTCGCTCGGTCAGGTCGCGGATGAAGCCGGTAAAATGCCGCTGGCCCCCGGCTTCCATCTCACCCACAGCAAGCTCCAGAGGAAACGTCGAACCGTCGCGCCGTTCGCCCATCACGACGCGGCCCTTGCCGATGATGCGCTTTTCACCTGTCTCATAATATCGCTGCAGATAGTCGTCATGGGCCTGGCGGTAGGGCTCCGGCATCAACAGGCGGACATTCTTGCCGACGACATCGTTCGCGCTCCATCCGAACATTATTTCGGCGGTGTGGCTGAAATCGCGGATTATGCCTTGTTCATCAATCGCCACCATCGCGTCCGGCACAGTGTCGAGGATTGATCGCAGATGCGCTTCGCGCCGCGAAAGTGCCGATGCCGCAGCTTCGGTTTCGACCCGAGCGCGCTGGAACCATTCGCCTCCCAGGGCAATGGCAAGGCCGATGCCAATGAAGGTCGTTGCCGCGATAAGGCTGCCGCTCCCGATCGGAGCTGTCAGCCAGTCGCACCACAGACCGGCAGCAGCGCCGCCAATTGCAGCGATCGCGCCAGCGCGAAGTCCTGAGAGCGCGCTCGCGACCACGATCGCAGGTACGAAGAAGATGAAGGTCGCACGCTGGCCGAGTTCGTCCGAAAACGAGATACGCACGGCGGCGCCAGCCGCAATTGCCAGCACTGCGATGGCCACCGCCCAAAGGACGGATAGCCGAGGCAGGAAACGGCTTGAGAAAGCCGCGCGCCGGACCTCCGGTAAATCCCCTAGGGGACGTCGCATAGGGATATCATCCAAATTTCGGCGCTCCATGCGATGGTCTAGACGAGCTTCATCGGCTGCGCTCGATCAATCGAGCCGGCGATCGGAGAAATACCCATGAATGCACCCTTCATCGATCTTGGCATCCACCACAAACCGAGGGGAATCTCGGACCGGATCGCCTTGGGCTTCACCAAGGTGCTGCGCTGGACCGCCGACACCTTTTTCGCACAACGTTACGGGCATCGCGCGGTGGTGCTCGAAACCGTCGCGGCCGTTCCCGGCATGGTGGGTGCTACGATCAATCATCTCGCGTGCCTCCGCCGCATGTGTGACGACAAGGGCTGGATCAAGACGCTCATGGACGAAGCCGAAAATGAGCGCATGCACCTGATGACCTTCATCGAGATTTCCAAACCCACTCTGTTCGAGCGCGCCGTGATAATCGGCGTGCAATGGGTGTTCTACCTCTTCTTCTTTGCGCTGTACCTCATCAGCTCGAAGACGGCACATCGCGTGGTCGGCTATTTCGAGGAAGAGGCGGTGATTAGCTATACCCACTATCTCGCCGAGATCGACGAGGGCCGCAGCGCCAATGTGCCGGCGCCCGCCATCGCGAAGCGCTATTGGGGCCTGCCCGAGGACGCAACACTGCGTGACGTGGTCTTGGTCGTGCGAGCGGATGAAGCCCATCATCGCGATGTGAACCACGGGTTTGCGAACGAGATCGGGGGGCTGCCGGTGGGTCCGGTCGCCGATTGCCCGCCACACACGGTACTCGAGCCGATCTGGAAAAGGGCGGCTTGATCGCCCGACGCGGGGAGAACAAACATGGCCGCTGCATCGCCCGTGCTGCTCTACGTGAGCGACCGGCCAGTCCTCTTGTCTCTCGAGTTTTCGCTCTCTCTCCAAGGCTTCGAGGTCGCCGATGCATGTGGCGACCACGATCCGAATAAGGCCGCCTGCCTGGTCATCGACCAGGGCAGCGGCGGTGGCAGCATAGACTTGCTGGCTTCGCTGAGGGCGACCAATTGTGAGACGCCTGCTCTACTTCTGTCGACCAATCCGACCCAGGCCCTCCGCGCCAAGGCTGCTGCCGTGGGGGCCGCGATTATCGAGAAGCCCCTCCTTGGCGAAGACCTGACACAAGCTCTGCACGTGATCCTAACGCGAAAAGGCAGCCTGAGATGACAAGCGATCCGATTACCGAAGACGATATCGCCCAACTGGTCCCGGCGTTCTACGAGCGGGTCCGGCGCGACGAGATCCTGGGTCCGATCTTCAACGGTGCAATCGCTGATTGGCCACATCATCTCGAAAAGCTGCAGGCTTTCTGGTCATCAGTCATGCTGACCAGTGGGCGCTACAAGGGACAACCCTTGATCGCGCATGTCCGCCACGCACAGCATATGAGTCAGGCAAATTTCGCGCGATGGATCGGGCTTTGGCGTCAGACGTGCGAGGATTTGCTGGCACCGGAAATCGCGGCGGCCTTCTTGGACAAGGCTAGCCGAATTGCCGAAAGCCTGCAGCACGGCGTGCAATTCTATGAAGAAAAGAGGATCGCATGATGACGCGCCTCCCGGAAGGTCTGGAGCCCTACAAGCGTACACCCAATTTTACGGCAGAGACCATTCCTGCCGGCCTGTTGAAGGACCATTCGACGAAGGAAGGCACGTGGGGTCTGATCCGGGTAGAGCAAGGCAGTCTGCGTTACTCCGTCACCGATCCGAGGCGATCTGTCGAAGAGCGAACGCTTACGCCCAACGATGAGCCCGGCGTTGTGGAGCCTACAATCGTTCATCGAGTCGAGCCGATCGGCTCGGTTCAGTTCTATGTCCAATTCTTGCGAGCAGCATGCTGTAAATAATTGCCAATGGCCCCGGCCTTGGGACGTTCCGTTTCTTGGTTGCTGTTCTCGACACATGGTCGGCGGCCGCATCCGCCTGATTTCGGCGGTCCATTCGTCGTCAAGATGCCGCACTTGGACAAAGCCCGGGCGAAATCGCCGGCTCGTCGGCCAATCGCATTGTCATTTGCTGAAAAGATGGCCCGCCGGATCACTCAAGCGGGCCACTAAGTTCAAGGTCTCTTAGCCGGACGGCCGAGAGCCCTTCGGGTCGCAAGCATCATGGTAGGCAGTTTGAATCTTTTGTATTGCACAGAAGCGACGCGGACGCCTCTACCGGCGAGAAATAAGTGGGCCGCACCCGCCAACATAGAGGTCATTCGACTAATGTAAGCCGTAGCACCACGCACCGAGTATGCGTATGAAACGCAGCTAACAAACAGAGCTTTCGGTTCAGCCCCCATTCTTTCGATGACATTGCTATATCTAGAATTGCGCCCTACCGCTCACCCACCAATAGCTATGGGTGGAGGGACGAACTTCATGACCGAAATAACCAATCAAAACGAAAACTTGATGATCATGGCCGCTGACATTGTCGCGGCCCATGTATCGAACAACAGCGTGGCGATCTCAGATCTGCCGCTTCTTATTCAGAACGTCTTCGGCGCGCTTTCGGGCTTGAGTGGGAAGCCTGTTGTTGTGGAGCCGAAGCAAGAGCCGGCGGTGTCAATCCGCGCCTCGATCAAGCCGGACTACATTGTCTGCCTTGAGGACGGCAAAAAGCTCAAGATGCTCAAGCGCCATCTGATGACGCACTACCAGATGACCCCGGATGAATATCGGGCCAAGTGGAACCTGCCTGCCGACTACCCAATGGTTTCGCCTAATTATGCCGAGCAGCGGCGCGTGCTCGCCAAGAAGATCGGTCTTGGCACCACGCGCAGCCGCAAGAAAAAATAGAGGACGACACTCAGTCGGCTTGGCCGACCGCCTCGAGCAGCTGCGCTGTTTTCGGGTCGGCCGCGCCGCCAAACCAGCGACCGAGGGCTGCCGAGAAGAGCGGTCCACCGCCCGCTGCCTCGAACAGCGTCAACGCTGAGCGCAGCTTCATCGCGTCAACAGAGCCGAAAATCGTCTCCGCGGTGTTACCGGACAGATCTTGCAGGGCCGCGACGCACTCGCGCAGCCGAGAGCCCAGCAGGGGGTGTTCGAGGTAGGCACAAGCTTCCTCACGCGAACGGAGGGCGTAGGTCTGTGCCATCGCACTTGAGCCCAGTCCTTCCAGCTGCGGGAAGATGAACCACATCCAGTGACCGCGTTTGGCGCCGCGACGGATTTCGGCAAGCGCAGCCTCGTAGATATCTGCCTGGGCAGTTACGAAGCGATTCAAGTTGTAGGGATCAGCCATGTCTGGGGAGTCGCAATCCTATCGGTCAATTTGGCGGTTGCACGCCTTCGAACGCATGAAGAGCCTGTTCGACGCTGGGCCGGGCGTCGCGTCAACTTCTCGCTACCGAACAGGCGATTCTTGTGAACGCGCCGATCTCTAACGCCTTCCCGTGAGTCGACCTCGCCACGTCCGAAAATGTGTAGTGTAGGCGCTTAAGCGGAAAGGCAGCAAGCAACGTAAGCCGACTATCCAGCGATGGCACCCGAACGACGCATTCTGGTCGTAACGAGGCGCGCATCAAGTCCTGCGCATCCTCACCGGCAAGCGTTCTTCAGATGGTCATCCGGCAAACGGGGTTGATGGACCTTACTTCTAGTTCGGACCGTAGGACCAGGGATCGATCAGCGGGACGCCGGTTGCCTTGAAGTCGGCTTCATTGCGCGTCACTACCGTCATGCCATGGACAAGGGCTGTAGCGGCCATGAGCGCATCACGCTCCGACTTGGGATCAGGAACATGCAGACGGGCGCAACGGCGGGCAATAGCAAGGTCGATTGGCAAAATCCGGTCTTCGAAGCGAACCAGAATGTCGTTGTTCAGCCAGTCCCGATAGATGTCCGCCTGCACTTTGTCCTTCCGTTCCTTCATCAAAATGCCCTGCTCGATCTCCAGGATGGTGATGACGGAAAGATAGAAGTCCTCGGCATCCACTGACGCGGCCCAGTCACGAATCGGTTGGGGCGCCTTGTCGACTCGCCTGAAGATCGAAACGACGTTCGTATCGAGTAGGTGCATTAGTCCAGTTCCACCGGCTTCGTGATCCCGCCGAGCTTTGGAAATTCGAAATCATCGTCGACCGGCACAGGATGGCTGGGGGTAAGGGATTCCAGCAAACTCATCTTCTTCCCACCACGTAGCCTGCGATACTCATCGAACGACATGAGCACATGGGCTGGCTTTCCTCGGTCGGTAATGATGACAGGACCGTTGGTCGTCGCCTTTTTGGCACGCCCAACGTCTTGGTTGAAGTCGCGGGCTGAAAGGGTGGTAATCGTCATGTGGATAGCCCTCCATTGTTCCTACATTTCCACATTAGTGCGCGCACCTCAAGGAAAAATTCCTACGTTGCTACAAATGGTCATGCCGCGTTCGAAACATGTTGCTCATGGAGGTGATGTGGGCCTTCCAGACTCGAGCCTCGAAAATCGGCTGGCTTGATCCATCACCCCCGTTTGCCGGAGATCCCTTCATCAGCATATTGGACCGCGATGAGCAGGCCCATCTCTCTGCCTTACTGGCGAAGCTGGTTGGACAGGGCCGCGCTTGAATGGCAGGTTTAAGGTAATGCGCTCGCAGCGTTAGATGGCCGTAATGGGGCGCGTTGCAGCTCGACAGGTTGATGTCCGCCGGATGACGGATCTTGGCACAAGCCGGCGTTCTCGCACCTCTCGGCGAACGGCGTATGTTGGTCGGCAGCCGCCGACTTTTCGGTCGTTCCTCCGTGTGATTTTGCTGCCCGAAAGCGGTCGTTAATTCGGACGCTTCGCCCAGTCCGGAATGGACCTGCGGATCTCTTTGGTGTGTTAGGTCGGGCGCCTTTTCATGGCGACCGGATTGCCGCCCAGTGGCTGGCGATACATAGGTTGACGGCCTAGCTAAAAGAGTCGTTTTCCTGACGTGGCGCGCGAAGGAAATTCAAGAGCGAGCCACGAACACTGGCCGCTACTTCTCCCTTAAATTGGCGCTTTTTGCGGGTGCGACGGCGATGGGTGCGTGGCACTTCGAGTAATGACTTCTCGTACGGCTGGACCGGCAGGGCGAAGATACCATCTTCGCTCGCAAGCCCTCCGAACATCGGCCAGAATGCATCATAATCGAATGAAAAAGGTTCATGTCCGCGCCGGGTTTTTACAAGCTGCACGGCATTCGAAACCCCTGCGATTGCGGATATGTCCAACGCTTGGGCCACGCCGCGCACAGCGGCGAGCACGAGGTGAGAAGGCGCAACGCCCGAATGTGTTCTGACCACATGCTTTAAATGCTCGTCTTCAGGCCTGCCGCCTTGTGCGCCGCCGATCAAAAGAACGCTGTCATCATCCATATTGAGCTCTTTGCCCGGAACGATGGAAAAGCTGACCTGAAACAAGCGCTGACCATCCTGTCGGAGCGTCAGCAGGATGTCGCCTTCATAAGGGTGGAGCTTGTTCTGCGTGGCGACAATGCAGAATTCATCGGCTTCGACCGTGTGAATCCACAACGGCACACCGTCGGCGAGCAACCCGACGATAAAGTCCTCTGTCAGCAGTTTTCGAACCGCCTGATAGTGATGAAAGGCTGCTAAGTGCCGGCTTCGCGCATTGAACGACCGCGAAAGATAACTGGTAAGGTGCTGGCGCCGCAACCGAGGCGACACTTCCAATAGATTTCGGTAAAAGGGCGAATCCAGAAGGGAGAACAACCTGGAACGCGTCCGGGCAATGGTCGCAAAATGACGCGGTCGCATGCACTCGGAAAAGTACAATAGCTCTTGACCCCAGTGCTTCATTGATCGGTCCACTTAAATCGACAAATCGCGTATTTGACGTGATGACACGCAGATCGTTTGCCGGCCCGAGACCGATAGCCCTTGGCAGTTAAAAATCCCCTAGGCCCGCCCCACCACGTTGCATTGTCGGAGTTCGCAACGGCTTTGCTGAGCTCCCCGTCAATTGCACGCCGCGCCCGCTCGCGGGCATCAGGTTCAACTCAGCTGCCCGCTGAGAGTGGAGGTCTTGGCAAGGCAGCCTTCGCCGACATGTCGGACGTTCAATGGTTTCCCGAAATTGCCCCGGAGCCGCCGTTCCTTATCCGCGACGTGCGTGAACGGATGTTATGTTAAATTGACAATCTGGCTGGCCGTCGTTTTGACTGGTGCCCCCGCGCTGTCGGCCGGATCCCCGCCCTGGCCTGTTTGAGCAAACACGGCACGGCACGGCCTAAAGTCCCATGGTTTTTTCACCAATTTTGTCCAAAGGGGAGCCATGAAAAACAATCGCCGCCATCCGATCAACAGCGGGTCAGCCGCGGGCAACCGGCAGCGCCGGTCGCGCCCGACGCGCGCTGGGCTGTCGGCGTGGCGCTGGCCTGCAACCGGGCTGATCCTGGGCGCCCTGATCGGCGGCGGTATTTTCATATGGCCCGCGGCGAGCGTCGCAGACGGCACGCCGTCCGCGCCGGCGGTCACGCGCGCCTTTTCGCTCTGCCACACAGGTGGCGGCACCAACTGCGTGGTCGATGGCGACACGATCTGGCTGGACCGCACCAAAATCCGGATTGCCGACATCGACGCCCCCGAGACCCACGCGCCCCGATGCCAGGCAGAGCTTGATCTTGGCCATCGCACGACACTGCGGCTGCACGCGCTCGTCAATGCCGGACCGTTCGATGTGAAGCGCGTCGGCAATCGCGATCGGGACAAATATGGCCGTACGCTGCGCGTCCTGGTGCGCGATGGCCGCTCACTGGGCGACATTTTGGTCAGCGAAGGTCTCGCGCGCTCCTGGGACGGCGCGCGACAGCCATGGTGCTAATGGCTACTCGACGGTCGGCAAGTCGGCCCTGCCGGCTTAGGTCAGACTGAATCCGGTCTTGTTGGAACGACCTTGCCCACGCGCGTCCTTGAACGCCGTCATGCCGCCGTTGGCGTTCCTGCGGGTCGTGGCGAGCTGAGCAGCGAGGCCTGTGCTCACAGATAGGATCCGCTCGGAGAACGAACCAAGACGATCCAACGTGGTTGATCCCGCCATTGTAGGGGGATTATGAGGTGGTCGTCATCCGTAAATCCGTGAGATCATTAATCGCCAGCAGTCCGGCGCCGCTTGCAATGGACGAGCCAAGTCGGATGCGCGCATGTTCGACTAGAGCGCTTGGCAGCACCCCCACCGATACGACCCAACTGAGAAGCGCGTTGCAAGCCTCGTCTGTAAGGGCAACATAGATCCGTCGGGCGTCGTTCTTGTCCGGAATGCGTTTGATGAAACCGCCATCGGTCAATGCCTTAACCCAGCGGAGTGCGGTTGTCGCCGGCACTGCTGACGCTATGCAAAGGCTGGAAATCGACACCTCTTTATCTTCCAGCCGCGCGACCATCAGATCGAGGATCATGTCCCATGCCGGATCTGCAAACAGGTTGGCGGGGAAGAATTCGGCGCGTTTGCGCCGGGCGACCAGAAATCCACGGAAGGCGTCGGCCAGCGTGGGCCAGTTAGCGCTCTTACCGCCCCTCGTCTCCGCATAGGAGGCAGGCCACATGCGCGAGACAATCTCGACGAGACGAGATACTTCGGCTCCAATGAGATCCAGTTGTTTTGCAGAATTCATACTGCCCTCCCCAAGGCAATAACAGCGAACGTTCGGCTGTATTCAGCACATTGCCGGGAAATGGGCGCAAGCCAACAACAAAATTCGATTTTGTCTAATTTATTATTATCTTAGGTTGCATTGTGTTGACTGAAGGGCAGCTATGGGCGGCATCGGCCAGGGCGCTACGGCGTGGGCAAGCTGCCAAAGGACTGGCAGGTCCGTATATCATAATTCATGACCACTTCCTTTTGGGGATCGCTCAAACTCTACCGACGTCACAGCGACTGGGCCGACGCGCCGCTGCAGAGGATAGATCGCCTCGAACGTGACGTTTAGGCGCCCTCCCTGCCTCGGCGCGAGGGGCCGTTTGCGGGTCGCCGAGGCATGACAATCGAATCGGTAGTTAGACCCTAGCAAGAGCTGGTGATGCAACCGCAGCTCGCAAACCGGTGTTGCCGGCGTGAAGCAGACGCCGTCTTGGATGGCTGCTCAGGCCAACATCGCGGACGTTCGACCGCTCGAAACGGCTCCCTAAACATGGCCTTTGTTCATCAGGCTGTCGTGCCATAGTGATCGACCGGCTTTGGGACAGTCTGGACTGCCCGCTCACAGGCGGTGACTTGGACAAAGCGGACGCTCGGTTGCGACGGGTGCCATTGCCGCGTTCGACCCAGAGCCAGTCGTTCAAACCCGCGCTGATGAACGGCCGGTGCTGAGCGGAGAGTGTCGTTAAGAACGTCACTCGACCTTAATTCCAGGCCATTTTGCGACGATCTAGAGATTCAAGGAGGCCCCGGCCCCTGGCAGTGGCCCGGCTCTGTTGGCATGGCCGCCCCCCGGTTCAGGGGGATGTCGAACCATCAATTCTCACTATCGAGAGGTGCGCACCAGGCCTGTGGGAGGTCTGGATTTTCGAAGGTGATCCACGTCCGTGAAAACGGGCTCGTGGGCAGCGCATCAATTAAACCATGTGGGGATATTGCTTATGAAACATTTCACAGCTCTGGGCGCAGTCGCGGCCATGCTAATCGCGGCCCCCGCGTTTGCGGGTCCGGTGGTGTCCGGCTTCAATTCAAACAGCTTTGCAGCCAATGACGACGCTGCCACCGGCGCCATCAATCTGGGCTTCACGGCGAACTTCTTTGGCGTCTCACGGACGCAGACCTATGTGAGCAACAACGGTTATGTGACGTTCAACTCAGGGCAAAGCACATATACACCCTACGGCCTCGCCGCTGGCTATGTGGGGCAGCCAATCATTGCTGCCTACTTTGCCGATGTCGATACGCGCGGCTCTGGAAGCAGCTTGGTGACATATGGTGCGGGCACGTTCGATGGTCACGACACTTTCGGCGTGAACTATGTTGATGTCGGATATTATCCTGCTGCATCGGACAAGCTAAATAGTTTTCAAATCCTGTTGGTAAATCGCGCTGACATTAGCACTGGCGATTTCGACATCTATTTCAACTATGACGAGATCCTCTGGGAGACCGGCAGCGCTTCCGGCGGCAGCAACGGTTTTGGCGGCGTGTCGGCGTCTGCGGGTTTCAACGCCGGAACGGGCGCGGCAGGCACCTACTATCAGCTTCCAGGATCCCTCGTGAACGGGGCTCTTGTAGATGGGGGGGCCAATTCGCTGACAGCCAATTCTAACATGGGTGTTGCGGGGCGCTATCTGTTCGCCGTTCGCAACGGCCAAGTGATCACGCCGCCAGTGAGTGGCGCCGTTCCGGAACCCGCCACCTGGGCGATGATGATCGGCGGATTGGCATTTGCCGGAGCGTCTCTGCGCCGGCGTAAGGTTGCAATTAGCTTCGCCTGATAGCGGTCGAGCACGGATAAAGGAGAAGGGTCCGATGGGATACCGGGGACCCTTCTTCATCTCCAGTTGAGCGTGCTATCCAAAGTACGGGCACCCCGTTGGCTGCAAACACGTTATCCTCACGCGGTAATGACGCAACGCTGGCGGCTTGGGTGAGAACAGATGCCCAGAAGCCGCACCCCCTGGAGGAGAACCTCGGTTGGCCGCCCGCACTGGCGGGGCAATGCGTCGGGAGGCTCAGCTTCCAACGAAATCTTGCCGTTGGCGTCGAGCGCTTCAGCACCTTGTTAGCGGCAGCCGACGGCAGCTTTCAGACGACCGGTCCGGGGACTTGGAAGAGTGCCAGAAGGGCGGATTCTACCGCGGGCCGCGCCTGTGAAAAATTCGGGCTCGCGGGGAGCTCTCGCGTTTTGTGCGGCATGTCTCGTCCATGTCGCGCATCTCAAGGCCGACCTAACTTGGATCCCTGTCGGCGCGTCCAACGCCCTGCTGACGCCGGGTCGCGAGGCATCAGCAGGGCAAGCGCGAGAAGCCGCAGCCGTCCAGATTAGACCCTCCCACAAAAGGCCCTAGATGGAACGTGAAAGCGGCAAAATGCAGCTCTGGCGATGAGTAGGTGAATCGCTGAATCGCAGCATCCCCCTGTTCCGGGGGGTGCGCCCGCGTGTACGGATTCGGTACAAGACCAGTGCGGCCCCGCTTGTTCATCTCGGTATTTTGTGTGGGCGCCGACCTTCGCACGTAACGTTTGCGCCTTCTGGTTTCCGGGGTGTTCGAGGTGCCGTTCGCGCGATAGGGTCAGATCAAGGGGAAAGACGATCGCCGACCAATCCAAAACGCGATGCATATTCATCCTGGAGGATGTGTCCGCTACGCGCGACTGGTTGGCGGCGTTGGTCAAAACCGCCTACCCGGACGCCATTGTCGCCATGGCGGCGAATATGGCGCAAGGCAGGCAATGGCTGAGCGTGCAGCAAAGCAATGAGCCAACGCTTTGCCTCGTGGATCTAGGCTTGCCTGATGGATCGGGCGTGGACTTCATTCGCGAGCTTCTTGCGCGTAACCCCGCTGCACGACCGGTGGTTACGACGCTTTACGATGATGACGAGCATCTGCTTGCCGCAATGGCCGCCGGCGCTCAGGGCTATTTGCTGAAAGACCATGAGCCAGCTGACATCATTCATCGGCTGCTGGCGATGGATCGCGGCGAGAGTCCCATCTCGCCGGCCATGGCAGCGCGCATTCTGGACTATTTCCGCACCCATGCGCGCTTCCTGAACAGCCAGCCTGAGCCCGCGCAATTGACGCCGCGCGAGACGGATGTCCTCGGCCTGATCGGACGAGGGCTGAAAGTCTCCGAGGTGGCCGATACGCTGGACCTGAGCAGCATGACTGTCTCGGGATATCTCAAGACCATATATCGCAAGCTCGACATTGGGACACGTGCCGAAGCCGCAGTCGAGGCTGTCCGACGCGGTCTAGTTTAGGGCATCCGGTCTAGTAGATATTGGTCGCCCTCCCCCCGTTCGGGGGGAGCACAGCCTCGAAAGACTGCCCTAGAATCCACCGATTATCAGGTGGGGGCTTATGAACCGGACAATTTTCAAATGTGCTGCAGTGGCAGCGTTGCTCGTAACTGGCACAGCCGCAAGCGCTGAAAAATATCCTAAAATCGCCAAGCCTTTCGTGTTTGCGCCCGACGCCGATCATGCGGCCGATGCCGCATCGCTGATCTGGGTCAACAAGCCGGGTGCTGCGAAAGGGGTGAGGAAGGTCATCATTCCCTTCTTTCAAGTGCAGTTCGTCGTGAACAGTGACACGAGCTCGGTCGCGGGCGATGCGTCGTCCAAGATGATGGTGAAGCTCGTCGGGCCGACGCCAGAGCAGATGCAAGGCATCACAGACCGACTTTACGCCAAGCTTCTGGCAGACCTTTCCGCTGCAGGTCTGAGCGTGGTCGCCATTCAGGACGCGCGGAATTACGCCAACTTCGCTAAGCTGCAGGATGGTGGGAAGCCAAGCGGAACCAAGGTCGACGGTCATGAAGGCGTCAACTCCCTGTTCTTCGCACCGCAGGGGATGACCTTCTATTTCCTGCCGACCCAGGACGTTGCTTATACGGGCGCGGGATCTTTCGGCGGGTTCAGCACCGCAATGCTGCCCCCGCGCGAACAGGCATTGATGGATGAATCTGGTGCCGCAGTGCTGGGATTTCGCGCAGTCGTGGACTTCGCAAGCCTCTCCAGCAACAACAAGAAATCGCCCCTCCGGATGTTCCGAACGAAGGCCAAGACGGCGGCCGAGGCAGGAATAGCCATCCGCCCCATCGCAACCCAGTTGTGGCTCATGACGCCGCAGGCAAAGCCGGGCATCACCGATATGCTGAACAGGATGCGGTTTGAGGTGCAGGCGCCGTTGATGATCGACACGGATGCTATTACCGCCATGACGGACGCACGAACAGGCGGCGACAAGACTTCTGAAACCGTCGGAAATGCCCTGGGAATGCTGCTGGGCGGCGGCACCTCAAAGAAGCGCAAATATGACATTCATGTCGATAGCGCCCTCTGGGAGCGGGACGTCGATGCTGCACTCAACGGCGTCGAGACGATGATGGTGGCGCGCCTCCGGACCGAACTATAGTCACGAGCACCATAATGAGGAGCGGCGTTAACGCGTTGTGGTCAAACAGTTCTGGCGCGGAGCCCGAGACGGCAGCTATGCTGGCGAGGGGGGGACAGCGGACATATGAACACCACCAAACCAAGGCCATTGGCACTCCAGTCGGAGGCCTTGGCCAACGCTCTCTTCGGCCGGCCGCAATTGCTTCTGCGGCTGTGCGCATTCACGATCCTGTTGGCCACCCTCGGCTCGGTCGCGTTGATGCTGCACATCCCCCTGGTTTCCGTCGACGCGGAGATGGGCGAAAATGGGACGGTCGATATCATCGGCTCCGACAAGCGCATCGCGATATCCGAGGATAGTCTGGTCACGTTCCGGTCTCCGACCAACGGCACGACGGTCGAGCTCAAGGCGGCACTTCTGCCGGGTGTGGCAGAGCCGCGTGGCCACAATGCCGAGAATCGTCTCTATTGGGAGGGCCGCGATCGCCTGGCCGCGATGGCGGCCCGAGGGCCCGTCAATGTGGCAGCCGGGGGCAGTCATGTGCTTGCCTCAAGCCGTCAGCGATCCTTTTCGGACCTCACGACAGGGTTCTGGCTCTCGCTCATCGCGGGGGCCGCCGCTGCCCTCGCGGGTCTGTGGGTCTGGGTTCTTCGTCCGCGCGCCTGGGCACCCGTCATGTTTGCCCTCAGCGGGACGGGTCTGTTCGTCGGATGCGCGACAACAGCGCTGAACATAAGTCCGGGTCTCGGCCTTAGCGGAAGCATCGATCATGCGATGTTGATCGCCAATTACATCTCGGGACTGATCTGCGCCGGAACGCTGGTGGCGCTATTTGCCCGCTTCCCCTCGCCGGTGGTGAGGCCGGCGTGGCTATGGCTCCTCGCGGCCGTCAGCGTGGGTGTCGGTATCGACGTTACATTCGACCTCCTGCCGAATGCCGTCGATCTCGCGATTCTCGTTTGCGTGGTCGACAGTATCGCAATCGTCGTCCTGCTCCTGGTCCAGGCTTGGATTGCTCGGAAAGACAGTAGCGCGCGTGCCGCGCTGTTGCCCATCGCGATCGGCACCGTGATATCGGTCACATTATTCGGCGTGTTGTCGTTGGCGGGGCAGTTGAACGGCGGGAAACCCCTCGTTTCGCCCGACATGACCGCGCCTCTGCTCCTGATGCTCTATCTCGGCCTGGGCATCGCCATCGTCAGGGCTAGGCTCTTTTCGCTGGGCCGGTGGGCCTTGAGCATGTTGCTCTCTGCCTGCGCCATCCTGCTCCTGCTGGTCGTCGATGCTATCCTGCTGGCAACAGTGACCCAGCAGCGGGATCTGGCGCTCTTCATCTCGGCCATTGTCGGCATCACCGTCTATCTCCCGATGCGGGAATGGATATTGCGGCGCGCCGAGCGATTGAGGGACGGACAGACACGCGACCTCCTGCAATTTGCCGGCGACATGGCGCTAGCGCCGACAGCCAGCGACACCGAAAAGGCATGGCTATCCGCCGTGGCGGCGATGTTTGAACCGCTCGAAGTAGAGCCGACAGACTTTGGAGGACTCGAGCCTGCCATCAAGGAGAGCGGGAGCGCTCTCTACTTCCCCTCGCCCCTCGCTGGCTCCGCCCTGCTGCTTCGCTATCCCGGAGGCGGCACGCGCATGTTTGGCGCTCCCGATCTGGAAACCGTCTTGCAGTTCAATGCGATCGTGCAGCGCCTCCTGGAGGCGCGCAACTCTTACATGCGCGGGGTTGATGAGGAGCGTGGTCGTATCGCGCGGGACTTGCATGACGATGTGAGCGCTCGCCTTCTCACGAGTCTCCACCGATCCGATCGAGAGGCGATGCATGAGGATGTGCGCAGCGCGTTGGGGGAAATTCGAACAATCGTCACCGGTCTGTCCGGTGCGCCTCAATTGCTCCAAGCCATGCTCGCCAATCTTCGCCATGAGACACAAGGTCGGTTGGAGGCGTCCGGAATAGAGCTGGATTGGCCGTTAAGCCGGCACGCGGACGAGGCGGGCTCGCTCGACTATCTGAGCAGTCGGCACTTAGTGTCCATCGTGCGCGAATGCGTGAGCAACATCATCCGGCACGCGGGAGCATCTTCCGCGAGTGTGCGGATCAAACTGATCGGCAACAGCATCGTCGTTGAGGTCAAGGACGATGGGCGGGGCATTGGCGCGCATTCGACGATGGGCAATGGCCTCGCCAACGCGGCGCGCCGAGCCACCTCAGTAGGCGGCACATTCGAGATTTTGCCGGGAGGAGATGGTACGCAGGCGCGGCTGATCGTGCCTCTTCATGCAGGGTCGGCACCAGCCTGATCATTCTCTATTCGGTCGGTCGCACGCGGATTGAACTCCCCGATCTGTGAGGGAATGGCGGCTCTCGGCGGAGGTGGTTTGTATCTGCAACGGCCGGTTTTGCGGCTGCTCCCGTCTAACAGCCTAGCTTAATCCAAACGACCGCTATTGTCAGGCTCGGACGTTCGCATGCCATATGCGAACGTCGTAATGTGGTCGGAAGCGGTCACCTTTTTGTTGCGGGAAGCGCGGCGGCAGGCGCCAACATTGCAGACGTTCGCTCGTAACTTGCAGCCGCCCGAGAGCCGCCGTTCCTTCATCCGCGACGTGCGTGAATGGATTTTATGTTAAATCGACGCGAATCTGCGGGGTCCAAAAGTGTACTGGGCGACAGGTCGCCCTAAGCGGTCCGTCCAGATCGCACGAGATAGCCGCGGCGCGTCAGCTCCGCGATCAAATGCTCATCGGGCGCCATTTTGACCGAAGGCGAACATAAACGAATATTGCGCCGGCGCCCGAAGATGCGCGTGATGTAGCCCATATGCTCGAGCGCATCGAGAATCCGCGCAACTTCGCCGGTGCTGTATTGTGCATGCTTGGCGATCTCGACCGTGTTCGGCGAAGGCCGACCGGCGGCGATCTCGTCTTCAATGAAGCTAAGCACCACACTCTGGCGTTCTGTAACGCCATGCTTGATTGCAGCCATCTCTTTGCCTCTCGCGCACCGGTTGAACAGGGCGCGACCATGCTCGAAAGTCACCGGAAGTCGAATGGTTCTGGAGGAAAATTGAACGGGTTGGTTTGCAAGGGATGTGTGGATCACATGCCGTGATACGGCTCGCACGCAACCCCGTCGCTATCGCCGTCCATCCCCTCGCGATAGCCCGGCTCGCCGGCATAGATCGGTGCTACACCCGCCGCGCGCGCCGCATCGCAGTTGGCATAATAAGCGGAGCGCTCGATGTGCGCGCTCCTCTGGTGAGCGGGTTGCGCTGGTCCAGGCGGCCTGAGCGCGTGGGATGGCAAAATAGGTGGTGATCCCGGCCGTGGCCACGAATAGCGCGACCTGGAGGGCGAAGGACGCGCGCTTGCGTCCCTTGTGTGCGCGGCTCCAGTCGCGGCGGGGGCCGCGATGGTGTGACCGGTGCCGATGAACCTTGGGATTGCTCACCGCAACACAATGACATGGTGTGCTTGCGAGGAAGTAAATTGGTCTAAAGACGTAGCGGAATGCCGTCAGTCGAGGGCCGCTTCTTTGGTCGCAACTTTGTGCTCGAGCTTGCCATTGAAAGCTTTGTGATCGGTCGCATAATGCGCGCGTCGATGGCAATTGGGACAAACGCCGGCCATGAAGCGCGGGTTGTCTGGCCCCCCGTCGCTCAGGCGGCGAATATGGTGAGCTTCCAAGAAGGGGCGCCCTGACGTGGTTTGAAACGGCGCTTCACCATCGCATCCCTCACAAACGCCGTCGGCTCGGGCGAGGACATAGTCACGCACGTCGCGGCTGCGCTCATATACCGTTGCCGGTGCCGAACCCTGCTTCGACTTAGGCAGGGCAGCGGCGGCCATCGCTTTCGCGCGTAAGGTTGCGAGATCTGAGAGCGGTGCCGCCTGCGTCATCAAATCATTATCTTCAAGATCGGTCTCGCGCAGCGGCACAAGCGTGAAGACGATGGCTTCGCGGTCTTGGCCGTTTATGTCGAGCTGGCGCTCGGTGTCCCAACCCGCGCAGGTGAACAGACCCAAAAAGCGGACTCGCCCGCCTTTCTTTAGCTGTTCAAAGATGAGTAGGTCTTTTCCAGCCGCGGCATGATCACGAATGCGCTTGTTGCCCGCGCGCATGGTCATGTCTCCGACCATCCCCTGTCCGGTGTAGCGCAGAGATCATCGGTCTGGAACGCGTCGCGATATCCGATGATGCCCGCGCCGTGACCGGTGAAAATAAAGATGCCCGGGGAATCAACTGGCTTGGATATGCCGCCTTGCTGCTGACCTCCGAAAAGCTGATGGATATCTTTCTGCCGAGTGTAGGTTTGATGAACTACGAACGGCCAATGCGCCATGAGACCCTCCTTGCGGGGAGAGAAGCACTGCTCGTCGATCTCATCATCTTCACCCTCCTGCTGTGCTTCCGCGTAACTCGGGCAGCCTTCCTTAAACGGTCACTTGCCGCAATCGACGAGCTGGGGAAGCTTGCAAAGCTTAAATCAGACGGACTTCGACCAGCAAAAGGCGAAGCTGTTGGGGCAGCAGTCAACTGATGGCCGCACCCAACGCTATTTAGGTCACCGTTCTTCAGACCGCCGATAAGGCGAGCGGGCGCAGCAGTTTTCCCGCTCGCAGAAGCCCGCCGAGCACGGCGAAGCCGGCCATCATCATTGCCCAACTGCGTGGCTCCGGAATCGCTGCAATGTTGATGTCGAGATTATCGACGTAGAAGTTCGACATTCCCGCCCCGATGCGGATTGCTTGGGCGCCACTAAAATCGAGCTGCAGTTGCAGCGGAGTGGCATTGTTGAGCGTGAAATATTCGGTCTTGTCCGCGCCGATCGCATTATTCGAATAGCCGCTCAGATAGGAGAAATTGCCCGGCGCAAAATACTGGATGAAGATCGTCGACCCAAATGAGCTATCGGTGCCTAGTGTCAGCGAGGACAGCGAAAGGCCCAGGCCAACCGCAGTTGACGTGAGTGTGACGCCATAGCCCTCTGTTCCGATGCCAAGACGTCCGCCGCCGACACCGGCGCTGGTATGGTCGTTGGGAACGAAATTCACCTCGCCAATCTGGAAGCCCTTGGTCAGCCACGGCTTGATCGGGTTTGGATATACGTGCGGCGTAACGGCTTCGTTGAAGGTGATCACGGTCGCGCCGGCGGGCGCTCCAAGTGTAAACAGCGCCGCAGCCAAGAAATATCGCATAATAACCCCCAAATGTTCATTGCCGACATTCAATTTCAGGCGTTTGCGTTCCTATGAGCAAGCAATGCAGACCTGTCCATGCGGCTCCGCAAAGCGTCCCATTTTGAGGCTAGTGCCCAACTTACTGCTTTAAAGCCCAGCTTGGTTGAACCGCACCGGGTTTGCCGGAAGTTCCGACTTCTGGGTAAGTGGAGTCGATATGAGCAAGGTAACGAACAGGTGTGCACCCGAGATTCGTGCACCGGCGATGCGGATGATAAAGTGCCCCTTCTACCGACAGGAATTTCCATGAACGGATATGTGCAGTTCGAAACGACTGATGGCGAACCAATCACCATAAACGCCGACCGAGTGAGCTTCGTGCGTCGGTTCAAGGGCGAAGACGATGCCAGCGCGGTGAATTTCGAGAAAGGCAATTACGTTGTCGTAAGAGGCAGCCTTGACAAGGTCAGCCAAGCGCTCGGAGAGGGATGACTGCCGCCCACAATCCAAGCCACGTCGCGCGCTATGCAGGCGCAGGGGCGTGAGGCGACGCGAAAGCGACCGGAGCATCATCCGGTGTCCAGGGCTTCACCCGCAGCATGACCGTTTCGAACAGCGCGGACGCCAGATGCTCGGCCAGCCAGATCTTGAGATGCGGCAACGCAAGCCTGCCGAACCAATCCCCGTCAACGGCTGCGAACTGCCGCACGAAGGGCATGATCGCCGCATCCGCCAGCCCGCGCGTCGGGCCGCAAAGTTGGCCTGCATCGGCGAGGCGTCTGTCGATCTCGCGCAAGAAAGCCAGTCCGCTCTCGCGATGCACATGCGCGTCGCTGCCGTAACGCTCCGGATATTTGTAGCGGTCGAGGTCGTACTTGAACGCGCCATCGTTCCGCGCGATCAGTTCAGGATCGTCGCGCTTCAGCCAGCTCTCTGGATCGCGGCCATCGAGAACCCAGCACATGATGTCGAGACTCTCGTCAATGACCTTGCCGTCTGGCAGTACGAGCACCGGAACTGTTCCCTTGGGCGATGCGGCAAGCATGGCGTCGGGTTTTGCTGAAATCATGACTTCGCGCAGTTCGCAGCATGTGTGGCTGACTGCCAGCGCCAGTCGTGCCCGTATCGCGTAAGGGCAGCGGCGGAAGCTGTAGAGGATGGGAGCAGTCTTCGCGGTCATCTGCTGGCCCAGTCCGCTACGCTCAGGGGTTCATGCGAAGTGCGAGCGGGGCTTTCCATGGCAAACCTATAGCTTCCAGACGGAGGTGCGTCAGCACACGTGGCTGTATCTCATAGAAAGCTTGATCCGTGCGCGTGGTGGTCATCTGTATTAGGCTGTTGTCGCCCCAATCCCGGTCATTCGCGGCCCGCGTGCCGTGTCCCGAAAGCCGTCGCCTGTCCAGGTTGAGCTAAAAGGCGTCGGCGACATTGAATGCCGAAGCTGACGGTGGTCCACTTGAAGCAGCGTTCTCCGGGCCCGACATTGGGTCTATGACAATTGCAACATATGGCCTCGTTGATGACGAGGAAATCGAACTTGATGCTGCAGCGCTTGTGCTGAGCGAACTCGACCATCCTGGGACGGATCTAGCGCCCTATATTGAATTGCTGCGCCAGATCGATGGGCGCCTTCACGAACTCGGCTTTGAAGCTGTCGCGTCGAATGATCAGGCTCAGTTGCTGGCCAGTGTATTGCATGGCGAATTCAGCTTCACCGGCGATACCGAGACCTATGATGTACCGCTCAATGGCGATTTCATCCGCGTCATGGATCGCCGACGCGGTCTGCCCGTCAGCCTCTCGATCCTCTACGTTGCGGCGGCGCGGCGGATGGGATGGAAAGCTGAGCCGTTGAACACGCCGGGACACGTCTTGGTTCGCATTGGCGATCAGGCGCCGGTCATCATCGATCCTTTCAACGGTGGAGCCATCGTCGAAGAAAGACAGATTCTCGCGTTACTCAATGGCTTCATGGTCGCTGGCGCCCGGATTTCCACGGACGAAATTGAGAAGATGACAAATCGCAGTACTCTGGTCCGTTTGCTAATGAACCAGGCGTCCCGAGCAGAACACGCGAACGATCCAGGTCGAGCGATCACACTGTATCAGCGCATGACGCTGGTCGCTCCGGGAAATCCGGACGGATGGTGGGCGCAGGCACGACTTCAGCTGGCCGGCTTGATCGAACAGGCGCGCGGCAGCTTGAGCGCCATGCTTGAGGTGACACGAAATCCAGAACGGCGAGAAATCGTCACCGCCGCACTAGAAGCGATATCGCGTGCCAATGAGCCGAGCCGACAGGACCGCGCTAACGACGAGCGACAGCAATTAGGGCGATAGAGGGAATAGGCAGGATTGCGTTGTCGCCAGCCATATGACGCACCTCGGCGATCACGGCGTCTTTCTCGGCTTGATCGAGGCTTGTCCAGTCGGGAGACATGCCGAACAGCGTGTCCGGTTCGGCAAGTGCCGCCACATCCAGCATGAAGTCATAGGTGACCGGCTGGATTTGAGGGTCGCGATAGCCCGCCGTCATCAGTTCGCGTGCGAAATCGGCCGGATCGCTCAGGGCCTTGACCGCGCTCGGCATCGTCATGCCCTCGCGCTCGGGAAACAGCTTGCGACGAATCTGGCCGAGCAACAGGAAGGTCGCGGCACCCTGTTCTCGCCACGTCGCGATCACACCATGGCCGCCGGGCCGTGTCACCCGTGCCATCTCGGCAAGGCCTTTTCGCCAGTCCTGGAACATGATGACGCCGAATATCGAGAAGACCGCATCGAAGCTGGCGTCCTCAAGTGCGAGCGCCTGACCATCCATCACACGCGCCTCGACATTGGGCAGTTTCTTTGCCGCGATCCGCGCGATCATGCCGGGCGAAAAGTCCGTCGCGAGCACCTGTGCCCCCGTTCGAGCCGCCAATAGAGCAAGCGCGCCCGTCCCGGCTGCGACGTCGAGGAGGCGACTATCGGGTGTCAGCGCTACGCGAGCGAGCGCGGCCTCGGCATAGCGAGCCGTGAAAGGATGGGCTGTCTTCTCGTAATGCTGGGCGGCACTATCCCAGTGTTCGGGATTCTCGAATTTCGGCATTTTAAACGCTCCATGAATCACGTAACATCATAAGTATCTTGATTTTGAGCGCTTGCCAATCCCGACTAGCCTGCGAAAGAACATGTCGTGCGTAATGATAGTCGCCTGTCCAGAATGCTCCATGTGTTGCTCCACATGGCGCGCCACGAAGGTCCGATGACCTCCGACGGGATTGCGCGCATGCTGGGCACCAACCCCGTGGTTGTCCGTCGCACGATGGCCGGCCTTCGGGACTCAGGCTATGTGCGATCGGAAAAGGGGCATGGCGGCGGCTGGGTCATCGAGGCCGATCTTGAGGCAGTGTCACTGCTCGACGTGCACCGCGCTGTTGGCGGGCCTCATCTCTTCGCGATCGGTAACGAGCATCCCAATGCCGGCTGTGCGGTTGAGAGGGTCGTGAACGAAGCATTGGAGGACGTGCTTAGCGAGGCCGAGGCACTGCTGGTCGCGCGGTTGGGGACTGTCAGTCTTGCAGAACTGGCACGACGCTTTGATGCCCGTTGCAAATCTGCTTCTTAGCGGTCTGCGCCGGCTGCCGCCCTCATAGCGGTCGCCCACGTGCCGAGGCGCGCGCCCCGAAAGCCGCCGTTGGTTCAGGTTCGGCCATCCACCGCCTGTAGGTGGTTGAAGCGCTCGAAATAGATAGCAGGGAACGGGGTTGAGAGCCGACGATCATCAACTGTTTACGTTGAGAGCCTAATCTCACGATGAGGAGTTGATACTGTACAAAATCTTCACGGCACGCACGAGGAAATCCTAGAGCTAGTGGCCGCTCATGAACGACAGAGTGCGCAGGAGAAGCCCAATATGCTGGAACTGACGCGTCTTCGTCTTGAAATGATGAAGGTGCACAGGTGCCGCTTAGTGCAACTCGAACGCATCGCTCTGATGGGGGATAGGCTTCCAATCGGCATTCAAGAGCACGTAGCGCGATTTCGCCACGAAGATGTCGAAATGACAGCTTTTGTTTCTCGACACGTGCGCGAATGGCCGTCCGACAGGATTGTCCGGGAATGGGAAGTCTATCGACAGGCGGCGGCCTATAACTATTCATGGCTCCGGGAACGCGTTGCACGTGAGCAGACCGCATTCGGCCTCTAGACGAGGCGATTACGTAACTCCGCACTTGGTACGCAGCTACCCTCAGTGAAGCCCGTGCCGCCTCCATAAGGTCGCGACAAAGGCTGAGTGCAGTGGTATCAGAAACCGCAGCCCGATCGCCATTTTGGAGACCCATCGCACCTCCGCTTCGACGGCGTGACGACTGTCCAGCTCAATGACGAGGCGCGTCCCTTCGTTGAGAGGTTCGCACATCAGCCCGGATGCGCCTCCGCAGGAAATGTCCTTCAGGGTGATGGTGGCTGGCAGGCCGTCCACCCGCACAATGAACATTTTCCCTGGAAGTGGAAAGCGCGGCGTCCGTCGCCGCTCCTCGAAATTTTCCGGGCCCGGATAGCTGGCTTCAGTGAGAGGGGCACTGTCTGGTTGGGGCAGGTCTGTCATTTGAGAAGGTAATGGTTTTGACATTTCCTGCCTCCAACTCGGTTGCCCAAAACAATTGCAGTGAGGGTTCATTCATGTGCCCCGGGTTGATTGTCGCGGCTACAATCAGGGGGGATCAGTTCCCGCCAAAATGAGGCCAGATGCCGCCAAACATGCTATGCTGAGGAACAGGTGACCGATGCCGTCGCCCGGACCCGGTGAGGCAGGCAAATGCTGGTTACCATCTACGCACCGGAGGATGTTCACGCCCTCGAGATCGCAAGCATCAGAGATGCCTTGTTCGAGGCGAACCAGCGCATGCGATCGGACGACCATTATGAGGTGAGGCTGGTGACGGAGAGGTCCGCACCTCTCCGCTGCGCCTCGGGCCTGTTGGTGATGCCCGATTCCGGGATCGACGAAGAGAGTGAAGCGCCCGATACCTTGATCGTGGTCGGCGCTTATGGTGTGCCGAAGCAGCCGGATGATCTGGTCCTACAGTGGCTCCGGAACCGGTCGAGCCTTGCGCGCAGATACGGGTCTGTTTGCACTGGGGCCTTTTGCTTGGCCGCGGCCGGTCTGTTGGATGGCCGGCGCGTTACCACGCACTGGCAATATGCCGAAAGGTTGGCGGCGGACTATCCGCAGTTGGCCGTCCAGCCAGACTCTATATTCGTGCGGGATGGACCCGTTTTCACTTCGGCGGGGGTGGTCGCTGCACTCGATCTCGCGCTTTCTCTGATCGAGGAGGATCATGGGTGCGAACTGGCATTGTGGGTGGCGCGGCGGCTGGTGGTATTTCTGAAACGCCCTGGTGGGCAATCCCAGTTCAGCGTTCATCTGACGGCTGAGGCTGAAGGCACGCCGCCAATTGATCGCGTTCGTCAGCATATTGTGAATGCGCCCGGCGCCGATCTCGGTTCGAGCGCGCTCGCGCGGTTTGCGGGCATGAGCGAGCGCAGCCTTGCCCGCCTTTTCAAGGCGCAAACAGGAATGAACTCTTCTTTATACGTCGAGCTAAGCCGCCTTGATGTGGCGCGGCGTATGCTGGAGCAGTCGGATCTTCCACTTAAGTCTGTGGCTTATGGAGCTGGCTTTGGATCCATTGTCAGCCTGCGTCGCGCATTCCTTCGGCGCTTGGGCCTTACACCGGTCGATTATCGTCGGCGCTTCCGTAGTACCGGACCAAGTGACGCTGATTTGTCCGAAACTGTCGCTTAGCTGAAGTTGAAGCAAGGCCACCGGTGGCGCATCTTTGCGCCCGGAGGCATTCATGCGATCAGTTACCGCAACGGAAATCGGATTCCAGTCCGGCCGATGGCCGTTCAGAGGCCGGCAACCGCAACAGCCGTCTATCCCGCCGATAGCGGTGCCGCTCGCGCTTGAGAATATAAGCGAGGGGGTGCTGATCGCCGACATGCGATTGCGCGGCCAGCCCATCGTTCATGTGAATCCCGCGTTCGAAGCGATAACAGGTTACGTCGCGGCCGAGGCGATCGGGAAGAATTGCCGATACCTCCAAGGCAGCGATCGCCTGCAGCCCGAGATAGCGGAAATCCAGGCCGCCTTGGCGGAAGGCCGGCCCTGCTCAGTGACCCTGCGCAACTATCGCCGGGACGGGACCATGTTCCGCAACGCCTTGCGCCTTTTACCACTTCGCGACGACGCGGGGCAGGTGACGCATTGCGTTGGCCTGATCCGCGACGTGACTCATGCAATGGGCATTGATCGCCTGACTGGCTTGCTCGATCGCTACGGCCTGCTTGACCGGTTGGCGGGCATGGACGGGCCAGCGAAGTCCGCGTTGCTTATGGTCAAAGTCGACATGGTGCGGTTCCACGACGTCAACAATGGCTTTGGTTATGATGTAGGCGATGCGCTGCTGTGTTCAGCTGCGTCGCGACTGGCGACGCTACCGGCGACTGCCGTGGCGCGGGTGGGCACGAACAGCTTCGCCCTTGCGTTTGAACTACACGATTCCCGCCGCGCGGCGGCGACCGTTGACGATGTCCTCGAGCTGTTGAAGCCGCGCTTCGTCCTCCCCGGGGCGTCGCTGGCAGTCCAGTTCGCCGCGGGCTTTGCTATCGGTGCAACAGACGTCGACCCTCTTCAGCTGGTCCGACAAGCAGGCGCGGCGCTACAGCGCTCGAAAGCCAAGCCAGCACACGCGCCGCACGCATTTGCGGCCGCCGACGAGCGGGATGCGCGCAACCGCATTCGGCTGGCAAGCGAACTACAGATGGCTGTCGCGAACGATGAGCTGCTATTTCACTATCAGCCGCAGGTACATCTCGACACAGGGGATTTGCTCGGAGCCGAAGCTCTTCTGCGTTGGAATCACGGCGCTTTTGGCTTGCAACCGCCCGGCCGTTTTATCGGGATTGCCGAGGAAACCGGCGCTCTCATCCAAATCGGAGCCTGGGGCCTGCGGACCATCGCTGCGCGCGCGGTGCAGATCAACCGAGGCCGCCGCAGGGCGATCCGCTTTTCCTTAAATGTCTCAGTTCTCGAGTTCATGCAGCGCGACATGGTGGACTTCGTCCGCCAGGTGTTGGACGAGAGCGGGTGCCGTGCAGAATGGCTCACACTGGAGCTCACCGAAAACCTCATGGTCCCCGAGCCCGAGCATATTCGCCGTGCGTTTGAGGAACTGCGTCGCATGGGGATCGGTATCTCCATCGACGATTTCGGCACGGGCTATTCCAATCTGCGCTATCTGGAGAGCTTCCCGCTCAGCGAAATAAAGGTCGATCGAAGCTTCGTGCATGACGTTGCGCATAGCGTGGCCAAGCGCGTCATCGTGGAGAGCATCATCAAACTAGGCGGCGCGCTGGACATCCGCGTCGTTGCAGAGGGCATTGAGACGGAGGCCGAACGCGCGATCATGCGCGCACTGGGCTGTTCGATCGGTCAAGGCTATCTTTTCGCCGCGCCGTTGGACGAGACTGAGTTCCAAAAACTATTGGAAGAGGGGTCGACCCTGCGGGAAGCCTGGGACACACGCCGCTTCCTAACGCTGCTCAACGGCGATGGTGGATGAGCAGTACGGACGTCGGAAGCAACCCAATGAGTCCGCATAAATTAGGGCTTCTCGCACAATATTGTCCGAGCCTCCGCTGGCTGGAAGTGAAGTCGTCATGCGCGGCCAAGCTCCCCGGCGCGCCTTGTGAAGGGAGGCGGCCGCATGTCGGAATATAACAAGGCACACTTCCATTTGCGGGCCAGGCAGGAACGCGAAAATGCTCTGGCGTCTCCCCATCAGTGGCAACGCGAACAATATCTTGCGATGGCCGCGGTCTTCGAACGCCTTGCCCAGCATTATGCGCCACCAGATACTCCCGGCGCATTTGGGGACCGTGAACGTTTGATCGACGATTCAGATCTCATAGCTGCTTCGCCCTTCATTTCGGTCGGTCGTCGGCATTTTGGATAATCGGAGGCGACCATGTTTATCCCTGACCGCTCTATTTTTCAGCTGACCCTAGACGCATTGCCTGATGGGGTGTTGCTGACGGACCGTGATCAAGCACGCCAAGCCGGGCGACCTTGATGACCGGCGAAATAATGATCCTCATAGCGGAGGACGAAGCCCTCATCGTGGACGTTCTATGCGACGTTCTTGAAGAAGCGGGCTTTGGTCCGCAGACCTCCAGCACGGGCTCTGAGGCCATCAAATTGCTTGATGCTCACGCTGAGCAATTTGCCGCACTCATAACTGATATTAGGCTTGGCGATGGCGTGGACGGATGGGAAGTCGCGCGCCACGCTCGTGAACTTAACCCCGCGATCCCGGTCATTTACATGAGCGGCGATAGTGCCGCTGATTGGGCGGTGAACGGTGTTCCCAACAGCATGATGCTGCAAAAGCCGTTCGCCCATGCTCAGTTGGTCACTGCTGTGTCTACTCTGGTGAATGAGGCGAGGAGCAAACTGGGTTGAAGACGGCAATTGGGTCGTGATCTGGCAGTCCGCATTCGGCGCCGCAAGCCAGTTGCCGGTCCCAAGCTCGTCGGGGGCCGGCATTGAATTAGATGTCCGTCCGCTCTGACAGTGTCAGAGCATCGTCAACGTCGGCGGTCAGGTATCTAACGGTTTTTTCGATGCCGGTCTTTTGCTGGACAACCGTCGCGCGGTTGCGGACCTGTCCGCCGCTGAGGGCGTCACCAATCTTGAGTTTGACGAGATCACAGCCACGCAACTTGCCGTCGATCGCTAGATCGAACAGCGCTCGATCGCGCAGACGTTTATGTTAGTCCAGATAAAAACGAATGGCCCAAATATCTCGCGGTTTGAGCGGACGTTTAGGCGCGACATTCTGTCCAGCGTTCCAAGGGCGCCGCTCGTGCACGGCTGGGTCAAGGTCTGAATGTCCCATGACATTTCTCCGTTGGCCGGAATTGCCAATGAGAAAATGCCGCGCTCGAACAATCAGAGTGCCGCAGCCGCCCCAATCTCAGTCGTTCATGCATGAAGTGTCGTTTCTAAAAACCGTCCATTCGTTTATGCCCTAGGCGGTGGCCGTATAAATGATCCTCTGCAGGTCGGCGATCAAGCATTCTCGCCAAGCGGCTCGGCTACGGCGAGGTGCCGACCATCGCTGTATGTCGCCTCATTGAAGTGCTGGCGCAGGTTGGAAAGACCGACTGAGTATATTTCTTTAGCGCTGCATCTCCACGGCCAGCGCCGCTTTTGGGCCTGCCGAAGCATGTTTGCGGAGCCGCGGCAGCGAGCAGTTATGCACTCAGCGCCCTTGGGCCGTCTTTCGGCGGCGCAATCTGCGCGGCGCGTGGCGATCATCCAATAGGACTAAGCATTGGACTTTTTCATTCCTCGTTAAGCGATTCTCGTCATGTGCGATTATGACTAATCTGATGAGAATTAAGGTAAATTGGGATCGAGATGGCAAAGAATTCACTCAGAAACATTCCGGAATCCGGCAAGGCGATTAACCTTTTGCGCGTGCGTGGCCCCCTACTGCTGGCACTTTTTTCCTCCACGATGCTGATTCCCGCTGCTGCTCATGCAGGTTCGCTGGTTCTGTCGGGTGACTACATCAAGATCGGCCTCAATGATCTAGGCACGCTTGGCTACAATGGTGGGACGTCGCCCGGGATTCTCTACGACGGGACTGGCACAGGGACGTTCAACCCCGTGTATGACTATCTCACCCCGGGCACGCCCTTCGAGGGCTTTGTGATCACCGGCTCGAATGGGACGCCCTTCAGCAAGAACAACAACAATGCCGGCACCGTGAATATCACGGGCCTGCTCACCAATTATAGCGGCGTGGCCTATGGTGGCACGACCTTTGAAAATCGCGCGGTATGGACCGGCAACTTTGCGGGCGCGCTGAGCATCACCAACGACTATTTCTTCAACGCGGACAGCCAGAAGATCGGTATCCGCACCACCATTACGGCGCTGAGCGACCTGACCGGCCTGGCGTTTTCACGCCAGATCGATCCTGATGCGCAGGCTGCGGATGGCGACAGCAGCGAGACGACCAATGTCCGCGGCGCGGATGGCGTTCCAGAGGCGGACCTGGTCTATGCCGAAGCTCTGGCGTCCAAATATGTCATCGGCCTCTATACGAACTCGGCCGTGACGCACAACTCGGCGGTCACCGGCTGGTCCAGCGACACGGCGTCTTACCTGGCCGGCACCAACATCGGCGATGGAGACAATACAATTGGCCTCGGCTTCGACATCGGTTCGCTTTTGAACGGTGAGAGCATCGTTCTCGACTACAGCTATATTTTTGGGACGAACATTGCGACAGCCATCGGTGGCCCCAACAACATCACGGGTACGCGAACCGTCGATGAGTTGCTGGCGGGCGACGTCAATCCCGTGTTCGACGGCGGCACGCTCGCCTTCACCGCGCCGCTCAGCGTCTCGCTCGATCTCTCCCTGGAAGCGGGCGGCGGCACGATCGATACGCAAGGCCATGACGGCATCCTGACGGGCGTGCTGTCCGGCGCAGGTGCACTGACGAAGACCGGCACCGGCACGCTGACGCTGACCGGCCCCAACAGCTATACCGGCGGCACGACCGTTTCGGATGGCCGTCTCGTGGGCGACACGGTTTCGCTGCAGGGCGACATCGCCAACAATGCAACCGTCGAGTTCGCGCAGGCGAGCAATGGCGCCTATGCCGGCACACTCTCGGGCAGCGGCGCGCTTGTGAAATCCGGCGCGGGCACGCTCACTCTGACCGGCTCCAATAGCTATACCGGAAACACCACCGTCTCGGATGGTCGCCTCGTTGGCGACACGACCTCACTGCAGGGCGACGTTCTCAACAATGCCACGGTCGAGTTCGCGCAGGCGAGCAACGGCGTCTATGGCGGCACGTTGTCCGGCAGCGGCGCGCTCGTGAAGACCGGGTTGGGCACACTCACTCTGGGCGGGCCAAACAGCTATGCCGGCGGCACCGATCTGCACAGCGGGACGCTCGTCGCGGGCGACAATCTCGCGCTTGGCAGTGGTGCACTCACCATCGGCGCCGCGCGCCTCAAAGTCGACAAGAGCCTCTCGCTTGCCAATGCGATCATCTTGACCGACCCGACCTCGACGACCGACACCGCCGGTTTCAACGTGTCTCTCCCGGGCAATCTGAGCGGACCGGGCACGCTGACCAAGGCCGGCGCCGGCATGCTGACCTTGTCCGGCACGAACAGCCAGAACGGCATCATCGTCGCGGGCGGTATCTTGGCCTTTGGATCCGATGCCGCCCTGGGCAGGGCGGGCAGCATCGTGACCATCCAAGAAGACACGACGCTCCGCACGTTGGCGGATTTCACGATCAGTCACGAGATTTTCGTGAATGACACGCAGCGCGCGAAGTTCGACAGCGATGGCCATGATATCGTCATGGCCGGCAACATCACCGGCAGCGGCAATATCGAGAAGATCGGTGCGGGCACGCTCACGCTGAGAGGCAGCAATGCCAATGTCACGATCAATGTGCTGGGCGGCCGGGTCGTCGCGCAGTCCCAAGCCGCGATCGGCGGCGGCGGCGGCGACATCACGCTTCATGACAATGGCGGTTTCACGGCGGGCTCGAACATGACCGTCAGCCAGGCCCTGCATGTCGTCGGCACAAATTCGGCCTTTGATACTGGCGCCCATGAAGTCACGCTCACTGGTGCGCTGGACGGCAATGCCTGCCTGATCAAGATCGGCTCCGGCCGCCTCAATCTGATGGCGGCGGGCAGCAACAGCGTGGGCGCCTGCGTCGAGCAGGGAACGCTGTCGTTCAACAATGTCTTCGCAGGCAATGTCGTCGTCGAACAGGACGGCACCGCCGGCGGCTCCGGCCGTATCCTCGGCAATGTCGAAGTGAGCGGCGTGCTTGCGCCGGGCAATTCGCCGGGCCAGCTCCTCGTCGAGGGCAGCGTCACGCAGGTCACGGGCAGCGTGCTTGCGCTCGATGTCGACGGCACCACCGCCGGGACCGGCGCGGGCCATTATGATACGCTCGTCCTTACGGGTCCGGGCAGCGTCTTCACAGCTGGCGGCACTGTCCGGCCCGCACTGCGGGGCATCACCGGCGCGGCGACGAACGGCTTCACGCCGCAGGTCGGCCAGCTGTTCCAGGTCGTCACGGCCGAGGGCGGGGTTTCCGGTTCGTTCGACGGGCTCGACCAGCCGACGGACGGCCTAGCGCCTAACACGCGCTTCGACGTGCTCTATCGCGATAACGCCGTTCTCCTGGCTGTCACGCCGGGTTCCTACGCCGCCTTTGCCGGCAGCCGGAACGCCGTCGCGGCGGGGCATGCGCTCGACATCGTGCGTGGCCCGGCGGGCGTGCGCAACAACAGTGCCTCGGTCAAGCTGTTCGACGGTCTCGCCGGCCTCGACGGCGGGCACATCGCGCTGACGCTCGAACAGCTATCGGGCAGCATCCACGCCGATGCCCTCGACGCCTCGACGCAGACGCTGCGTTCGATGCGCGGCAGCGTCGCCCAGCATCTCGAGACATCCGCTCCGACCCGCACCAGCCTGTGGAGCTCGGTGAACCGCGACTATGTGCGCGTGAAGGCCGACGGCTCGGGTCAGGGCTATAACAGTGAGAACTACAATCTACTGCTGGGCATTGACACCCATGCGACCGCCAATCTCCTCGTCGGCGCGGCCTTCTCCTACGGCACGTCCGCGATCCGGACCGCCGGTCTCGGAAAGACCGATGACGCGCATTATCACGCGCTGGTCTATGCCGGCTGGGCGTCGGACGGAGCCTATCTCCGCGGCGCGCTGTCGGTCGGCGTCGACCAGTATAAGGTCCATCGCCAAGTGTCGCTTACCAACGACACCCACCAGCTCGACTCACGGCCAGACGGCTTCTCTTATGGCGTAGATCTGGAAGCGGGACAGAAGCTGAACGTCGGCAATGGGGCGATCACGCCATTCGTCGGCATCGCCCATGACAAGGTCGAGCGGGAAAGCTTCGCGGAAAGTGGAGACGCGGCCGTGGCGCTTCGCTTCGGCGATGACGAGCGCAACGCCTGGCAGCTTCGTGGCGGTGCAACCATCAGTACCGGCATTGCGACCGGGAATACGATCCTGACGCCTTATGCACGTGTAAGCGTAACGCACGAGCTTGCCGACGCTGCGGCGCGCGTCAACCCGTCACTGAACGGGACCGCGATGGCCGTTGACGCGGCCTCTTTCGGCAAGACCGGCGTGGAAGGCGGAACCGGGATCGAGGTTCTCTTTTCCAGAAAGGTCTCGCTCTCGGTTGGCTATCGCTACAAGAATACCGGCGCAGCCCGCCAGCATTCGGTGAATGCGGGCCTGTCGCTTCGCTGGTGAGAAAGATGAAAGGTCCGGCTCCGGCCGGACCTTCGTTTATAAACGACCTGATTTGAAATCCCGACAAACCACTTCTGAGGGCGTCGAACAACCGACGATAGCGCGGGGCTACCGTCCTGCCCGCGGGTTTGCCAGCTTTTGCTTTCGGGTGCAATCTGACGGACAGCGCTGGGTGCTAGAGAGATTCGAACGAGCGGCCGTGAACGTCTGCTATTCCCCGATACGAAGCAAAACCTGCCTGACCGGACCGTCCAACTTAACAGTCATTGGGTGGTGACGTGAACGAAAGGTCGCTCGCTCGTGGCCGTCGTTACCGGACAGTTCGGAACGTCCAACTTTGCAGACTTTGGGCGAACCACAAAGCCTGGAGGCGTTCAGATCGTCTTCGCTGCTCCCTTTCTGAGCCAAGCGTTCTGCATCTCAACTGAAACATCCGGCGAAGTTTCGCTCAGGGGCGGCTCCTGCTGAGCTTCACGGGCTGTCATGGACTGAAGTTGACTGTCCTGAGACGTCGCAGTTGCCTCAATGGCGTTGTCCCGAGCAGCATACTTACTACGGCGACGCAGCTGATCCCGGACCTCATTCATCAGCCGGACAAAATCGTAATCGTTCGCGGCGAGACTGGCAGAGTGGCTCGTAGCGCACTGAGCGGGCAGGCATTCGCGAAGGCTCCTGGATGACCAGTCAGCTGGATTGATTTCAACGCGCAGTAGCAAGGCACCCCATTCCTCGAGAGCTTCCAGGCGCTTCACCTCAAGGAACTGCTGTACCAAGGAGTCTTCATCGAAAATTGCATGTCGCGCGAGCTCCGGGGTGCGACGGGAGTCTGCCTGAAGGACGATCTCGAGCTTCCCCGTATTGCCAGTTTCAGGCGTATCTTCAGACATCTTCCGGCGCCTCAACGGCAATCCCTCAATGCGCTTAAGATACTCGATCGCCTCGTTGATCCGTTGTCGCCGCACGCGGTCGCCCTCGAGTGCGAAACTCTTGACCGGCAATGGCTCCTCCGCAGTTAGGGGTTTTTGGTGCTGTGCGATAGGCGCGGCCAGCGACATGGGCCTGCCTTGCGCATCGACGAGGGGGATCCCGAGAGCCTTGGCACGCGCAGTGACAAGATGAAGAAAAGCTTCTGGACCTGTTGCCGTAACATTTCCCCATCGGGCGGCCGCGATCTTGAGGGCCTCGTCAATCGCGTCAGAGCGATCCGTCGCATGGACGATGATGATCACCCGGTGGTCAATGAAGAGTGATGTGCCATCGGGCAGATATTGAGTTGACCATCCAAACTCGCGGCGCTCGAACGCAGAATCAATCTCAGCCGGCTCTTTCACGAAGTCGCCCCGCCCGGGCAAAATCAATGCAGGCGGGTTGACGGGTGGCGGGGCGGCGGGGCGCGAGCCATTCATCCAGGCCTGTTCACTCCGCCGATGTTGCGTGCAGCGTGCGATTGCCTGTTTAAAGGCCTCGGTTAGGCTAGCCTTGGCAGCCTCGGCTTCGGCCCGGACGGCCTGACGAACAATTCGCGATGTTTCGGGCGGCAGAGCGGCGAGTGTCTCCGCGACCCAAGCGTCAAGTCGACTTTGCTGTTCCGCACGTTCCGCGCGAAGCTCTGCGAGTTGCGCATCGAAGGCGCAGCGATAAGCTTCGTAGCCAAGGTTGATGCGTGCCAGATCGGGTTCGAAGGGGCCGAGCCGCTTCTCCAGTTGCTTCCGCGAGAGGGAGTCATGAACTTGAGATGCCTTCGCAGAAGCTCCCCCATAACTTATTCGTGCGCCGTTTCCGGATCGGTCATAAGTAACTCCAAGTTCCTCGATCCCCGCATGCAACTCCGCCCAGTCTCGAGCTGCGGCGGCGACTGCAACGACATCGGCCCGGCGGGGCCGGAGCTGGGCCGGCATTCTATCGTGCTTTTTTCCGAGCGCCTTGTACCATCCGCTTTGGTATTGGCCGTTGGCGTCGCGAACCATGAGATCGGTATCGGCATCGTACACCGCACCGCAGCGCGCTATATAGAGGCTGTTGGGCTCCCGGATCCGAACCTGACGCTCTTCGACGATGGAGAGCGCCTGGTGCAGATCGTCGATGAGCCAGTCAGTGCCAGCAGCCTGACCAGTCGCCGGATCGACTCGGACCACCGCAAGATGAAGGTGGGCGTTCGACGTGTTCGAATGTTCCGCCCATATTGTCTGGCATTGCTCGAGACCCAGCACCTGCAAGATAATCGTGATCGCCTCTTCGCGCTCGTCGGCGGTCCAGGACTCGCCTTCCTGAAGGCTGATAACGATGTGAAGAACGGCACGTTTTACCTTGGGCGCGCGTGCTGCGACGGAAAGCATTTCTGCCTGCCATCCGGCCAGATCATCGGCATGAAGATTGCGGGTACCGAAGGCCGCGACTTTTTCACCGGGCTCGATCCCCGCGTGTTGCGTCGCCATCGAATAGTCCGCGATCGACAGGATATCGTGCTCAGCCTCGGCGATGAGGTCGTAGGGGTCGGCATCCACAATATAGCGCGTCAGCGCGAACAGACCGTCGCTGAGGCCCCGCACACGCCGCCGCGCGCGGCTTTCGATCGCCCGGCGCTGATCTCGGTTCATCCGGATGATTTTAGCGATCATTACGACATCTCCCCACGGGAAGACTTCGCTAGCTCGGCGATCATCGTTCGAAGTTCGCGCAACTGTTCGTCGGTCGCGCGACCGCCCTCTCGCAGGGATGCATGGATGGCGATCACTCGACCAAGCGCTGCGAGCGCGGGATAGATTTGCGGCTCCTCACCGCTCAGGCACGAAGCGATGTACGCGGACCGGCTTAGGAGGGAAGCCTCCGCCCTGCGTTGCAGGTGGATGGCCTCATCGACTGAAAGGCGGAAAGTGACGGGGACCGTGTCGGCACCCCTCGGCGGCTTGCTGGTTTTCACTGCACCCACCTAAGCAGCGAGAAGGTTCCCCGCCGAGCAGCCCATTCACGGTCATGTGTACATGACCCATCCTGCTCCACTGTTTCATTCTTTGTTTCGAGCAGAGGTCGCGGCGGCTCGAACACCGGATCACCGTACTTTGTTCCGGCAACCGCCGCTGATTCCCGGCAGGCATTTTTTGCAGCAAGCACCCGAGGGAGAATGTGTCGAGTTGCCGACATACCGTACGCTTGGCCTGCCCGCAGGAAGCATCCCGAATTCCGTTCAGCACGGAGCCCGCAACCGAGGCGATACGTCAAACTGTATCGGGAGCGCCGTCCCGGCAGACTCGTTTCGACACTGCTGGCGGTTTCTCCGGGCAGGTTGCCTCGCGCCCATCCCGCTCGGATGGATTGCGGCCGTAGGCAGACCAATGGCCAGCCTGTCGGGCAAGATCCAACGGGCCACCGCCTGCCGACAGACAAAGCAGTCGCTTCGGTTGCAACATCGATCCGACGACAAGAAGATAGTGGCGTTCTAGAGGGGAGGAGCGAATTGCAGGCACGCGAAGATTGAACCGGCACGCGCTGTACCGAGCACACGGACAGTGAAAATCGAGCCTCTACATAGGAGTCTTCCCGTAAAGTGCATTCATATGCCCAGAATAAATCCAGCAAATTTTCGGCTTGGATAGCAATCAGATTGTTTCTCATGCCGCCTTCATGAAAAGCATCTGATAAACTTACAAACGTGTAAATAACAATCTAACGTAAAACGCTATACATCGATATCAATCGATGTCGATTTATTCCATCTGTAACTCCGGCTCATTTTCAACCATCGAACAAGCGTGCATCAAGCAGGGCACGGAGGTTGAATATGAGCAAAGATGATAAGTGGAGGCGCGAAGCAGATCGGCTTCTTTCGTCGCCCGTCCCGCGGGAACGAGGCTTGGCGACAGTGGTCGGCCGTGTCGAAGATCGATTCGACGGAATACTTGCGGCACGACGGCGGGGCGTGAGTTGGAAAGCGATCGCCCGTGCGCTGGAACATGGAGGCGACGTCACCGTTGCGGCGGCAGAGAGCGCATTCAAGCGGATTTGCCACGAACGAAACGTCGCTCCACCTTCTAGAAGGACGCGCGGTAAGACCGTTGTTGGTGAAGCCAGTCCTGCGAAGGCCATTTCTTCAACATCGGAGCAGCCGAGTCTCTTCGCGAAACGCGAAAGGTATGTCGACGATGGCTACTAAAGGCGGTCCCTTTTCGGACCTCATTGTATTCGTCACGCCGGCTCTCAAAGGAGGCGTAGGTAAGACAGAAACGACGGACAATATCGAGCCTTTACTCACGTTGTCTGAGCGGCCTCCGCTGCTCGTGGATGTCGATGACGGGAACTCTGGCCTAATAAGGAGGGTTGGGCATGAACGCGTTCACAAGCTCAAATGGTCGACAAGCCCACGTTCCGCGCGCCGCTGGATCGATGAACATCTGATTGGCCGTCGATCAGTCATATTCGATATTGGTGCTGGCCTCGACAGCTGTGATCTACCGATATTGGCTACCTTGGAAACGATATGGCGCATCCTAGCGGATGGTGGTGCGAAGATTATTTTTTGCGCCATCGTCAGTACGAACGCGCACACCGCGAACTTCGTGGCGAGGCTTCAGAATGATTACAGCGACCTCGGGACCGTCGCGATCGTCTACAACGACCAAGACGGATCGAAACAATGGCCGAAGAACATCGACCTGACAGGCAAGGAGCTCATCAATCTGAGCCAAGCCCAGTCCGGCATTCAAGCTGTCCGCCTTTCACGTCAGGATTGCCTCAGCACGGTTTTACGTAGTCCCGCGCAGGGCTATTCGCGCGCGACCGCGCTAATGGCGTTTAGAGTATATCTGTTTGGTCTGTCACAAGGGCTTTCCGGTCTCTTTACTGAAGCAGCTTTTGACGAGTTGGAGACGCTCTTTGCTGCGCGGCCCAGAAATCAAGCGTTTACGATCGGCAATTCGGCCGAAGCGTCCGATGCCTTCATCGACCAGAATGAGCGTTGCGGGGTGGCTCGCGATGCTCTGCTCAGGCCCGATTTGCAGGACACAGAGATTTTCGAAGCGGGGAGAACTTTCCGGCGTGAGTTTTTGCGCTGGAATGAGATGAAGCGGCATCCAAATTAATTGTCCCTTAAAAATGTTCCACTTACCGGCGCTGGCATGTGTCACGCGGGAGCGCGCCTTGAGCAACACCCAGATTCAGACCGATTATCAGTTAAGGAAGAGTGCGATGGATCCGGCGGTGGCTCGGACCACGTTCGGCAGGGACTTCGTTACACGCGCTTTTGAGGAGACATTCTTTTCGTCCAGTGAGGTCGCGCGCCGAAAAAATCTACGTTTGGACAGCGTAACCGTTGCCAGGATCACTCAGTTTGGCTGGAGCGAGGTCGCGGTCAGTTGCCTTACTTATCTGCTGCTCATCGAAGCAAGAAATGTTCTTCCCGAGAAAACGACCTATCGACACTTGCTAAGTGCCATCAGGGAAGGCGCCCGGCAGATCGCGGCAGCCGGCGATGCACTTGCCGGCCAAGTGGTGGAGCTGGAGCGCGACACTGGCAAGTTATCGAGTATTAGGCGTGAAGTTCTATGCCGGATGGGGATCGCCCTTTCGAACATGCCAGGAATAGAACTTCATTCGTTGGAAAGCTCAGTCGAGATTTCCACGGGTCATTATTTTGGTGCTAGGAGAGCCCAACATACGCTTGCCCCTCTCGCACGGCTCTACGACGTAGCGGACTATGAAATCCAAAAATATGACGAACGCCATCGTCGCAAGCAATTGGCGGGAGCATTTGACGAGCAACGTCCAAAGCACCGGCCACATCTGACGAAGGCGGAGTTCATTACAGATCTGGCGCGCACATACGGTGCCATCAGCGAGAAAAAGCCAAGAGCATCACGCCCCAGTATCGACGATGGTCCCGCCTCTCCGTTTTGTCGCTTCCTTGACTACATTTTCTCCGAGTTTGGCCGCTTGGGACATCAACCCACTACGCCTGGGGACTATTCCGTGCCCTCGGTCGATACGATTAATCGCATTATGGGACGAACGGGGCTTTAACGAACGGCGTGGCGCTAATGTGAGATTGTATACCTGCGATTCAATTTGCTGAGTTTTCGGCAAAACCGAAAGGGGCGACGCTTCTCTCCTAAGCAAGGAGAAGTGTAATGAACTACAAAATTGAGCGCCCCATCTACATCACTCGCAAGGAGATCGCGGCCATCCTTAAAGTCACGGTGTCGACCGTATTTCGCTATACTATTCAGCCCGACTTTCCGAAGGGTTTCAAGTTTAGCCCCGGGCGGGTCGTATGGCTGCTCACCGAGGTACTAGCCTGGGCAAATGGCCGCCGGCTGGCATAATGCCCAATAACATTATTTCTTCCGTCGCCGTCGACCCTCGCATAGCGAGCCGACGGCGGCGGCGCCTTGTAAGAGCATGTCGGTCCAGATCTCAGCTAAGATGCGGCGACGGATCATATAAGCCGCCCGATTGTAACGAAGTTCAGTCGCTGACAGGCCCGCGGGGGCATGGGCCAGCATCAGATCGATGACCATCCGATCATTTTCTTGGCCCTTCTCGTTACTCCATTCATTCATGACTGTGGAGAAGGTCGCCCGCCAGCCATGCGGTACGTGACGTCCCCTAAGTCCTTCCCGCAAGTGCAGATAACTGAGCGCATTTTCGCTGATGGGTTTGACGATCGAATTGCCGCCGCAGAAAACGAAGTCGCTGCTCGAGCTAAACATATACGCATGGCGAATGACATCGACGGCCGCAGCCGAGAGCGGTACGTCGTGATCGAACGCCTCATCCTCGCGAAGCGTGATTTCCTGTTTCATTTTCGCTGCGGGGACACGCCACAATTCATTTCCGCTCGTGTTATCGCCATAAAGATCGACGTGATGAAGTTCGTCCCAACGCAGCCACCTGACCATCCCGGGCCGCTGTGCGGTTAGAGCCAGGAAGCGGGCTGCAAGCTTCACGATTGGTGACGCTTCAGCTGAATCGCATACCGCTAGGACATTCCTCGCGTCGGGTATCGTTTTTGCCGCGGGCCAGCGCCGTCCAGTCGGTTTAACTGCCAGTGCTTTTCCCAAAGGTGCTGCTGGGTCATGCAATGCCTGCCCCTTAGCGATCGCGTAGCCAAAGATCGCCGAAATGCGCTGACGCAACCGATGCGCAGTCTCGACTGCTCCGCGAGATTCTACTTTTTGAAGAACAGCCAGAATCAGCGGTGCGTCGATCTGGGTAATCGGCAACGGGCCAATGGTCGGAAATATAT
>Ga0247738_10000101_pt1 | contig 46343 bp, 37 predicted proteins | sample UWRJL013104B2_FD_180936 | JGI IMG/M metagenome (GOLD analysis project Ga0247738, IMG submission 180936) | Plant litter microbial communities from Arlington Agricultural Research Station in Wisconsin, United States - UWRJ-L013-104B-2 | ecosystem: Environmental > Terrestrial > Plant litter >...
ACGGTGACGAGCTGCCCCTCGCCCGTCCGCTCGCGGTGGAACAGCGCGGCGAGCACCGCCTCGAACGCCGTCGAGGCCGTCACGGCGTCGACGAGGTACTGGCCGGCGGGCTGCGGCGGCTCGCCCGCGCGCCCGGCGGAGAGCATCGCGCCGCTCATCGCCTGCAGCAGCAGGTCTTGTCCCGGCCGGTTGCGGTAGGGGCCGTCTTCGCCGTAGCCCGAGATCGAGACGTACACGATGGCGGGATTGATCGCCCGCAGCGATTCGTAGTCGACGCCCAGCCGCGCCGCGACGCCCGGGCGGTAGTTCTGCAGGAAGACATCGCTCGTGGCGACGAGCCCAGCGAGCACGTTCCTGCCCGCCTGAGTCTTGAGGTCGACGGCGATCGAGCGCTTGTTCCGGTTCAGCGACAGGAACGACACGTTGATGCGGTTGCCGCCGGCACCGCCCGCTGAGGCGTGCCGCTGCCACTCGCCCGTGGTCGGCTCGACCTTGATAACGTCGGCCCCGAGGTCGCCCAGCCGCTGCGCCGCGAACGGACCGGCCATCGCGATGGAGCAATCAAGCACCCGGATGCCCGACAGCACGCCGCGCGTCGCCCCGGTCATGCCCGCCCTCCCACGGCGGTGATCGCCGCTCGTGCCGCTGCCGTGCGCTCCGGCCCCTCGAGCACGCGGATCGCCGTGCGGTACTCGCGGCTCTCGCCGTGCTCGAGCCAGGTCATCGAGCCGTCGTTCCGGGCTGCCGCCTCGCCGTTCACGTGATGGGTCGAGGGCTCGAGCCCGACCGCGTACTGGCCCTCGCGCAGGTTCTGCCACTCAAAGAAGCACGGCATCGCCGCGGCATCCCACTCCACCTCGACACCGAGGTCGCCGTCGGCCCGCAGCAGCGCGACCCGATGCCGCCCCTCGGGCGACGCCACGAGCTCGTGCTCGAACACCTGCTCCACGAATCCCCTGATCGGTTCGGGCATGACCGCGTGGGTGACCCCCTGCAGCGCCGCCGACTCCGATGCCCAGAGCCGCGACGCGGCGTTCGCGACGAACTCCGTGCCCTTGTCGACGACGGGCCACCCGATGTTCAGGTGGTAGAGGAACATGTGCGGGGTCGGCTCGAACCCGAGGTTGTCCACCACGTCGTGCAGCCGGATCTCGGTGCCGTCGAAGTCGACCTCGATCGTGCGTGTCAGCCTCAGGTGCTCGCCGAACGACGTGGCCTGCACGATCTCGCCGCGGATGCGGAAGACGATCGTGTCGCCAACGCGCACCTCAGACGCCTCGAGCAGCACTCCGGGGATGGCCGTGAGCCTTCCGTGCAATCCGTGGGTCACGGTGGGCTTCGGCGGGTAGCCGTACTGGCTCGCGTCGACCTCGCCCCCGAACAGCGTGTGGTCGAGGCCGCCCGTGACGAGCAGCCCGTCGAGCGCGCGCAGCCACGACAGCCCGCCCTCGTCGTTGTTCTCGTGCAGCCCGGGGTGGCGGAACCCGTTGCCCGATCGCCAGCCGATGGGCGTGCCCCGGAATCGGGCCGACCCGATGTCGAAGGCACGGTCGAGCAGGACGTCGAACTCGAGACCGGCGCTCGTGCGCACCTCGATGGCCCGCACTCCGCGCTCCACGCCCTCGGTGAGCACGACGGAACGCAGCCCCGCCACCGCGGCGAGGTCGCCCGTCCGTCGGCGCAGTTCTGGCAGGCTCAGCGAGCGACCGATCACGTCGACGCCGCTCACTGCATGATCCATCCGCCGTCGACGTTGATCGTCTGGCCCGTCACGAAGCTTGCGTCCGGCCCGACCAGGAAGGAGATCACCGCGGCCAGCTCGTCATCCGACCCGCGGCGCTTGAGCGCCTGGTGGTCGAGCACGTGGCGCCGATAGCCGTCGGGGTCGTCGTGGATCTCCTCGGCCCTCGTGGGGAAGGCACCCGGCGAGACCGCGTTCACCCGCACGCCGTGCTCGCCCAGTTCACGGGCGAGCGCGCGCGTGAGTGAGACGGCGGCACCCTTCGTCGAGACGTAGCTGGCGAGGTTCGACCAGCCGCCGGTCCAGGTGATCGACCCGACGTTGACGATCGCGCCGTTCCCGCGCGCGACCATGTGCCGCGCCGCCGCCTGCGCCGCCACGAAGTACGCGCGCTGGTTGACCGCGACGACGTCGTCGTACTCCTCGATGGGGATGTCGAGGAACGCGGTCGAGGGGTAGACGGCCGCGTTGTTGACGAGGGCCCCGATGGGCCCGAGGCCGGCCTCGACCTCGTCGATCGCAGTCGCGAGGGCGACCGCATCCCGCAGATCGACCTCGACCGCGCTCGGCTCGTGGCCCGCACTCCGGAGAAGGTCGACCGTACCGGCGAGTGTGCCGCTCCCCCGGCCGAACAGGGCCACGCCGAAGCCGTCTGCCGCGAGTCGCAGCGCGGTGGCGCGCCCGAGCGCGCCCCCCGCCCCGGTGACGATGGCGACCCGCTCGTGCTTCGGCGCGGCTGGCATCAGATGCCGTACTTCTTGAGGGTGTCGACCACGAACTGCTTGGCCCGCGGCACGTCTGACTCGTCCAGGTGCTCGATGATGAGGGGCGCGTTGGGGCTGCGCTCCGCGAGCCGCTGCAGGTACAGGTCGTAGTTGAGCTCGCCGAGGCCCGCGGCGGGCAGCTCGATCTCGCCGACACCCCGGAACGTGTGCGATTCGAGCGCGTCGGCATCGCCGATGTCCGCGTGCTTCTCGGCCTTGTCGTCGCCCGAGCGCTTGACGTCTTTGGCGTGCGCGACGCGCACCTTGTCGCCCAGGGTGTCGAACACCTCGTTGAGCACCGCGTCCATGTCGCCGATGTTGTGCGACTCGAAGTAGTTGGTGGGGTCCATGAGCAGCTCGAGGCCGGGGCTGCGCACGTCATTGAAGACGCGCACCGTCTCGCGCACCGAGCCGATGACGTTGTTGACGTAGGTCTCGAGCAAGAAGATCGAGCCGTGGTCGTACGCCGTCTGCGCGAGGTCGGCGATCACGTCGCGGGCCGTGTCGTAGCCCTCCTCGGTGCGGTTCTTGTCGTCGTGCACCCAGTCGCTCTCGGCGTTGAACGTGCCCGACTCGCTGATGACGTACGGCGTGCCGAACGATCGCGCGTTTCGGATGATCTCCTTGAGGTAGTCCACGCGACGCTTCCGCTCGTCCAGATCGGGGTGCACGATGTTCGTGTAACCGGAGATGGCGCAGATGGGCAGGTCGTTGTCACGGAAGGTGTCGCTGACGAGCTTTGCCTTCTGCGCCGTGATCTGCCCGGCAGAGAGGTCGAGATCCTTGAAGTGCAGGTCGAGCTGCACGGTGTTGAACCCGAGCCCCCGAATGGTCTTCGCGGTGGTCGCGAGGTCGTAGGGGAAGTACCCGCTGAAAATGCCTACCTGAATCATGGCGTCGTTGCTCCTTCTGGTGTGGGTGGATGGGGTGGTGCTGTCGTTACTCGGCGAACTCCTCGAGCGCCACGGTGCGGCGCTCCGCCGCCGACCGGTAGCCCGCCTCGACGAGGGCCATCGTCTTGACGTTGTCGGCGACGGTCAGTGCGGGCTCCGTCCCGCTGGAGAGCGCGTACTGCAGCTGCTCCATGACTCCGATGAACGCGTGCGGGAACCAGTGCGTGCGCCACGTCGGAGCGACCCACGCACCGTCGGTCGCCGCCGTGGAGTACCTGATGGTCGACGGAACTCCGGCGGGCCACCCCACCGTGCCCGTGGCGACACCCGCCGTGCCCTCGACCCGCCAGGTGATGCTGTCGTCCGGCTCGAACGAGTCGCCGTGCGGCCCGCTCCAGACGTCCTCAAGCGACAGCGCGAGCAGTCCGCTCGCGAACCTGAGGGTGGAGACCACGATTCCGTCGGTGTGCTCGAACCGGGTGCGCGGGTCGGTGCGCACCGCCGTGGTGATCTCGGTGGGTTCGCCGAACAGGTAGCGCAGGGCATCCAGGTGGTGCACGCTCATGTTCGCGAGGGTGAGCCTGTCGTACTCGGCGAGGAAGGCCTGCCAGTGCGGAATGGCGCGCATGTCGATCGAGGCGAACACGGGCTCGCCCAAGTCGCCGTCGTCCAGAAGCTGCTTGAGCACGCGGATCGACTGGTCGTACCGCATGTTCTGGTTGACGGAGAGCACGGTGCCGGCCGCGGCCGCCTCATCCCGCAGTCGCCGTGCCTCGTCGAGCGAGAGCGCGAGCGGCTTCTGGGCGAGGATGCCCTTGATGTGCGGTTGGGTCAGGGCGCGACGGATGAGGGCCGGTTGCACGTCGGGGGGAAACGCGATGTCGAGCACCTCGATCGACGGGTCGTCGATGAGCGCCTCGGGGGTGTCGTGCACGACCGGTATGCCGTACCGCTGCGCCACCTGGCTTGCGTGCGCGGGGGTGCGGGAGGCGATGGCGGCGACGGTGAACCCGGCAAGGCGGTAGGCCTCGAGATGCACCTCGGACATGATCATCCCGGCGCCGATGCAACCGATGCGGAATTCGCGCGAGCGCACGCTGACGTCGGGCTCAGGGCTTCTTATCACCGTCGATAGATCCTCTGTGTGCGGTCATGCCCCCTCTGGGCATGACGATGACGCTACTCACTCGTCGTGAGTTTCGCCAGAGTTTCGCGAAACTTAATACGGTAGTTTCAGCACATGAGGAACACCGAGGAATTCGCCCTGCGGGGCAAGGTTGCGCTGGTGACGGGGGCCTCGCGCGGCATCGGCGCCGCGACCGCTCTCGCCCTCGCCGAGGCGGGGGCCGACGTCGCCTTCAGCTACGGTTCGTCGCACGACCTCGCCGCCCGAGTACGGCAGAGCCTGTCGCACTACGGCGTGCGGGTGACCGCCCACAGCGTCGACCACGCTTCGCCGGGCCAGGCGACGGCCCTCGTCGAGTCGGTGGTGGGGTCACTCGGCGGAATTGACATCCTCGTCAACAACGTCGGCATGAGCGTGTGGTCGCCGCTCGACGAGGCGCACGAGGGGGCATCCCTGGATGCCCAGCTGCAGGTCAACTATGCAGGGGTGGTTGAGCTCGTCCGGGCGGTGCTGCCGCACCTCCCCGCGGGCGGGCGCATCATCTCAGTCGGGTCCGGCGCCGCCGTGCGGCCGGGGATGCGCGGGCTCGCGCACTACGCCGCGACCAAGGCCGCGCTCGTCGGATTCAGCCGTGGCGCCGCACGCGATCTCGCACCGCGCGGCATCACCGTCAACGTCGTGCAACCGGGTCACATCGACACCGACATGAACCCCGCGACCGCCGCCGGAGAGCACATCGAGGGGCTCATCCCCCTCGGCAGGTTCGGTCGGCCGGAGGAGGTGGCGGCGGCGATCGTCTTCCTCGCGGGCCCCGCCGCGAGCTACATCACGGGAGCTGTACTCGACGTCGACGGCGGAGCCAGCACCTGACCAACACCCACGAGCTTGTACGTTCCGCGCGAATAGTTGGTAAATTCCGACCCCTTGCGCGCTCGGCTCTTGTACCCCACTCCCGCCGGTCGGATATTTGACGTCACGGGGCAGACGCGCTCGCACCGCAGGTTCCTGCACAGCGGCGGACTCCCCGCGCATCACGCACCAGCAGACAAATTTCCCGCACTCACTGAGGAGAACGACAATGACGTCACCGATTCGACAGCGACGCAGGTGGGCCCGCTCGGCGCTCGCCCTGGTCACGATGGGCACGATCGCGGCCACCATGGGCGCGTGTTCGACCGGAGGCGCCGACACCTCCGCCACGGAAATATCGATCATCAACCGCTGGTCCGACCCCATCGGCGAGGCGGCCGCCGAGGAGATGTTCGCGGCCTTCACCGCAGAGACCGGCATCACGGTGAACAACAACCCGCAGCCCTCGAGCGGCGACACTTATCAGCCGGCCGTGCGCTCCGCGCTGTCGTCGAGCAACGCGCCGAGCATCGCTATCGACAACGCCGGCCCGAACACGTTCGAGTATGCGCGCTCCGGCGCCATCATGGACATCACCGACTTCTTCAACGAGACGCTCGCATCTCGCTCGTCGGCCGGCGCGACCTCCGGCGAGACGCTCGACGGTCGCATCTACGGCATCAGTGCCGGCGCGGTCGTCGGCAACCTCATCTGGTACAACCCCGACTACCTCGCCCAGTTCGACGTCGATGCTGCCGACATCACCACCTATGAGCAGTGGGTCGACGCGATGCAGAAGATCAAGGATGCCGGCGGAACGCCGATCGTGCTCGGCGCGAAGGACCAGTGGCCCGGTGGGCACTACCTGAATGACTTCGTGCAGCGCGCGCTCGGCTCGGAGCAGACCACCGCCCTGTACAACCGCACCGTCGCATCCGGCCAGCCCGACAGCCCGAAGTGGACAGACCCCGCGGTCGTCGACGCCTTCCAGGCCTACGTCGACATGAAGCCGCTCTTCCAGGAGGGCTTCCTCGGCGAAGCGCAGGCAACGGCCGACAGCCTCTTCCTGGGCGGCGAAGTGGGCTTCTACGAGATGGGCAGCTGGTTCCTCACGGCAATCCAGAACGGTGATCCGGGCTTCACGCCGGGCGTCATGCTCTTCCCCGCGCTGGAAGACGGCGCGGGCGCGGGCACCGAGGTGACGCTCGGCAACGACTCGTTGATGGTGAGTGCGGATGCCAACCCCGAGGCCACGCAGGCGTTCTTGGAGTTCTTCACCCGCCCCGATGTCGCCGCCAAGTTCGGCGCCGCGACGAGCAAGATCATGCCCTACGAGATCGACCAGTCGCTCAGTGTCGTTCCCGATGTCATCAAGGGCCAGTGGGACACGATCAACTCCTTCGCCACCGACTCCGGTGACGGCGGAGCGGCCCTGTTCAACGATCAGGCCATCGACGTGAACATCTACCAGACCTACATCTGGCAGGGCAGCGTCGGGCTCATGTCGGGCGGCATCACGCCCGAGGAGTTGGCGCAGCAGCTCGAAGACGCCACCGTCGAGGCCCAGAAGGCCAACGGATAGCCTGTGGCACTCTCTGCACCACTGCCCGTGGTCCGTGCGCGGCGCGCTTCCCAGAAGCGCGCCGCGGCGCGGACCACGTGGCAGGCCTATGCACTCATCGCGCCGGCCGGCATCCTGTACACCCTGTTCCAGCTCGTGCCGATCGTCGGCGCGTTCGTGCTGAGCTTCACGTCCTGGAACGGGATCAACCTCGGTCGCATCACCTTCACGGGGTTCGACAACTACGTGCGCCTCGTGCAGGACGAGCAGTTCTGGCAGAGCGCCCTGCACAACGTGGTCTTCGCCGCGCTGGTCTTCGTCTTCATGACCTTCGGCAGCTTCCTCATCGCCGCCATCATCCACGCGGGCATCCGCGGTGGGGCCTTCTTCCGCATCGTCTTCTTCGCCCCGGTCGTGATCTCGTCGGTCGCCGTGGCGATGCTCGCCATCTTCTTCTTCAGCCCGTCACAGGGACTCATCAACGAGATTCTCCGAACCATCGGGCTCGGTGGTCTCGCCCAGCCGTGGCTCGGCAGCAACGAGTGGGCGCTGCCCTCCGTGGCCGCCACGTACATCCTGCAGAATTTTGGATTCTCGATGATCCTGTTCCTCAGCGCGCTCAGCCAGGTCAACGACGAGATGTGCGAGGCCGCGGAGGTCGACGGCGCGTCGCAGGGGCGGATCCTGTGGGGGATCGTGCTGCCGAGCATCCGGCCCATCGCCTCTGTCGTGGTTCTGCTCGGGTTCATCAACTCGTTCCGGCTGTTCGACACCGTGTACGTGATGACCGGAGGCGGCCCGTTCCACGCCTCGGACACCATCGTCACCTACCTGTACCGCACGGCCTTCGGCGGCAACCAAGTGGGCTACGCGAGCGCTATCGGCGTCGCACTGTTCGTCATCCTGGGCGTCATCGCCGTGGTGCAGCTGCGCCTCACGCGGGAAAGAGGGGAATCGTGAAGTTCGCGCGCTTCAGCCTGCCGGCGCGGATCATCTCGTACATCTGGCTGGGCGGGCTCGCCGTGTGCGTGCTCTTCCCCATCGCGTGGCTCACCCTCAGCGTGTTCAAAGACTCGAACGCGATCGTCGGCGACCCGTTCGCCTTCCCGACGCACTTCAGCCTCGACAACATCGTCGAGGCGTGGCAGCAGGGCGACTTCGGCCGGCTGTACCTCAACAGCGCGTTGATCACGATCATCTCGGTAACGGGCATCCTCATCATCGAGGGTGCCGCCGCCTACGCGTTCGCCCGCATGAAGTTCACGGGGATGGCGATCCTGTTCGCCATTTTCGTGGCCGGCCAACTCGTTCCCTCACAGGTGATCGTGCTGCCCTCGGCACTGCAGGTCTCCGCGCTCGGCCTGAGCGACACCCTGCTCGCGCTGATCCTGCAGTACCTGAGCTGGGCGCCGTTCGCGATCCTCTTCCTTCGCGCCGCATTCTTGGCGGTGCCGCGCGAACTCGAAGAGGCGGCACGCATTGACGGCGCCGGGGTCTTCACCATCCTCACCCGCATCGTCCTGCCGATGACCAGGTCGGCCTTTGCGACCGTGGGAACCATCTACGCACTCTGGATCTGGAACGACTTCCTCTTCCCCCTGGTCTACCTGCAGTCGAGCGAGAACTTCACGATCCCACTCGGGCTCGCTCAGTTCCAGGGCTCGTTCACCACCTACTGGGGATACCTCGTGGGGGCGATCTTCGTGTCGGTCTGGCCGCCGCTGTTGGTCTACGGCCTTCTCAACCGACAGTTACAGGACCGGCTGTCGTTCGCGGGCTCCAAGGGGTAAGCCTGAGCGGTCACGCGGTCAGTCGAACGGAGCCGACGGGAAGGCGCGATGCTGCGTCCCGGGGGCCGACGTTGACGTGCAGTGATGCTTCCCGGCAGGCATCCTCGAAGTAGTTCAGCACGCTCTTGCCCTCCGCCGACGACGGGTCGACCATCCGCGGGTTGTTGTCGGGACCGATCACGGCCGGGGCGAACCCGACTTCCAGGGCGCCTCCTGCACCGAGCACCATGACGGCGACTCCCGTGAGGCGGCCGTCGGGGTGGAAGGGCAGATGAGGGTAGCCCGGCCGCAGGCCGAGGGCGTAGGGGTCGCGCGCTCGGTCCAGGGCTGCGTCCGCATCGGCATCCACCTCGGGAAGCGTGCCCCCCACCTGTCGGATCCGCTCGGCAATGTCGGGGAGGTCAAAGAGGTGATGGCCCAGCCCGTACCAAATGGGTTTCCCGCGGTGGAATTCCATGCCCCGCAACATGTGATGGTGATGACCGAGTACGACATCTGCCCCGGCGTCGATCGCTGCTCTGCCAAGTCGACGTTCGTGGTCCATCACGACGTACGGACGGTACATGTCTCCCCAGTGCATGCTGACAGCGACGATGTCCGCGTCGGCGCGGGCGGCGGCGATGTCGGCCTGAAACGCCGCCAGGTCTTCCGGGTCTTCCACTGTCCGGATGACCGGATCTGCGCCCGGCAGCCACAAGTAGTCCGCGGGAGGCAGATAGGCCGTGTGCGACCGGACGACGGCGATTCCCGGCCGGGTCAACGACGCCTCATACCCGTGCGGAAACACCGACGCGTACGCCAGAAAAGCGACACGTATTCCGTTGCGTTCGATCGTCAGGGGCGAGTGTGCTGCACGGATGTCGGGGCCCGCACCGACGACGCCGATGCCCTGCTGAGCCAGTGCGTCAATGGTGCTCATCACTCCGGCGGGCCCACCGTCGACCGCGTGGTTGTTGGCCAAGGACACAACGTGGAATCCCGCACGGCCCAGCGCGGCGGCGTTCGCGGGGCTGGCAATGACCGGTGGCCCGGTGGTCACGGCCGGCTCCAGACCGCTGCCGTACACGCCCTCACAATTGCCGAAGACGATGTCGCCCTGTGCCAGGAATGCGTCTCCCGCGGGATAGGCGGTGTCGGGATCGCTCCGGTCGACGTACACGTCGCCCACAGCGAACAACGACGTGGTTGCGTCGACGTTCCGAGTCTCATTCACCATGTGCCGTCACTCGCCCCTGCTAGCCCGGCTCCCGTGCCCATGACGGACGTGGCGACCTCATGGGCCGCGTCGAGGAGCGGTTGGATGGATGCCTCTTCAGCGATCGTGATTCGAATGCCGTCCGGTGGGAACGCGCGCACGAGCATGCCGTGCGAGCGGAACACAGCAACGGCGTCCAGAGTGGAACTTCCCGTCGGCAACCACACGAAGTTGCCGCCCGGCTCAGGGATTCTCCACCCCTGTTCCCGTAGCGCCTCCACGACGCGGGTGCGGAGACCGACGATTCGATCGACCCGCTCCCCGAGCAGATCTTCTCTGTCCAGACTCGCCAGCGCGGCCGCCTGGCTCAGCTCGGTGACGGCGAAGGGAAGCGCGGCCGTTCTGAGCCCGCGGAGAATATCGGGGTCGCCGATCGCGTAACCGACGCGGAGGCCCGCAAGCCCATACGCCTTCGAGAACGTCCTGAGTACGACCAAGTTCCGGTAGTGCGACAGCAGGTCGGTGCTGCGGACGGCGCGGCTGTCGCGCACGTACTCGACATACGCCTCGTCGATCGCGACCACCACGGTGCGCGGCACCGCTGCCATGAAGGCGACGAAGTCGTCGTGCGCGACGACGGAGCCCGTGGGGTTGTTCGGCGAGCAGACCAAGATCACCCGGGTTCGATCTGTCACCGCCGCGGCCATCGCCGCCAGATCGTGGCCGCCTTCGGGGGTGTTCGCGACCGTGACGCTTGTCGCGCCCGCAACGATGACGGCTTTCGGATACGCCTCGAACGAGCGCCACGACATGAGCACTTCGTCTCCCGAGGCGGCAAAGGCGCTGATCAACTGGTAGATGATCGAGACGCTGCCCGCAGAGACGTGGACTTCGTCGAAAGGCACCCGATAGCGCTCCGCCAGGGCCGTCCTGAGTTTGGTTGCCGCGGCCTCGGGATATCGCGAGAAGGATGCCGTGCGAACAGCTTCCAGGACGTTCGGAAGCGGGTCGAAGGGGTTCTCATTGCCGGCGAGGAGGAAGGCGTTCTCTGCTGCCTGCGGGCCGGCATCGTAGGCGAGCATGTTCTCAATCTCCGGGCGGAGGCGTACATGAGTCACCGGGCAACACCTCGCGGATGCACGGCGGCAAGGTTGGCGGGTTGGTCGATCGAGCGCTGCATGGGGAACCTTTCTGAGCTCCTTCCATGTTCCGCACACACCTTTCACCGCGCATCCGTGTACGCACGGTAATTCCGGCGTCGAGACGCGGTGCGTGGTCCGGTGTAGCGCCCTCGATTTGCGTGTGTGCCCGGATGCGCGCGGCTACCCCCGGCGCTGGACTGGACAGACCGATCGAGGAGTCTCACTGTGTCACCTGTCGTCACGTTAACGTTGTTCGCCACCTTCCTGCTCGTCCTGATTGTGCCCGGCCAGGATTTCGTCACAGTCCTACGCCTGTCGGTGTCACGATCGCGCCGAGTCGGCATTGCGGCGGCCGGCGGCTCAGCGACCGGCCTGTTGATCTGGGCACTCGCCTCCGTCACCGGCGTCTCCGCCCTGCTCGACGACGACATCGGTCTGTCCCGTGCGCTGCGAGTCGGTGGCGCGAGCCTGCTCGCGGCGTTCGGCGTGTATTCGGTCATCCACGCGCTTGTGGCGCGACCCCACCCCGTCGAGGTGGTCGGCGGGCCGGGTCGCGGGCCTGGCTATTCCGTGTTCCGCGGCTGGTCGACGGGCCTTCTCAGCAATCTCTCGAATGTCAAGATCCTCGTGTTTTTCAGCAGTTTGTTCTCGGGGCTGCTTCCCGACGGTCTCGGAACGATTGACATCACACTGATCGCAGTCCTGATGGCGCTGCTTGCTTTCGGCTGGTTCAGCGTCGTCGCGGTGTTCGGATCGCACCCCCGCATTTCTCGGATCTACCTGCGCGCCAGGCGAGGAATAGACATCTTCTTCGGTGCCGTTTTCATAGTCTTGGGAACAGTCCTACTCGCGGCGTAGGGCTGGCTCGGTGAGAGGGCGGCGGGATATACATCTCTCTCTGTATGCGCGCGCGAACGCCATTGGGTAAAATAGAGAGCCCCGTGATTCACAAGGACGTGCGACTCGTCCACCTCTCGATCCACGATCACGGCGGATCTGCAGCACGCTCCCCTTAATCTGCTCGGATGCTGACGTCCGCACGTCATCGAAGGTAGACCACCATGCGCCAACGCTCAGAGATACTGGCCAAGATCGCCGAGGTAGCCTCCAGCCCCTCGCGCCGGATACTGCTCGTCGGCGAGCCCGGCATGGGCAAGTCGATGATCCTGGCGCAGGCGGCCGTGTCGTTCGAGTCGGCCGGCTACCGGGTCCTCACGGTCAATCCGGCGTACGCCGAGCGGAAGATCGCCTACAACGCGCTGTGGGACATTCTCTCCACCGTTGACTGGGAGAACACGCCGCTGCAAGAGGAGTACCGGTTTTTCCTGCGGGTGGCGCTGGGTGGCAGTGCGCTGAGCACGTCGCTGCCGCCCCTGTCGGTGTCGGTCGCTGTGGAAGCCCTCTTCGCCCACCTCGCCGCCGAGGGACCAGTGGTCATGTTGATCGACGATGCCCAATGGGTCGACCCGGAGTCGGAGTTGGTGCTGCACCGCGCGTGGCGACGTTCTCGCCACCTCCCGGTCTTTGTCGTCACGACGCGCCGTTCTGCCGCTACCGAGAACTCCCCGGCCGGCGAGCTCGCCGCCGTCGACTCGCTCGTACTCCCCGCGATGTCGTTGCCCGAGCTCGACGAGCTGGCTCGGACCATGCTGGACACGCCCCTGACGGCGGCCCAGCTGTCGGCGTTGCACGCTCACACCGCCGGAAACCCGATGTGGGCGCGCGAACTCATCTCCCGCGGCTTCGTCGCTGAGCTCGGGTCCCTGTCTGTCGGGAGCCTTGCCGCGCCGGCGACCTTGAGCGAGTCGGTCGATGCCCGGCTTCGCGAGCTCACCGACGCGGCGGCCGACATCGTCTCGGTGGTCGCGCTCACCGGGCGCAGCACCCCGGCTCAACTCTCAGCAGTGCTCGATCTCGACCGCACACCGCACACCGCCATCGCCGAGGCGGAGAACGCCGGGTTCCTCACCGTCTCCACCGACGAGATCCGTGTCGCCCACCCGGTGCACGCCTCGTCTGCGGTCGCCCGACTCGCCCCGTCCAGACGCCGCGAACTGCACGCGGCGATCGCCCGCTCCGAGAGCGGAGTCGAACTCCGGGCGCGGCACCTTCACCATTCGGAGCCGCCCGGCGCCGTTGCCAGCCTCGCGGCCATCCTCGATCTCGCCATCGAATCGGCGGGGAGGCGGGCGGCGCCGATCCTCGCGGCCCAGTTCGCGGCCCAGGCAGTATCGAGGAGTCAGGCGGGGTCGAGCGACTTCGAACGTCGTTTGCTCGTGCAGGCGCACCAGCTCTATCTGGCGGGGGACTACACCGCGACAGCCGACATCCTGGCGCTCATTGATCCGCTGAGTTTCGATGCGACGCGCTTCGATCTGTACGTCGCGCTCGCCAGCACGTCCGTGGCCCTGACGAACGGGGACACGGCGGCGTGTGAGCATCTGGTTGCCTTGGCGGCGCGGCTGCCCGCCGATCGACAGCGAGCTGCCATCCTCACCGCCTTTATCGAGGAAGATTTCGTCGCCATCGAGGAGCACATGCGCAGGGCGCGCGGCGTTCTCGAAGTTCTCGACGCCAGCACCACACCGCACGCGGTGCGGCGAGCCGTCGGGGTGCTGCTGCGGGCCGAGATCGATCTCGGGCTCGGGCTGAACGCCGACCTCATGCGCGATGCCAGTCAGGAGCTCGACCGCGCGGACGGCGCGCTGAACGAGACGGCGTTCGCCCAGCGGGCCTTCTTCGCACGGGACCTCGACGACCTCGCCAGCTCGCGGGAGGGACTGGCAGAACTCGTCCGCCGCAGCCAGGGGAGGGGCGAAGACGGCCTCGCCAGCATGTTCGGCGTGCACGCCGCAGCTACCGAGATTCTCGCCGAGAACTACATCGCGGCGCGCGCGCACCTCGAAGCCGCGGGCTTCCCTTCGGCCGACGGCCCGCTGTGGCCGGTGCTGCTGGCCACGCACGGCCAGCTCATGATCGCGCACGCCGACTGGACGGGGTTGGACGCGATGCTCGACGCGCATGCCGACGAACAATCCGCCTCCGCGGTGTTGCGCCAGCTCTACGTTCACGCCCTGCACGGCCTGTCTGCCCACGCCCGCGAAGAGTGGCCGACCGCCGTCGCCCGCCTCCGACGCGCCGCCGCCATCGCGGATGATCGTGGCCTCATCGAACTCGGCCGCCGGTTTCGCATCGACTTGCCGCTCATCGAGGCCTTGTTCCACAACGGCGAGCTCGACGAGGCGCGAAGCCGCCTCGCCCACGTGCGCACCCTGCTGTCGTCCGTCGATCGGCCCATCTCGCAGATCGCCCTCCACCGTGCGAACGCGCTCGACCTCGCAGCGGACGGCGATCTGAACGGCGCGGTGATCGAGGCGACCATCTCGGCGGAACTCGCTCAGGCGGCGGGCCGCAAGAGCGACGAGGCCCTCGCCCTGCTTCGCCGAGCGAGACTGTCACGCCGGCTGCGTCGCGCAGGATCGGCCAGGAATGACCTCCAACACGCCCGCGAGCTCGCCGTGTCAGTCGGCAACCGTGGCTTGGAGGCAGTTATCGACGAGACCACGTCGACCCTGCGCCCGGGGCGCCCCGTCAACACACTGACCCCGGCCGAGCAGCGCGTCTTCGAACTCATGCGAGCGGGAAAGAACAACCGGGAGATCTGCGCGCAGTTGTTCGTGAGCATCCGAACCGTGGAATCACACGTCGGGGCGATCGTGCGCAAGACCGGGGCGGGCTCGCGCCTGAAACTGCTGGCCCGCGACTAGTGTCATCGATGCAGTGCTGCGCGATAGCTTGAGAGGCTGGCCCATGCTCGTTCGACGTCGACTCGAACTCGCCGATCGTGCCGCCAACCCGATCGTCGAGATCCCGTTTGAGGTGCCTGTCGGCACCGAGTCGCTGGAAGTATGCCTGACGGTCGGCGATGCATCCGCGCGAATAGACCTGGGTTGCCGCTCACCCCGCGCGTGGCGGGGGTGGTCCGGGGGCGCCAGGAGACGATTCGTCATCGCGCGCGACGAGGCGACGTGGGGGTACCTTCCCGGGGAGCTCGAGCCCGGAACGTGGGCGGTCGTGCTCGGCCTGCACGAGGTTCCGCTGATCGGAGTGGATGTAGAGCTCGAGATCACGCTGCCCGGCGGTGCGGTGGAGGCTGACCCGCCACCGCCGAACTACGTTCGTCGTCACCATCCCGTCAGACCCACCCTGCCCGCGCCGGCCGGGCGCACATGGTTTGCCGTCGACCTGCATGCGCATTCCGTCCACTCCGATGGACTCCTGCCCCTGGCTTCGCTCGTTGACGCTGCGCTGAGGGCCGGTCTGGATGCGATCGCCATCACCGACCACAACACCACGAGCCATCATCGCCACCTGCCGGCGCTCGCAGCGGCGAGCGGTCTCGTGGTGATCCCGGGCCAAGAGGTCACCACGGGTCGCGGCCACGTCAACGTGTGGGGGGATGTCGGATGGATCGACTTCCGCGAGCACCCAGATCAGTGGCTCCGAACAGCACGGGAGAGGGGTGGTGTCGCCTCCATCAATCATCCCGTCTCCGGAGACTGTGCGTGGCAGTGGAGTGTGACCGAGCCCATCATCCACGCAGAGCTCTTCCACTCGAGCTGGCTCGCTGCCCCCGAATCGGCTGCGCCCTGGGCGTGGTGGAGTGCGTCCCGGGCCACCATCCCGGTCGCCGGCGGTGACTATCACCACGACGGCAGCGGGCGTCTCGGACAGCCGGTCACCTGGATCGCCTCACGGGAGCATTCCGTCGAGGGTCTGATCGATGCCCTTCGCGGGGGCTTTACTGCGGTAGCGGCGTCACCGACCGGACCCTGCCTGCTGGGTGTCGACGGCCGACTGATTGCGGTCGAGGCCGAGGGGCTGGTGTTCTCGAACGCGGATGGGGACCGCCGTATCGTCGCCAGCCAGATGGCAACGATGGAGCGTCCGGGTCGGCCACCCTGGCGGCTCGAGACCGATCGCCGCACCATCGTCGCTGCCGCGATGCGCGCCTGACAAACTCGAGCCCGCCGTGAGATCGGTATGTTAGGACAATGCAGTTGCGCGATCTCGAGCTCGTCCGTCCGCCCCAGGGCAACCTGCCCCCCACCGCGCGGCTCAATCGCTCTTCCACGACGCAGCAGCTCGACGGCTCTTGGGCCTTCACGTTCGATCCGACGGGGAGGCGTCTCTTCGATCCAACGGACGCCGGTGAGGGGTGGGGCTCGGTTGACGTTCCCGGGCACTGGCAGTTGCAGGGCTACGGCGCTCCCGCCTACACGAACATTCGATATCCCTTCCCCATCGATCCCCCGCTGGTACCCACCGACGTGCCCACCGGTCACTACCGGACCCGGTTCTCCCTCGCCCCTCTCGCGCCCGGTGAACGCGTCATCCTCGGCTTCGACGGAGTCGACTCGTGGTGCGAAGTCTGGCTCAACGGCGTTCGGCTCGGCGATGGTTCCGGCAGTCGGCTGACGCTCGAGCTCGACGCCACCCATGCTGCCCGGTCGGGTGAGAACGTTCTCGCTGTGAGGGTCGCGCAGTGGAGCTTCGCGAGCTACATCGAGGATCAGGACCAATGGTGGCTGTCCGGCATCTTCCGATCCGTGCACGTGCGCATCGCTCCGCCGACCGGCATCGACGATGTTCGCGTTCTTGCCGAATGGAATCACCTCACGTCGACGGCATCGCTTCGTCTCGAGGTCGACAGCCCGATCTCCGCGGCGGTGGAAATCCCCGAACTCGGCATCGCATTCGCGGCCGGGGAACAGCTGGAGCTACAGGGCGTCGAGCCATGGTCGGCCGAGCACCCGAGACTGTATGACGTCGTCGTCGCGACAGACTCCGAGAGTGTACGACTGCGAATTGGATTCCGTACGGTGGCGATCGTCGATGGCGTCCTGACGTGCAACGGCCGTCCGCTGGTCTTCCACGGCGTCAATCGTCACGACTTCGACCCGCGCCACGGGAGGGCCGTCTCCGCCGACCGAATCCGCGCAGACCTGCTGACCATGAAGGCGCACAACGTGGATGCTGTGCGCACCAGTCACTACCCGCCATCGCCGGTGCTTCTCGACCTCTGCGACGAACTCGGGCTGTGGGTGATGGAGGAGTGTGATCTCGAGACCCACGGATTCTCCGAAGTCGACTGGCGCGCTAATCCGACTGACGACCCCGACTGGCGCGAGGTGCTGGTCGATCGGGTTCGCCGCATGGTTTCGCGAGATCGCAATCACCCGTCGGTGGTTGTGTGGTCACTGGGCAACGAAGCCGGGTGGGGAGAGAACATCCGAGCGATGGCCGGCGCGGTTCGTTCCCTGGATGGCACGCGTCCACTGCACTACGAGCAGGACGCCGAAGCGTTGGTGGTCGACATGGTCAGTCGCATGTACCCGACCCTCGAGGAGCTGGAGGCCTACGCGGTCCACGCCGAGCCCGCCCTTGACGACCCTGCACAGGACGCGGTCCGCCGTGGACTGCCCATGGTGATGTGCGAGTACGCGCACGCGATGGGCAACGGCCCTGGTGGACTTGACCGTTACCAGCGCATCGTCGACTCGTCCGACCGCCTGTGCGGTGGCTTCGTATGGGAGTGGTTCGATCACGGCCTCGCCGTCGAGCGTGATGACGGTCAGATCGTCTACCGCTACGGCGGGGATTTTGGTGAGGCGGTACACGACGGCAACTTCGTTATTGACGGTCTGGTGCTGCCAGACGGCACACCCTCTCCCGGATTAGTCGAGGTTGCCGCGGTGTTCGCCCCGGTCAGGATGTCCATACTCGACGACGCGGTGGAGATACGCAATGGGTGGATGACCCGCACGACCGAATCGGTGTCATTCACCTGGTCGGCTGCTATCGATGGCGAACTCGTGAGCTCCCGCGAGCTCGTGGTGCCCCTCATAGCCGCGGGAGAGTCGATCACCGTCTCGCTCCCGCCGACGCCGCGCGGCGCGGTGGTCACGGTGTTGGCGGCCGACCGTCGGGTGAGGCCGTGGGCACCCGAAGGGCAGGTCGTCGGCCAAGCTCAGGGTGCCATCGTGGCCAGCCCTCCGCCACCATCCTCGGCGTCCCCGGTCCGCGTCGAGCAGACGGGCTACAGCGTCGGGGGCGCGAGCTTCGACTCGGAGGGCGTCCTGAGGCGTCTCTTCAACCACCCCGTTAGCGATGCGCGAGTCGACTTCTGGCGGGTGCCGACAGATAACGACCGGTTCCGTGGCCTGTCTGCCGTTGCATCGCGGCTCGAGGAGTGGCAGGCGGCCGGACTCGACCTCATGCAGCGTCGAGTGATGGACATTCATGCCAATGACCGCTTGACCGTGCGCTCCCGGTATGGCGCGCCCGGCCTGGACAGCGGTTTCATGGTGGACGAGACGTGGTGGGGCGACGAGGGGTCGGTCGAATACTCGCTCGTGGCGACGCGCCTCGGCGCAAACATCCCGATCCCGCGGCTTGACCTTCTCCTCGGCATTCCCGTTGACGAGCCGGGGGAGGTCGCCATCTCGTGGTTGGGGCTGGGGCCCGGCGAGGCCTACCCCGATTCTCGTAGCGCGCCGCTCTTCGGTCGCCACCGGTCGACTGTGAGCGCGATGCAGACCCCCTACATCGTGCCCCAGGAGAACGGGTGCCGTCTTGATACGAGCTGGAGCGAGGTGAGTCTCCCCGGCGGCGCGCTGCAGGTGCACGCGCACGAGCGGGTCACCTTCACAACCAGACCGTGGTCGGATCGCGAACTAAGCGCAGCCCGACATCGAGACGAGCTGGGTGACGGCGAGACGCTCTGGCTGCGGTGGGGGGCCGGCATCGACGGCCTGGGCTCGGCTGCGTGCGGACCGGCTCCCGCACCGGATGACACCTTCCATCCCGACTCAGCCGCCCTCCGGCTGCGCTTCTCGCGCTAGAGCGGCAACGCAACGTCACCGTTGCCGAGGTCGACTACTCGCGATTCGCCGTTGAGGAGAACTCTTATGGCGATGCGGGCCTCCGGGTTCAGCGGGCGCAGCTGGGCGGCGGTAATCGATACGACGGAGTCCACGACAGTCCACTCGACATCGACCGCGATGCCGGGGCGGGCGACCAGACCACGCACGCTGCCCGCACCCCACTGCGGCGGGTACGCCGGGAGCAGCTCGATCTGGCCGCGATGACTCTGGATCAGGCACTCGACGATCCCGGCGACGAAGCCGAGATTCCCGTCGATCTGGTAGGGCGGATGAGCGGCGAAGAGGTTCGGGTACAAGCCCCCTCGCTGCCCATCCTCATCCACGCCGGCGTCGCGGAACACCAGTTCCGTCAGTCGGGCTACCGCTTGCGGATCGTGCAAGCGCGCTCGAAGCGCGATCTTCCACGCCAGAGACCATCCGGTGGAGTCGTCGCCGCGCGCGTCCAGACTGGTGCGCATGGCGTCGCGCAAGGCTGGTTGCATGCGATCGCCGCCGGGGTAGAGCTCATAGAGATGGCTCACGTGTCGGTGGTGAGGATCGACCTCCGGATCATCCGACATCCACTCCCGCAGGCGGCCGTCGCGGCCGACTGCGAGAGGCGCGAGCTTGGAGCGGGCGTCCCGCGCACGAGCCAGCACGTCATCGACAGGGAGAGAAAGCCATCCGTACAACTCGTCGAGGCCGTCGAATACCGCGCTCGCGAGGGAGAGGTCCATCGTTGACGACTCGCCGACCGCCCGCGCCTCACCGTCAGGGGCCAGGAACTCATTCTCGGGGGAGGTCGAGGGTGACGTGCCGAGGGTGCCGTCCGGCCGCTCCCTGAGCCAGTCCAACAGGAAGACGGCCGCGCCGTGAACGAGCGGCAGCGCCCTTCTCGCTGTCGGGATGCCCCCTCCAAATCTGACATGGTCGATGAGCTGCTGAACGAGCCAGGCCCCCGCAAACGGCCAGGCGGCCCAGGATGGGTTCGCCGTTCCCCGTCCCACCGCATCGGAGTACGCCCAGGCATCCGTATTGTGGTGTGCCACCCAGCCCCGCGTGCCGTACAGACGGTGCGCCGTCTCCGCTCCGGTAACAGAAAGAGCCTCAACCAGCTGCCAGTAGGGCTCCAAGCACTCAGCCAACTGGGTCGAGTCGCTCGCCCAATAGTTCATCTCGAGATTGATGTTCGTCGTGTAGGCGCTGCTCCACGGCGCTCGGAGCGAGTCGTTCCACAGCCCTTGAAGAGTTGCGGGCAGGCCTCCCGCCCGCGACGACGAGATGAGTAGATAACGTCCGTAGTGCGTTAGCCGCGACACGTGTCGCGCGTGCGGCAGGGTGAGGGCCATACGCCCGTAGAGCCGCTGATGGTCGCTGCGTTGACGACGCACAAGCGCCTCGACGCCGAGCGCCCTGGCGCGCTCCACGAGGCCGCTCGCCTCGGCGACAACCTCGTTGATGTCGGTCGCGTGCGGGAGCCCGATCCCGCGGAACGTCGTAGCCGAGGCCACGATAATCGTTGCGTGCCTGACGTCGTCGGCGCCGCCCGTAACCGGGATGCCATCGGTGATCCAGGAGGCCCTGGCTGCACCCGCGCCCGCGCGGCCCTGGTCGTCATCCCAGACGATGGGCATGTCGCTCTCGTAGGGCGGTGGAACGTCACTGGGCAGTCGCACGACCAGGCTCGCGTCGTCGCGCGTCACCGAGCCCTCCACCACACGCAGTTGGCTTGACAGCTCGACCCTGAGCGACAGCGGCGCCGTGCTCGTCAGGCGGATAACGAAGACCCCATCGGCGTGGGACACCGCACTGCGCCACGTCACCACGGCTTCGCCGTCGTGGTACTCGACGAGGTTTGTGCCAGTATCGAACTCGAGCCGCCTGCGGTAGTGGGAGATCTGAGGGCCTGCTCCCGTCGAGGTCTCGACCTTGAGGTCGACGAAGGGCAGGTAAGCCTGACTCCAGCCCCCCTGCATTCTCTTCATCTGAGTGGTGGCCGTCTGGAAGTCCCCGGCTGCCAGCGCCTGCCGAGCCTGGCGCAAGGCCTCGGCTGCTACCGACGCCGGTACCTTATGTTCCCCGGACGAGAAAACACTGCCCGACCACGCCGTGCCGTCGTTGATCTGGTAGCGGTCGCAGCTCGGTCGGCCAAATGCCATCACGCCGAGTCGGCCGTTGCCGAGCGGAAATGCCTCCAACCAGCTGCCTGCCGGGGATTCTCGTTCCAGAATGTGCTCGGACGGGACATCCGCGCGTTGCCTGTTCATCGGAGGACGACACTTCGTATTTCCCACGGCTCCAGACGGGTCTCCCACCGGCCGCTGCATGCGGTGGTGACGCCCGTACGACCGAGCAGGTCGACCTCGACGACCTCGCGCATGCCGGACCTGGTCAGCACGACCGTCGCACCCTCCGGATCCAGCGCGACCATCCGAACCTCGACTCCCCCTTCTGCATGCGGAAGGATCGCCGTGACCTGCACGTTCTGCCCCGCGATCTCGACCCCGTGCTGAGCCACGGGGAGGGAGCTGCCGCGACCGGCTCGCCCCCGCCGCACGAGGGCGGGCGCGCGGAAGGACTCTGCATGGGCCACTACTCCAGTGTGCCGCCACCCTCCAGCAACGGGCATGATTGCCAGCCCCACCTCATGGCGATTGCCCAACTCTTGGGCACCGGGAATCGGAATTTCCGAGGCGGCCGGTTCGTCGCGCAGGGGGTGCAGGTTGACGCTGATCGAGCCCACCGCGCGCACCAGCGTGACGGCCAGCTCGGCACCGTCGCTGACAAGCTCGTACTCGGCAGTGGACGACAGCAGCGCCGCGACGTTGGACGCCTGCACGAACGACGACGCGGGGAAGGTGGGCAGCGGGAACTCTCCCCATCCCCCCTCGGCGGTCAGCCCGCGCTCCACCACAGCGAACTGGCCCTCCGCCGCTGACGTCGTGGCGGGCGGGCCCACGGGAATGTGTAGGCGCAGTCGATGGTCTGAGCTGTGATTGGTGAACTCGACCGTGAGCCGCACGTACGGCTCATCGTGCCGCAGCTCGACGTGGGTGACGACGGTGGTGAGCTCGAGGCGCGCCGAGCGCTCGTCGGGGTCTGACCCCAGCGATGCCGGAAGCATCATGTCTCGCTCGACGCGGATGCGCGCGCGCAGGGGTCCTTGGTCGACGAGCGTGGTGCGCACTGCGATAGGAGCGTCAACAACCAGCCCCCGTGCCACCGGGCCGAAGTTGTAGCTGTCGCCGCGATCCCCTTCGTCCACCAGCCTGCCGACGCCCCGTAGGGCGGTGCCGTCGGCGGCCACCAGATCCACAGTTCCGTTGCCGTTCACCGTGACCTCCAGCAACCCGTTGCGGAGCTTGCTCTCTTCCGCGACAACCCCAACCCAGGGATGCGGATCCGGGGCGGTACCAAGGCGGAACGAATCCAAGCCGGTGGGGCTGACGGGCAGGGCAATCACCGCGGCCCGTCGACGCTCGGCGACGGTCGTCACCCGCCACGGCGCCGGGTGCAACGACGCGAGCTCGATGAGCGCAGACCGCAGTCCCAGCAGATCGAACGGCTGGTCGCCGGGTACCTCGGCAAGATGGAAGATGAGCTCGCCTGGGGACAGCTCGTAGCGATCGATCTCGCGCCCGAACAACTCGCGACGGTGGATGCGACGCAGTACCCGCTCGACCTCGGCTGCTGGCCACATTTCGTCGGCAACAAGGTCGTCGCTGTCACCGGACTGCTGAACGGGCAGTCGCGCCCCTCGCGAGTCCCATGCAGCAAGGAACTCCCCGCCGGATGGGGCAGGAGCCTCCACCTCGACGTGAAGCGTGCGCGTCCGTGGGAGGGTGTTGGCAACGATGAATCCGTCGGAGGGAGTGAGGTCGGCGTGGGCATCCAAAACGCCATCACGGGCAGCGCGAAGGATGTGCGATGCCTCCGCGAGGCGTGCCCCGACCTGCTCGACGGTCTCGTCCGTGCCGGAGCCCACGACCGAGTCGTGCGCACTTGATTGGATGATCCGGCGCCAGGCCAGGTCGAGGTACACGTGCTCGCCCTCCACCGGGTTCAGCGCCAGGAGAAGTTCCGCCTCGCGTGCAGTCCGCTCTGCGATCACCATGGCGTCCTTCAGCCCGCGCCGGATCGAGAGAACGCCAGGCAAGATGTTGCCCCGCGCGTGGCTCCGCAGCTCGCCGCGCACGATCTCCGAGGGGCCCGATGACGCGACCAGCGCGACGTACTCCTCCAGTGTGGCCATGGTGATGGGGAACTCTTCGGAGTCGTGATTGCGCACCCACTCCATGGTGTCGGCGTGCGGCGCGGAGTGATCGGTACCGAGCATCCCCAGAATGGGGTCGCCCGTCCAACGCTCGGCCGTGAGGGAGCTGTAGGCGCGAAGAGCGTCAGGGATAAGCGCGGGCACGAGCACGATGTCGAGGGCATTGCCGTAGCCGTCAAACAGGTACTCAGCGCGCACCCTCGAGCCATCGGGCGACTCCCACGTGAACGCGTGCTCAGACACCGTCCCCGGCACGCCCCGCCAGAACGCGGTGTGCTGGATTCCCGCACGACGCAGCAGCTGCGGCATCTGAGCCACGTGACCGAACATATCGGGAAGGTAGCCGACCGTCATCGCGTGCCCTAGGCGCTCGGCGCCCTGCCAGCCCATACGCAGGTTACGCACGATCGTCTCTCCCCCTGACAAGAATTCGTCGAGCAAGATCAGCCAGGGGCCGAGCGCGAGCTGGCCGTTGGCAACCGCGGTACGCACGTCGTGCTCCCGCTCGGGTCGAATCTCCAAGTAGTCGTCGATGGCCTGCGTCTGGCCGTCGAGCGTGAATCGGAACTGGGGGTCTGACGCGGCCATCGCCAACACTCGGTCCATCGCCGTGACCAGCCGGTGGCGGAATACTTGGAAGGGCTCGTACCACTCCCTGTCCCAGTGCGTGTGGGGTACCAGCACTATGCCGGGGCGATATTCGTTCATTCTCCGATGGCCTTTCGCGAATCAGTGGTTTGTATAATGTCAGGACATTTAGTTCCCGAGAGGCGGCTCAGCGCAGTGACCGAGACGATCCCGGATTCAGGCGCACTGCTGCGCAGCCTCGTGGACCAGGCTCGAGCCGACGGGCCCGGGGCGGTGGTGCGAGTACCGCCCGGCCGGCATCATCTGTGGCCCGAGACGGCCTCGGCGCGAGAGCTCTATGTGTCGAACACGGTGGGCGCTGACACCTCGCTGGCGAGCAAGAAGGTGGGCCTCCTGCTCGAAAACCTCGACGGGGTGCGGATCGAGGGCTCCGGCGCAGAACTGGTGATGCATGGCCGCCAGACCGCGATCGCCGTCATCGGATCCCGGAACGTGTCGGTGAGGGGTCTTACCGTTGACTGGGAGGTCCCCTCCACCGCCGACGTCCTGGTGGAGATGGCTGGTGTCGACGCCCGGGGAGCGTGGCGACTGCTCTCTGTCCCCGAGGGCACCCTGTTTAGTGCTGACGAGACGGGTGTGCACTGGTTCGCCGAGAGTTCCCCCTGGACCGGTGCGCCCTACTGGACGGGTCACAACGCGCGGGGGTACTGCCAAGTCTTCGAGCCCGACCTCGGCCGCACCCGCCGGGGGGCGTGCCCGCTCTTCGAGCATGTGCAGGGCATCGAAACCCTCGACGCCCGTCGGATGCTGGTGCACTACACCAGCACGGATCCGCCGAACGATGTGGGCTTCGTCTATCAGCTGCGTGAGACTCTCCGCGATCATCCTGGCGTACTCGTCGACGGGTCCGAGCACACCGCCTTCACCGACGTGGCATTCCACTATCTGCACGGCTTCGGGCTGGTCGCTCAAGGAGGGCGCGACCTGGAACTGAATCGTGTGAGATTCGAGCCGCGACCGGGATCCGGACGCATCACCGCTGGCTTCGCGGATTTTCTGCAGTGCTCGGGGATCGCGGGCGACGTGGTTGTCCGCGACTGCGTGTTCGACGGGCCGCAGGACGACCCCATCAATGTGCACGGCACATATTTGGCGGTAGCGGGAAGCCCGGAGCATGACCGGCTCGATCTCGAGTTTCGGCATCCCGAGACCGCGGGCATTGAACTCTTCTCGCCGGGAGACGACATCGAGATCGTTGAGCGGCTCACCCTCACCGTGCTGGCCCGCCTTCGAGTCGTCGACGTTGAGGGACCGAGCGGCCACGACCATGCGCGCAGCCTCACCACTGTGGGGCTGCGCCTTGCCGGATCGATTCCGGAGGTGATCCGAGCTGGCGCGACAGCGGAGCGCTACGCGGTGGAGAACGTCAGTCGACTCGCCCGAGTGTTGATCACCGGCTCGACGTTCCGTCGCTCCCCCACCCGCGCGATCTTGGCCACTACTCGAGAGGTGGTGGTGGAGAAGTGCGTCTTCGAGGGCATAGAGATGGCGTGCATACAGGTCGCCGCCGACGCGAACTCGTGGTGGGAATCCGGGCGCCTGTCCACACTGCTCGTCGAAAACTGTGCCTTCTCCAACTTGGGCGGCCCAGCGATCGAAGTCGCTCCCGAGGTGGTGGGCCGGCATCCCGTGCATGGCGACGTGTCCTTCCGGAACAACCTCGTCGCGCTCGACGGCCCAGTGGTTGCGACGATGAGAGGCTTGACGGCGTTTCGCGCAGTCGGCAACAAGATCTCTGGCCAGACTCCCCCAGCACTCGTGCTCGTCGAAGGCGACGCCGATGTCAGTTGGCCTGACGTCGAAGGTTCCGTGCAGGTCGAGGTGCGCCGAAGCTGACGTGGGGAGCACGTCTCAGCGAGTCTCTGGCGTCAGGAGACCGGCCTCCGCCAGATCTGCCCATAAGGCAGCAGGAACACGGGCATGCCAGCGGGCCACCGATTCCGTCACCTGCTGGGGTCGACTGGCGCCGATCACGGTCGCCGTAACGGCGGGGTGCCGAGAAGGGAACTGCAGGGCGGCCGTCGGCAGGCTAACGCCGTGGGCTGCGCAGAGACGTGCGACCCGCGTGACTCGCGAGAGCACGCCGGCGGGCACAGCGCCGTAGTCGTAGCGCGAACTCGCGGTCGGACGGTCGGACGCCAGAAGGCCGGAGTTGAACACCGACGCGGCAACCACATCTATGCCGAGCGCCACGCACTCCGGAAGCAGCTCCGGCGCGGAGGGCTGTTCGGCCAGCGTGTATCTCCCGGCGAGCATGATCTCGTCGATTCCGCCCGCCCGTGCGCTGGCGAGCAGTGCCCCCACATCCATGGACGCGACACCCACCTTTGACACCAATCCCTCATCGCGCAACGCGATCATCGCCGGGATTCCCTCGGAAACGGAGCCGTCGAGGTCGTATCGTTCGGGATCGTGAAGGTACACCGTGTCTACGCGGTCCATGCCCAAGCGGTCCAACGAGTCTTCAACGCTGTCCCGAATGGCGCGTGCATCGTGTCCCCACACTCGCCGCAGGTGGGAGTGCACGACGAATCCGCTGTCGAGATCGGGGGCGGCAGAACCGCCGCGGCGCAGGAGCCTGCCCACTTTGGTCGATAGCGTGAATTCGTCTCGTGGCCTCGACCGGAGGGCGTCGCCGAGACGACGTTCCGACAGGCCGAGGCCGTAGTGGGGCGCGGTGTCGAATCGTCGGATCCCCGCATCCCACGCGGCATCGACGATGGCTCTCGCCTCGGCGTCGGACATCTCCCGGTTGAGGTTGCCCAGGTTGGCCGCACCCAACCCCAGCGCGCGGACGCCCTCATCCACGGGCGGTCTCGCGGGAGTGGCGCGCTCGACTCTCCGCCTTCATCTCCATGCCGTTTCCAGGGATGGATGGCGCGCGGTACGCACCCCGCGTGATGATCGTCGGAGCCACGAAGTGTTCGTGGAGGTGGTCGACGTATTCAATCATCCGCCCCTCCAGTGAGCCGCTTACGGCGACAAAGTCGAACATGGAGAGGTGCTGTACCGCCTCGCACAATCCGACCCCACCCGCGTGCGGACAGACACGAACGCCGAACTTCGCCGCCAGGAGCAGGATGGCAATATTCTCGTTGACACCCGCGACGCGCGTCGAGTCGATCTGGAGAACCTCGATGGCCTTCTCCTGAAGCAGTTGTTTCACCACCACGCGATTCTGCGCGTGTTCACCACCGGCCACCGGAATGGGTGCGATCGCCCGGGCGATCTGCGCGTGCCCGATGATGTCGTCGGGGCTCGTGGGCTCTTCGACCCAAGCGAGTCCAAACTCGGACAGCGCGGCGACCCAGCTGATCGCCTCATCGACTTCCCATCGTTGGTTGGCATCGATGGCGATGGGGAATGTTGGTCCCACCGCGTGACGGGCAATGCGCATGCGGCGCCGGTCGTCCTCGAGGTCGCCTCCAACCTTCAGCTTGATCTGAGGGAAGCCATCTTCCACGGCCTGGATGCAGAGTGCTTCGAGCTTCTCATCGGAATAGCCGAGCCATCCCGGCGTCGTCGTGTAGGCGGGGAAGCCATCGCGCAGCAGCTTCTCCTCCCGATCGCCGCGACCCGGCTGGGCCGACTCAAGTATCTCGAGCGCCTCGGCGCGGGTCAGGGCGTTCCCCAGATACCGGAAGTCGATCAGATCCACGATCTCCTCTGGCGTCAGCGAGGCCAGCAGTTTCCACAGGGGCAAGCCCGCCCGTTTCGCCCGAAGGTCCCACAGGGCGTTCACCACGGCGCCGATCGCCATATGCATGACACCCTTTTCCGGGCCGAGCCATCGCAGTTGCGAGTCATTGACCAGCTCGCTCGAGAATGCTCCGAGGTCCGACAGGATCGGCTCTAGTTCTCGGCCGAGGAGATAGTCGGAAAGAGCCTCGACGGCCGCCACTTGCACATCGTTGCCCCGCCCGATGGTGAACACGAACCCATGGCCTTCCAGACCATCGGTGCTATCGGTCAGAATCCGCAAGTAGGCGGCTGAATAGTCAGGCTCGGGGTTCATTGCGTCGGAACCATGGAAATCATCCGACGTAGCGAAGCGGATGTCGGATGTATCGAATGCAACGATGCGAGTCACAGGCCTATTTTCTACACTCAGGGTTCGAAGCCGAGTGTAAACATCCCATGTCTAGCCTGTCAATGTCGACGAACGGGAAGCACGGAGAATCAGGGGATTCGGCCGGGTGAGCCAGCGTCCCGTTCGAGTTGGTAGAACTCAGCCGCCGACCCTCCCAGGACGGCTGCCGCATCGATATCGGGTCGGCGCACGAGCCATTCGCCGACAATCCGCTCCCAGCGGCGTGGCTCAGTGGCGGAAGACGCGGGCCAGTCGCTTCCAAACATGCACCTCTGGCTCCCGAACGCGCCGAAGGCTATGTCGAGGTAGGGAGTAAAGACGGCGTCCGGGGCGTCCGGGGCCTCGGCCAGTAGGCCCGAGAGCTTGACCCACACGAGCGGGTGTTGCGCGCAGGCGCGCAACGCATCAGACCAGGTTCGGTCGGGCCCAGACTCGGTAACCGAGGGTTTCCCCAGGTGGTCGAGCGCAATCCGGGCACCCGGCACCTCGCGAGCCAGCCAGGCGATGTCCGGCAGCTGGCTATCGCGCACACACGCATCAAAGCTCATCCCCGCCTCAGTGACCCGCCGCAGGCCCCCAACGAAGTCACGGGAACGCACGAACTCGCTCGGCTCGTCTTGCACAATGCGCCTTACACCCTTCACCAGGGGCAGCAACGACAGGGCCTCCAACCGCTGTTCCAGCCGAATCCGGTCCTCGAGGGGTGCTGCTGCGACCACCGCCCTGACGGGCAGCTCCCGAGAGAGGGTGTGCATCCAGTGGGCCTCTCGCAGGCCGTCCTCACCGGCCGCATTGGCCTCCACGAGAACTAATCCGCGGTCGCCCAGCCCCGCGGCATCGACGGCCAAGAACGGCCGATTGAGATCTCGGTGGCCCGAAAGCCACGGGTAGCTGATGGCGCTCGGATCCCAGAGGTGCACATGGGCATCGATCAACTTCATGATCCAATCATCCGATGTGTATTCGCGCTTCACCTTAGACTTTGCGCATGGCCCTCACCGACGATGCCCGCGAGAAGATCAAGGCGATGATCCGATCGGGTGAGCTCGTACCCGGGGGCAAGCTGCCTGCGGAAGCACAACTGGCCGACCGGCTCGGCCTGTCGCGTAACTCCTTGCGCGAAGCCGTCAAGGCACTCGAGGCCATGCGCGTGCTCGAGGTGCGCCGCGGGGATGGCACCTACGTCACCAACCTGGAGCCGTCCGAGGCGTTGGAATCGATGTCGTTTGTGCTCGATCTACAAGACGATGATTCGCTCATTGAAATGCTCGTCGTGCGCCGGGCGCTCGAGGGCCTCGCCGCCTCAATGGCCACCGAGAGAGCGACAGAGAAGGACATCGCCCACCTCAGGATGCTCGTCGAATCCAGCTCGGAGACGCCGGATATTGAAGAGCTCGTGCGGCGTGACCTTGAGTTCCATCGAGCAATCGCACAGCTTGCCGACAACCGGTACCTCACTGGCCTGCTCGACAACCTTGCCGGGGGAACGTTCCGCGCTCGAACGTGGCGCGGACTTACGGAGTCCGATGCGGTCGAGCGGACGCTTCGAGAGCACTCGGCCATCGTCGATGCGATCGAACTGGGCGACACCTCCCTCGTCACCGCTCAAATGGGAGTGCACGTCGCGGGCGTTGAACGATGGATCCGGGGCGCTCGCCACCCCAGCGCCATCCATCCCTAACGGGATACGAGCATGGTCTCAAAATTGTAGGCATCGGGCCTATAACAGTGCCTGCCGAACTCGACCGCCGCGCCGGAATGGTCGTAGGCGGTTCGTTTCATGGTGAGCACGGGGGCACCGGGGTCGAGCCCGAGAAGCTGCCCCTCCCGCTCGGTGACCCGCCGTGCCCCGATGCTCTGCCGGGCGATCCGGAGGGACACCCCCGCCTCGCGCAACGCCTCGTAGAGGCCGTGCTCCTCGAGCTCGGAGGCGGCGATCGTGGCGAACGTAGGAGGAAGAAAATTCTCGAGTACTGCGAGGGGTACGCCGTCCGACGCCCTCGATCTCTTCAGGCGGAGAACCGGCTCCCCCGCGGCCAGGCGCAGTTCGCGCGCCACCTCATCCGAAGCGGGGATGATCTCGTGGACGAGTACTGTCGTGGCGACGACATGGTCGGCCGCCCGGAGGTCTTCGTAGAGGCTCGTGAACTCTAGGCCGCGAGTGATCTGGCTCTGCACGACCTGCGTCCCCGCTCCCCGTCGTCGCACCAGCAGACCCTTGTCAACCAGATCCTGAATGGCGCTTCGCACGGTCGGGCGGGAGACGCTCAAGCGAGCCGCCAGGGATACCTCGTCCTCGAGACGGGAGCCCGCCGGAACTGAGCCATTGCGTATCAACGCCTCGATGCGACGGGCGAGCTGACGGTAGAGGGGTTGGGAATCAGTCCGCGCAATTCCGTCGAATGCCCCCGCCGGCCATGCCGCTGCGTCACTGGTCATGTTCGGCTCTCCCCTCGGCGCAACCATTGTCACGACATTCCTATCACCTCGCGTCCTGCGAGATCTGGAGGGTCAAACAGACATCCGATGTTCGAGGCTCACCGGCCCAGTTCGCCGGCGGCGCCCCTGCGGAGAGCAGGAGAGATAGGGAGGGGCCCCCGCTCGCGCGGGAGCCCCTCTGCATTAGGTGCTAGTTGTAGAGCGCGTTGATCTGCTCGTTCGCGTCGACGAAGCTGTCGATGTCGCCGCTACCGCCCAGGTATGCCTCCATGGTCGGCTTGAAGATCGCCATCGCGTCGGGCCACTGGGCGACGACGGGCGTCGTGTGGGTACCACCGTCCTCCGCGATCTGCAGGAACGGCTGGATGTCGATGCCCGCCGCCTCAAAGGTCGCCTTGGACGCTTCTGCCTGGTCGGCGATTGCCGGGATGATCACGCCTCCCTGTGCGATCAGCGACTGGCACGCATCGGAGCCGAAGAAGGCGAGTAGCTTCTTGGCCTCTTCCGGGTGCTTTGTCGTGGCTGCGATCGAGTCGCCGAGGCTATTGGCCGTCGACTGGCGGCCCTCGGGCCCCTCGGGAAGGGGCGCCAACACGGTGGTGACGTCGCTGAGACCGAAGTAGCCCCCAGCACTCCACGATCCTTCTGTCACCATGGCGTAGTTGCCGGCCCCATAGTTGTCCTGCTGGCCAATGCCGCTGGTGGCGATCTGGAGTGTAGGCATGTAGCCCTTCTCCGAGAGCGAGTGGAACCAGGCGATAGCGTCAAGGAACTTGGGGTCGTCGTAGCGGAACTCCGGCGCTGCCGCATCGCCGTCGTAGTAGCCCCACCCGTTGCTGAGGGCGTACTGCGCCCAGATGGTCTCGCCCGAGCCGTCGCCAGCGCCGTTGAGACCGAGGCCATAGGTGGCCACCGCTGCCTTGTCGAAACCGGCTTCGTCGCCGCGAACACCATTCTTGTCCACGGTCAGGTGGGCGATCAGGGCTTCGTAGCTACCCCCGTCGCTGGGGTTCCAGTCGAGGCTCTCAAGGCTCGTCGGATCGACTCCCGCCTCGGCGAGTTTGTCGGCATTGGCGAAGAGAGCGACGAGTCCGATGTCCTTCGGTAGGCCGTATCGCTTGCCATCTGCACCGACCCAGAGGTCGGTGAGGCCCGGCTGGTATGCGTCGAGATCAATGCCCTCCGACTCCACCGCGTCGTCAATGGGCAGGATCTGGCTCTTCTCCACGAACGTCGGGAAGAATGCGGCGTGGTCGGTAAAGACGTCTGGGGCGGTCCCACTCACGAGGCCCGTCGTAATTCCGTTCCAGTAGTCGTCCCACCCGTACTGCGTCACCGTGACGTCGATGTTGGGGTTTGCTTCCGTGAATGCGGTGGCACATTCCTGGTAGCCCGATTGTTGGTTGGAGTCCCACAGCCAGTAGTTGAGCTCTACGTCGCCGCCGGCGCTAGGGGTGCCGCCCGCGCAACCCGCCAGAGCCGCGGTTGTGAGGGCCGCGGTCAGCGCGATAGCCGTGCTTTTCTGCCACTTCATTGTGATTCCTTTCGGGGTATTCATTGGTGGGGAGATCTCGACGTAGTCCGGACCTACTTGATTCCGGAGAACTCGATCGAGTTGATGACGCGTTTGCCGAACGCGATGAAGAGCACGAGTATCGGGAGGGCCGCGATGACTGTGCCCGCCATAAGGCCCGCCCAGTCGGGGCCGCCGTTCGGTGTCTGAGCGCGGAAGATGCCGAGCGCAACGGTGAGAACCCGAACGTCTTCGCTTTGCCCGACCAACAGCGGCCAGAAGTATTCGTTCCAGGCGCCCACGTAGGTGAGGATCGCGAGTGTCGTCACCGGCGCCGAGCTCATGGGGACGATGATGCGGAAGAAGGTTCGGAAGTATCCCGCACCATCGATACGGGCCGCCTCCTCGATCTCCTTGGGGATCCCCAAGAAGAACTGACGTAGGAAGAACACCGCGAAAGGCGACATGAGCAGGCTCGGGAGCACGATACCCAGATAGGTGTTGAGCAATCCCAGATCGCGGATGAGCACAAAGTTCGGGAGGGTTGTGAAAATCGGGGGAACCATGAGCGCGGCGAGGAAAATGGAGAAGACGACTTCTCGCCCGGGCCAGCGCAGCCTCGCGAAAGCGTAGGCAGCCAGAGCGCAGCTGAACGTCTGCACCGCTGTGATGCTCACTGCGACGACCAGTGAGTTGCGTAGATATACCCAAAAGTTGAGCGAGCCCGTCGATCCGCCGGCGGCGATGGATTCGTCGGCCGAGGAAAGACCCAATACGCGACGATAGGCGTCGAGTGTGAAGTCTGCGGGCAGAGGATTCTCGGAGTTGGACGGAAGCGATGCAGTCGTTGAGAACGACGTCCGGAGCATCCAGTAGAACGGAACGAGCGTGATCGCCAGCAAGACGATGAGCACCGCCCACGCAACGATCTTGCCCAGAGGTACCCGGCGCCGGCCAGCGCCCCGATTTTCGACGCTCATCCGAGGTCCGATCGATTGGCACGGGTAAGACGCAGCTGCAGAAGGGTGACGCCCATGAGCAGCGCGAAGAGCACAAGTGCCATCGCCGAGGCGTACCCGAAGTCGTAGCGGTTGAAGGCGAGATCGTAGATGTAGTAGTAGATGACTCGCGTCGCGTTGACCGGGCCGCCCTTCGTCGTGATGGCGATCGTGTCGAAGATCTGGAAAGAGCCGATGATGGAGATGATCAGGACCAGAGCGAGGACCGGGCGGATCAGGGGGAGGCTGATTCTCCAGAACGTCTTCCACTCTGACGCGCCATCGATGGACGCCGCCTCGTAGACGTCTTTCGGAATGGCCTGCAGCCCCGCGAAGAGGAGCAAGGCGGTGTATCCCATGCTCTTCCACACGTTGATGAGGGCGACGGTGATGATCGCGAGCTGGGGATCGCCGAAGTACGCCTCCCGGGGGAGGCCGAAGAACTCGGCGACGTTGTTGACCAAACCGATCTGGTAGTCAAGAAGCCACAGCCACAGGAGCGCAACGACGACCCCTGACACCATGTAGGGCGCGAGGAGGATCCCCCGGATCACGATCGACTTGGCAAGTCGGTGCATGAGGGCAGCGAGCAGAAGAGCAAGCGCCGTCTGCAGGGTGATGTTGATGAGGACGTACTCGAGCGTCACGCCCAAAGCGTTGAAGAAGACCGAATCACCCAGCAACTTCGCGTAGTTGTCCACCCCCACGAAAGTGCCCGGGGAAAAGAGGTCGTAGTCGGTCAGGCTCAACCACACTCCCCGAAACGTAGGCACGAGGTAAAAGACGATGAAGCCCAAGGACGCCGGGGTGATGAAGAGAAGAGCGACCCGCGTCTCGCGTCGACCGAGTGACTTCCACCTCGCGGATCGGGAAGTGCCCGGGACGCCGGTGGCAGTCATTCGCGGTCCTCTTTGACGGTAAATGGAGCGATAGATGGGATGTTTGCTTGTCAGAAACATAAGCGAATTCGGGCATACGTGTCAAATAGCGCGCAGAAAAGCCTGTAAACATCCGATCTCCCATTGCGGCGAGCGGCCTCGCGGGGAAGTCTCAGGTGACGGCAGCCACAAGCAGGGGGTGTGCACTGAGCTTCGCCATCGACGACGAGAGCACCTCCGACACGTCCGAGTCGCTCATCTTGAGCTTGCGCGCCACCTCCCGAAGGTCGTGCTCGCGCTCACCGCTGAAGCCGTAGCGCCAGCCGACGACCTGTCGCTCGATGTGATCGAGGGAGGACACGGCGCCTCGCAGGGCGCTGATCTCCTCCCGGTAGATGCTGTGTTCGATCGGGTCGTTGCCACTAGGGTCCGGGAGCAGGTCGCCCAACTCGATGTCGTCGCCGACCAGCTGGTGCAACGAGGCCACGGGCGTCTCGAGACGCAGCAGGGACTGCACATCGTCGCTTCGCAGGGACGCCTGCTCGGCAACTTCATCCAACGACGGCTCGCGACCGGTCGCGACAACCAGCTCGCCGTAGATCTTCTTCAGCGTTCCGAGGCGTCCGAGCTGGTAATGGGGGATCTTGATGACGTTGGCCTGTTTGGTGATGCCCTGCTCGATGTACTCCTTGATCCAGGGCACGGCATAGGTGGAGAACCGAAACCCTTTGCTGTGGTCGAATCCTTGGGCTGCGCGGATCAGTCCGAGGTTGCCGTCCTGGATGAGATCCGCGAACGCGACGCCCCGCCCGAGCTTCTTCTTCGCCACCGCGACCACGAGCCGGAGGTTTGACGCCAAGAGCCGCCGGTAGCAGTGGTCTCCGATGGCAGCGAGTGCCAGCAGCTCGTCATCTGAGCGCCGCGAATCGATGCCCAGCTGCTCGCTGGCCAGCAGCCCGATCTCGATCTGTCGGCAGAGGCGAGTCTCCTCGCTCTTCGTGAGCACCTCGTACTTCCCGATCAGGTGGAAGTAGTCGGAGATGCCGTCGTGTGAAACGGCTTGGCTCACGATGAGGGGATGCTGCGGATGTTTCGCCTCAGGGTGGCGGGACGGGGGCCGACTCCCCACAGCCATGCTTGGCGCTCCGCCGACCGAGCCCAGAACCGGAGGAATCGTGCGACGAGTGACGGGTACGTGGTCATCGCCTGGCCGACCTCTCCTGATGCAGGACGACCAGTGCGCACACGGACGCCATGCCCGCGACGATGAGGAGGATGCCCGGATACGACAATGACGGTGCCGCGGCGGCGATGATCGCCGGGAAGGTGAACCCGACATAGGTGAGGGCGTAGTACCGGCCGACCAGGTCGCGCCCGCCGCTGCTGAGCGCTTGAGCTTTCACCAGACCGGCCACGAGGGACACACCGAACGAGCATCCGAGTACGCAGGCGGTAAGAATTCCGAGGAACAGGTTGCCGGTGCTGGCGGTGACAGCACACAGGATCACCCCGACGACGCCCAGAGCGAGCCCTGCGGCGGCAGGCGCCCGAGTCACTCGGCCGATCAGGGGAACAAGAGGCTGCACCGCGGTTCCCACGGCAAGAGTCACCACGGCAAGAAGCGCCGCATACGCGGGCTCAACTCGCTCGGGGGATATTCGCACCAATGCCGGCGTGAGTGCGTAGGCGATCGCCGCCACCCCGAAAACCCAGGGGCTCGCGACGAGCGCACCGGGCCAGAACGACCCGCCGTGCGGGCGAGGCGACTCCCGCGCGACAACGTCGGTGATGCTCACCGCGGGCACGCTCGGTGCCCGCACCAGCGGGACGACCGCGATCACGGAGACCCCGACGTGCACCAGGTAGGGAAGAACGGTGGGTTGCGCGAACCAGGTCGCCAGCACGCCCGTGATCGCGGCACCCACGCCGAGTCCGAGAGTTATCGCCATTGAGGCCCGCACGGCGCCGATCGCCGGAAGGCGGGCAGCCGATAGCTCCCGGATCCACAGTGTCCCCACGGTCAGGGCAGCGGAAACGCTCAGTCCGCTCAGCGCCCTACCCAGTGCCATGAGAACGAAACTCGTCTCGTTGCTCGCCAGCACGAGGCTGCCCGCTATTCCCAGCACCAACGCAGTGATCATCACGGATGCGCGCCCGAACCGTTGGGAGAGGCGCCGGGTCGCCAGGAACCCGGGGACCAGGCCGACGATGTACGCGGCCAGGAGCAGGTACACCTGCGTCGCTGAGAAGTGGTCCAACTGCTTGTACAGAACGAGCAGGGGGGTGAAGTGGTTTCCGCCCCACGCTGCGGCAAACACAGCCGGGGCGACACCGATCCACTGCCGGTCGTGCACCTTACTGGGGGCCACCGCCAGCTGCGCGTCGAGCACGCCTACGCAGTCGCGGCGGGCGGCACGACGCCCTTGCGAACGATGATGCCGCCGTACAGGCGTCGTTCGCCAGTGATGACCGTCACGTACGCTGCCGTCGCCTGCCTCTTGAAATCGGAGGGATCGATCGCCTCGACGCCGCGGCCCGGCGCCACCTGCTCGACGATCTGCTCGAAGTCCGAGAAGATCGGCAGGATCTTGTCCGGCTGGCCATCAGCGATCATGCGCCACGCTCCGGCCGGTTCCTCGAGTTCGATGGGCAGCACCGACAGCACGGCCTTGAGTACGTCGGTCGCCGAGATGCCGTCGAGCCGTATGACCCGAGATGCGGGATCGGCCGGGAAGTTGGCATCCACGATGGCGATGTCCTGGCGGTGGCCCATCGACCGCAGCGCGTGCAGAAGGTCGGGTGACAGAAGCGGGTCGATGTTGAGCAGCATGGTGGTTCCTTTATCTAGGTGGTTGGTGTTGGGTCTACGCGCGGAGGGGTACTACGAGTCGCTCGCCTGAGAGTCGGAGCCCGTGCCCCGTCCAGGCCACCTCCGAAAGGTCAGCGACTGCGTGATCGACGCCGGCGGAGGCACTGGCTGAGCCGATCCCGAGCACTCCTCGCGCCCGGGCAGCGCGCGCGGCCTTGATGCCGGCCACGCTGTCCTCCACGACGACGCACTCGCCGATGGGCAGCCCGAGCAGGTGTGCGGCGCGGAGGTACGGCTCGGGGTGGGGCTTGCCGACCTTGACATCGTCCGCGGTGACCGTCACAGCGGGCGTCGGCAGTCCCGCAGCCGCGAGTCGCGCCCTGAGGAGCCGGCGTGAGGCGGAGGTGACGATCGCGAACGCGCCGAACGCCTCGAGCATCAGCGAATCGGCCCCTGCGATCATCCTCGTCGACGTTGCGGATTCCACCTCGAGCTGCTCGATGAGCCCGAGACCGCTCGCCCATTCGGATGCGGGTAGATACGTGCGCACCGTGTCGCCCGAACGAACGCCGTGGATCCCGGCAACGACCGTGTCGGGGTCCAACCCGAAGTGGGTTGCCCACTGGGCCCAGGCGGCCTCCCCACTTCGGGTCGAGTCGACCAGCACGCCGTCGCAGTCGAACAAGACGGCTGAGCAGGCCACGTCGATCACGGAGTTCGTCACGTCCGTTTAGAACTTCGTCGAGCGTCGCCGCGATAGCGCGTCTACCGCTGCCGCGAGTGCCAGCACCAGTCCCGTGACGATCGCCACGATCGCGGCGGGCTGGTTGAGAAGCCCCAGCCCGTTCTCCACAACGGCGAGCACCAGGCCGCCGATGACGGCGTTGGACAGGCGCCCGCGCCCGCCGAACAGGGATGTTCCTCCGATGACGGCGGCGCCCACCGCGAAGAGCAGCGTGTTCAGACCTCCGGCGGTCGGGTCAACCGATCCGACCTTGGAGGAGTAGACGATGGCACCCACGGCGGCCAGCGAGGAGGAGACGATGAAGACACTCGCCCGGATCTTCGGCACGTCGATTCCCGCGCGGCGCGATGCTTCGGCGTTGCCACCCACCGAGTAGATGTGCCTTCCGTACCGCGTCCGGTTGAGCACGTAGGTGCCTGCGACGAGCAGCACCAGCACGATGGGAACGACGTACGGGATGCCGCTGATCACGACGTTGTCATTCTGCGACCGGTTGAGGTTCAGGAGCGCTGTTGCTGCAGCACCGAGAAGAACCAGGAGTCCAACCTTGGCGACGAGCACGATCACCGGGGACGTCGCCAGGTGTCGTCGGCGGCGGATGAGGTGCTGCCCGATCACGACCGCGCTGAAGCCGGCAACGGATACCGCGTACAGAATCCATCCGAACACCGGCGACAGGTTGCCGTTCGCCACCGATCGGAGGGTGGGCTCGGAGTTGATGCCCAGCACCCCGCCGTCGCCGATGAGCCTCAGGATGACGCCCTGCCAGGTGAGGAAGAGCGCCAGCGTGATGACGAACGAGGGGATCCGCACTTTCGCGACGAGGAACCCGGTGATGGTGCCGATGCTCGTTCCGACGGTGACGGCCAGCACCATCCCGATCCACGGGTTCGCGGTGAAACCGATCAGCGCGATCGCGACAGGTATCAGGCTTATCACCGCGGCCGCCCAGATCTTCATCCAGATCGCCAGGCCCACGGCAACCAGGTTCAGCACGACGAAGATAATGAAGACCGGCTCGCCCATCCCGCCGAGGAGGTTGCCGTTGTTCACGTAGTGCAGTGCGAGCACGGCGGCGGTAACGCCGGATGCCGCACCCGCCGACACGTCGATCTCGCCGATGAGCAGCACGAAGACGAGACCCATCGCGATGAGCATCCGGCCGGAGCTCTGTGAGAGCAGGTTGGCCAGGTTCGTCAGCGAGAGGAATACCGGCGAGGCGGACGCGAACACGATCACGAGGGTGGCGAGGCCAAGAAGGGCCGGCAGCGAGCCGAGCTCGCCAGCACGCAGTTTCGCGATGTAGTCGCGGAATGCCTTGCTGGGCGATTTGTCTGCGGTATCGCTGCCGAAGTCGGCACGAGACTGCAGTGCCGAGTCGGTTGCGGTGGTTCGGGACATGAGGATTGCCTTTGCTCTAATCACAGCGCTGAAATTGACGCCGTGTCCAGTCGAGCGACGCCGAGCTCGCCCGACCTCCCCGAGGTGATGAGTTCTACTACCTGGTTCTGGGTGACCTCGCTCGTCGGCACCTGGGCGACGAGCTGGCCGAGGTACAGAACCGCGATCCGGTCGGCGACCTCGAAGACGTCGCCGAGGTTGTGGCTGATCAACACGACCCCGAGACCCTGTTCGGCGAGACGCCGCACGAGGTCGAGGACTTGCTTGGTCTGCGCCACACCCAATGCCGCCGTGGGCTCGTCGAGAAGGATGACCTTCGAGTCCCACAGCACCGACTTCGCGATCGCGACGATCTGTCGCTGGCCACCCGAGAGCGAACTCACGGGCTGGCGTACCGAGTTGATGGTTCTGACGGAGAGGGACGCGAGCGTCTTGCGCGCCTCCTCCTCCATCGTGATCTCATCCATGAACCAGCTGGAGCCGCGTTCGCGGCCCAGGTACATGTTCTGGACGATGTCGAGGTTGTCGGCGAGAGCGAGGTCTTGGTAGACGACCTCGATGCCGAGCTTCGACGCGGCCTTGGGGTCGTGCAGGTGGACGACCTCGCCATTGAATCGGATGGTGCCGGAGTCGATCGGGTGGATGCCCGCGATGCTCTTGACCAAGGTGGACTTGCCCGCGCCGTTGTCGCCCACAAGGGCTACGACTTCGCCGGGCCGGACTGAGAAGTTGACCCCGTGGAGGACGTGAACAGGGCCAAAGGCCTTGTTCACGCCCTCCAGGGTGAGCAGATCGGTCACTTGATTCCCAGGGTGTTGCAGATGTCGACGAGGTCGGCGGTGCACAGCTGGGCTGCGGTCACGTAGCCCCCGTCCACGACATCCTTGACGTTGTCCTTGGTGACGACGGTCGGGTCAAGCAGAACCGACTTGATCTCGCGGCCCGTCTCGGGGTCTTCCGTCGACGCCTTGGCGTAGGCGTCTGCGGCGGCGGAGTCACCCGATGCTGCCAGTGCTGCCAGCTTCGCGGCGGCTTCGGCCTGGGCCTTGATCGCCTTGAACACCGTCATGAGCTGGTCGCCGCGGAGGATCGACTGCAGTCCCGCGAGGGTGGCGTCCTGACCGGTGACCGGCACGACCCCGTTCAGGCCGTTCTTCTGCAGCACCGTGATGACCGCGCCGGCCATTCCGTCGTTGGCGGCGATGACGCCGTCAACCTTGCCGCCGTTGCCCGTGAGGATCTGCTCGAAGTTGGTGCCGCCGAGCTGGTTGTCCCAGCCGAGCGTGAACTGGTCCTGGATGAGGGTGAGGGTTCCGTCGTCATACAGAGGCTGGAGCAGCTCCATCTGTCCCTCGTGGAACAGCTTCGCGTTGTTCTCGTCGGGCGCGCCCTCGATCTGGATGACCTGCGCGCCGGGCTTGTCAGCCAGTGCGTCGATCAGCGCCTGAGCCTGGAGGCGGCCAACCTCGACCCCGTCGAAGGAGACGTAGTACTCGGCGGTGCCGCCGGCGTTGAGGCGGTCGTAGTCGATGGTGGGGATTCCCGCGTCGAGCGCCTTCTGCTCGACCGTGACACCAACCTCGGCGTTCGGAGAAGCGATGATGAGCGCCTTGACTCCGCTGGCGATCATGCCGTCCGCGAGGCTCGAGAACTTCTGCACGTCGCCCTGGGCGTTCTGCACGTCGGCGTCGTAGCCCTCGGCCTCGAGTGCGGCGACCAGGAACGGCTTGTCGAACGACTCCCAGCGGGCGGAGGTGGCGGTCTCCGGGAGGATCACGCCGATCGTTCCCTTGGAGGAGCCTCCCGATGAGGAGTCATCCGGGGAGCCGGTGCCTGCGGAGTTGGCGCCGCATCCGGATAGAACCAACACTGTCGCACTGATGGTGGCAGTGAGCAGGATGGTGAGTCGGTTGGTGCGATTGGTGTGGGGACGCATAGCGCTCCTCGTCTCTGAGGGTGTGGTGGGAAGGGTACTCGGTTCGCACGGATGGCCGTTCGATCCTGTTTTCCGTCGTGCGCGATCTCGTCGGTGCTTCGCCCTGTGGGTGATGGCACCGTCGACATCGTGTGGTTCGGATTGTTACGCTTTGACTCGTTATGTTGCGATTCGCAGCGATGTTGCATAGTAGACCGAATTAGACCGTTCCTGTCAAGCGCAGTTTTCACTTGCGCTCTGCACCCCTTGGAGAACCCCATGAATGACACCACCCTGAACGGCAAAGTCGCCCTGGTTACGGGCGCGGCCCGCGGCATCGGCCGCGCCATCGCCCTCGACCTGGCACGAGCGGGCGCCGACATTGGCGTCGGACTGCGCGACCTCGCGCAGGACTCGGGCGTGATCGCCGAGATCGAGAGCCTCGGCAGGAGGGCACTGCCCGTCGCCATGGACGCGATGGAGCTCGACGGAGCCCGGGCCGGCATGGACGCCGTCGTGGAGCAGCTCGGCGGTCTGGACATCCTGGTCAACAACGTCGGCGGGAGCATCGTCGCCGATGCGTTCGATGTGACCGAGGCTGACTTCGAGACGGTGTGGGGCCTCAACGTGCGGTCCACGTTCTTCCTCTCTCAGCACGCGGCTCGCCACTTCCGCGAGAACGGGGGCGGCTCGATCGTGAACATCGCGTCGCAGGCCGGCATCGTCGCACTGCCCGGCGAGTCCGCGTACTGCACGAGCAAGGCCGCGGTGATCCACCTCACCAAGTGCCTGGCCGTCGAGTGGGGCAGCCTCGGCATCCGCGTCAACGCGGTCGCGCCCACGTTCATCGAAACCGACGGGACCAAGCCGGCGCTCGCGGATGAAGCGTTCCTGGCCGACACGATCGAGCGCATTGCCGCGTTGCACCGGATCGGCACGCCCCAGGAAGTCGCGACGGCCGTGACCTTCCTCGCTTCCCCGGGAGCGTCCCTGGTCACCGGCCACACGCTCGTCGTAGACGGAGGCTGGACGGTGCGCTAGTTCGCGGGGCGCCGAACCTCCCGTGTTGTGAGGCACGCATTCGTTGTGTTACATTCTCGCCACATAACGAAAGTAAACGAGTGCTAACGAAATAGTCACTCGCCTCATGCTCGCGAGGAAGCGGGCCGGAAAGGTCCCTCATGCGCGAGCCGGTGGAAGAAAACCACCACATCGTGCCCGCGATCGGCATCGACATGGGCGGCACGAAAGTAAACGGCGTCGTCGTGGGCCTCCAGGGGGAGGTCATCGCGGAGACACGGATCGCCCACGACGGTAGCGGCCAGGCGGCCCTCGACGCTGCCGTCGCCGTCATCCTTCGACTCGCGGACAGCGAGCCGGGGCGCCGGGCCGACCGCGTCGGAATGGCCGTGGCCGGCCTGGTCGACCGGGACAACGACGAACTGGTCCACGGAGCCCTGCTGGGCTTGCGCGACTCCCGCCTCGGCGAGTTGGTGGCGGCACGCGCCCAGCTGCCCCTGATCATCGAGAACGACGCCAACGCCACGCTGGCCGGTGTGCTTCCCGAGGAGGTACCACTCGACTCCCACGAGGTGACGCTCCTCATCGCCCTCGGAACCGGGGTCGGAGGAGCGCTCTCCGTGGGTCGCGCCATCGTCGAGGGCTCCCGCGGGTTCGCGGGAGAATTCGGTCACATCCCGGTCGAGCCGCCGGGCTCTCTCCAGTGCCCGTGCGGCAGCAACGGCTGCCTCGAGCTCTTCGCAAGCGGGACATCGGTCGCTCGGATCGCTTCCGAGCTCGGCGCGGGCACTCCCGTCACCGCCGAGGATGTTGTGGCTGCGGCCCACGCGGGCGATGCTGGCGCCCTGGCGGTTCTGTCGTCGGCGGGCCGGGCCATCGGCACCGCCCTCACCGGCCTGCTGAGCGCCCTCGACCCCGCCACGGTCTACATCTCCGGCGGCTTCGGCCACGGTGCGGCTCCGTACCTGATCCCCGCGATCGCCGCGCGGCTGGCGGCCCAGCGTTCATTCGCAGAGTCACGGCCCCAGCCCCGGATCGTGCCCGACCCCGTCGGCCCGATCGCTGCCGCCCTGGGCGCGGCGCGGCTCGCCCAACACCGAGCCCCCACAGTTCTCCCCGTAGTCCCCACAGAAAGGTACGAAACCCCATGACCGAACCCCGCAAGATCAGACTGGGCGTGATCGGCGCAGGGCGTATCACCCAGGTCGCCCATCTGCCCGTGTTCAGCAAGACCCAGCACGTGGAGCTCGTCGCGATCAGCGACCCCAGCGCCACCCTGGCCGCCGGCGTCGCCGCCAAGTACGGCATCACCGGCTACACGGACACCGCCGAGCTGCTGGCCGACCCCAACGTCGATGCCGTGCTCGTGGCCACCCCCGACCGGTTCCACTACCCGCTGGGCAAGCTCGCCCTCGAGGCGGGCAAGCACGTCCTGATGGAGAAGCCTCTCGCCCAGACGAGCGAGCAGGCCGCGGAGCTCGCAGCCCTTGCAGCCGAGAAGGGCCTCAAACTGCAGACCGGCGCGATGAAACGGCACGACCCGGGCATCGCGTTCGCCAAGCAGCACGTGGCCCGGATCGGCGAGATCCTGAGCTACACCTCCTGGTATCGCGTGATGGCCGACCGCACCCCCGTCGAATCCACGCTCTTCCCCGACACGGTCGTCGACGCCGAGGTGCGCCGCGTCGAGAACGGGTTCAAGGCCGACCGCGAGCGCTACCTGCTCACCACGCACGGCGCCCACCTGTTCGACGGCCTCACCTTCATGGCGGGGCCGGCGAGCTGGGTGAGCGCCAGGGTCGGCAACGTCGGTGACGACTACTCCTGGAAGGGCATCGCCGGTCTGCAGAACCACGGCGGGCTCATCTCCTTCGAGGTGGCCGCCGCAGTGCACGGCGTCTACTCCGAGGGCGCCGACATCTACGGTGAGCACGGACACATCCGCATCCGCACTCCCTTCCCCTTCTTCAAGCTGGCCAGCGAGGTCGAAGTGCACATCGACGGCGACCCCGCCGCACTCGTCCCCCACTTCGGCGATAGCGACGCGTACAAGCTCCAGGCCGACGATTTCGCCCTCGCGATCCTCGACGACGTGCCCGAGAACCCGACCCCCGCTGAGGGCATCGCCGCCGTGCGCTGGATCGAGGCCGTCGCGGAGTCGTCGACGAATGCCGGCCGCGAGGTGCAGCTGTGACGGACAACCTCCTCGGAGCCTTCGCCCGCATCTTCGCCCGCCCTGATGCCGCGGCCCTCGCGGAGGCGTTCGAAGAACACAACCTCGGCCAGGTTCAGTTGAATCTCGCGGCGCTCGGCATCCCCACCATTCCCACCGGCGCCGAGCTGGAACGCCTCGATCTGGGTGCCATCGCGCGCGCCTTCCTCGAGCACAACAGCATGGTGTGGGGCGTGTCCGCGACCTACAACACCGCGCATCCGGATAGCGGCATCAGGGCCGCAACGACACGCGACGCCGCCGCATTCATCGCGCAGCTGGCACCCAGCGGAGCGGTGGCAGCGACCCTGAGCAGCGGATCGCGCGACTCCGCCAGCATGTGGGCGCACCACCCGGATACCACTTCGGAGGCAGCGTGGCACGATTTCCGCGAGTCTCTGGACGTGCTCTTGGAGGCCGCGGAGAGCGCCGACGTGCTCCTCGCGATCGAACCGGAGCCCGCCAACACGGTCGCCGATGCTGCACGGGCAGTCCGCCTTCTCGAGGAACTGGGCGCGGACGGAAGCCGGATCGGCTTCATCCTCGATCCCGCCAACCTGATCAGCGCCGTAGCGCCAGCACGCCACCGCTCGACCCTCGAGCACGCCTTCGCGGTGTTGGGCGAGCGCACGATCTGTGTGCACGCGAAAGACACCGTCCCGTGGTCCCGCACCCTCGACGGTGCTGGCGTCGTCGACTACGACCTCGTTGGCGCACTGTACAACTCGCTGCCTCACCCGGTTCCCCTGATCATCCAGGACACGACCGAGGCGGAGCTCGGTCCCGTCGCCGCGATGCTCCGGCGACGCGTCTTCGCCACCACGCCATGACCGCGCACGACGACTACGTCGCGGGCGCCTCTTTCGAGCTTCAGAACCCCAACGGGTCGGGAGTGATCATCCTGCTCCACGGCCTCGGTGCCGACCGCAACCAGCCCCTCGAGCTGATCAAGCGCCTCCGCCGGGGCGGCCTGGCGGTGCTCGCCGCCGACGCCCGCGCGCACGGGTCTACCTCCACGATCGGCGAACCGGCAGACTTCCGCCTGGACGGGATGGCCGCGGACGTGGCCGCGCTAGCGAACAGCGTGGGCCAGGGCGGCAAGCCAACGCACCTCGTGGGTATCTCGATGGGCGCTGCTGTCGCGCTGAGGGCCGCCCTCAATCGCAGCTTCGACCTGCAGAGCCTCACCCTCGTGCGGCCAGCCTTCACCACCAGGCCCCTGCCCGCCAACCTCCGGGTCATGGCGAAGATAGGCGAAGCCCTCCTGGCGCCGGATGTCACGCTGGCGCGCACTGCTTTCGAAGACTCCCCGGAGTATCGGGAGGTCGCAGCGGTTTCCGCACTGGGCGCCGCAAGTCTCCTCAGCCAGTTCGCCGCCCCCTACGCGCGGGAGCGATCCGTGAGGCTGCGCGAGGTTCCGCTCAATTCGGCCTACGAGAACGACGAACCGGCCGGCATCGACGTTCCCACGTTGGTCATCGGCACCGAGCACGACCCCGTGCACCCGCTCTCCATCGCGCAGGAATGGCACCGTCAGATCGACGGCTCGCGCCTGGAGATCGTTCCCCCTCGGGATGAGTTCCCCACCCTGAGCGCTGCGCGAACGGCCAAACTCGTGGTTGAGCACCTCGAGCGGGTCGCGCAGGCACCAGTATTGAGTTAGTTCAGCACGCACGAAGGATCGGTCAGACATGGTTCACACCCCGGAATTCGCGGAGGAGCGTCGAGCGCGCATCCTCGACATGGTCAACGCTCAGGGCCGTGTGAAGGTCACCGACCTGGCCGAGCAGCTCAGCGTGACCGAGCCGACCATCCGCAAGGACATCACCGCCCTGGACCAGCAACGCAAACTGCGCCGCACCCACGGTGGAGCGTTGGCCGCCGTGTCCCCCTCCTACGAGATGCAGATCGACACGAGGCGCGACGCCAACGCCGAGGCGAAGCGGTTGATCGCCCAGGCGAGCCTGGCTCTCATCAGCCCCAACGACTCTGTTTTTCTCGATGCGGGCACCACGGCGCTCGCGATCGCGGAGGCACTCGCTGCGGAGGCGGCCGGCTCCAACCCCCGCTTCGGCCGGAACCTGAACGTGCTGACGAACTCGGTGCCCGTGGCCAAGATACTGGCCAACATCGGGACCATCCACCACGCGCTCCTGGGCGGACAATACCGACCGATAGCGGATAGCCTCGTGGGCCCACTCGCCCTGCAGGCCGCACGACAGTTCGCGGTCAACACTGCGTTTCTCGGAGTGACGGGAATCGCGGGCGGCAAGCTGAGCGTCGCGGACCTGGGCGAAGCGGACCTCAAAAGAGCGATGATCTCCCAGGCCCACCGCGTCGTCGTCGCCATGGACAGCAGCAAGGTGGGGCTCTCCGACTTCGTCACGCTCTGCGAGATCGACGAGATCGATGTCCT